>Ga0307378_10000094_pt1 | contig 164554 bp, 155 predicted proteins | sample UN1MG_FD_202238 | JGI IMG/M metagenome (GOLD analysis project Ga0307378, IMG submission 202238) | Soil microbial communities from Risofladan, Vaasa, Finland - UN-1 | ecosystem: Environmental > Terrestrial > Soil > Coastal area > Acid sulfate soil | place: Finland: Risofladan, Vaasa... | reverse complement strand
TTTTATAATTAAGGTGATGTTCAGAACAAGATTCTCTGATGCACAGTGTGGCTTTAAGGCACTTAGTGGTAAAGCGGCCCAGGAACTGGTGCCCCTGATACAGGATCAAGAGTGGTTCTTCGACACCGAGCTGCTTATCCTGGCCGAAAAAAAAGGCTATCGCATAAGAGAGATACCTGTAGCCTGGATCGAGGATCCCGACACCAGGGTCGCCATTGCCAGTACCGTCTCCGAGGATCTAAAGGGGTTGCTGAGGCTGAGGTTTCGCTCTGGGGAACCTTAGAAAATACGTTGGATTGACTTTTTCTCCTAGTTATTAAGATTATATTTAGCTAAAATGGAGGAGCTTAAGTGCTATGTCTAATGCCATTCTGGTAATCGATATGGTGCGTGGCTTTTTTGAGGAGGGAAATCCCCTCTACCTAGGTGAGCGGGCACGCCGCATTATACCGAACATCCAGAGGCTTCTTAAGCACGAGATAGAGAAAGGCTCAAGGGTATTCTTCCTCTGTGACAATCATGTCCCCGATGACCCGGAGTTCGCCATGTTTCCCTCTCACTGTATCATGGGGACCGCAGAGGCAGAGGTCATCCCCGAACTTGCCCATTTTTCAAAAAGTCCTGGAGAGATTATTCCCAAGAGGCGCTTCAGTTGCTTCTTAGAAACAGACCTGGATGAGAAGCTAAAGGCATTTTCCCCAGATAAGCTGATAGTCTGCGGTGTGGTAACAGATATCTGTGTCCTTCATACCGTATTCGATGCCAGGGGTCGAGACTACGAGGTAGATGTACCCCTGGATTGCGTTGCCGCCTTCGACGAGAGAGCCCACCATTTCGCCCTGCAGCACATGGAGAAAGTCCTGGGGGCAAGGCTGGTTGGCCCCCAAAAGGCAATTAAGGGCGACCAAGCTAGATTTGTGACCTCCGATGCTATCCTCTCCGGGGAAACCGCGGATATCTACTTCGCCCGAACCGTTGAGATTTTACGAAGAGAGGGCCTAAACCCCACGGCAACAATGGAGGTTTTTCCATCAAAGGCAGGGGTCCTCTGCGGCATCGAGGAGGTCAAGGCACTGCTTTCCAGGTTACTACCCTCGGGTAGTGAGATATGGGCGCTTGATGAAGGGGAATCCTTTCAAAGAAAAGAGGTTGTACTTAGGATAACCGCGCCATACCTGAGCTACGGCTTGCATGAGACTACTATATTGGGCATCCTGTCCCACTGTAGTGGCTGGGCAACGGCGTCCAGAGAGTGTGTCGATGCTGCTCACGGGATCCCCGTAATCAGCTTCGGCGTTCGCCATATACATCCCTCTGTGGCTGGCGTAATGGACTACTCCGCCATCATCGGCGGTTGCACCGGCTGCTCCTCCGTCGCCGGCGCCAAGATTGCCGATATCGAGCCCTCGGGGACTATGCCTCACGCCCTGATACTTATCATAGGCGATACCGCCCGGGCGACTTTAGCCTTCGATGAGCATATGCCACCTGAGGTGCCTCGCATCTCTCTGGTCGATACCTTCAAGGATGAGGTTGAGGAAAGCGTCATCGTTGCTAGGGCGCTTGAAGGTCGCCTTCAGGGGGTGCGCCTCGATACCCCATCGGAAAGGGGTGGCGTCACCGCTGATCTGGTCAGGGAGGTTAGAGCCCATCTCGACCTGGCCGGCTTCAATGAAGTAAGCATCTTCGTCAGCGGGGGGCTTGACCCGGAGCGGATCAGATACTTTCTAGAAAATGGTGCCCCCGTAGATGCCTTTGGCGTGGGAAGCTACATCAGTGGCGCTAAACCTATCGACTTCACAGCCGACCTCCACGAAATAGAGGGGAGACAAATTGCCAAACGCGGCCGTCTTCCTGGCATCAACCCCAACCCAAACCTCAAGCGCGTTATGTAAGCTCGTCTGCAGGTACTCGATGCCTCACAAACGTGTGATTTGAAATATATCAGCGAACGAGGATATTTATACATATAGCAGTACCTGTGCTATAATCTCCGCGTTAGGTACGTTATGAAAGCACTCATTTTAGCTCCTTATAGTCCATCTGTCCTAGAAAGGTTGAGTAAAAGCCTGGAAGTTATCTATGAGAGCTGGATGGATACCAGGAGGCTGGTGCCCGCAGATGAGCTTATCGACCGCATTCAAGGGCAGGATATAGAAATAGTCATAATCGAGGCTGACTTCATTTTTCGCGAGGTTTTCGAGAGGGGTAGAAAACTGAAGCTCGTGGGGGCTTGCAGGGGTAATGTGACACATGTTGATATAGAAGCGGCCACGGAGCGTGGTGTGCTAGTAGTTAACACCCCCGCCAGGAACGCCACTGCAGTGGCAGAGCTGACGGTGGGTTTGATGCTGGCTCTGGCGCGAGATATCCCCAAAGCGCACCAAATGGTAAGCTCGGGTGGGTGGGTTGACCCCACTGCTTGCTATTCTTCATTTCGCGGCACTGAGCTTGCCGGGAAGACCATAGGCATAGTGGGTTTTGGGTCTATCGGGCAACAGGTGGTGAGGAGACTAAGCGCCTTTGATGCCTCTATCCTGGTGTATGACCCCTATGTCAACAACGAGGAAATAGAAAGGGTGGGAGCCAGTACTCTGGGGCTTGACGAACTGGTAGCGCAATCGGATTTCGTTACACTCCACTGCCCAACTATTCCAGAGACCCTGGGGCTCATCAATGCACAGAGAATTGCTTCTATGAAGCCTACCGCCTATTTGGTGAATACCGCTGGCTCAACCGTGGTCGATCAGGGAGCAACTGTCCAGGCTTTGAGAGAAGGACACATTGCCGGGGCCGCCTTCGATGTCTACGAGACCTGGCCGGTGAAGCCCGATAACCCCCTTCTGAAGCTGGACAACGTAATCCTTACCCCCCATATTGGTGGATCGACAGATGAGACGATAGAGCGCCATTCCCTGATGATAGCTGAAGACATCGAGAGATTTATAAAGGGAGAGCGCCCCAGGAATCTGCTCAATCCACAGGCGTGGAATAGAGTTGTCAATTAAGTACGTGCTAGCCATTGATGCCGGTTCTTCAGGTGTCCACGTCCTAATTACCGACCTCCAGGGCCACCCGGTTTCTCATGTGCATCAGGAATGGGACTACGATATACCTGCTGAGGTTGCCCCGCTGGGGCGGGAATTCGATCCCGCTAAGTTTTGGGGTATCATCTGCCAACTTATTGGAGAATCCATTAAGAAATCCGCGATAACCCCCAATGAAATCATCGCGGTTGGTGCTGCCAGCCAGAGGCAGGGTGTAGTATTTCTGGATAAGGATGGGCACGAGCTGTATGCCGGCCCCAACCTTGATCTCAGAGCCCTATCCGAAGGCTTCTCCATCGATAGCGAGTTTGGCAATGAGATTTACCGGATCACCGGTCATGCCCCTTCATTTATGTTTACTCCGGCCAAGCTTAGATGGTTCAAGGCTAATCATCCACATATATATGAGCAGATAGCCACAGTGCTTTCCATCAGCGACTGGATCATTTACCGGCTCTCTGGTGAGCGAGTTGGCGAGCTTTCCAGTGATTGCGATATAGGCCTGGTTGACATCCGTGAATTGAAGTGGTCTGGCCTATTGATGGAAATGCTGGAGCTACCCAAGGGGATTTATCCCGAAATCACAACCGCTGGTACCAGAGTTGGCACGGTTTCAGAAGCGGCTGCCGAGCAGGCAGGCCTGGTACCTGGCACATCGGTCGTTACCGGTGGTGCAGATACCCAGTGTGGCTTGCTTGGCATGGGGGTAAAAGATGAAGGGCAGGTGGGTGTTGTAGCAGGCTGGAGTGGCTCTATACAAATGGTGACCTCCCAGCCAATTATCGATTCGCAATGCAGGCTTTGGAGCGGGTGTCATGCTATTACGGGGAGGTGGGTACTGGAAAGTAACGCTGGTGAATCGGGTGGTGCCTATCGCTGGTTAAATGGGCTTATCTTTGGACAGTCAAATAGAGACATGTACGATTTAATGGATGGGTTGGCACAAGAGGCACCGCCTGGGGCTGGGGGGGTGCTTGCCTTTACCGGTCCAATGGTGATGGATATGAGCCGGCTTAGACCGAGCCTGGGTGGCTTTATTTTCCCAACTACCCCTACCGTGACAAATATCGAGAGGAAACACCTCGTCAGGGCAACAATAGAGAACCTCTGTTTCGCCTTCAAAGCCAACTGCGCCCAGTTGGAGGAGGTCTCCGGACTCAGGACGAAGGGGATAAGCATCGGGGGTGGTTTGGCACAGAGCCGATGCCTGGTTCAGATTCTCTCCGATTTGGTTGGCCTGGAGGTGGCTTCCTTCGAGATGCCCCAGGTCTCGTCACTAGGAACGGCTATGTGCGCTGCAGTTGGCTCTGGCATCTATGACAACCTTGGTCAAGCTATGGAGGCCATGCGACCTGTACCCAGAATGGTCGAGCCAGATAATGAGAGGGCCAAGGAATATGCCCAGTACTACGGGAGATGGATTTCTACTGCTAAGTGGCTGGAGGATTTAAATGAAAAATGGTATGAGCAAATGGGATGCTGAAAAGAAAACTGTCCTCGAGGCGGCTCAGAAGATGGCGCAGAAGGAACTGGTGGTGGGCACCTCGGGAAATGTGAGCATGCGCCTCGGAGTGCACAACGGCAGGGAACTGATGGCAATCACTCCCAATGCGCGCTACTACGATACAATCGATGTCGATGACATAGTAGTTGCCGATTTCGAGGGAGAGAACGTCGAGGGAGAGCTAAAAATATCCATAGAGAAGCTGCTGCATATCGGTATTTACAAAGCGCGCAGGAAGGTAAATGCAATCGTTCACACTCACCCCGTTTTCGGCAGTGCCATTTCTGTTACCGGCCTGGAGATCCCTGCTTTTCTTGATGACCAGATTACCTATATTGGCGGGGAGATAAAGGTGGCCGAATATGCCCTTCCCGGCACTCCGGAGCTGGTGGAGAATGTGCTTTCAGCGCTGGGGCCCAGGAACGGAGTTCTACTGGCAAATCACGGTGCCTTGAGTGTGGGGAGGGATATGAGAGAGGCCTTTACCATCTGCGAGATGTTGGAGAAGACAGCGAAGATATATGTGTATGCGCTGAGCCTGGGGAGTATTAACCCTGTTCCTGCCAAGGCAGCTGAGGTGGAGAAGGCCTTCTTTAATTTTCTCTATGGCGAGAGTGAATAATAGCGGGCCAACACGCTTTACCTAGCACTTAAGGGGTTAAATAATTTACCCGAGCAGTGCCCAGGCTATAAATAGCTAGTTACGATCCTCCCATCATAATAAAAACCGCTTCGTTTCCCGTAGAACTACCTCTTCTAAACCTGTCTACTAAGCCCTTTCCCAACTAGCAAATCACACAGGGCTTGTATCATTTTAATGCGATAGCTATACTACCAGACAGTAGGTTTCTTATAGGAAGTCAGTTGTTTAACGTAGTGGCAATATGGCCTGATGTGGAGAAACTGCTATGCCAAAGAAAATGCCTCAATACGTGGAAGGGTTTAACCCGTTCGGTGATCTTATGGGTCTGACCTTTACCAGGGCAGAGAAGGGAAATAGTCAGTGTGTGCTTGAAGTTAATGCAAAGCTGCTAAACCCCTTCCGAATTTTGCATGGCGGAGCCACGTATACTATGGCAGATACCGGCATGGGTGCAGCCCTTCTTTCTTGCATAGAGCAGGATGAACTATGTGCAACCATAGAGATTAAAATAGTCTATTTCAAATCGGTGGATTCGGGCACTCTTACCTGCGATACAAAGGTTATAAGTAAAAGTAAAAGAATTGCCACTTTGGAATCAGAGATAAAACACGAAGGTCATCTTGTCGCCAAGGCTCTCGGAACCTGGTCTATATACAAGGAAAAGATGGATTGATTTCCTTATGTAGCGAAGGCTTCTCACAAACAACTGCAAATGTAGCCAGATGTGGTGATATATTTACGATATTCGAATGTGTGGTGCAATGATGAAGGTAAAAACATTTATGTCAAGAATACAGGGGGTGCCTTCCCAGTTTATCGAAAAAGTGAAAAATACTGTAGGAGAGGAAAATGTCTCAGAGAAGGAATGCGACCTCATTTCTTACAGTCTTGACTACTGGCTGTATGGGGTATTCCTTTCTCAGTATGGCAATTTACCGTCGCTTCCCGGTGTAGTTATCTCTCCACAGAATCGCGATGAAATACAGGGTGTCCTAAAATACGCCAATGAATATAAGGTTCCCATCACGCCATTTGGTGGCGGTTCCGGTGTTCTTGGTGGGACCATTCCCACAGAAGGGGGCGCTATCCTGAACCTTCAGAGAATGAATAGATTTATTTCCCTGGATGAAATATCACTGGTCGCTGAGTTCGAAGCTGGAATTATCGGTACAAATCTGGAGCGGGAGTTGAACTACAGGGGCTATTCAATGGGAAATATTCCCCAGTCTCTCCACTGCTCCACCCTCGGTGGGTGGATCTCAACCCGCGCTGTGGGGCAGTTCTCCACCAAATACGGGAAGATCGAGGACATGGTTCTGGGAATGGAGGTAGTCCTTCCCGATGGAAATCTGCTCGATATCAAACCGGTTCCTAGACGCTCCACCGGACCTTCACTGAAAGACCTGTTCCTCGGCGGTGAAGGAAGCCTTGGTATAGTGACCCAGGCAGTCGTATCGGTGCACCCTTTGCCAGAAGGGACGGTAAAACAATCGTTTGTTTTCCACTACATCGAGGCGGCGTTGGGTGCGGTGCGAAGAATCCTGAGAGGCGATGCAAGGCCAGCAGTGGTGAGAATATTCGATGAAGCTGAAACTGAAAGGTATTTCGGGGAAATAAAAGACAAGGTAACGGTTATCTTCATCTCAGAAGGCGATTCAGATTACGTGGCACTCGAAAGCAGCGTCATTAAAAGAATTTCCGAGGAAAATGGAGGGGAGCCTCTGGGAGAGGAGCCGGTTAATATATGGCTTAAGAAACGTTTCGATATTGGTTTAGGTCCAATAATAATGCAACAGGGGGCAATTGTCGATACAATTGAGGTTGTTTCTCTATTTACAGATGCCGCAAATCTCTACAGTGATATGATCGCATCAATGAAGGCAGTGGATGGTGCACTATCGGTTTCGGGGCATTTCTCCCATTTTTACCCGGAAGGGGCCTGCCTGTATATAACATTCGCCGGCTTCCCCAAAGACCCGCTTTGTTACTATCAGGATACATGGACGGCTGCCATGGAAGCCACTTTAAGGAACAACGGCTCTATTAGCCATCACCACGGAATTGGATACTGGCGAAGGCAGTTTATGCAGCAAGAGTTGGGTGCTCACGGGGTCGAGCTGCTAAAGAGAATTAAGCTTGCATTAGACCCAAATGGTATTATGAACAGGGGAAAACTCGTAGAAGATGGAAGATAAAAAAGAAACGGCACAGATCACAAATTGTGCACTGTGCGCCAATATGTGTAAGTACAGTTGCCCAACGTATCTGGCTACGGGAAAGGAAACAATTACCCCTCAGAAAATGGCGCGTCTCATTCTGTATGAGGAGAAAGCACTTATTGAAGACAAACCAGACTTCTTTGACGTTATGTTCCAGTGTGCCATGTGCGGGGCATGCAAGGCACACTGTATCTACGATAATTATGACCTGAGGAAATTCATTCAGGGAGAGCGAAGCAAGGCCTTCAAAGAGGGCATGCTTCCTCATGAGACCAGAAAAATAATAGAGACGTTCACCAGATTCGGTAATCCCCACGGTGAGCGTCAAGCTCTTCAAAAAGGTAGTGGAGATATAGGTTATTTCGTTTCCTGTTCTGCATACAGGGATCAACATTTACTGAAGGCTATGGACAGAATAATCACGGTGAGCAAGGAATCCGTTCAGCAATTCGGTGGTGCCGATATATGCTGTGGTGCACCCCTTTACCACGCTGGAGATATGGAAGGTTTCAAGAAGGCAGCAGAAAAAGTGAAAGGGGAGATTCAAAACAGGAAACTGAGCAGGGTCGTTTTGGACTGCCCCACATGCATGAAAATGATGACAGGGGTGTATAAAGATGTCGGCGTTGATTTAGGTGTGGAGTTTGTTCACACCACCGAATTCCTCAGCGATTTACTCAGGAAAGGGAAGATAAGTGTTAGGGGGGCAAATAATACAGCAACCTTTCACGACCCTTGTATCCTGGCAAACGATATGGGTATTACCACTGCTCCCAGAGAGATCCTCGGAGCACTGGGGTTTGAGATAATAGAGCCAGTTCACTCAAGAGAGGATACACACTGCTGCGGCGGATTATGCGGAGCGAGAATTGGAGACTGCAGACTCAGCGATAGATTAAGGTTGATGCGCATTAGTGAACTTAAGCAAACCGCCGCCGATGTCTATCTTTCAGCGTGCCCCACCTGTAAAGCTGTCTTGTCCGATGTGGACATGAAGTATATAGCCGAACTTGTTGCGGAGCAAATTATCGATGAATGAAGGGAAGTTGACACGGAACATAAAAGGCGAGATGGAAAAAGCGACTGGTAAAAAGGCAAAAAGATGAAATATTTTGTTGTCATCGATGGGGGAACGCAGAATATAAAGGCATTCATCTTCGATGAAAAAGGGAATGAGGTATATGGCGATGCATATCCGGTGACCCCCTACTTTGCTCCACAACCTAATTTTGCCGAGCAGGATGCTGAGGAGTATCTGAGAATTACCCAGAAAGTAACCAGGAGTGTGGTGGAAAATTCCAGTGTTCCCAGAGATGAGCTCGCTGCCGTTGCCATCACAACACACAGAAGCACCATTGTGCCTGTCAATGCAGCTGGCAGACCGGTTCGTCCCGCTATCACCTGGCTTGATGAGCGCAAAACAGAGGGGCTTAAGCTCCCCGGTGGAGCCTTACTATCACTGGGTTTCAGGATTTCTCGAATGACACCGAAGCTAAAGGAGTATCAGAGAAGGTCCAAGTTTAACTGGCTCAGAAAGTACGAGCCGGAAAATTATGATAAGACGCACATATTCCTCACTGTCTCATCTTATATCTTTCACGCACTAACAAGCCAGTTCAAAGATTGTTCCTCCATGATAGTAGGGCTTTTCCCCGTCGACCTTAAGGGGCTTAAGTGGCATCCCAAGGAAGTTGTATACCAGATTTTCGGGGTTGAGCGAGAAAAGTTACCTCCACTGGTTTCACCAGCCGAGATTGCAGGGACGGTTTCAGAGGAAGGCGCAAGAGATTTCGGCATACCGCAAGGTCTCCCCGTAATCATCGGAGCGGGGGATAAACAATCCGAACTGCTGGGCGCTGGCGCAATAAGTAACGATGTCGCTGAAATCAGCTACGGAACGGCTGCGGTCATTGAACTACTCTCCAACAAATATGTAGAGCATCCTCAGATGGATTTCTTTACCTGGGGAGCAGCAATTCCCGATCACTGGGCACTCGAAGGCTTTGTGGGGAGAGGATACTGGATGGTATCCTGGTTCAGAAGGGAGTTTGCCAAATACGAGGAGGAAGAGGCTAAGAAACTTGGGACAGAGCCAGAGGGGCTGTTGGATAAAAAACTGGAGGATATACCTCCCGGTTCTATGGGCTTGGTTCTTCAGCCTTACTGGCATCCGCTTGAGAATGACCCCCTTTCCAAAGGTGCAATAATAGGCTTCTCCGGTGAGCATACGAGGCCGCATATTTACAGGGCGATTATCGAAGGTATTGCATACGAGTTGCGAAGATTGGGGGAAATAATTGAGAAGCATTCGGGATGTAAAATAAAGGAGATCAGGGTCGGTGGTGGAGGCTCAAAAAGCGACGAAGTCATGCAAATAACCGCCGACATTTTCAACCTTCCCACAAGCAGGTTGCATACCAGCAATCTTTCAGCATTGGGTGCCGCCATAGATGCCGCTGTTACCTTGAGGGTATATAACAACTTTAATGACGCTGTGGATAATATGGTAAGAGTTACCCGGACCTTCACTCCCCGCGAGGAGAATGCATTAATTTATAACAGATTGTTTAATGAAGTATATAAAGAGATTTATCCTGCACTGTCACCACTACACAATAAAATTGCAGAAATCACCGGATACCCGAAGATAAGATGACAGAGTAAATGGAGAGTCTATTATCTTTGGAAGGTCCATAAGCAATACGAATGGAAGCTGATGTAACCATAATCGGCAGTGGACCTGCCGGGCTTGTTGCCGCACTACATACTGAGAAAAGTGGCGCTGGGAATGTTATTCTTCTTGAAAGGGGGGAGGAGTTGGGTGGCATCTTGAAACAGTGCATACACAATGGCTTTGGTCGGGAACAATTTAAGGAAGACTACACCGGTCCCGAGTATGCGGAGCACCTTACTAAAGAGCTAGAGAAAACAGACGTTCGCTACACATTGAATACTATGCTCATCTGAATATAAAGGTGACGCCCGGAGTGTCGGGTTATATTCCGCCTGAGTTTGGCTAATGTAAGGTTCGGTTGACACTTCTTCGGGGTATGGACCGGGTTGATAAGGTGTATATGATTGATTTGAAGAGAGGGGTAATGGTTTAAATTACTTTTTCTGGTATCAAGCTGACATCACGTCCTCACCAAACCTTTGATAAACCTCACGCTAAGCATTATAATGACATAGGTCGCGAGCCCAAGCGTTGATAACTTGATCCCCTGCGCGTATGCAAAATCCACTCACTAACACTCACTAATTTCGAGCAAGTAGACTCCAGGTCACACGTACCGTATGGATATTATTAGGAGGTAGACTAATGGTCAAAGAGGACATGTACAAAGAGCTGGCAGAGATGATAAACAGGGAAGACCCGCATGTGGTTGGCCTATCGGTGACACCTGCATTATTGAAGCTCCTTAGCCTTCAGTTCACTCCCGAGGAGGCTCAACTGGCTCTCCAAATAGGTCTCACGGGTGGGACACTGGACGAGCTTTCAGCAAAGGTGGGCATGAACAAGGACAAACTTAAGCAAATGCTCCACACTATGGCTAATAAAGGCACAATGTGGATCGACCCGGGCAAGGAGGACCCGATATACCGGGTCCTAGGGAGTTGTGCGCCAGGCCTTACCGAGACTGGCCTCTTTGGAGGCATCAGATTTCCATATGATGTAGAATTAGGTAAAGCACTGCACCAAGTCCAATACGAGTGGGCCAGGGATAGGCTCTGCACATTAGGGTTCCCTTTTGCACCGGTCTGGGCTCATCCGAACGTGCTGCCCGATGACGCCCGTCCCGAGGAGAACCTCGCCGATTTTCTAAAGGGACAAGATTACTTCAGTGTGTCAACCTGCCCCTGCCGTCTCTCACATTGGCTCGTTGACCCCGAAAACCATTGTGAACACATGCTTGAGACATGCCTCCATGCAGGGGATACCGGCCGATGGTGTGTGGAGCATGGTCTGGGCCGCGAGCTCACCTTGGATGAGGCCCTTGAGCTGCTGAACAAGGCAAATGCGGATGGCCTGGTTCACACCATCAACATCGAGGGCTTCATATGCAATTGCTGCACCGACTGCTGCCCCTTGTTCATAGGTTTTCACCAGCTAAATACTAAAACGATGGTCGCGTCGCCGTTTATCCCGCAGGTAAAGGAGGAGGAGTGCAATGCCTGCGGGGATTGTGAGGATATTTGCCCCGTAAACGCGATGAAGGTTGATAAAATAGCCGAAGTTGATGCAGACACATGCGTCGGTTGCGGCGTGTGCGTCACTCACTGTCTTATGGAGGCTCTCGCCCTGAAGAGGAGGCCCGAAGACAAGCAAGTCGAGATGCCAGATGAGGTTAAGCAGCGTGTTGGATGATGACATTTACGCCGCAGCATCGTAGCGTAAACTGGTGACAGTTTAATAGAGACTGCTGAAAAAGAGGTGCCCCGATATAATCGGGACCGGGGGTCTGGGGGTTGATTGACACTATTTCAGCAATCTCTGAATATATACGTGACTACTTCTAGGCAGTGCTAATCGTCAGCATATACGCCGTGGCTCAGGGGGTACCGAATAGTGACGGGGTTAGAAGGCAAGGTCTCTGTGGTAACGGGAGGGGGCTCCGGAATAGGACGGAGCACCGCGCTGGCCTTTGCTGCAGAGGGTACAAGGGTTATCGTGGCCGATATCTCAGTCCGCGGAGGCAAGGAAACAGTCCAGATGATCAAGGAGAGTAGCGGCCAGGCCATTTTTGTCAAGACTGACGTTACCCGAGCAGACGAGGTCGAGGAAATGGTTGACAAAGTAGTTGAGATCTACGGGCGACTCGATTTTGCCTTTAATAATGCTGGCATTGATGGCGATGTCGCATCCGTTACCAGGTACACTGAAGAGAACTGGGACCAAGTAATAAACATAAACCTCAAGGGTGTGTGGCTTTGTATGAAATACGAGATCCCGCAAATGCTCAAGCAAGGTGGTGGTGCCATCGTTAATACATCATCCACTGCCGGACTTATTGGCGTTGGACCCAACCCCGCCTATGTCGCAAGTAAACACGGTGTGGTAGGCCTTACAAAAGCAGCGGCACTTAAATATGCCAAGAGAGGCATCCGTATAAACGCTGTATGCCCAGGTGTCATCTACACACCGTTAGTGAAGAAACTTATGGACACCTACCCGGATATGGAGAAGGTTGTAACCGGCATGAACCCCATGGCACGTATAGGTATACCAGAAGAGGTTGCCCAGGCAGTTATTTGGTTATGCTCAGATGCAGCCTCGTTTATAACCGGGCACCCCTTATCGGTAGATGGTGGTGTGGTGGCTCAATAGACTTAATTACATAAGCGAAGAACTGAATTAACTATTTGTGTATTTTTTCTTTAAAATAGTCTTGTATACTTTTCCCTAGGTTTTCAGCCTCTTTTCCCACCTCTCTAAACTTGGCTTTGGTTTCGTCATCTTTGACATTGCTTGATAAAATCTTAGCTGACTCAACAACACTTTCCCCGAAAGCCTTGGCCTTTTCCTTCAGATCAGGGTCGTTAAATATTTGGCTCATGGCATCTCCAAATGATTTAATCATTTCACCAAACTGTTCCGCAGGTTTTTTCTTATCAACATTTCCTTCTTGTGACATAGTGCCCCTCTCTATTGTTAATCTTTTATACATTACTTCTAGGCTGACTAGCCTGCTTCGAAAAACGCTTAGAGCCATATCTTCAGTAAACTATTGGCTACATTGTGAACGGGTACACCATTTCTATATTAAAGTAGTGGATAGGTAGATGTTATCAGCCGCTTTACCACCTCGCTAGACGAAGGCTCTAATCCCCAGAACTCTCCTTCCCACGATAAGTTTCTGCATCTGCGTAGTTCCGTCGGGTATGGTTAGAGTCCTAGCATCCCTGAAGTATCGCTCTATCGGATACTCTTCGGAAAGCCCCATAGCCCCGTGTATCTGGATGGCCTTTGAGGTCGTCCTCACCGCTGCTTCGGTGGCGTAGGCCTTTGCCAGTGATGCCTGCCAGCGGCATTTCTCCCCCTTATCCAGCATGTCTAGGGCGCGGAACGATAGAAGCCGCCCGGCTTCGGTCTCAGCTATCATATCTACGACCATCTCCTGTATCATCTGGAAGCTACCCAGTTGTCGGCCAAACTGTGTCCTGTCCTGCGCGTATTTTATCGAAGCATCTATAGCAGCCTGAGCGATACCTGTCGAGTTAGCTCCCACCATCGCCCGTGACACATCGAAAAAGGCCATTGTCCGCTCGTAGCCTGAGCCCGGGTCTAAAAGATTCGCCTTGGGAACAGGACAGTCATCAAAAGAAAGCTCCGAGGTAGGGAAGGAACGTAGCCCCAGCTTGTGCAGTTCTCTGGTGGCGAAAGGAGACACATTCCTCTCAACAAGGAAAAAGGACATCCCTAAAGGCCCGAGTGACTTGTCTGTGGTGGTGAGGATAAAAGCGGCGTCGGCTATACTGCCGTTTGAAATCCACGTCTTTGTCCCGTTGATGATGTAGTTTTCCCCGTCCAAGATTGCAGTTGTCTCCACACCGGCGACGTCGGAGCCGACATTAGGCTCTGTTATCGCCAGGCAACCTATGTAGTCACCAGAAGCAGCGAGAGGTAGCAATCTCTCCTTCTGCTCCGGGTTGCCCGCTTCGTTCAAGAGCCACCAGAAGGCTGCGGCAATGAAAAGTGTTCCGGCAAGGCTCGCCCAGGCCCTGGCTAACTCTTCGACCAGGATGCCGTTTGTCTTGTGGTCCAATACCGAACCGCCGTACTGTTCGGGCAGAAAGCCCACCAGATAGCCGAAGGGCATCAACTGTTGAATAAGGGAGACGGCGGTTTCCTTATCAAGCGGGCCTTTCTTCTCCTGCTCATCAACGACAGGCACAATCTCCTTATCAAGGAATTTGCGGACGTTGGTCTTCAGCATCTGTTGCTCTTCAGTCAGATCGAAGTCCATATCATCATCCTTCTGACAAATGGAGCGAACTGGAGATCGAAGGTGGTTTCTTCACCTGGAACTAAAGCCCCACTAAGAAAACGCTAACAACATTTACCGGGGGAATACCCCCCATGTTATGGGTCAGGCCAAATTTGGGATCCTTTATCTGCCGCGGCCCGGCCTTTCCCTGAAGCTGCTTGTACATCTCATACATCATCCGCAGCCCCGAAGCGCCGATGGGATGACCGAAGCACTTGAGGCCCCCATCAGGCTGACAGGGGATTTTGCCATCTATATCGTAGAATCCTGCCTCGATATCCTCCTTAGCTCGCCCACGTGGCGAGATCCCCAGATCTTCGTACACGGTAAGCTCTGTGATAGAGAAACAGTCGTGGACCTCCATCATGCTTAGCTCCTCCCGGGGGCTCTTGATCCCTGCCTCACCGTAAGCCTTCTTTGAGGCTCTGACAGTGGTCTCAACATGAGCGTAGTCCCAGTCGGTGAACATCAACTCCTCTCCGGAACTCACAGAGATCTGTAGCGCCTTAACATATACCGGGTCAGGCCTGAATTTCTTGGCCAGCTCAGCCCGGGTCACTATGGCCGCCGCGGCGCCATCGCTCACCCCGCAGCAGTCAAATAGACCCAGAGGCCAGGCTACGATAGGAGCGTTCATTACCTGTTCGATGGTAATCTCGCGGCGAAGGTGCGCCTTGGGGTTCATAGCCCCGTTGTGATGACTCTTCACCGATATATGGGCCAGGGCGCGTTTGCCTTCGTCGGGGCTGAGGCCATACTGCGCGAAGTACCTGGTACCCATCATGGCAAACGCACCAGGGGGAGTAAAGTTGGGAAAGGCGGCCCTCAGCGATGTCCCCATCTGGGTATCGTTTTGAGGAAGACCACCATAGCCTGTGTCCTTAAGCTTCTCCACACCGAGTGCCAAACATATATCATAGGCCCCGGCGGCAACGGCATAGCAGGCACCCCTTAAAGTCTCCGACCCAGTGGCGCAGAAATTCTCGACTCTCGTTGCCGGAATGAACGGCAGCTTTAACGTAGCAGCTAGGGGGATGGCGGATTTCCCTACAGAGATTTCCTCATAGCATGTGCCAGACCAGGCAGCATCGATGTCTTTCTTCTCTATACCAGCATCCTCGATAGCTTCGATAAAGGCCTCGATCATTAAGTCCTGAGGGCCCTTGTCCCATCGTTCTCCAAACTGGCTGCATCCCATCCCGATAATGGCGACCTTGTCCTTTATCCCTTCAGCCATAATTCCTCCCTTCTGAATTTGTTTCTAAACTCGAATTGGCGTTGCTTTCCAGTAGTAGGCGTGTATACCACGCGTCACATCGTGGTATTTCCTGCGGAAGCTCATCTCCACCGGCATACCTACCTCAAGCGAATCAAGCTCGCAGTCTATTAGATCAAATAGCCACCTTCCCCCTCCCTGGAAGTCTACCATGCCGTAGATTGCCGGTGGGCTGGGACTGAAGGCTAAAATGTCTCCGGTATAGGTGAACAGGTGCCCCCTCTTATCGGAGAAGCGATAGCTTTCCATCTCACCAACAGCTCCACATTTAGGATTGACACATATCTCTTGTGGGGGGTATTGTGGGGTACCACAGCGCTTGCACTTCGATCCGCAGAGGCCCAGCACCATCCTTCTTTCCCTCCACAGCGTTGATACCTGGGTTGGGGCGACCTCCTCTCCGCGGCCGCCGGTATCTATAGTCATTACCTCACGGAAGGTTACATATTTCTCGTAGCTTCCCAGGTCTTTTTTGGAAGCCAGGTGTCCCTTGATCCCCCTTCTATCCCTAGCCTTCTCTATTTCTCCGGTAACCTCCAGGAATAGAGCGTCGCTACCGTTACCGTAGCTGGCAACTAGGATCCTGTCCCCGGGCTTAGCCCCCTCCAGTGCCGCTACCAGTATCTGGAGGGTGTAGGCAGTGCCGGTATTACCTATGGCGGTAAACATGTGGTCCTGTATTTGATCCGCTTCAAACCCCAGTTTCTTGCCTATGTCTGCATGGGCTCTCACATAGAGGCAGGGGTAAACCACCTTGGTAAAATCCTTGGGCGTAAGTTTGTATTTATCAAGAAGCCCTGAGATGGCCTCTGAGATAAACTTGCCGTAGCCCTCATCCCTGACCCATCTATCCTCCCAGGTACGGTTATACCTGTCGGTATCTGCCCTCCAGTTATCCATGAAATCATAGGTGAGAGAATAGGTGCCCTCGACGCTGGCGATCACCCCACTATCTCCAAAAAGTATGGCTGCTGCGCCATCACCGTATATCTCCTCCTGAAAGCCGCCCGGTTTCCCCAGACGGCAATCTGATGCACATACCATGACGTTCTTCGCTGAACCCGATGATACCGCATCGTAGGCAGAGATGAGAGCACCTGTTCCAGCCTTGATAGATGTGGTGAAGTCAGACGTTCGAATCGCGGGGCTGAGGTCGAGGGCGGTGGCTATTATCCCCGCATTCTGCCTTTCATTGTAGGGTGTTGTGGTGGTGGCAAAGAAAAGCCCGTCGATCTTTTTCGGCTCAAGCCCGTTCATACAGTCCATGGCGGAGGCTACTGCCATCGTGATGCTGTCCTCGTCGTAGTTGGCCACTGCCTTCTCACCGGGAAGGAGGGATGCCGGGTTTAGCCACCCCAGGGCTCCATAGATAGTCATGCGGTTGATGCGGTACAAAGGGATATAAGCACCGTACGAAGTAATTCCTACCATAGTACTCCATCCTTTCTATTTTAAGGTGAGCTATAGTCTATCATGTCTGCATTTAAGGGTCAATTGCTATGGATTATACTCCGATGATATCACCCCTTCCTGTATAAAGGACAGTCCGAATAATCTGTCTAGTACTTAACGGACTTTCCATACTTATCCCTGAGAACCGTCTTCAGCACCTTACCCGCCGGGTTACGGGGAAGGGCATCCATGAAATCCACCGACTTAGGCTTCTTGTAGCTGGCCAGATGCTGCTTACAGTACTCCACGACCTCCTCCCCGGTCATGCTCTCTCCTTGCTTACAGACCACAATGGCCTTGACCGATTCGCCCCACTCCTCATCGTGAACCCCGATGACGGCACATTCCAGGATCTTGGGGTGACTGAAGAGGACTTCCTCGATCTCGGCCGGGTAGATATTCTCTCCTCCGCTGACAATCATGTCCTTCTTCCGGTCTACGATATAGAAAAACCCTTCTTCATCCTGCCTCACCAGATCGGTGGAGTGAAACCATCCTCCCCTCATGGCTTCCGCGGTGACCTCAGGGTCCTTGTAGTACTCTTTCATTACGGTAGGTCCCCGGTAAATAGCTTCCCCGATTTCTCCCACTGGCACATCGTTGTCTTTGTCATCTACCACCCGTATCTCGATAAAGGGGAGGGCTCGGCCCACCGATGTCTCACGCCCCTCATATTCGCTGGGAACAAGACCTGAAACCACCGGGCTCATCTCGGTCTGCCCGAACATGTCGAAGATCTTGACATTAGGGAAGTGCTTAATGATTTGCTTCCGAGTCTCTGTGGGCAAAATCGCCGCTCCCGTCACCCAAAGTTGGAGGGAACTGGTATCGTATTTCTCCAGATCAGGAAGCTGTAGCAGGAAGAAGGCCATTGCTGGTATCAGGAGAATGGCATTGATCTTTTCCTTCTCGATGGTCTGCATGATATATTCAGGGTTGAAAACCTCCACCGGCAATACCATGGTGGCACCCAGGAAAAAACTGATCTGGCAGAAAGCGAAGGCCGCCAGATGGAATACGGGAGGAGCAGCAAAAGCAGTGGCGTTGGTAATATCGGGCATTCCCGGTTCAGAGGCCACGAACATGCTTTCCAGCATGCACATCACTACTTCATTCTTGTGGGTTAATACAGCACCCTTGGGCCTACCGGTTGTTCCAGCGGTATACATGATGAATACAGGGTCATCTTCTTCGACCAGAATGAGCGGCTCATCGTCGGTATACTTTGCAATCCAGGTTTCGTAGTGCAGCATGCCCTCCACCGGCTTATCAGTGATGGAAACATAGTTCTTCACCTTGGGCAGGTCCTTTTGTATGCCACTTACCATTTCCGTAAAAGCCTCCCCCATGATGAAGGCCTCGGCCTCAGAGTGATTTAAAATGTATTTTAGCTCTTCTCCATGGAGTCGGAAGTTGAGGGGGACAGCCACCCCACCGATCTTCGCTAGTGCAAAGTAGGCCTCCATAAACTGGTTGCAGTTGAAGGCCAGTATGGCTACCTTGGACCCCTTATTTATTCCAAGATCCAGCAGGGCGTGGGCCAGCCGGTTCACGCGAGCATTAAACTGCCTGTAGGTCAGGCGCACTTTTCCATATATCAGCGCCTCCTTGTCGGGGAACTTGCGCGCGTCACGGGCAATCATTTCCCCCAGAAGAAGCCTTCTTCCCAGGGTTTCCTCTATTGCCTGTTTGTCTTTCATGGTTATCCTCCAATATTCTCACAAGGCCATATTGGAATACTAAATGCTAACTACCCACGTCAATTTATTTTGACACCGATATTTTACCTGCCGGGGATGGAATTTATTATCCCGCAACGGGGACACCTGATGCTCTTTCCCTTAAAATCGGGCGGAACCCTGAATTTCGCCCCACAGTTACAGGCAAGAGCGGTGTACTGGTTGAGATTCTCCAACAGGTCAGAGACCTCCCTCGTCCGCTCCAGCCTTTCTACCTTTTCTGGCCTCTTTTCCTCAACCGGCGCCCCCCGGGCCTCCACCAGACCGGCGGCTCCTGCCAGCGTAGCGCTGGGGATAATCCCCCCTCCCCCCTTATGAACCTCACGGAATACCCGGTCATAATCAGCAAACGAGGCGCCACCCCCCATGCTTCTCAGCACCCTGATCCTCTCAGAGGTGGGCGGGTGGGTGCTGGTAAGGTCACTGGCCTTAACCCCCGGCTTGTGCAGCGGGTTGATGATATACATTGGGGCGGTTACCCGGTTTGCCGAAGATAGCTTCTTGGTAGATGAGGATATCTTTTCCAGCGCTGAAGCCAGCCCCTCAGGGTATCTGGTATAAAGTGCTGATGATGCATCGGCCAGGTACTCTCGCCTCCGCGACATGGCGAAGTAGAGCAGCCTGGCAATTATTGGGGCGAGGATGATGAGCGCTATCCCCACCACAAGGATGATTATCTGCGCCTGTCCTCCGCCACCGGAGGAGGAGCTCCTACGCCCGCCGCCTGCCCCTCCAAGTATCAGGTATATTAGCGCCAAGTCGGCAAGCAATACTATAGCGCCCATCGTGATGCCGCTAATTACCATGAGAAGGACATCACGGTTCACGATGTGCCCTATCTCGTGCGCGATCACGCCCTGGAGCTCATCGCGGTTGAGCCTCTGTAACAGCCCCGAGGTAACGGCTATGGCGGCCTTATTGGGGTCTCTTCCTGTAGCAAAGGCATTGGGGGCAGGATCATCGATGATATATATATCAGGCATCTTGGGAAGCCCTGATGCTATCTTCATCTCCTCCACTATATTAAACAGCTGGGGGTGATCTTTGCGTTCCAGCTTCTTTGCCTTGGAAACGGAGAGGAATACCTGGTCTCCCTGGAAAAAGGCGATGAGGTTCATTATCAGCCATACTATAGAGGCTAAAACAATGCCGGCGATGCCGCTTTCAAAAAATATTTCCCCGATCAAGTAACCGAAGCCGAGTAGCAGGGCTCCTATGCCCGCTACCAGCCAAACGGATTTAATCTTGTTCGACCTAATCTGTTCCCACATAACTGACCAGTATGCTTAACGCCGATAAACGGTAAGACGTGCTTATCAAACATATTTATTAGGTGAAGCTTACCTTTGGAACCTCTCGCTCTACGGGCGCTTCCAGCTCAAAGAATTCCCCCGCCTTGAAACCGGTTATACCAGCCACCAAATTGGATGGAAACATCTGGACCTTGTTGTTCAGGTTCATTACCCCGTCATTATAGAACTGCCGGGCGAAGCTTATCTTGTTCTCGGTGGTGGTAAGCTCTTCCTGAAGGGCGAGGAAGTTTTGATTTGCCTTAAGGTCGGGGTAGTTTTCCGCAACAGCGAAGAACCGCGTCAGGATACCGCTCAGCTCGCCTTCCGCCTTCGCCTGCTGGCCCACACCGTGACCGCTGGCCTCTACTGCCGAGGTCCTGGCCTTGGTTACCGCCTCCATCGTTTCCCGCTCATGTTTCATATAGCCCTTGGCCGTCTCCACCAGGTTGGGTATCAGGTCGTGCCTCCGCTTGAGCTGGACATCGATCTGAGACCAGGAGTTTTTCACCTGGTTCCTCAGCCCCACCAGCGAGTTGTACTGCATGAAGAGTATGATCCCCAGCACCACAACAACCCCAATGATTACATACACCGCTATCATCTTTACACCTCCAAAAGTAAATTCTTCTTTTATTCTCTTGCCTGGAATACTTCTCCCAGGAAGGTGACCACCCTATCGGATATGCCTGACTCCGCTAAGGATTTATCCACGCGCTGTTTTATTACCTGGCCCAATTCACCCCCATCGAACCACAGGCCCTCTCCCTGTGGGCACACATCGATAACTACCTCAGGCTCGTGGCCTATGGCAGCTTTTCGCATTTTCTTTGCACAGACAGGGCACCTGCGTTTCTTCTCTGCTATAGCCTTTTCCGGCATGGTCATTATGTCTGCTATATTGAGCTCGCCCACCTCCATGTCCAGCGATTCCAGCAGGAGTGCCAGCTCCCCCGCATCGAACCAGACACCGAGGCATGTAGTACAGTAATCGAGCTCGATTTGCTCGTGTTCCACTATGATCATGGGCTCTTTGCATACCGGGCAGCGCACTACTCTTTGGCCTCCTTCGAACAGATATTATTTGTATTACTCTTTGAGATCGAATGGCACTTGTGTTTTCGCTTTTTATAGAAATCAACAGCATAATAGCAAGCAGTATATGGAACTGTCAATAGACAGTTAGGGTTGGCCATCCAACATGAATTCCTTACGTAGCACGGGGTTTCTACAGTTCAATACCAGCTTTGTGTATGCCTCTCCTTGTTTTGGAGCGGCGTATCCGGGCGAGGTCGGTTTAGCAGATGCAAGCCCACCCGTCCATTTACTCCAGCTGCAGGGCTTTTGACATACCTACGGCAGTTAATATGGCAAATCACAGTTAATACATTCTGGTTCATACATTGGCACTTCGGGGCACTTGACAAATAATCCTAATATGGTATATTGTATTATACCAGTATATTAATAATATAACACTAAATAATTAAAAATAAGCCTATATAGTCTATAAATATCCATTATACAAGTAGAGTCGCAGGAAAACTGAATACGGTGTTCCGAGAAAGGCAAACCGCAATAATTAACGTGACGTAAATCTAAGGATCAAAGATTGGGAGGTCCAACTAGGACTCCCGGGCTGATGCTGAACAAGGCAGTTAAAGCCTTTCTTGGGATGATTATTATTCGGGAGGCACACGGAAATGAAAAAGCAAACCGGGACCAGGGAACAGCTCGCAAACGAACTGGAGAAAATGCGGCAACGGATTGCTCATCTGGACAGAGAAGTCACTGTGCATAAGCAGGCAGAGAAGGAGCTGCTAAAAAGTGAGCTAGGATATCGCTTGCTTGCTGAGAACGTGACCGATGTCATCTGGACCATGGATATGAACCTGCAGTTTACATACATCAGCCCCTCGGTCACGCGTCAGTATGGCTACAGCGTTGAGGAAGCGATGGCAAGCCCCATTGAAGCAAATTTGACTCCTTCCTCTTTTAAAGCTGCCATGAAGGTTTTTGAAGAGGAAATGGCCATAGAGAAGATGGAAAAAAAGGACCTGTTCAGACCGCGGACGCTGGAAGTGGAGCAATACCGCAAGGATGGCTCAACAGTATGGTCAGAGTTAGAAATTGCCTTCCTGCGCGATGCAGATGGCCAAGCTATTGGTATAGTCGGAGTATCACGCGACATCACCGAGCGCAAGCGGGCGGAGGAGGCGCTGCGGGAGTCGGAGGAGAAAATACGCAATATATTTGAGTCTATTTTGGATGCGATTGTCGTCAGTGATTTGGAAGGCCATATTATAGATGAAAATGATGCAGCGCTTCGCATTCAAGGGTACAGTAGTAAGGAAGAGGTTATCGGGAAAAGTGGCTTTGAATTTATTGCTGAGGAAGACCGCGCTCGGGCTATTCAGGCGGCGATGAAGGCAGCAGAAGAGGGGTATGGTTACATATCGGATGTTAAGTTTGTGAGCAAGGACGGGATAGAACATGATACTGAGGCAACAGCTTCTCTGGTGCGTGATGCTTCTGGAAACCCAATTGGATTTGTTAGCGTTACGAGGGACATCACCGAGCACAAGCGGGCGCTGCAGGAGAGCGAGGAGAAGTACCGATTGCTAATTGATAATCTTGTCGAGCCATTAACAGTATATGACTTCAATGGCCTTATTTTATTGATAAATGTTACGGGAGCCAATAATCTTGGTTCAATGCCTGAAGATGTTATCGGAAAGTCACTCTACGATTTCTTCCCTGACACGGCTGATATTTACGTCGAGAGGGCTCGCCGTATTTTCGAGTCAGGGGTAGGGCTTGAATTTGAGGATGAGGTTCCACTTCCTACCGGCAATAGATGGTTTTACTCGAATATTCAACCTATCAAAGATACAAGGGGTAAAGTTATTTCTGTTCAGAACATTTCTTATGAGATCACCGAGCGCAAGCGGGCGGAGGAGGCGCTTAGGCAGAGCGAAGAGAAGCTGCGTTATGTATTTGAATCCATGAGCGATGGGGTAACCGTTGCTGATTTGGAAGGCAAAATTGTAGACATGAATGAGGCGCAACTTCGCCTATTCGGGTTCAGTAATAAAGAAGAGGGTATAGGGCAAAATGGTTTCGATTATTTTGCCGCGAAAGACCGCACTAGAGCGATTGAAGATGCTATGAAGGCAACGGAACTGGGGTATGGCCCTCTACATGAGTATACGTTTCTAAACAAGGATGGGAGAGAATATGATGGTGAGGCGAGCGCCTCTCTGCTACGTGATAGCTCCGGAAATCCAGTAGGATTCGTCAGCGTTGTTCGAGACATCTCCGAGCGCAGGCGGGTAGAGGAGGCACTTAGGGAGAGCGAGGAGAAATATCGAACAGTTATCGATCATTCTATACAGGGCCTGGTTATCGCACAAGGCATTCCCCCTCGTTTAATCTTCGCTAATTCATCCATGGCCCATATTTTGGGTTACACAGTTGAGGAACTCTTGTCTCTTTCTCCAGAAGAAACAAGGGCACTAGTACACCCAGAAGATCAAAATATATTCTTTCAAAAATATCAAGATCGCTTGGAAGGGAAATCAGCACCGACTCAATATGAGGTACGAGCTATAAGGAAGGATAAATCAGTTCGTTGGGTAGAAATATTCTCTACACGCATCGAACTTCAAGGCCAGCCTTCTGTACAGGCTGCCTATGTGGACATCACCGAGCGCAAGCGGGCGGAGGAGGAGCTGAGGGATAGCGAGGAGAAGCTGCGTGGCATATTGGATTCCCTGCAGGCTGGAGTTGTAATTATCGATGCAGAAACGCACGTGATTGTAGATGCTAACCCCGCCGCTATCGAGGCTATCGGTTCCACCAAGGAAATGATTGTTGGTAACGTGTGCCACAAGTTTATCTGTCCAACTGAGAAGGGCAAGTGCCCAATCACCGACCTCGGGAAGACCGTGGATAAATCAGAGCGTGTGCTTATAAACGCTAGTGGTGAAAACATCCCGATCCTCAAGTCTGTGACTAACACCATACTGAATGGGCGCTTGCATCTGATTGAGAGCTTCGTCGACTTCACCGAGCGCAAGCGGGCGGAGAAGGCGCTTAGGGATAGCGAGGAGAAGCTGCATGCGATGTTTGAAGCCATTACCGACGGGATAGTGGTTACCGATTTGCGGGGTATAATTACGGACGTGAATGATGTAGCAGCTAACATGTCCGGGCTAAGCAGGGAGGAGATGATCGGTCAGGATGGCTTTGCACTAATACCGCGCGAAGACCGGGATAAGGTAGTAGATCAAGGGAAGAAGATAGTTAGAGGGGAGATCGGCCCGGTAAGGATGGAGCATGAGATATCCCCCAGGATTGGTAGCGCAAGTACCACTAATCTAGTCCTCGGCACAATGCATGATAGCGACGGAAATCCCACCGGGTTCGTTGCCATTGCCCAGGATATTACCGAGCGCAAGCGGGCAGAGCAGGAGCGGGAAAGGCTGCTCGAAAAGCTGGAGGACAAATCAGAAGAGCTTGAACAGCTAGTTTTTATTGCCTCGCATGACCTCCGGTCGCCTCTGGTTAATATCCAGGGTTTTGCCAGGGAGATAGAGCAGTCATTACAACAGTTGAGCCTATCGCTGGAGGAGGAGGATATACCCTCCGCACTGAAAGAAAAGCTGGCTGCCCCTATCGGTGAAGATATTACCGATTCGCTTAACTATATCCTCAGCAGCTCCTCCAAGATAGACTCAATGCTGACGGGGCTGCTGAAGGTCTCACGCCTGGGGCGAGTGACACTTACAATTGAGAAAATCAACATGAAAGACCTGATGGCCGAAGTTGTGGGCAGTTTTGAATTTCAGACAAGGGAGGCAGGGGTTAAGCTGGAGGTGGGGAGGCTGCCCCAATGCCGGGGCGACAGAGCACAGCTTGACCAGGTCTTCTCCAACCTCATAGATAATGCGTTGAAATTCCTTGACCCCAAGCGGCCGGGTATCATTCGCATTTCGGGTAGAAAAGAGGACAGGCAAGCTGTATATACCGTGGAGGATAACGGGGTCGGCATTGCGCCAGAGCACCATAAAACGGTCTTCCAGATATTTCGACGCTTTGCCCCAATGGACACCCCCGGGGAAGGGTTGGGGCTTAACATCGTGCGCCGTATCCTCGAGCGACACGGCGGTAAAATATGGCTCGAATCCGAGCAGGGCAAGGGAAGCAGATTCCACGTCTCTCTGCCAATTAGGGATTAGTAATTAGTAATTAGTGATTGGGGACGGCTCATTGCTGATAGTTGATAGCTCACGGTTGTTGGTCGTTGGTTATTCGGTTGAGTTGCTGGTTTCTTCCACCTTGTCATGCTGAACTCGTTTCTGCATATTACTCTTGAGATTCCGAAACAAGTTCGTAATGACCAATGGTTATGTATGTTATTGGCGGGCAGGTTGGATAATCCGCTCCAACAACGCCCAGAGCCGGTGCTCTAGGCAACACAATGTTACATACACCTCAGGTACGGTGGGTGCTAAATAGCCACATTTATTGCTAGCTCACTCTCCTAAACTAACATCACCAGAGTGATGGTAGTTATGCCTCATCAATGCACCGGCCCATTACGACCTTTCTGATTTGGGTAGTAATCTGCTATAATCATGCAGTGTTACGGAGAGGCCGTAGATAAAGTAGGGCGATATTATGGAATTGGTAGACTACAGCGGCACGTTCGATCCCGATTTCAGCTATGAAAAATTGACGAAGGAGACATTACTCAAGCTCATTCGTTCAGATGCTGAATACGTTCGCAGGATAGATGGACAATGGTATTTAGCAGTGATGCAGAAATGTGGCAACGATGTAGCCTTTGCCTGCGATGCCGAGATCTGGGAGAAGCTCGAGGCATATACTATGAAGATAACATGTAAATTGCTTAACATTCATGGTAATGATGTGGTCACTTTAATTAAGGCTTTGCAGGCTAACCCATGGTCATCGAGCTATGAAATCAAAGTGGATCTAATAAATAATGACCATGCCATAATCAGCTTCATTAACTGCCCCACCTTACTTGCACTGGAGAGGGATGGGTCAGGGCGGGAAATGCTTATATGTAATAAATTGGAAGTGAAACTAATGGAGCTCAAGGCCCATTACTTTAACCCGAATATGATTGTCACGCCCCTTAAATTACCTCCCCGAGACCCTAATAGCGAGATATGCTGCCAGTGGGAACTGAAAGTGGACCGGTAGATATGAAAGAGTTAATGGTGGACTATAGCAGTTCATTCGATCCCAATTTTAGCCATGAAAAACTAGCTCAGCAAACTCTAACCAGGCTTCTGAGAGCCACCGCTGAATACATGCGCCGTATAGACGGTCACTGGTATCTCAGCGTGATGGAGAAGTGGGGCAACGATGAGGCCCTAGATTGCGATATTAAGGTGTGGGAAAGACTGGTTATATATGAAATGAAGATGCTGAGTAGCCTTTTGAATATCCATGGCGATGATGTGGTTACGGTAATGAAGGTCCTCCAGGCCAGCCCGTGGACATTGACCTATGCCTGTGATATAGACGTTAGGAGCAATGATTGTGCCATAGTCACCTACCGCAACTGCCCTACGCTGCTTGCCCTAGAGAACGAGGGTAAAGGACGTGAGGGGCTTATATGCCAGGAACTAGAACCAAAGCTCATGGGTATCATTGCCCACTACTTCAACCCGAATATCAGGGTCACCCCGCTGAAGCTGCCTCCCAGAGATGGCAGTGGCGATATATGTTGCCAGTGGGAGTTCATGCTGGAGAGGTAAAAGAAGAAGCCATATGGCTAAGCAGGGAGAGATCAAAAAGACGGTATGCACCTTTTGTACCGGCAACTGCGGCATGCTCGTTCACGTTGAAGATGGCAGGATAGTGAAGCTCGAGCCCAACCGGAAGCACCCCCTTAGCCGCGGGTTTGCCTGCGAAAGGAACCGCCTGGCACTAAAATGGCTCTACCACCCGGAGCAGCTAATGTATCCCTTGAAGCGGGACGGTGAGCGGGGAGAGGGCAAGTGGAAAAGGATAACATGGGAGCAGGCACTGGCCGAGATAGGTGACAAGCTAAACGAGCTAAAGGCTAAATACGGGCCGGAGATGCTGGGTATCTTCGAGGGCACTGCCCGCGGCAATGATTACTGGCCCCGGGGTCGCTTCCTCAGCCTTTTCGGCAATCCCCATAATATATTCGCTGCTGGCACCATCTGCAGCGCCAACGTTATGTCAATGAATGCCGCTATCATGGGCGATGTCAGCGGCTTCGCAGGGAACATCAACAAGTCCAACTGTGTCGTATACTGGGGTACCGACCCTTCGCAAGCTTGGCACAGAGCCTGGGCAGCGATGCTCAACCAGAAAAAGAGGCGTGATGTGAAGGTTATCGCTATTGACCCCAGGCGCACCAAGACCACCGAGATCGCTGACATATGGCTTCAGCTTAGGCCGGGCACCGATACCGCGCTCGCACTGGCCTGGCTGAATGTGATTATCAACGAGGAGCTTTACGATAAAGACTTCGTTAAGCATTGGACTGTGGGCTTCGATGAGCTCAAAGAGCGTGTTCAACAGTACCCGCCAGAGAGAGTCGCCGAAATCACCGGCGTGCCCGCGGGGAAGATCATCGACGCTGCACGTATGTACGCTACCACCAAGCCGGCCTTTATACCCTACTCGGTCGCCATCGACCAGCTTGGGTTGAACGGTACCCGCACCGAGCAGTGCCGGGTCATCATGCGGGCCATAACCGGCGACCTCGGTGTCTGGGGCGGCGAGCTGATCACGCGACCGGGGCAGAGGATTAACGGCGGAAAGTTCATAACCGAGGCGGAGCTTATCATGATAGACCGCCTCTCCCCGGAGGAAAGGCGAAAGCAGATGGGGGCCGATGTGTGCCGTCTCTTGAGCCTCACCGGCTGGAGCCTGACCTCGGAGTACATCGGGCGGGTTTACGGTGTGCCTGCACCGGTAGGAGTCCAGACCAATGCCCATACACCGATGCTGTGGCGTTCCATCCTCAGCGGAGAGCCGTACCCCATAAAGGCGCTTATCGCCTGGGGCTCAAACCCGCTTTCCTGGGCCGGCAATATCAAGCTGGCCTATGAGGCGATGAAAAGCCCCAACCTGGAGCTCAATGTGGTCCAGGAGCTGTGGATGACCCCATCCGCCCAAATAGCCGACTATGTGCTGCCCGGCGCAAGCTGGATGGAGCGTCCGATGTGCAGCAACATGATGGACTTCGGCAGCATGGTAATCGGCGGCGAGCGACCCATACCTCCGCTGGGGGAGCGCCGCGACGTCTATGAGCTCTTCCGCGGACTTGCTCTCGCCGTGGGGCAGAGTGAGGAGTACTGGCCATGGAGGACTCTGGAAGAGGCCAGTGAATACCGCCTCAATCCAACCGGTATAAGCTTCAAAGAGTTCGTAGAGAGGATGGTTCTGTTCCCTGACGAGTTCGACCTCCAGCCCTGGCTGAAGACCGGCTTTCCTACCCCTTCGGGAAAGGTTGAACTATACTCCAGCATCCTGGAAAAACTGGATTACGATCCATTGCCCCACTATGAAGAGCCTCCGGAAAGCCCGATCAGCACCCCCGGGGTTGCCCGGGATTACCCCCTTATTCTGAACACGGGAGGCACCTTCATGCCCATGTTTAAGTCCGAGTTCATGCAGCGGGAGTTGGGCCGTATAAGACATCCCCACCCGCTTATGGATATACACCCCGATACCGCTCACAAGCTGGGGATTGGTGATGGCGACTGGGCCTACATCGAGACCAGAAGAGGGAGGATCAGGCAGAAAGCAAGGTACAACGACGGTATACTGCCCAACGTGGTCAATTGCGAGGCCAACTGGTGGTTCCCAGAAATGCCAGCCGGCGAGCCGTCACTGAGCGGGGTCTGGGAATCCAATGCCAATGTTCTCACCCTTGATGAGCCTGAGGCCTGCGATGAGCTTTCAGGGGGCTGGTGCAACCGGGCACTATTATGCAAGGTATATCGGGCTCAGTAGCGCCCGGCTCTGGCTTCAAGCAGTCCTTCCCAGGGGAGATCATCAAAGTAGCCATGGTCCTGAACGTATTCGATGTGTAATTTTCCCTCTCGATTATAGCGGTGAAACTGAGCATCGCTCCTGCCGTCGAAATCAACCGGAATAATCCGGTTCTTTTTGCACATTTTCAAATCGAAGGCCGGCGTGGCCTTGACCCACTTTCTATCTAGATAGAAGGAAACATAGCCATGATAGATAAATAGGTTTTCCCCTCTCATTGCATCGGCTAACTTCTTGGGAATAATGTAGTTGCGGATATCGGCAAACCCCAGTTTGGTAGGAATGCCTGAAGCCCTGGCCAGAGCAGCCAGAAGTATCGCTTTCTGGACACAATATCCTTCGCCTCGCTTTAAAGTTATACTTGCCCTATTGTCCTCAAGAGTATAAAGTGGCACGTAGGGATTATACTTGATCCCGTCCCTCACGAAATAGAAAAGGGCCTTGGCCCTATCTACCGTCGTTTCCTGATCCATGGTTAAGATCTGCGCTTTTTCCTTTACCGACTCCTCTTCACAATCGATAGTATAGGTACAATTTAAATATCTTTGCATGGTTGAACCCCAGAAGGCCTGTTAAAATTATACCATACGGCGGCGGTGATTTGGTATAATGAGGGAGCGCTTGGGAGCTAATGGGAGGCAAAGGGAGGCTTTAGATGACATCCTTCGGGTATAGCGGTAAGATCCTTAGGGTAGACCTGTCCTCGGGAAACACTACACAGATTTCCACAATGGACTATGCCGATAGCTTTCTCGGTGGCAGGGGCATTGGCACCAGGCTCTATTGGGATGAGGTAAGCCCCCATATAAAAGCATTCGACGCTGAGAATCGGCTAATGTTTATGACCGGCCCGCTCAACGGTTTCACCGGACTTGCCGGTTCCAGATGGGGTATATACGGTAAATCTCCAGCCACTAGTCCTGAATGCTTCACCTACTGCAATCTGGGAGGAAGCTGGGGTGCCCACCTAAAGTTTGCCGGTTACGATGGGATAGTGATTCAGGGCAAATCGGAGAAACCGGTTTACCTTGTAATACAAGATGGCAATACCCAGATAAAGGACGCTTCTCACCTGTGGGGCATGGGCGCCATCGAGGCGAGAAAGGCGTTGAAGGCGGAGCTGGGAAGCTCTGTAAGGGTGGCGGCTATAGGACCTGCCGGCGAGAACCTGGTCAGCTTTGCCATTGTGCTCGCAGATGATGGCGCTTCAGGTTCCGGTGGTCTCGGCGCGGTGATGGGTGCCAAGAAGCTAAAGGCCATTGCCGTGAGTGGCAGCAGCAAGCTAACCGCGGCCGACCCGGAAGGGCTTCGCGAGGTGGCAAAATATGCCCGTAAGCTGACAAAGGGCATGCCAATGGTGCAGAAAGGGCTAATGCCAGGCCCGAGGATGCGGCAGGTGGCCTGTTATGGCTGCATCCGGGGCTGCATCAGAGCAGACTGCGAGGCAAAGGACGGGACACGCAGTAAGTACATGTGCACTGGTGCCCAGTTCTACCAGGATGCGGCCAAATGGTACTACGGAGAATGGCTGCCCGAGAGCATTGAGGTGCCATTCTACGCCAATATGCTCTGCGACGATTACGGGGTCGACACCAATTCCATCGCGGCAATGCTGATCTGGCTGGGAAGGTGCTACCGTGGGGGTATCCTCACCGATGCCGATACCGGTATGTCCATATTAAAGATGGGCAGCCTCGATTTCATAGAGACCCTGGTGAAGAAGATTTCCATGAGGGATGGGTTCGGGGATATTCTCGCCCGCGGCACCGTTAGAGCAGCCGAGTCCCTGGGGGGAAAAGCCAGAGAGTTTATTACCTACTACGTATCCAGAGCCGGACACCTTACGCTTTATGAACCCCGCTTGTTCGTCGCCCACGGGCTTATGTATGCCATGGAACCGAGGCAGCCCATTAACCAGCTACACGAAATGGGCCTGCCGCTTTACCAGTGGCTGGACTGGGTAAATAAGGTTCAGACGGCATACCTCTCCAGCGATGTGTTTCGCCGTATCGCCAAGAGGTTCTGGGGAAGCGAACTCGCTGTTGACTTCTCCACCTACGATGGAAAGGCCCTGGCGGTAAAGAAGATACAGGATCGCCAGTGCTTAAGGGACAGCCTCGTGCTGTGCGATTTCGCACTGAATAATGCGGCAAGCGTCAGGTATTCGGAGGACCATGTAGGTGACCCTACCCTCGAGAGCAAGATGCTGCTGGCGGTTACTGGAAGGGAAATGGTTGAGGAGGAGCTAAACAGGATGGGTGAAAGGATATTCAACCTGCAAAGGGCCATTCTTGCAAGGGAAGGCCATCGTGGTAGAGAGAGCGACGTGCTCGATGAGTCTTTCTATACCAGACCGCTCAGAACTGTGGGTCTCAACCCCGAGTGCCAGGCGCCGGGGAAGGACGGGGAGGTGATCTCACGTAAGGGTGAAGTGGTGGACAGGGAGAGGTTTGAGACGATGAAAGACGAATACTATGGTCTGAGAGGATGGGATGTTGCCACCGGCCTTCAGACAAAGGCGACGCTGGAAGAAATCGGACTCGGCTATATTGTAGGCGATCTGGAGCGAGAGCAGCTTATAGCATGATGTCACGTTCCAATAGATGTTCGTAGTGAGCTTTGTTTAAATAATGCTTTCCACCAGAGGTCTTTCAGTTGCAGGAATATGCTTTGCAATTGGAAGTAAGTATAAGAGATGAAAAAGATAAGGGGGATATCATGGTTGCGAACCCTTGGTGGGCCCCATGGGCCCTGAACAGAATGATTGAACCTCTAATGCGAAGTCTCAGGTTTCAGACTCCGGTGTTAGCTGAAATGAATGCGGGGGACAGGGCACTGGATGTCTGCTGCGGTACGGGGGCACTGGCGCTTCATTATGCAAGTATGGGTGTTATTGCGGCCGGAATCGATTTAGATCCTCGTGTAATAGAGGTGGCAGAAAATAAGAGGAGAAAACTAGGCTTGAGCAATGTCTCATTCGAGACAGCGAATGCACTAGATTTACCATTCGAGGACAACCTCTTTGATTACGCATCCATCGCTATGTCACTTCACGAAAACAGAAGGGTGGAGAGAGATAGAATGATCTCTGAAATGAAAAGGGTGGTAAAGGAAGAAGGTACCCTGGTTTTTATTGATTACAAGGTCCCTTTACCACGGATTCCATCCTCCTATACATCCAAAGTCGTAGAGCTTATTGCCGGGAGGGAACACAATAGGTATTTCAAGGATTATATTGAGCAAGGTGGATTGGACGGACTACTAGGTAAAAATCACCTGTACGAGGACAAAAGGGGCGAGCTTGGGCCACTAGCAATAATAACAACGCCAAACACCTAACACTTAATGGTCAGGTAAAAAATAATAACCTAAATGTATTTAAAAAAGTGTACCTATTACTGCTACTCTTCCAGCGTTATATCCCACACACAGGCGGGCTCGTCCTTGCTCTTGCGGGGAGGCAGCTTGACCGCCGTCCACTTTATCTTGGGATTGAACCAGTCAGCCGACCTCTGATTATAAGGAATACATAGTCCCTCACACGCTTGCTTCAATAACGTCTCAGCATTGTGTTTCTCAAAATAGTCAAGAGCATGACACTTGGTGATAGTGTATCTGCCATGATTTTTATCTATCAATTCGGTATCGATATGAAATAGCCCCCCAAGCGATGCGCTGGTCTGAATATATTTCATAACCGATTCTACGTCATCTCCCCAGATATTCAAGGCCTCGCGGGTTCGGCGCACCTCACCCTTGGTGCCCCCTTCCCAAACCGCCACATCATGCTCGAAAGCCACCTGGTCGCCATACTTTTGCCTCAATAGTGCCAGCCATATTCCATCTATTCCCAGGTAGTCCTTGCACGCGGCAGCGTATAACCTTATGAGCGCCTCCTTGGAGAAATCCTCGAGTTTTACGTCTTGCTTAAACGGGCCACTGTAATCCTTTAACTCTGCCATCTTGAACCTCCTTTTTTTATATTATATATAGAGTGCCTGTTGCACAAATCAATAGCTTGAACAAATTCCTACACCAGGCCTGCCAAAATCGCTATTGTAATGGCATGACGGCTTCACTGCTGAGCTTAAGACAAGCTTTCCAATGGGCCTACTTCCCTAATATAATGAGATGGTCTTGTTTTGGAGACAAGCTCTGAAGAGCGTAATTATTCACAGTAACGGTTATCCCTCGCTAATAATTATAGTCTGTCATCTATATGGCAATACGCTCTTCGGTACTGCCCCAGCCCTCTGTATTTTAACCTAGAGTGTGAGCCTTGTAAACACACTGTAGTAATGCTTCCTTAAAAACTGTCGCGACCATTGGAAATATGATGTGCAATTAAAATAGGTGCCCTTAAACAGAGAGCGACTATTCCCCTTGACAAATGATATAATATCCATCAACCTTATTTGCAGTAAGTGGCAACCACTCTCAAGCATATCAGTTTGAGAAAAGGTTTGAAGCGGTAGTGAGATAAAGTACATAAAGGGACAATCGACATAGGATGCTGTTGAGACTCACGCTCTTATTTGTGCTTATTCCACTTGTTGAGCTGGCAATTCTGGTTTATCTGGGGACCATTATAGGCGCTTTTTATACCGTACTCATCGTAGTATTAACCGGTATTCTAGGTGCTATTTTGACAAGGAGTCAGGGCCTGGCTACCCTTTCTAGAATTCGCAGCAATCTTCAGCGTGGCATCTTGCCCGCTAATGAGCTCTTTGATGGAGCCTTGATTCTTGTCGGTGGTTTGTTGTTGCTAACACCGGGAATTATTACAGACATTTTCGGGCTCGCTGTCTTGGTTCCTCAGACAAGACACGTCATTGGAAGGTTGTTTCGTAGCCTGATATATCGTAGGATACAGAGGAGGCAAATTCAATATCGATAACTGACGTAGTGCTCGGAGGGGGATATGAAAGCTTATATGATCGCATCCTGGTTTCGTATGAAGGGTATACTTGGCAAGATACAGGCGAGGTCTCAGGATGTGGTTCCTTATACATCCAAGTCGGCGAGAGGTAAACAGAGCCAACGGTATTTACCCATAGATTTTTTAGAAGCAGAATTGCCTCCAAATATTTATGCTTTCCTGTTCGACATTTTTGATAGGTGTATGGGGAGCAAGTCGGATGTCATTACCGCGCTGGACGGACTCGATAAGTCGAGTATCGTCGATAGATTACTAAATATAATACAGGTTAATGACGCCTATTCCGAAATCGCAGCACGTGAGGCCAAATCTTTTGAGGTTAGGGATTTTCGCCAGGTTCTGGGGTGGCGGATGTGGCTATTCATATTGGCTAACTATAAATATATAGCTTCTCCTGCAGATCACGGGGAGAGCGCAAAACAATTTGAAGATTATCTGGACAGCCATGTAAAGATGCTTAAATCTATTGCGACGTCAGCTCACGAAGCTGGCGACTGGGATACGTTCCTGCTGACTGCAGGGTTTTGTCAATGGTCGGGATGGCTAAAATGGCGTGACGAGATATGGCAGATAATTATTGACCAAATTGGCCAACCGGCAATTATCGACCAACTTGAAGTGATAGAGAAAAAACCGCGGATGTTAATAGAGAAATTGTCTCTTCATCACTCGAAGCTCTTGCTAATGAAGGCTGAGTAAAGATCGCTTATACCTTTTGAGACTGCTGAAATAGTCTCAATCAACCCCCTAATCCCCCACTATTGGGGGACTTTTTAAAGCTGGGGGATACCCCCAGACCCCCGGACCCGATACAATCGGGGCACCTCTTTTTCAGCGGTCTCCTTTTATAAACGATAATCGGGAGGATTATTACGACATCGAACAACTGGGTATTTTCTCCATGAAAATTGCAGATGGCGCATGGGCCTCGTGAAGTCTCTGGCATTACGGCAATGATGCCACCGCTCCTTTTAAATTCGGCCAGTTTCCTAACAAGCTTTGAAGGCTACATAGTATCTTTTACCTTCTTCTTGCTCCAGGAAGTCCACCGTTAGAGGGGTTCCTACTTTAACATTCTCCGGCTTCTTGGCGTCGAGTCCTAGAATCCGCCCGCTTATCTTCAGACCCTCATCCAGTTCCACAACTCCTACCAGATAAGGGTTATCCCTATCATATCCCTCTTCTATGGTCCAGCTCTGGCCCACGGCGATGGAGGTGAAGGCTGCAAGCTTGCCCTTGCCCTTCATCTCCACCCATTCCATGTCATTACCGTGGCACTTGGCACAGATGGAATGCGGTGGTAGATACATTGCTTGACATCCCTTGCACCTCGAAGCCATCAGTTTCCTCTCAGCGAGAAACTGATAGAATGAGGCGCTGTTAAAATCTCTCTCCTCAGCCAAGGGCTACCTCCTCTGATAAATGTGAACTACACAGGTGCCGCCGGTAGCACCGACGTTGTGAGTCAAGGCGAGTGTAATGTCCTTTCCTGGGACCTGCCTGGGACCGGCTTCTCCCCTCATCTGATGCCATATCTCCACCACTTGCCCTACCCCGGAGGCTCCTACGGGGTGTCCCTTGGATTTGAGTCCCCCGGAGGTATTAATGGGTTTAGCCCCATCGCGGGCCGTTATACCCTGCTCTGTTGCGACAAATGCCTCGCCAGGCTTGAAGAATCCCAGGTCTTCAAGTGCCACCAGTTCGGCAATGGTAAAGCAATCATGGACCTCGGCAATCTGAATATCTTCAGGTTTCACCCCCGCCATCTGGTAAGCCTGCTTGGCTGCCGTTCTTGCCGCCAGTATGGATGTCAAGTCTTTCCGTTCGTGAAGGGCGTGGTCGCTTCCCTGGCCAGTACCGACGATATATATGGGGTCAAGGGAAAAGTCCTTTGCCAGTTCATCAGCGACGAGTAGAAGACAGGCAGCCCCATCGGTTATAGGTGAGCAGTCAAACAGTCTCATTGGCCAGGCAACCACCGGGTTGGCCCTGGGGTCTTTGAGGAAATCAATCTCGTCACGCCATCCGGGCACCGGTTCACCCTTCTGTTTCGCCTTTTCGATCCTCGAATTCATGATATCTCTTATGGATTTATTAAACTGGGCTTTTGGATTCAGTGCCCCGTTTATATGGTTTTTAATACCCACTTTCATAAAGTGTTCAACTCTGGCGCCATATTTTTCCATGTATGCAGTAGCCATAGCAGCGTATAGCCCTGGGAAAGTAAAACCACAGGAACTCTCATAGACCGCGTCGCTGGCAGAAGCCAGCGTATCGGTTACCCTTTCTGTCGGCAGGTTGGTCATTTTTTCAGTTCCGCTGACTAGAACAATGTCATAAATCCCCGAAGCTATTGCCAGTATTCCCTCCCGTATGGCAACGCCACCGCTGGCGCAGGCATCCTCCACGCGGGTAGCCGGTTTTGGAACCAGCCCCACCCAATCTGCCATAATTGGAGCAACATGCCCCTGCCCCTCGAAGAGGTCGCTGGAGTAATTGCCTACATAGAGGGCTTCTATATCCTCGACGTCTAACCCTTTATCCACTGATTCGGTCATTGCATTGAATGCATCAACAAATAAATCGCGGCTGGTCTTGTCAGCGAAAGCGCCGAATTTCGACATTCCCGCCCCCACCAGGGCTACACCCCTTCCCAGCTTTCGTTCCCTCCGGCTCATGCTCCCTCCTTAAAAGGCATCTAACTTACCTGGACGGTCAAGCGACTGCTATCGATTTTACCAATAGAGCCTCTTCTCGAAATATTCGCCATCCTTGAGCTGTTACCCGGCATACCCAGAGCCACCGTTATCAGCTCAAACTCTCTTGATGATGTGCATTGGTTTCTTGGATCGCGATCTTTTTCGTCCACGTAATGAGAAAATGATCACGAGGGTCCCTATGATGAGCGCCACTATCCACCCAACGAGAAGTCCTACACCAAAACCGAATATCAGCGGAATCTTCATGCCGAGGGCTATGTCCACATCCACGTCGCGGGACCCGTCCTGGTTCATCAGCACTATCGAATATGTGCCGGTCTCCAGTTTCCACTCCAGTTTCTGGATTCCGGTACCATATGTTGACGCTGCCCAGAATGTTTGGGACGTGGGATCTGCTGGTGCCAAACTGCCATAGTGATGTTTATACTCTACATCTAATTTGTCGTCGTGGATTCTGAAGTCAATGGTCTCATCGTACTCGACATCGTTGATGTATTCTCTCCAATCTGGCTCCTCAGCCTCAGCTACCCCTATGAGGATTCCTTTCGAGGTATCCCTGTTTGAGCCTTCTACCTTAAAGGTGACCAGGTCGCCCAAATCCCAATTCCCAAACCACCCCCAACCCCAATTCCATTCCTCGTCAATATCTATATGGGCGGACTCGGTCACTATGGCGTAGGAATTTCTTTCAAGCTGGTAGGACTCAGTAGTGAAAAACCCATCATCATCCTTTAGGGCAATGTCCACCCAGAGCAAGGCCCCACCGCCTAACAGGAGAGGTACCGACCCTAGCATGAAGAGGATTCCGAAGATAAGAAGTAGAATCCTTCCCCCGCTCAAAATATAACTCCAGTTGAGCTCAAATTCTCTCCTTAGAAGCTGGCTGGGGAACCAGGATTCGAACCTGGGCTTGCAGATCCAGAGTCTGCCGTCCTACCGCTAGACGATTCCCCAGTGGTTTAATATTATAGCCTAAGAAGCTCGCTGGGGTAAAGCCTACTTGTTAGCCTCGTCGCTATCTAGAGGCTCGGCTAAGGGTAACCCTGAGAGGCCACAGCACCCACTGCTGCCCACTATCCTGAAGCTGCGCTCGATAAAGGAATCACAACCTGCCCTTAACTGCTCAGGGTCTATCCTGCCATGCAAGCTGCACTCTCCCTGCTCGGTGAAATAGATACATAGCTGACAATACATGATAGCTCCTATATTTAGATTAAAGCAGTCTGTTCTGGTTGTCAAACCACGCTTAATTTGCTCAACGCTGCCTCGATCCGCCTCAGGCACCTCTCCCTCCCCAGAACTGCCATCGTCTGAAACAGCGGCGGGGCCGCCGTGCGACCGGTTACAGCAACCCTCAGCAGCCCGAAAAGCTCCCCCGTCTTAAGCCCCAGCTCCGACGCTAAGGTGCGGAGCACAGCCTCCAGGGATGCGGCATCTTCAGCTAGCTTCTCTGCGTCTCTACCTGTGCCGTCCCAATCGGTATCAAGTTCGGTTAGGCGCTGAAGGGCAGCTTCAAGGGCCGCCACCACAGCTTCCTTGGTTAGATTCTTTCCATAAAGCAGCTTTGCGTCATAGTCCAGTTCTTTTTCTAGGTAAACAGTCAGCGTCCCTAATTTCACATCGCTTGGTATAGTTTTAGGCGATATGATTTGCGTGGCAGGTTTGAAGATAGACTTGTATAGCTCGGCTGCTCCTTTAAGAGTAGTGGCCCGCTCCCGAATCAGCGGCACAATCTGCTGCACATATTCCCAAGATATAGGTTGCTTTACTTCTCCAGGCAAGCCTCTCACCAGAAATGTTAGTAGCTGTTCCGTCAGCTCCGCAATGCTCATGTTGCGAATGTAGACTCCATTCATCCAATCGAGTTTATCTTTGTTGAAGATAGCGGCAGTCTTACTTATGCGTTCAATGGAGAAATGACTTATTAGTTCCTCTCTGCTGAAGAGTTCACTACGGTCATCCAGCGCCCAGCCTAGAAGCGCCAGGAAGTTCGTCATCGCCTCCGGCAGATATCCCATTTCGCTGTATTCGATAAGCGAGACAGCGCCGTGGCGTTTGCTCAGCTTCGACTTGTCCACCCCCAGGATCATAGGCAAATGGGCGAACAGCGGCGGTTCCCATTCAAACGCCCTGTACAGCAGAAAATGCCTCGGTGTAGACGAAAGCCATTCATCGGCCCGCATGACGTGCGTAATCTTCATAAAATGATCATCGACGATGTTGGCCAGGTGATACGTTGGGTAGCCATCCGACTTCAACAACACCAAGTCGTCAAGTTCGCTATTGTCAAAGGTTATATCGCCACGTATAAGGTCATGAAACGTTGTTTGCCCCATAAGTGGCACCTTGAAGCGTATCACCGGCGAGATGCCCCCAGATTCTAACCTTGCTCGCTCCTCCAGGCTCAGATCTCGACAGTGGCGGTCGTAGCTGCGCATCGATTCCTTGCGCTCCGCCATTTCAGCGCGCATGCTGGAAAGCCGCTCCGCTGTGCAATAGCATTTGTAAGCATGGCCTCCTTCCAGCAATTGCTGCGCACACTTCTGATATAGGTCCCGTCGCTCCGATTGGATATACGGCCCGTAGTCACCCCCCACCTCCGGCCCCTCATCCCAATCCAAGCCCAGCCACCTGAGGCTATTCAGAATTGCATCCTCAGAGCCCTTCACACGGCGGGCGATATCGGTGTCCTCTATGCGAAGGATGAACCGGCCGCACGTATGTCTGGCGAACAACCAGTTGAAAAGGGCAGTCCTAATGTTTCCAATATGCGGGTATCCGGTTGGGCTGGGAGCGTAGCGCACCCGAACGCTTTCTTCACTCATAGCTCTCCGTTAAAACAGCTGTTTTTATGGTAGCCATGTGACTTAATAAGAACTCTATCTATCGGTCTTTTCCTATTCTAGCATCATCAGAAGTGAGAGTCTATTCAAGCTAGACACCGCAGTTCGGCAATCACCATTTTTAAGGAAACGACTCCCGCTCGGTAACATTTCCTACTAATGCAAATATATAACTGTCGTATCATAAGAGACCGCTGAAAAAGAGGTGCCCCGATTGTATCGGGTCCGGGGGTCTCCCCGATGTATCGGGGCAGCTTTAAAAAGTCCCCCAAGATTGGGGGACTTAGGGGGTTGATTGAGACTATTTCAGCAGTCTCCCATAAGTCTGACTCTTGACAAAGGCAATTGGAAGTTGTAGTTTTAGCTAAGACTCAAATCGGTAGTAAGGCCAAATCTACTCCAATTCCAGAGTATCAGAATAATAGAATCGGTTATTGCAGGTTAAATTATATGATCACCCCCGAACGAGCAGCCCCCTCCGACTTTATTCGGAATATCATCAACAAGGACATCAACAATAATAAATACGGGGGACGGGTGCACACGCGGTTCCCGCCGGAGCCGAACGGTTATCTGCACATCGGGCATGCCAAGTCAATCTGCCTAAATTTCGGCATTGCCGCACAGTATGGGGGCCTGTGCAATGTGCGTTTCGACGATACAAATCCCACCAAGGAAGAAGAGGAGTATGTTCAAGCTATCCTAGAGGACATACGGTGGCTCGGTTTTAACTGGGAGGACAGGCTATACTATGCGTCGGACTATTTCGACCAAATGTATGATTATGCTGTCCAGTTGATCCTGGACGGCAAGGCTTACGTCGATGATCTGAGCGCGGATGAGATCAGAGAATACCGTGGCACGCTGGTCAGGCCCGGTCAGGAGAGTCCCCACCGAAACCGTTCGGTAGAAGAGAATCTCGACCTATTCGAACGTATGCGGGCAGGAGAGTTCGAGGATGGCTCACGATTGCTTCGCGCCAAAATTAACATGGCATCACCAAACTTGAATATGCGCGATCCGGCAATGTACCGCATCATGCATGCAGAGCATCACCGTACAGGCAACAAGTGGTGCATCTACCCGATGTACGACTGGGCCCACGGGCTTGAGGACTCCATCGAAGGGATCACCCATTCAATCTGCACCCTGGAGTTCGAAGACCACCGCCCAGTGTACGACTGGTTTCTTGACCAGTTGGGGATATATCATCCGCAGCAGATCGAGTTCGCCCGACTTGGCCTCACCTACACCGTAATGAGCAAGAGAAAGCTGCTTCAACTGGTGGAGCAGGGACATGTCACCGGATGGGACGACCCCAGGATGCCGACAATTTCGGGGCTGCGCAGGCGCGGGTACACACTTGAGGCCATCCGATATTTCTGCGAACGGGTGGGCGTAGCCAAGACCGATAGCGTTATCGATATCGCGCTGCTTGAGCACTGCATCAGGGATGACTTGAACAAGCGCGCTCCACGGGTTATGTCGGTGTTGCGCCCCCTCCGCGTGGTTATTGATAACTATCCCGAAGGCCAAACCGAGGATCTGGATGCCGTCAACAATCCCGAGGACCCCGATATGGGTACGCGGAAGGTGCCTTTCTCACGTGTACTATATATCGAGCGGGAAGATTTCCGCGAAGACCCGCCGGGCAAGTTCTTCCGACTGGCTCCGGGCCGTGAGGTACGGCTGCGGTATGCATATCTTATCACCTGCATCGGCACGGTGAAGGACGAGCGTACCGGCGAAGTTGTTGAGCTACATTGCACTTGTGACCTCGCATCTCGTGGGGGAAACCCGCCCAATGGGCGCAAGGTCAAAGGAACCATCCACTGGGTTTCTGCTGCCCACGCAGTGGAGGCTGACGTACGCCTTTACGACCGTCTCTTTAATGTGGAAAATCCCGGCGATGTCACGAGTGGTGGTAATTTTGAAGACGTTCTGAATCCCGGTTCGCTGGAGACGTTAACGGGTTATATCGAACCTAGCGTGTCAGGCGCAGTTCCGGGTACCCGGTATCAGTTCGAACGGCTGGGCTATTTCTGCGTTGACTTAAAAGATTCCTCACCCGATCGGCTGGTATTCAATAGAACGATTTCTTTACGCGATTCGTGGGCCAAGATCGAGAAACGGCTTTAAGGCAACAATACGGCCCCGTTATATCATTCAGGTTGCTTCCACCGGAAGTAGGGGCCGTAAACCTTCTTCGCCTCAGAGTCCTGGTCACGATCTATATCCAGACTCTCAAGGCTATCTACGATCGATTCCTCTGTACCATAAAAAAACGGGCAACGTCTGATCCTCGATGCGCGGGGTGATGCTGCCTCTGTTATGCCCTGCAAAGATCAAGTTAAATAGAGCGGTTCTTATGTTTCCCCCATGTGCTATGCGCCTGTAAGGGATGGGAGCAAAGCGCATGCGAACCGAGTCGCCCATGGAAACTAGTTTCCTACCTCGCCACCGCTATCCGGTAATACTGCTCGCTTTTGAGGAAGTTTGACCACATATGTATCGGCAATCCTGTCATGGATACCCTGTTTACGGTCATCGAAAGCGACCCAGAGGAAGAGAAGACCGAGTGTTATCCAGCAGATTACATGGCCAAGGAACCGCAACAGAGCCGGTCCCCAATCCCATTTCATCTCTGTACCGTCGGCATGTACTGCCCTTATCTTGAGAGCCAGCATTCCAGGGGTTTCGCCCCTCCTCGCCCAGAAAAAGATAAAGTAGGCCGCTGCGAGAGCAAACACCGGGAAGTTGGCGGGCCAAAAGCTAATTGCCATTTCTCCCCGGTCTACCATCCAGCCCCAGGCCCAGATGGGGAAGGTGAACATCCAGAAAATGCCGCTTAAAATAGCATCTATGATCCCGATAATCATCCAATCGATAATATATGCTACAAGCCTAATCCAAAACCCAGCGTACTCTACCGCAATGCCCTCTTTTTGCTCCTCCATTTAAATACTCCTCATTTATCATACCCATTCTATCATCTAGCCCCATAGCCTACAACAACAAGATTAGTTCCAGCGCCTCCTCCAGATCCTGAGCTAGATTTGAACTGAACTCCACATACTCCCCGCTCGAGGGAAGCCTGAAACCCAGATGGCAGGCGTGGAGAAACTGCCGTTTTATGATTTGCGACCGCCTGCCGTATACCTCATCGCCGACTACAGGGAAGCCGATAGCGGAAAGGTGAACCCTTATCTGATGGGTACGCCCCGTCTCTGTTGTTACCTCGAGGAGGGTATAGTTATCCATATACCTGATTACCCGGTACTGAGTGCGAGCCTCTCTACCCTCGGTGACCACTGCCATTACCTTTCGATTGCCTGGGTCGCGCCCTATCGGAGCTTCTATTACCCCCCTCTGGGGAGATAGATGTCCCTGAACCAGCACCAGGTATCGTTTTAGCACAGAGCGGGCCTTTATTTGATTGGACAGGTTTTGCTGAGCAGCATCGTTCTTGGCAACTATCATCAACCCTGATGTATTCTTGTCCAGTCGGTGAACGATGCCCGGCCGCATTGTCCCATTGATTTCGATGTCTTTGCAGTGAGCCAGGATGGCATTTACCAGGGTATAGCTGGGATGACCGGGAGCGGGATGAACCACTAACCCCGCTGGCTTATCCACTACCAGGAGATCTTTATCCTCATAGACAATGGCAAGAGGAATTTCCTCCGGAAGGGGAGTGGGTGGACCAGGAGGGGGTATCAACGCAGTGATTCTGTCACCGATATTTAGCTTCAGGCTCCCTTTAGCCGCATAACTATTAACGGTGATGTAGCCATCGCTAATCAGCCTCTGCACATAGGAGCGGGAGAGCTCCGTGCACTCCTGGGCTAAATATCTATCCAGCCGGACACCTGACCTGTTGACGATGAAATCAAGCTTGTGGCTCAACCTACTAGTCCTTTCGTTTCACGGCCCTCTTTCCCTGTCCAAACAGGAAGTAGTAAATAATAAGCACCACTCCTACCACCACAGCCGAATCAGCCAGATTAAATAGCGGCCAGGCGCCGACGTCGATAAAATCAATGACCTCCCCCAGACGAATGCGGTCTATCAGGTTACCCACGGCACCCCCAAGCATTAGCCCTAAAGCGACCCTTACCAGCACCTGGTTGAAGATGGGGTAGCGCGAGTAGATAATAATTGCCGCAATTCCAACAATGGCAGTGAGCGTAATGAGAAAGGTTTGATTGGCAAAGAGACCGAAAACCATACCTTCATTGGTACTGTAGGTGATTCGAAAAAACCCTTCCCCCGGTATCGATTGCCCCGGTGTCATGTTCGCTTTAATGAAAAATTTACTTACCTGGTCTAAAGCTATTATCAATAGAGCGACAAGGGAAAAGGTAAGTTCTCTGATGGGCCTTTTCATGCCAGTATTCCTCGAAAATACGGGAGATATTGTGGGTTTAATCCAGCATCATCCTTAGCTGTCTGATGGTTGATACCGCTTGTCCTCGCCAGTGATTGTTGGCGAAAACGAAGGTCCTCTCCGCTATATTATCCAGGTAGCGGATCTTTGGCAGCCACTCCTCGAGCTCCTCAGGTGAATAGGAGTAGTCGTATCTTTCATAGGCATGTTCATGCTGCCACCATTTCTCCTTGTTGCGCCCGTGAAAGCGTACATAGGCAATATTGCTCGTAGCCTCAGCGATGGGCGGCAGCAGATTTGGTAGTGGTGGCTCATCGACGCAGCAGAAGCCCAGCCCATAGCGACGCAGCCAGCCAAACACATCCTCTCTCAGCCACCTCACATTGCGAAATTCGACGACGACAGGCAAACCCCGTAACCGCTCCTTGAAAGTCTCCATATAGTCCCGGTTCTGGTCGCTAAATCTAAAGCTGTAGGGGAACTGAGCCAGCACGCAGCCCAGTTTTCCCCCATCTATCAGCGGCCTCAGCATTTCCCGAAAAACCTCAAAAACCGCCTCATTATCGTCCCGCTCATGTGTCATCTGACGGTTCGCCTTAACTATAAAAAGGAAGTCATCGCCAGTCTTCATGGCCATGGACTCCAGCACCGCGGGCTTGAGTAAGCTGTAGTATGTGGCATTTATCTCGCAGGCGTTAAATTCACGCGCATAGTATAGAAGCCAGTCTTTTTTGGGCATTCCCGAGGGATAGAACGGCCCCACCCAGTCGTTATAGCTGAAACCGGAGGTGCCCAGATAAATCATGGCGTCAGTCTATCACAACCACCAAGACAGAGCAAAGCATTTCCGTAACCGTGCGCCACATTTCGAGGTCTTTTCTCTGCCTGTCCACACTGAAGGAAGATCGTAGTGCTTTTTCTCGAGTTTAATTATAGAATCTAAAGCGTGAAGAAGGGAACCTATGCCCTTATTATGGAGCTTGGAAGTGAGACCAGCATCGCCGTGGGTAGGCTGGGCCGGAGGAGTGGAGAGAGCGAAATTACCTTCCCTCGAGGCTGCTACGTCTATTTTGGCAGCGCTCACGGCGGACTCCGAGGAAGGGTGAGTCGCCATCTAGAGAGTGAAGGGGCTAAGGGCAGTGGGGGGAGTCGGAAAAAGCGTTTTCACTGGCATATCGATTATCTGGTCCAGTTTGTCCAGGTGCTGGAGGTCTGGTATGCGCTTGAGGGGGAGCAGGGTGAATGGCGAGTGCGGGAAGAGAACCTGGAGTGTTTATGGTGCCAGGCTGCCAGGGAACTGCCGCAAGCTCAATTTCTCATACCGGGTTTTGGCTCCTCCGACTGCCGCTGCCCGTCACACCTGATCTACTTCCCCGCGCCGCCTCCCTTCGCGCTTTTTCGCCAGTTACTTGAGGAGCGAGGCTATGGGGCGATAAGAACATCCACCCATGATTTCATGTTTCGCATGGAAGATTAGTCAGGTTTGCTATCCCTTTACTTTTCTTCCTCCCTTTTATTTCGCCACCAGCCTTTGAGCCGCCTCTCGACCTCATTTTCGAACCCCTGGTTACTAGGCAAATAGTAGCGCTTTCCCCTGAGGGCATCGGGGAGGTTCTGCTGCTTCACAAAATGGCCGGGGAAATCATGGGCATACTTATATCCCTTGCCATATCCCTGCTCCTTCATGAGGCCGGTTACCGGATTACGGAGATGGAGAGGGACAGGGTCGTTTCGTGTCTTCTCAACGTCCCGCTGTACGTTGGAGTAGGCGCTATACAGCGAGTTGCTCTTAGGTGCCGTAGCCAGATACACCGCCGCCTCTGCCAGGGCCAGGTTCCCCTCGGGCATGCCGATGAAGTGCACCGCCTGCTGCGCCGCCATCGCCACCACCAGAGCCTGGGGATCAGCCATGCCCACATCCTCGGAGGCGAACCTCACCAGCCGACGCGCCACATAGAGCGGGTCTTCGCCCGCCTCCAGCATACGCCCCAGCCAGTATAGAGCGGCATCGGGATCGGAGCCGCGAAGCGACTTATGGAGCGCCGAGATAATATCGTAGTGCTGGTCACCAGCCTTATCGTATAGCAGGGCGCGATGCTGTAGCGCATCCTCGATGGTAGGCAAAGGTATCTTCCGTTGGCCCTTGGTATCTGGCTCGGTGGCGATGGTTGCCATCTCCAGCGCATTGAGTGCAATTCGGGCATCGCCGTTGGCCATTACTACCAGGTGCTCCAGGGCATCCTCATCGAGCTTCACCCCCATCTTGCCCAGGCCGCGCTCCTCATCGGCTATCGCCCGCTCTACGATTACACGTATCTCATCGTTTGTTAAGGTGTTGAGGGTGAAGACCCGGGTGCGGGAGAGGAGGGGGGAGATAACCTCGAAGGAGGGATTCTCGGTAGTGGCGCCAATGAGGGTGATGGTACCATCCTCCACATGGGGGAGGATGACGTCCTGCTGCGCCTTGTTAAATCGGTGTATCTCGTCGATGAATAGTATTGTCCTCTGGCCATACATACCGCCCCGCTCTCCCGCCTCCTCGATGATGCGCCTGAGGTCGGCCACACCGGCGTTTACGGCGCTTATGGGACTGAAATGAGATTTAGTGATGCTGGCAATGATGCGGGCCAGTGTGGTCTTGCCGCTTCCCGGAGGCCCCCAGAAGATGATGGACATAAGCTGGTCGGCCTCGATGGTCTTCCTGAGTACCCGCCTCTGTCCCACGATGTGCTCCTGCCCGACAAACTCCTCGAAGCTGCGGGGCCTCATCCTCGCCGCCAGCGGCGCCCCCTTTTCCATCTGCTGCTGCCTGAAATCCTCAAACAGCGTCACTGTCCTGGCCTCCGCTGCTCTTTATACTTTTCCGCATTTTTGCGATATGCTGTTTTATCTGCTCTATCTCTCTATTAGCACCAATCTCCTCAAATAGCGTCAGAGCTTGCTTTAGATGCTCTAACGCTTTATCAGACTGACCTTTATCTTGGTATAGCACACCAATGTTACCCAGTCCTGTGGCCTCCCCCTCTCTTCGCCCTATCTCCCGATTAACCTTGAGCGACTGCTGGTGATAATGGAGGGCCTTGTCCAGCTCCCCCTTTATACGGTATATCAGCCCGATGTTGCCCAGTTGATTAGCTTCACCCTCTCTTCGCCCTATCTCCCGATTAATCTTGAGCGACTGCTGGTGATAATCGAGGGCCTTATCCAGCTCCCCCTTTATACGGTATATATTCCCGATGTTGCCCAGTTGGCTAGCCTCCCCCGTTTTTCGCCCTATCTCCCTATTTATATTGAGCGCCTGCTGGTGGTAGTCGAGTGCCTTGTCCAGCTCCCCCTTATTCTTATATATAAGACCTATTGTTGCCTAAGGCATTGGCTTCTCCCCATCTACGGCCTATTTCCTTTTCTATCTTAAACACCTGCTCGTATAATTCGAGGGCCTTGTCCAGCTCCCCCTTTGTCTGGTATATATTCCCGATGTTGCCCAGGGCTGAGGCTTGCCCCTCTTTTATCCCTATCTCCCTATTAATCTTGAGCGACTGCTGGTGGTAGTCAAGGGCCTTATCCAGCTCCCCCTTTATACGGTATATAACCCCGATGTTGCCCCGCGCTGAGGCCTCCCCCTCTTTTTTCCCTATCTCTTTAAATATCTTTAACGCCTGCTGGAGATAATCGAGGGCCTTGTCCAGCTCCCCCTTGGTCTGGTATATATTCCCGATGTTGCCTAGTGCCGCTGCCAGTCCTTCCTTGTCATTCTCTTCTTTTGCTGCTGTTTCCGCCTTTCTGTATTCTCCTTCTGCTTCTTCAAAATCGCTCAGGCTGTGATAGCAGTTGCCAATGAGAAGGTAAAGCGCCATCCTTTCGCTCGGCGACATGTTAGGCTCGAAGCTTGCCTCAAAATATGGTATGGCATCACGATAATTATTATTTTTAGTGAGCACGGCGGCTTGCTCAAGATTTTTCAGCCTCTCTTCGCCCGCTCTTCTAACTACACCATCTAAAGCGGTAGCTATATCTTGCCCAAAGCCTTCACGGAGGTTTTGCTCCAACTCATCAATTTTTTGCTCAACTCGCTCAACCGTATCGGCAGTTTGTTGCTGCATTGTCTCTAAAGAAGGAATATGTTTCTTCAATCCCAGCCGCACCAAGATTCGTTTCCAACCGAATTTGAATATTGCTAGTATTATTGTAACTATTAATCCTACGACGACACCAGTTACTATGCCGAATATTGTCCAGTCCATGAGCGCTACCTGTAACTCTTCACCTTAAACCGATAGAACTGCACCAGCTAGTAATGCGCTTAAAATAGCTCCTCTACACCTTCGTAGGTGCGCTCGCAGCGCTTCGCTACCTTGCCCACGATAACCAGTCGGTCTTTATCGAAAACAGCATAAACAATCCGCCAGTCTCCAACCCGGATTCGATAGATGGGGCCTATAATCTTTTTAGCACCGTGTGGTCTTGGGGTATTTCTTAAGCCTCGGATGACCGCTACCACCCGCTCCAGGTCATCACCGCTGAGCTTGTCCAGATCGCGCTGCGCTCGCCTGGTAAGCTCACGCCGATACACGCGCCTTCCTCTGCCTCAGGTACTCCTCCAGATCTAACGCTGAGCCGGGGTCGGCACGGTATTTGGCCAGCTCCTCCTCCATGTCCCTGATATCTTCTAAATCCTCTTTATAAGCCTGGTCGATGGCCCTTCGAATCAGCTCGGCGATGGAGGTCCTGGCTTCAAATGCTAGCCGTTTGAGCCCCTCATGGGTCTCCTCCGGCAGATAAATCATTGTCTTTTTCATTCTCCGCTCCTATCACTGCTCTTGCATATATCAAAACATATATATGTCTATATGTCAATAGTTAGAGAGCGCTGAAATAGTCTCAATCAACCCCCTAAATCCCCCAATCTTGGGGGATTTTTTAAAGCTGGGGGATGCCCCCAGACCCCCGGCAGGAAGTATCCTGCATCTCTTTTTCAGCAATCTCATTCACGTTAACTACCTTAATCCGCGGGTCGAAAGAGAAGATTGCTCGATTTCCATCGTATATGTCATTGCCCGACTTGATCGGGCAATCCAGGGATTGTCTCAGCATGCTTCCTGGATCATCCGGTCAAGCCGGATGATGACCCCATAATCTGTGACCCTTTAATCCATGAATAGAGAGTCGAGCGGAAAGCTAAGCTGATTCGCTTGGATTATCACCCATGGGGAGGCCTATTAAATCTGAACTCATGGATTAAGGTTACTATCTATACCGCTTCACCTCAAACCGGTAGAGATGCACCGGCTCGTTGGGCTGGATGCCCGCCTTGGAGCGGCAGATCTCGATCTGATGGCGCACCGTATTAACCCCCTCGAGGTCAGGGAGCAGCAGCCCCTTTCTCCCTCCGCTCTTTACGATTACGCCGTATCTCTTGGGGTCAAGCTCAGCCTCGCTCTCCACTGGCTCAGGTGCGGTGAGGACATCTACGCTGTATTCCAGGTCGGATAGCTCGCCTGGGGTTACCTGGGAGAATCGATGGTCCCGGGTGGCTGAACTGATGGCATTGGTGATTATTTCCTCTGCCACATTCTCCTTCGCCGGCTCATAAGTGCCGATGCAGCCCCGGAGCATGCCACCGACCTTCAAGGAAACAAATACCCCGGCACGCTCCATCATCTCCGGTGTTAGCTCCTTAGGCCGGGGAATGGTCCTATCCCGCACATAGCCCTCGATGGTCTGCTTCGCCAATCTTACCAGCGGGTGCATCGGGCCAGGGTTCTCCACCTGTAATGCTGCCACGAGGTAGCCCACGCCAAACGGCCCCTCATATGAAAGAACGCTCGTTTTCACCGGTAGCCCCTCTAGAGCACCTAACATGATGCCGATGGAGCGAAGGCCGCACTCACCGGCATGCTCAATAAGCTCCTCATCCATATTCAGGATTGCCTGGACATCGTAGGAGGCAATGGCTTCGACCAGCTTCTCATCGAATACCTTTCCATCAGGGTGAAAGCCAGCGGGTGCACTCGGTATCAGTCGATGGGAGAGGTCGCCACTGGCGATAATAGCCACCCGCTTCCCCAGCCTCTCGGCCGCCCGCTGTAGCGCACGCCCAAAGGCGAAATGTCTCTCCAGAGGGAGCCAGCAAAATGTCAGCGGCACGAGATTAGCACCTGACATACATTTTGCCAGAAAATATATTGGCACCAGCACTCCGTGATCCAGTTCGTACCCACTCTCGCCAATGGACCGAAGTGGGATATTGTCCGCCCTTGCCTCCTCTTGAATAGCCGTCACCGCCTCGAGGTCGTTCTCGAAATAGTAGTCGGGGCCGCCTGCTCCCCAGCTCCGCATGTCGCCCGAGGAGGACCTTGCCGTAGCTATCCCCATGGCATCGTGATGATAGGCACCATGGGGGCTGATCACGAAAACCGTCTCGGGGCGATTTTGAGCCAACTGCTCACTGAGCTTCTCCATTGCATCACTTGTCGCCTTGACTTCCCGCTCTGACCCACTACCGACATCGGGAAAAAGGAGAGGGGGATGTGGTGCAATGCACCCAAAAGTAATCCCGGCCATCACTCACCTCCTGCTCGGATCATCATATTGAGATCGGCGCCGCAAAAGCGGCACCTGGAACCATCCAGACCAACTATATTTATATGATAGCCCATCCTGCCGACTATCCGGTTGCCGCAGGAGTAGCAGAAAGTGTTCTCATTCTCATGACCGGGCACATTACCCGCATAAACAAATCGAAGCCCAACCCTTTTACCGATATCATAGGCATGATCCAGTGTAGCTACTGGTGTAGGGGACAGGTTAAGCATTAGGTTCTGAGGGTAGAAGCGGGTGACGTGCCAGGGGGTCAGTTCCCCCAGATTATCGCGGACCCAGGTAGCGATGCCCTCGAGCTGCTCATCGTCATCGTTCATGGTGGGTATCACATTGGTCACAACCTCGACATGCATCCCCCACTTGTGCTTAGCGCGCTCGGTTACCTCAAGAATTCCCTGCCAGCGAGTGACCTTTGCCAGATCCCGGTAGAGGCGGTCGGTGAATCCTTTTACATCGACACAGTATCCATCAAGATAGGGGCCGATCATGTCTAGAGCCTCTGGGGTGATATATCCATTGGTCACATAGACAGTATAAAGGTCATTCTCCTTGGCCAGCTTCGCCGAATCCAGGGTATACTCAAACCATATACTGGGCTCATTATAGGTCCATGCAATCCCCTGGCAACGTTCTCTTTTTGCCCTGGAAATGGCCTCCTGCGGAGAGATGTTGCGTGATCCCTCTAAAAAGGAGGGGTCGGCACAGGAGATCTGCCAGTTCTGGCAGTGCCTGCAATGAAAATTGCATCCCCATGTGCCCAATGAGAAGACCTGGCTTCCTGGGAAGAAGTGGAACAGGGGCTTCTTCTCGATGGGGTCTACTGCTACCGAAGAGACCTCGGCATAGTTCAAGTCATAGAGCATGCCGTCGCTGTTACGGCGCATCCGACAAACACCAAGCTTGCCGGGGCTAATGGTGCATCGCCACTGGCAGGTATGGCACCTAACCCTGGAGCCGGGGAGTTTCTCATAAAGCAATGCCTCACGCATCTCCATCTCCCCCTCCCATATTCTAACATATTTAGTATGCAGTGCAACCCGATGTTAAGACATCTATGAAACCAAATAACCCCCCGTTCTTCTGGGGCAATCGCATTGCTAAACTTGACTGTCCAGCCTCACGTTGATAGACTAGTTCAGCGCTATAGATCCGAAAATTATTTGTATATGGCGCCGGGATACTTCCATAAGTTAAACGCCGATTCGATAGCCTTGTAAACATAGCGCAAAGTTGTGAATATATGGTTGTTATTGGTCTTACCGGCGGAATCCTCAGCGGAAAGAGCACCATATCGAGGATGCTCGCCGAAAAAGGGGCTGTAATCATGGATGCCGATAAGATTGGGCATGAGGCCTATAAGCCCCGTACCAAGACCTGGCAAGAGCTGCGAGATGCCTTTGGCGATGGCATCCTTAAGAAAAACGGTGAGATAGACCGCAAGAGGCTAGGTGAAATCGTATTCGCTGATCCCGATACACTTATCCGGCTCAATAGGATTGTGCATCCGCGGATGCGTGAGATGATGCGGGAAGAGATCGATTGCCTGAAGGTGGAGGGAGTCGATGTGGTGGTACTGGAGGCCGCGGTGCTTATCGAGGCAAGCTGGACCGACCTGGTCGATGAGGTTTGGGTCGCTGTTGCCCCCGAGCAGGTGGTGGTCAAGCGCCTAGAGGAACGTGGCGGGCTTAGCGAGGAGCAGGCACGGGCACGTATCCGCTCCCAGATTTCCACCGAGGAAAGGGCGAAGCACGCCGATATAATAATAGACACCGATTGCGAACTCTCTGAGGTCAGAGCTAGAATCGAGGAACTCTGGGAGACGCTTAAAAATAGGGAGGGTTATCATTGAATACCATTGAGCTGATGAGGCGCTTCATGGAACCCAGGTCGGTGGCACTTGTGGGGCTCACCAGATCTACCGGTATAATGGGCTGGAATGTCCTCGAGCATTTGCTTAGCTATGGCTTTAAGGGTAATCTTTATCCGGTAAACCCCGCTGCCGATGAGATTTTAGGATTGAAATGCTACCATAGTGTTAAAGAAATACCCGGCGATATCGACCTTGCCGTGATATTAACCCCGCGTTCCACGGTTCCGCGACTGGTTAAAGAGTGTACCGAGAGGGGGATCAAGGCGATTACGGTAGTGGGCCAGGGGTTTGCCGATAGCGATGAGGAGGGCAAGGAGCTGCAGGCGGAGCTTCTGCGCATCGCCAGGGAGGGCGGAGCCAGAATACTGGGGCCGAACACCTTCGGGACAGCGAACGCGTTTATTAACTTCAGCTCAGCTTATGTTCAGATGGATATGAAGAAGGTCCCTACTGGTATTATCTGCCAGACGGGGATGTTTTTTGGCGGCCTGCCCAATTTTCCCATATTGGGTAAAGGCATCGATATAGGAAATGCATGTGATATCGATTTTTCCGATGGGCTTGAATATTTCGAGGATGACCCCGAGGTCAAGGTGATCCTCCTCTATATTGAAGGTATGAGGGACGGCAAAAGGTTTTTGGATGTGGCCAGCCGGGTAGCGAAGAAAAAGCCAATTATCGCTCTCAAGTCGGGTCAGTCTGAGGAAGCTGCACAAGCTGCCCAATCTCACTCGGGCAGCCTTGCCGGCCGAGATGAGGTCTATGATGCCGCTTTCAGGCGATGTGGGGTGATTCGGGTGACCACTCCTGAGGAATTCGATGATCTCTCCAGAGCCTTTCTGCACTTGCCGTTGATGAAGGGGAGAGGCATTGGCATAATCACCAATACCGGCGGCGGCGGCATTATGGCAACCGATGCCTGCATGCGTCATAACCTCGATATGGCTAAGCTCTCACCGGAGAGCTCTAGGAAATTGGATGCCATCGCCCCACCATGGCAGGATTTCGAAAACCCTGCCGATATCTGGCCTCCGTCAATGATTTCCGGACACCCCTTACCTGAGGTGATCCGCACTACAGTGGAGACATTTTTAGCCGATGATAACATACATGGCGTGATTATGATCATGCCTGGATTCCCCTTACAATATGCGCCCACCCTCTTTGACCCGGTCGTGCTCGACATCAAATTTGAAAAGCCCGCTGTTATATGGCTCTATGGAACTGATGTGGAGGGCTTCACAAGCTGGATAGAAAGAACAGGGAAAATCCTGTATTACCCGACCATGGATCGGGCGTTAAACGTCCTCTCCAGGCTCAACCAATATTACGAATATCTAAATCGTGACGATGGCAGATAACCCATTGAGAGAGCAAGATAGTAAAATGCTCGCTAAAAAGATCAGAGAAATCCTCGCCCAGCGGGAGAAGAAGGATATTGTTCTCTGCGATGCTCCCCTGTCTCCCGCTGCAGTGCTTCTCCCCCTTTATCAGAAGCAGGGAGAATACCATATACTGCTTACCAGGCGAACTCAGAAAGTAGGGTATCATAAGGGGCAGATCTCCTTCCCCGGAGGGGCAAGCCACGAGCATGATCGAGGCCTCAGGGATACCGCCCTCCGCGAGACCTTTGAGGAGATCGGGGTGCGCCCCGAGGATGTTGAAATACTGGGGGAGCTGGACAATATGGGTACGCTTACCAGCAACTTCCTGGTCACCCCCTTCGTCGGTATTATTCCCTACCCCTACGAGCTCACAGTCAACCAGGATGAGATAGAGGAGCTGGTAGAGGTGCCACTATCGGCACTGGCAGATGAAAAGAACCACAAGGAGGAAGTCTATATTATCGAGGGAATTAAATTCAAGGCCATGATGTTTGATTATCAAGGCCATGTAATCTGGGGTGCTACGGCACGGATCCTAGAACAGTTCCTCGACCTGCTTTTTCCGATTATTCAGAATGTACAAAATAGGTAAAAGTAGTGATTATAACTGCTTCATTGACCTATCATTTGAGCCCACAGGATATAGTTACTGCGTTATTCCAAGAGAAGTGCTGTAGAAAGAGCGTAAAATAGAAAAGGGGGCGAGCACTCGCCAGCCCCCTTTCAATAGGCCATCGAAATTATTATTTCTTCTCCTTTTTCTCCCCTTCGATAGCCTTCTTAGCCTTGACCTCGATAGTCTTTGGCTTCGCCTCCTGGGCTCTGGGAATGGTAATGGTGAGGATGCCATCATCAGCGGTGGCCTCTGCCTTATCGGTCTGGAGGGCATGAGGAATGCTTATGGAGCGAACGAAGCTACCATGGTGATGCTCCCGGTATAGGTAGTCCTCGCCCTTCACCTCCTCCGACCCATTGGTCTTGCCCTTTATGGTGAGAGTGTCATCGGCTATATTGATATCGACATCCTCGGGCTTCACCCCGGGAAGGGATGCTTTTACCACCACTTCGTTGGGTGTCTGATACATATCAATAGGCGGCTGTCCTCTCTCGCCAAAGAGCGCTAAAGCACGAGAAGGTCTCACGAAGCTTTCCTCAAAGACCCGATCCATTGCCTGGCGCATAGTCATAAGGTCCCTGAAGGGCTCCCAGCGTACAAGGTTCATCTAATTCACCTCCTTTCCATGTTTTCTAGCAATATTATAACAACTTAATAACTGATTGTCAAGATTTATAACAGCAATTAGTAATATATACTATTGACAATATCAATAATATACTTTATAATAATCATCGAAGGAAGACTTAAATATGGCAGGTAAGGACTACTATAAGATTCTCGGGTTAAACCGTAGTGCCACCGATAAGGATATAAAGCAGGCCTATCGGAAGCTGGCGCGTAAGCATCATCCCGACGTCAACCCCGGCGATAACTCGGCCGAGGCAAGATTCAAGGAGATTAACTCCGCCTATGATGTCCTCTCCGCCCCCGAAAAGAGGAAGAAATATGATAAGTACGGCGACCAATGGCAGTATGCCGACCAGTTCGAGGCTCAGCAGGGAACACCCTTCGGGGGATCCGGTGGTTTTTCTGGCTTCAAAGCCGGCCCAGGTGCTACATACGAATTTGTTGACCCCTCCGATATGGGTGACCTGGGCGATCTCTTCGGGTTTGCCAGGGGATTTGGCACCAAGACCAAAACCCGCAGGCCGAGGCGCGGCCAGGATATTGAATATGCCACCGAGGTAACCCTTGAGGAGGCCTATAGTGGCAGCACAAGGGTGGTTACCGACATGACCGGCCACCGCCTCGAGGTTAAGATACCCCCCGGGGTAAATAACGGCTCTCGGATAAAGGTGGCTGGTAAGGGTGAGCCCGGCATAGGCGGCGGCCCCAGCGGAGACCTTTACCTAGTGGTCTCGGTGAAGCCTCACCAGACCTTTCAGCGCAGGGATGGCAACCTCTACGTTGAGGTTTCGGTTCCGCTTATCGACGCTGTTCTCGGCGGTGAGGTGGAAGTGTCCTCGCTGAAGGGTAAGCTCTCCCTTAAAATCCCACCGGAGACTCAGAATGGAAAGGTATTTCGACTTGCGGGACAGGGTATGCCCAAGATAGGCGCTAACAAAAAGGGTGACCTCTTAGCCAAAGTGAATGTGATGCTGCCCCAAAAGCTAACCGACAAGGAAAAAGAGCTATTCAGTCAATTCAGGCAGTTGCGCAAGAAAGAATAGAAACGGTAACACGCCAAATAGTGAGAATGAAGGACATTGTAAGAAGGTTGGGTTAGGTAAGAAAATGGAAATTGAGGGAGTTAAAAATGAACTTCGATGAATCGGAACCCTGCTATGTGATCAGTGTCGTAGCCAGGATGCTCGGCGTTCATGCACAGACCCTACGCTACTATGAGAAGGCGGGGATTATCGAGCCATCGCGCTCCCGGGGAAGGGTGCGTCTATACTCCAATCGAGATATCGATAAGCTGCGCCATATCAGGACGCTAATGGACGATCTGGGAGTCAATATAGCCGGTGTAGAGGTCATCCTTCGTCTTACCGGGCGTATCGAGGCTATGGAGAAGGAGATGGAGGAGATAGAACGTGAGATCAGGCAGCTCATGGAGGCCGGGTTGTGGCCCAGGCGTATGCTGCCAGGGACGAAGCAGCGATCACAACCGGGAAGGCAGCGACAGAGTTGATATCTATAAAAAGGAGCAATTGATGCAACAGGAACGATTTACCGAAAAGGCTCAGGAAGCACTGGCTCTATCCCAGCAGCTGGCTCGTAGCTACCACCATAGCCAGTGGGATGTGGAGCACATACTGTTGGCCTTGCTCCAGCAGGAGAAGGGCTTAACCGGTGAGCTACTGGGAAAGCTTGGGGTGAAAACCGATGATATGCGTCGCCGCGTTGAGGAAGTGTTGCAGCAAACGCCGAAAATTTCCCATGAAGCCTCTATGATTTACACCACTCCCCGCGCGGCAAACCTCCTGCAGAACGCCGGTGCAGAGGCCGACAGGATGAAGGATGAGTTCATAGGTATCGAGCATATACTCATCTCTATGGCTTCCGAGCGCGATGGCGAGGCTGCCAGCATCCTTAGTGATTTCGGCGTTGACCAGGAGAAGCTGTACTCCGCCCTGCAGACCATCCGCGGCGGGCATCGGGCTACCGACCCCCATGCGGAGAGCAAGTACGGCGCTCTGGAGAAGTATAGCCGTGATCTCACCATGCTTGCCCGCGAGGGCAAGCTGGATCCGGTTATCGGGCGTGATGACGAGATAAAGCGGGTTATGCAGATCCTCACCCGGCGTACCAAGAATAACCCGGTGATTATCGGGGAGGCCGGTGTGGGCAAGACCGCCATTGCGGAGGGTCTTGCTCTAAAGATCGCGGTCGATGATGTCCCCGATTCCCTCAAGGGGAAGCGGGTTATCGCCCTCGATATGGGAGCACTGGTAGCCGGCTCTAAGTTCCGCGGTGAATTCGAGGAGCGGCTCAAGGCGGTTATGGATGAGATCCGCCAGGCTCGAGGTGAGATCGTTCTCTTTATTGATGAAATGCACACCGTGGTTGGCGCCGGAGCTGCCGAGGGCGCCATCGATGCCAGCAATATGCTGAAACCGGCACTAGCCCGAGGCGAGCTCCGGTGTATCGGAGCGACCACGCTTGATGAGTACCGCCAGCACATTGAGAAGGACGCAGCACTGGCACGGAGGCTGCAACCCGTCTTTGTCGAAGAACCTAGTGTAGAGGATACAATCGAGATACTTCGCGGTCTGCGACCCCGCTATGAGGCTCACCACAAGATACAGATAACCGATACCGCTCTTGAGGCTGCCGCCCGTCTAAGCAACCGGTACATATCTGACCGCTACCTACCAGATAAGGCTGTGGACCTCATCGATGAGGCCGCTTCCAAGCTCAGGATCGATACCGAGAGCGCCCCCGCTGATGTGAAGGAACTGGGAAAAAGGGTACAGAAGCTGGTTCGCGAGGAAGAAGCGGTATCACAACGAGGGGACTACCAGCAGGCCGCCCAGCTCAAGACGGAGCGGCTCCGCCTCGATGAGGAGTATAACCAGGCGAAGACTAAGTGGCTCCAGGAGAAGCGGATCGACAGCGCGGTAGACGAGGAGGGCATCGCCGAACTCGTCTCCAAGTGGACCGGCATTCCGGTTTCCCGAATGCTTGAAGGTGAGGCGGATAAGCTTCTTCAGATGGAGGAGCGTATCCATGATAGAATCGTAGGACAGGATGATGCAGTTAGAGTAGTCTCGGAGGCTATCAGGCGGGCTAGAGCAGGTCTTAAAGACCCTAGGAGACCGATTGGTAGCTTCATATTCCTTGGACCAACCGGCGTCGGCAAGACAGAGCTGGCGCGTGCCCTTGCCGAGTTCCTCTTTGATGACGAGGAGTCCATGGTTCGACTGGATATGTCCGAGTACATGGAGAAGCATACCGTATCTCGCCTCATCGGTGCACCACCTGGCTATATTGGCTACGAGGAGGGTGGCCAACTCACCGAGGCAGTGCGCCGACGGCCATTCAAGGTAATCCTCCTCGACGAAGTGGAAAAGGCGCACCCCAACGTACTCAATATCCTCCTCCAGATATTGGAGGATGGAAGGCTCACCGATGGCCACGGCCGCACCGTCGATTTCAAGAACACGGTGGTTATTATGACTTCCAACCTCGGCACCGAGGAGTTCCAGCGCCAGGCTATAGGCTTCTCACGGCAGACCAAGAGCGAGCGAGAGCGGCAGACGAATGCTATCGAGACCGCTCTCAAACAGACCTTTCGCCCCGAGTTCCTCAACCGGCTCGACGAGGTTGTTATCTTCCAGGCACTTACCAAAGAACAGATCAAGCAGATCGTCGACCTGCTAATGAAAGATATTCAAAAACGCCTTGCCGAGCTGAATATCACTTTTGAACTTACCGAGAAGGCCAAGGACCAGCTCGCCAAGGAGGGCTTCGATCCAGCATTTGGCGCCCGCCCGCTACGCCGCACCCTGCAGCGTAAGGTGGAGAACCCGCTGTCCACAAAGATCCTACAGGGTGAGTTTAAACAGGGTGATCATGTCCTGGTCGACGCGGGAGCTGAGGGGTTAACCTTCACCACCGATCTAGCAAAGGTAGAGAGTTAATGCTAAGCACCGTAGTTTTCAATTCACTTGATATTGCAGCAACCTTCGGAGTAAGAGGAGCGCAATAAAAGGGTACTAAACGATAAATACAACTGGGTAGGAGCTTAAGAGGGGAGTCCAGACTAGACTCCCCTCTGGCGTTGGTTTTCTATGCGCATCAGAAACGCATATCAATTTAAAATTGCTCCCCCTATACAGCCTCGGCCTCGACTTAAATCGGAGTGCCGGTGATAGGTTAAGGAGATCGGGGTGAGACGCATGAAAATCTAACAGCCTGGTATAACCACTTGACTTATGTCCCCCTTCCCGCTACGCTTTTAAAGGTAATTGGCATGAACCAGTACGACGACAGTATAGGCGTCATAGCCGAGGAAGACATCGCGCAGTTACAGAAGCGTAGCTGGATAAGGCGCCACTGGATAAGTCTTGTTTCCATCATAATAATCATCGCCTTTAGTGCCGCCATCTATTTCACAGGGGGTCTATCAGGTGATCTCTGGGCGTATGGATATTTAGGGGTTTTCCTGGTCTCCATATTGGGCAGTGTTGTCATCCTCGTTCCTATACCGAGCATGCCTGTGGTTTTTCTCATGGGTATGATATTGAATCCCTGGCTAGTGGCGCTTATGGTTGGACTGGGTGAACCTATCGGTGAGATCCCTACTTATTTGGCAGGCCGGGGCGGTCGTGTTTCAATGGAAAAATGGGAGAAAAAGAGATTTCTTAGTTGGCCAACAAGGTTTATAAGGAAGAGACCTTCTCTATTTCTCTTCTTCTTTGCTTTATTGCCCAATCCTGCCTTCGATATCGCCGGCGCTACTAGCGGGGCGATGCGCTACCCGTTTTGGAAATTCCTCATATTCTTGTTTTTGGGTAAGACAGGCAAGGGCTTTATTATCGCTTTCGCCGGCTACTGGACGTTGAACCTACTGCTCAAGCTATTTATCGGTTAGGTCACTCACATCTTTCCTTTCACAAATGGGTGATAGCCTACCCACTATCAGCATGCATTTTTTCACCTCCCACTTAGTGGCTCATCCCCGCAAAAAAACACTTTCAGCATGATTCCCTTTCTTGTGCCTCCACACCAACCACCACCGATACCGCTTAATCACCCCTTGACTGACAATCCAAAATACCGATGGGCAACTGTACCACAGAAGATGGAAATATTTGCGTCATCTGGTAACGGAGTTCGTTTATCATTGGTTTCACCAATCGCGGCTAGCCACTTTAACTGGCGTGCTCGCCTGTTTACAAATAAAAAGGGATATATATCGAATCGAACGCCTGGTTGCAATATAAACCTCCAACCACCCAAACCATATTTCTTCTCGCAACTGCAGCGAAAACAGGCAAGCGCTTATTTATAACTAGCATGCTGGAAGAGTGCACAGCGCCGCTTTGACATGTCGCCTAGTTTATGTTAATCTACGCGCATAAGTTGCCTCCCAGCAAACAAGGCAAGGCTACAATAATTCATTATCTTTATTTATCATAAAGCAGTTTTCGCTAAGTTGAGGTTGATCCGCTTTCTTGTTGGCTGGGTAGGGTGGAGGAGGTGCCTATATGAGTTCCTCTTATGAGCGGGATCATCATCGTACCCTGCGGATTCCAACAGTTATTCTTCTCGCCGCCATTGTAGGCTTGGTTATCGCCTTGCTCCTCTCCGTGCTGCTTACATTTCCCCTTTCCATGCTCCCCGGGCTCTGGGGACAAATCACCCCGATTGCAGTCAGCCTTTTCCTCTGCATAATTATCATACCAATTTCAGTAGCACGAGGAAGGGAGCTATTCCGGATGTTTGGCATCACATTACCAGAAGGAACAAAAGGTATCGGTGGGCCATTACCTCACAATGGATCGCTCATCGTGGACACCAGCACACTCATTGATGGGCGCATCGCCGATATAGGTCAGGCTGGCTTTATTCCGGGGTCACTGATCATCCCCAGATTTATCCTCAGTGAGTTACACCACATCGCAGATTCCTACGATGCGTTGCGCCGCAATCGCGGGCGCCGGGGTCTAGAAATACTTACCAAACTGCAGCAGGATTCCAATATCCCCATCGAGATCTCTGATATTGATGCAAAGGATGTCCCCGATGCTGACGGTAAGCTTGTGAAGCTGGCAAAAGCTCTCGGTTGTGCCATTTTAACCAACGATTTCAACCTGAATCAGGTTGCGAGGATCCAGGGTGTCCGGGTACTAAATGTCAACGAGTTGGCCAATGCAGTACGGCCCGTGGTTCTGCCAGGTGAGGAGATGGCTATTCGGATCATTCAGGAGGGTAAGGAGTTCGGGCAGGGACTCGGCTTCCTTGACGATGGAACGATGATTGTGGTAGAAGACGGGCTACGCTACATCAATAACAGAATTGAAGTGGTTGTCACCAGGGTACTGCAAACTGCGGCAGGGCGAATGATCTTTGCCCACCCTAAAGCAGAGTGAGCGATGGAAAAGATTGGTACCATCGTGGCTGCCGCTGGCACAGGCAGGCGAATGGGTGGGGCTGACAAGATATTCGCCAGCTTAGCCGGTAAGCCTCTCCTGGCCTACACTGTCGATGTGTTCCAGAGGTGTCCCGTAATTGACCAGATAGTCATTGTGTTGCCAAAAGACAGGCTGGATCTGGGGTGGCAACTTGCTAAGAGGTATCAGTGGTCCAAGGTGACAGATATATGTCCAGGCGGGTCACGGCGGCAGGATTCGGTAAAGGAGGGTCTGCAGAGGCTAGCTGACTGCCAGTGGATAGTGATACACGACGGGGCTCGCCCCTGCCTTAGCCAGGAACTGATTGAGAAAGGGCTTAAAGAGGCCCGTCAGAGTGGAGCTGCCGTCCCCGCCCTGCCGGTTACCGATACTATCAAAGTTGTTTCCACAGACTCCTTCGTTGTGGAAACGCCGCTTCGTCAGCGTCTGTGGTCGGTGCAGACGCCTCAGGTATTTCGATGCGATATAATAAATGAGGCCTACCGAAAGGTTCGTGGCGATGTAACCGACGATGCCGCCTTGGTGGAGAACCTGGGGTATAAAGTCAAGGTCTATCCGGGCTCTGACACTAACATCAAGGTGACTAAGCCTGAGGACCTTTACCTAGCTGAGGCTATTATCAGGACGCAAAGCTAGATCGAAAAATGCGCGTTGGAATCGGCTATGATGTTCATCCCCTGGTCGCAGGGCGCCCCCTGGTGCTCGGCGGCGTGACTGTGACCTTCGGTAGCGGCCTCCAGGGTCATAGCGATGCCGATGTGCTAACTCATGCCATCATCGATGCCCTCCTCGGCGCTATCTCTTTAAGGGATATCGGCACCCATTTCCCCGATGCCGACCCCCAGTATAAAGATATATCCAGCATGACCCTCCTGAATCGTGTCGGCGAAATGCTACATGATAGAGGCTTCAAGATCGAAAACATAGATGCCACCATCCTTTGTGAGCAGCCCCGTCTAGCAAATCACATCGACGAAATGCGCCGAAACATCTGCACAGCCGTTGCCATAGATATAGAACAGGTCTCGGTGAAGGCAACTACCTCAGCGGGGCTGGGCTTTCTGGGAGAAAGCAGGGGAATTGCCACACATGCGGTTGCCCTGGTTGAGAGAAAATGAGAATCTATAACACCCTCTCTGGTCGAAAAGAGGAATTTACCCCGGGGGGCGACCCGATAAAGATATACGTCTGCGGGGTTACCCCCTATAGCGAGTGCCACATCGGGCACGCTATGAGCTATATCATCTTCGATGTAATAAGGCGTTATCTTGAGTTTCGCGGATACCGGGTGAGATACGTTCAGAACTTTACCGATGTCGATGACAAGATTATCGCCCGCGCCAGTCAATCAGGTCTTTCCACCCAGGAGCTGGCCCAGAAGTTTATCGAGCAGTACCACTCAGACATGGATGCCCTTAATGTAAAAAGGGCCGATGACTACCCCAGGGCTACTGAGGAAATCCCCAAGATCATCGAGGTCGTCTCCGGCCTTATTGAAAGCGGACACGCCTATCAATCAGGGAATGATGTCTATTTCCGGTTGAGTAGCTTTCCCCAGTACGGAAAGCTGAGCCACCGAAGCCTGAGCGAGATGATGACGGGCACCAGTTGCGATGAAAAAAGCAATAAAGAGCATGCGATGGACTTCGCACTATGGAAGGCGGCCAAGCCCGGTGAGCCTCAGTGGGAGAGCCCCTGGGGCCAGGGGAGGCCCGGCTGGCACATCGAGTGCAGCGCCATGTCCCTAAAATACCTGGGTGAGACACTTGATATTCATGGCGGAGGGCAGGACCTAGTATTCCCCCACCACGAGAACGAGATCGCCCAGTCAGAAGCCTTCACTGGCGTTAGCCCATTTGCTCGGTACTGGATGCACAACGGGCTGATGCAGCTCGGTGAGGAGAAGATGAGCAAATCACTGGGCAATCTTATTACGGTTAAAGAGGCACTGGAGCGCTATAGCGCCGATGCCATCAGGCTCTTTGTCCTAAGCTCCCACTACCGAAGCCCCCTTACCTATACCGAGGATGGGTTAGAAGCTGCTCATAGAGGGTCAGTGAGGCTCCGCCTTGCAGCGCATCGCGAGAGCGGCGATGGTCCACCAGTGCCCCAGGCTGCGACTTGCCGCCAGCGCTTCACCCAGGCCATGGACGATGATTTCAATACCGCCCAGGCCATCGCCGCCCTATTCGACCTTGCCTCAGAGATCAACCGGGCAGCGGATGAAGGGCATTCTATTGAAAAAGCACAGCGAGAGCTAATAGAGCTGGCTGGAGTAATGGGTCTGACGTTCAAGGGATACCGCTTCAGTGTTGATATCAATGCAGTGGTAGAATTAGCAGGTCAGATCGGTATTACCCTGAAAAAGGATGCAACAGATGATGAATGCATCCAGCAGATAGTCGATAAACGGCAGGAGAAACGGTTGAGGCGAGAGTGGGCAGATGCCGATGAGATTCGCGACAGGCTGGCAAAGCTGGGGGTAATCCAGGAAGACACCCCTCAAGGCACAGTATGGCGCTACAAGAGATAAGCACCAGGTCTTGAAGTTCCATTTATTGGATGTATAATTACGGTATCCATATGCTATATGGAGGTGAGAGTGTGAGGACGCTGGAATTTGTTGCCCTAGTACTGATCGGCACCGGTATCCTGGGAATCATCGGCTGGACTGCCAGGTCTTTCTTCAACGATCCTCTCGTCCCCCTTAGTATCCGGGTTCTCGCCGGTATTGCTTCAGTAGGGTTTGTCCTGCTCCTGGGATATGTGAGCGGGGACAGGATTCAGAAGGCACGCAGGGAACCCAAGGCGATCAAGGAGGTAAAATATTGATAATAGTAACCTCGGACCACATAGAGGGTAATAAGATAGTGAAGACCCTGGGTATGGTCAAGGGCAGCACTATCAGGGCCCGGCATATTGGAAGGGATATCACCGCAGGACTGCGCAGCATCGTTGGCGGGGAGATCTCCGAATATACTAAGCTCATGGCTGAGGCCAGAGAGCAGGCCATCCAGAGAATGGTCGAGCAGGCGGAGGAGATGGGAGCCAATGCAATCCTTGATACCAGATTCGTCACCTCGATGGTGATGAGCGGCGCGTCCGAACTCCTGGTCTATGGAACAGCGGTGGTGGTGGAGTAAACCAAAGACATTGAATTCAATAACAACTTTAGAATGCGTGTTATAACTGTGGAAAGCTTTTTAAAACGATGGTTCAAGAAAGCAAGCGCCATTGCAGACTTTGAAAGAGTCATCAGCCTACCACGGAATATGTAGCCTATTAGAGTGGCAATGCACTATATAAAGTAATCAAGGAGATAGTGCTAATCTCTATCCTCCTATTGCTGGTCAAGCCTGGCTCAGCGCCTGACAGCCTTTTTACGCTTCGTATTACTGAGGCGCCAAGGCTATAAAGAAGCTGTAATAGACTAGAGCGCTCACCAAGATGAATTAGTAGCGAGCGACCCTGACAAACTATTGCCCCCAGCGTATATCCCACCCGCACCCTTTGCCGACCGTTCCCGCACCGCTGGCGTGAGGGACTGGCAGGCGCGGAAGGTTTGTAATATATAGTCTGAGGTTATTATGCAAAATATTCGTATAAAGAGGAGAGTAAATAACCAGCCATTAGGAGATAAAAATGTAGGTTGTGATAATCTCTTACACGCGGGTGACTACCCCAGAGTAGTCAGCCCTTCTTCCGTAGAGCCCACAGCATTGACAGGCAAAGCTCCTCGCAGTATTATCTGCTCATATGATTTATGGGGGAATGTAAATAATGGAAGAACAACAACTGCTAATGCAGATTAGAGATGCTCTAATACAGATTGATAAGAGTTTGGATGACAAATGGAAGCAACTGGAGACTTGGAAAAACGAGTCTGATATGTTGGTTGAATCCAGATGGAAGCTTATAGAGAAATGGATGAGCATGTCAACTGATGCAAGATCTGATTTGAAGGACATAAGAGATAGGATAGTGCTATTCGTTAAATTATAGCGATGGCCTATGTGGCTGGTATAAGTTAGCCCTCTCTTTATTCAGGCCTGTATGAGGTGAAGGCCATGTAGCTCTTGCCGCTACATCATCAACTCACTGTAAAACTCGAGAAAATAAACGAGCTTCTACACTGCTGAAAAACTGCTATTGGCCGGTTAGAGGGGCTATTTACCTGCAGAGGGCAGCGAGTATCACAGTACTTAACTGGCTGCAACCGACGCAAAGTACTCTGCAAAAGCTCGAAGGTAAAAGGGATTGCTAAGAGAAGAATCTACGACATTCGGCCCACCTCAAGTTCATCTTCCAGAAGATGAAGGCGCTCACCCCAAGGTACTGTTCGAGTGGTGGTACGGGAATTTCACACTGATGGATTCTAATAGCCGGTCATACGGGGCTATGGTGGCCTATTTTAACGCCGCTCTCAGGGTGTTGTCGATTTCCGACCTTAAGGAAAAGCAGTTTTATCACGAGGCTTCCCTTTCCAAGCTATACTGTGCCCAGAGGTTCCTGGATCTTCGCTGGGGATCGCATGATCGTTGGTTTCACAGTAGCCCGGACGCGCTCTTTTATCACCTCCATTCCCATGGCACAGAGATTGGCCTCAACGTAGATCTGGTTTCACAGAAACCACCTCTCTTGGCCAGTGGCGATGGCCTCATTAGATGGCCCTTCGGGAGTTCCTACTACTACTCGCTAACCAGAATTCGGGTTAAGGGGCAGATCGAACTATCGGGAGCGACGATAGATGTTGAAGGGATGGGCTGGATGGACCATCAGTGGATGGATTTTATACCAGCAGCAGTGATACGAAGCTATGAGTGGTTCTCCATCCAGCTTGATAACAATACCGAGATCGTCTTTTGGCAAGCCATCAGAAACAATGGGTCAATTGTATCGCGTCCCCTGACAATAATATTCCCTGATAACTCGGTCTTCTACACTAAGGATTTCTTATTGCAAAGGATGCAGTCGTGGGTTTCTCCTGATAGCGGCTGTGAGTACGGAATCCTATGGCGAGTTCAGGAGGATTCTCAAGCCCTGGATTTGGAGATCAAGGCGGCATACCCGGAACAGGAGATAAAAATACCTGTGGCCCTCCCGGGGTTCTACCCAGCATTCTGGGAAGGGAGGACGACTGTATCAGGGCAATTAGCTGGCAGGACCGTTTCAGGGATTGGATACACCGAACTCTTCCGGCCTCATAGCAGCCGAGGAGAGGAAGTCCGATAACTGTCCGACGTCAGTAAACAGGTAAATATAACTGCTCTCCATCTCCCTGGCGCCTGTTTTAAACCTAGTACAGCGCAATACAATGCCAATTTGTAATTGGTAATGCTTCGAAGCCAAGGCTGCAGCCAAAAGAGCCAGACCAGGTCAATTTGGGATGTATAATCTCGACTAACTATTGCCCCTCTTCACAGCATGTTCCCGTGTCGCTTGCATTGAGGGATTGACAGGCTATGAATGATTGTAACATAATCAACGGCGAGTCTTGACTATGAGATATATCTCTCGTAGTGGATTTAACTACTGTGCGTTTAAATAGAAGAGCAAGAACTATAACAATAGGCAAAGGGGAACGCAGTAGGGACTATTAGTAGTTATTCCTGTATTATGGGCAGAATAATTGGGAGAGTGACTAAGGGGAAATGAGGTCTTTGTCTGAGTTGTTTTTTCATCAAAGCGACCCTAAGGAGAAAGCAAAGGTCACAGTATCGGCAGTTTATATGAATGGAATAATGAGAAGTATTACAGGAGCAAATAAGGTGCCATTTATAACCATCAGATTGTTTATGATATTATTTGTATCCTCAATAATACTTGTGGCAGCATTAGCAGATAAGCCGAGCGTAACAGCATTACTGGTAGACTACTATGAATCCTTCCACTCAGTCAGTCTCTACACCTATGATAGCGATAGTGATGGATATGATGACTCCCTCACGCTATCGGTGGATGTGAATACCGACGGTGGCTATGTTGATGTCACCGTTTACGGGGATTTGGAAGATTCATATGGATTCCTGGTTGACTCAGATTCCGCCACCTGGAGCATATATGGTTCTGACTATGAGTATGGCTATTTATACCTGACCGCCAGTTCAGGAGACCCGGGATACTATAGTTATTACCTTGATCTCTATGATGACCTGGCATACTGGGAGGATAGCTGGTCTGATTCCGTCTACTTATACCCCCTTGGATATGGTGGTGCATCTGACTACTATGAATCCTTCTATTCAGTCAGTCCCAGCACCTATGATAGCGATAGTGATGGATATGATGACTCCGTCACACTAACGGTGGATGTGGATACCGACGGTGGCTATGTTGATGTCACCATTTACGGGGATTTAGAAGATTCATATGGATTCCTGGTTGACTCAGATTCCGCCACCTGGAGCATATATGGTTCTGACTCTGAGTATGGCTACTTATACCTGACCGCCAGTTCAGGAGATCCGGGATACTATAGTTATTACCTTGATCTCTATGATGACCTGGCATACTGGGAGGATAGCTGGTCTAATTCCATCTACTTATACCCCCTTGGATATGGTGGTACGTCTGACTATAATGAATACTTCAACTCAGTCAGTCCCAGCACCTCCGATAGTGATAGTGATGGATATGATGACTCCGTCACGCTAACGATAGATGTGGATACCACTGGTAGCTCTGCTTATGTCACCATTTACGGGGATTTAGAAGATTCATATGGATTCCTGGTTGACTCAGATTCTGCCACCTGGAGCATATATGGTTCTGGCTCTGAGTATGGCTACTTATACCTAATCGCCAGTTCAGGAGACCCGGGATATTATAGTTACCAACTTGAGCTATATGATAACCTGGCTTACTGGGAGGATAGCTGGTCTGGTTCCGTCTACTTATACCCCCTTGGATATGGTGGTGTATCTGACTATAATGAATACTTCAACTCAGTCAGTCCCAGCACCTATGATAGTGATAGTGATGGATATGATGACTCCGTCACGCTAACGATAGATGTGGATACCACCGGTAGCTCTGCTTATGTCACTGTCTACGCAAACATCTATGACACATTGGCACAGTTGGTTCACTCAGAGTCCACCAGCTGGAGCATATATGGTTCTGACTCTGAGTATGGCTACCTGGACCTCACCGCCACTACAGGATATCCAGGATTATATGGTTATCAACTTGCCCTTTACGATGCATCATCTAATTCGGAGGATGACTGGATTGGTACCGTTGACCTATACCCCCTTGGATATGGTGGCACGACCATAACTACACCAACGCCTTCCCCTGATGGTGGTGGGTTAGGCGGCGGTGCAGTGGCAGGAATAGTGGTCGGTGCGCTTATCGTGACAGTGCCGGGGTTTTTCTGGGCAAATAAGAGTACAAAGAGAAGAAGAGCAACCAATGCACAGATCAGGGAGCTCAAGACACAGATGGAGCTCTGGAGGGAGGAGGGCTATGACGTCTCGGAGTTGGAGGATCTATTTAAGTAAATTCTCTGCATAAAGCCTTGTATTATTTTTAGGGCATTTTTAGAGATAGGAGAATAACGATTATTAACGACTCAAGCATTTTGGAAATCCGCTGCGGCAATGAGCTTCGTAAACAGGCCCTAACCCAACTGCCAGTCTCCATTGGGCGTGCCACGGACAATGATGTATTGCTCAGCGATGAGATGGTTTCGCGTCACCACGCGAGGCTTGAGCAGATGGAAGGTGTCCTATATATCACGGACCTGGGCAGCCTCAACAGCACACAGGTCAACAGCGAGACAATTGAGCCGAACGTGCCGTATCCTCTCAAAGACGGTGACGCTATCAGCATCGGCAGCTTTATAATGACGCTCCATTTGACCCCCGAAGCAAGCTGCATAGATAAGATGCTGGTGGAAACGCCACATGAAGCAGAGCTACAGGTACCCGATCTGGCAGGACGTGACATCCTGACCATAGGGCGAGGTACGGACAATGACTTTATAATAGCTCACCCCATGGTCTCGTGGAGTCATGCCCGTATCACCCGGCGCAGACCTGACGGAGATCATGTAATTGAAGACCTTGGTTCAACTAATGGCACGTTTGTCAATGGCGAGCGTGTGGTTCGGTCTCGCCAGCTACACCGCGACGATATAATCTACATTGGCCCATATAAAGTTGTCTATATACCGGAGGCGCTTAAAGCGGTAGATGAATCGGGTAATCTGCGCTTGGACGCATTGCGTCTTAACAGGTTCGTTGGCAAGGGCAAGAATCTATTGAAAGATATAACACTCGCTATCCAACCCCGGGAGTTTATCGCAATCGTCGGTGTTAGTGGCGCTGGCAAGTCCACACTGCTCGATGCCCTCAGCGGTTTTCGCCCTGCCAGCGAGGGTCAGGTCTTAGTGAATAACAACAACCTGTATTCCAACTTTGATGTCTACCGCACTCAACTTGGATATGTTCCTCAGAAGAATATAATTCACATGGAGCTAACAGTCTATGAGGCATTGGACTACTCGGCACGGCTTCGGCTCCCTGCCGACACGGCTCCTGCCGAGCGCAATCAGCGCGTTAGCGATGTATTGGATGCGCTTAGTCTAACCGAATGCAAAGACCGCGTTATCCGTCGTCTTAGTGGTGGAGAGCAAAGGCGAGTCTCTATCGGGGCCGAATTGCTGGCTCAGCCAGGGCTACTCTTCCTCGATGAAGCCACCTCGGGCCTCGATCCTGGAAGCGAACGTCAGATGATGTATCTCTTGCGAGACGTCGCCGACCAAGGCCATACGGTCGTACTTGTTACTCATGCTACCAGGAACGTTCTGCTATGTGACCAGGTCGTCTTTCTTGCTAAAGGCGGCTGTCTCGCTTACTACGGACCTCCACAGGAGGCGTTGAGTTATTTTGGTGTCAATGATTTCGACGACATTTACGACAAACTTCAAAGGGAACGAACACCCGAAGCCTGGGCGGAGCAGTATCACCAATCTGAACAGTATCAGAAATTCATCGTCGCACGCTTGCCCCATAAATACGGTGCAGCACTCCAATTGCCAACTCCTCCACCAATCGCTAGCCCAGGAGCGACATTGAAGCACGTCTCCGCTCGGCGTCAGTTCGTCATCCTGTCGCGCCGCAATATGAACATATTGAGACGAGATAAAGCTAGCGCAATGCTAATGCTGTTGATAGCTCCCCTCATCGGCTTGCTCTTCTTCGCTTTCTGGAGCCGGGGCATCTTCGAACCGGACGGTGGTGATGCTATGAGGGTTGTAATTGTCCTGTTTAATGTCTCCGTGATCTGCTTTCTGGTTGGCGGCCTCGTCTCGATGCGTGAGATTGTCAAAGAATCGGATATCTACCACCGAGAGCGCATAGTGACGCTCAAGATAGTGCCGTATGTACTTTCCAAAGTCTGGGTTGCTGGGATAATTGCATTATATTCGGCCGGGATTTTTATCCTGTTTATGAAATTGGCTGGCGGTTGGCCCTCCCTCGGTCAAGTGGTGGCGGTCTATGTAACATTGACGTTATCACTTGTTGGGGGCATGATGACAGGCTTATTTATTTCTGCGGTGTCACCAAACCCGAATGTGTCTCCGTTACTTCTTTTACTCATTATGGTGCCACAGATAATATTTGGCGGTGTAATGCCTATTAAGTACTTCGGTGGTGTAGGAGAGGCAATTGGTTATGCAACTACAACGAAATGGACCTTTGAATCCATGGTGACCATCAGTGGCATGGGAGAATGTGTGGCTGATGATATATGCAGCCAAGAAAAGTGTTCCGGGTTCAACATATTAACCGAGTGTGATTTCCCGGGCGTACGTCCTGATGTTGAGCCAGTGGATGAGCAAGAGGCTCAAGAGGCTATTTTTCAAGCCGAAAGCACAATAGATAATATGGATGAAAACTGGGGCCAAGCATTCGATGTAAATGTGGTTGCTCACTGGGGTGTACTCTTGGCTATCATAGCTGCCATGCTTGGATTGGTGATAGCATCGCTGAGGTTGAAAGATCGCAGATAACAACACGGGCCCGTATTATCGTATTGTGTTAGTGTAGTAAAATGGAAAAATACAATTGCTTGTAGGGGAGTGTGGACGTAGATTGAGGCAGTGGAAAGTAGCAGGTCATGACGCCTCATCATTCAAAGGGGAGACCTAGATGAAAAAATTGGATGAGATAGTACAAGAGTTTAGAATCTTTGGGGAGAAGATTCTAAGATTAAAGCAGCTAGAGAGCGAATTGAACGCCATGAAAACGGAGAGCTACGAGGCGGAGGTGGAGTCTATCAGGGCCAAACTGAAGAAGCCTCAGGCCGTGGAGGAAGTGGCAAGAGAACTGGATTCTCTGAAGAGAAATATAGAGTCCAAGGATGTCGAGGGGGGGATGACACTGGCTGCACCGTTAAAAACGGCAGACCGGCCGCCGAAACCTGAACTTGGTGGAGAGATATCAGAGAAATATGAAATTCTGGATTTAATTGGATTTGGAGGGTTTGCAGACGTTTATAGAACCCGGAGGAAAGAGGATGGACGAATAGTTGCCATAAAGGTCCCCAGGCTCGCTCAGTTTGAAACGGTAGAGCCCGGAGCATTTTTGGAAGAAGCCAGGTTATGGTCACGGTTAAGTCACCCCAATATTGTAGAGGTTATCGAATACGGGACAAAGCCCTATCCGTGGATAGCAGTGGAATACATGGAAGGAGGCTCACTGCGATTGAGGATAGGACATCTAAAATTAGAGGAATCTCTCGATATAGCTCTGAAAATATGTGATGCTCTTTACTATACACACCATCTTGGGATTATTCATAGAGATATAAAACCAGAAAACATCCTCTCCGATAAGGAAAATAACCCGAAGCTGGCAGACTGGGGTCTGGGGAAGATGATGATAGACCTGTCAATGAGGTCGGGTTCCACAGGGACCCCGTACTATTCAAGCCCGGAGCAGGTAAGTCCAGCAAAATTCGGCGATGTTGGATGGTGGACAGATATCTACCAGTGCGGGGCTGTGCTATATGAAATGGTCACGGGGCGTCTCCCATTTCAGGGACAGAGTACTTTGGAACTAGCAATAAGTATAACGGACAGCGAGGTGGTAAAACCAAGCGAGGTCAATCCTGAATTGCCCGCGGAGCTTGACGATATCATTGCGCAATGCCTGGCAAAGGATAGGGGGGAGCGCTATAAGGATATCTCCATGATGAAGGCGGCGCTCGAGAATATAAAAAGGTCTTTGGTGTGAGCTATCTGATAGCCAAGAGTGATGATGGTCGGGACATAGCGGTTCCTCTAAGAGAACCGCTGGAGATAGGTCGTAGTGATAAGGATTTTACAGTGGTGGTAAGGACGAGGGGCGATACAGTCTCTTTGGGCGTCACTGATGCTACCGTTTCTAAAACCCACGCCCGCATTTATCCGGAATCGGGGAAGCTAATGCTTATGGACCTAGGCAGCAAGAATGGGACTCTGCTGAACAATAATCCTTTGCCCGGAGCGCAACCTGGAAGAGAGAGTAAGCCGGTTGAGATCGGAGAGAATTCCAATATTAAGTTTGGATATAATACTATAGTACGGATAGCATTGGGAGAGAAGACCATTACACCGGAGGAATGGGGTAAAATTCAAAGAAGCTCACCCTAGTAGGGTACATGTGTATTTCTCCAGCCAATCCCCATCGCCATCATCGCCACTAGCAGCGTTATATGCCAGGTCGAGGCAAGCTTAATTCCCCCTAGCTGAAGGTAAATGCCCAAATAAGGATGCCAGTGGACATCAACAGAGGGGTTAGAAGTACAACCTGTACGTTCATGCCCATTACTGGAATAAGGTTGTCTCTATCACTGTGGGACCTCAGCACACCCTTTACTGTCTTTATTCCCAGCGGTAGTGTTGCCAGTCCCAGTAGCGCCAATATTGGGAGTACCTCGGCAACGACTGCTCCTGCGATTAGAGCATAGACTAATACCAATATCAAGCAATAAATATTAGCCGCCCTCCCCTTGTTCAATATTATTGGTAGGTGCTTCCTCCCTGCAAATCTATCAGCCTCCACATCGGGAAACTCATTTAGCAGCAGCAAATCCGCGATAAGCAACCCGGAAACAAACGCGACAGCTATCGCTGCAGCGCTATAAGCCTCGGTCTGGACAACATAGGTGCCCAGCACCATTAGTCCGAACCCCAACCCGGGACCTACTAGCTCAGTTATTCCAGGTAATCTGGTTAGATAAGGCGTATATATAAGTACCAGTAATACCCCTAAAAGCCCTATTGGCAATATTACCGGCATGATATAAATGAAGTATATCCCAATAATAATGGTGACAGCCAAACTTCCTAACCCTAGGAGAAGCACATTCCTTGGTCTGAGCATGCCCGCGGGGAGGATGCCGCTACCACCACTGAAGGGGGTTCGATGTGTCTTTAGGTCTATCCCACTCTTATAGTCAAAGTAGTCATTAAGAACATTGACGCTTATATGAGCAAACAGAGCACCGAAAAAGGCTAAGACAAAATACACGGCGTTAAAAGGATAACCCTCGTATAGTGAAACCGCTACCCCAGAAAAGACACAGACCGGGACAAGTAGCAGGAACTGTGGCCTTATTTCCAATAGCCAGGTTTTAAAAACAGCCACGAACTTTTTTCCTCCTTTACCCTGGAATGGTACCACTACCCTGGAATGGTACCACTCAACTTGCTATCACCTACTCTAAGCTAAGTCTCCCTTTCAGCGACGTTTTAGTAGCTCCCACCTTCACCTCATCTCCAATCTTAGCCCTCAGAAACCTGGCAGCACTACCATTCCGCAACGATACCTCTAGCCGCTCGCCTGAGCCCATGATCGCCAGGAGCTCTTCCTCCTCCTCATAGGAGGAGCTCAGGTCATCTATTATATGGCCGCCAACCTCTATGAAGATCCTGCCCCTGGGTAGGTCCTCACGCTTAATATCGCTGATTAGATTACCAAAGCGATCGATATGAATAACCCTACCAATAAGCACCCCGTCCTTTCCAATTTGAGGACGGGGTATGGTGAAGGCAGCGATGGATGGAATCAGGTCACCAAACTCGTAGGGAGATACTCCTAGGGAGAGATGGGCAGAAACAGGGGCGAATATATCGCGACCGTGAAAGGTGTTACTTAGCGGTGAGAGCCAGAAGCGAGGATTGGTTAAGGCAATCGCTTCAATCTCGGGGAGGGATTCCTCCACAATATAGCTTAGCACGCCGTTGTCGGGGCCAAGGAAGAATGCTTGGTGAGTAATGAGTAGTACTGCCTGCCGCTCCGTACCTACCCCGGGGTCAACTACCGCAATATGAACTGTGCCCCTGGTGAAGTAGTGATAGGTTGTGCTCAAAATATAGGCGGCCTGAGCAACGTTCTGGGGCTTGATGTTATGACAGATGTCGACTATTGTAACCTCGGGATTGAGGTCAAGTATCACCCCTTTCATAGCTGCTACATAGGGATCATCGTTACCAAAGTCGGTGGTCAGTGTAATGATAGCCACAATACTAACCTGTAGCCCTGACTGCGAATATCGAGATGATGACAAAGATCACCATCAAGGCAATGGTGAAGCGGAATATGGTTTTTTCGATCCCCCGTTTGGTACGGTACATACCAGTCTGCTGCCCGAAGATACCCCCCAGACCTCCACCTCTCACCTGAAGAAGGAATACAATTACCAATACAATGGCCAATATAATTTGGGCACTATTGAGATATGTCTCCATGCTTAACCCTCCAGTCTCTCTTTCAAGAGTTTATTCACCGCAGCAGGATTAGCCCGCCCCCTGGTCTCCCTTATCACCTGACCCACCATGAAGGTTAGTGCCTGCTCCTTCCCTTTCTTGTAATCCGCCACCGCCTGAGTATTATTGATTATCACTTGGGCTACAACTCCCTCTATCTCCTGCACGTCGCTAATCTGGGCAAGCCCCTGCTCAGCTATAATATCACCAGCCCGCCTGCCACTGGCAAACATCTCCTCGAATACCCTCTTCGCGGCAGCTCCGCTGAGCGTCCCATTATCTACGAGTTCTAGCATCTCAACCAATAGCCCGGGAGTAATCTTAGCATTATCGATCTCAGTATCCGTGGCATGGAGAAGCCTCGTGAAATCGCCCAGGAGCCAGTTGCTCACCACTTTCGCCTTTTTTTTATCCCTGGCCTTATTATTCAGTTTCAGGCAGGCTTCGAAATAGTCAGACATTGCTTTGGAGTTAGTTAGCAGGCTGGCATCGTAGTAAGGAAGCTCATAATCCGCGATAAATCTGTTGCGCCTGTTCTCGGGAAGCTCGGGAAGACGCGCTCCAACCTCTGCAACCCATTTGGGGCTGAATACCATGGGTGGTAGATCCGGCTCATGGAAATAACGATAATCGTGAGCATACTCTTTGCTTCGTTGCGAAACTGTGACTCCCCGATCCTCAACCCAACCCCTGGTCTCCTGGGTGAGGCGCTCTCCTACTTCTATCGCATTGCGCTGCCGCTCCTCCTCGTATTTGAGAGCGCGATAGACCGACTTGAAGCTATTCATGTTCTTGACCTCGACCTTTACCGAGTCGTTACCACCTTCGGTGCGCATGCTGATATTGGCGTCACACCTAAAGCTCCCCTCCTCCATATTCCCGCTGGACACACCGATGAACTGGATGATATTACGCAGCTTTATCAGGTACTGTCGCGCCTCCTCAGGGGAGCGCAGGTCAGGCTCACTCACGATCTCCATCAGTGGTATGCCGGCACGATTGATATCTACCAGGCTATAGGACTCTCCCTCCGCGGTGGTGCGATGGATTAGCTTTGCTGCATCCTCCTCTAGATGTACCCGCGTGATAGCGATTCTCCTCTTTTTTTGCTCGCCCCTATCCTCTCCCTCTCCAACCTCTATATCCATCCAGCCGTAAATACCTAAAGGTGCATCATACTGAGAGATCTGATAGCCTTTCAGCAGGTCAGGGTAGGGGTAGTTCTTACGGTCAAACTTGGCATATTCCGGGATGGAGCAGTTCAGCGCCAAGGCGGTCATCACCACGTATTCTATAGCCTTCTGGTTGATGACGGGGAGCACCCCAGGCATCCCCATGCATATAGGGCAGACACGCGTATTGGGTTCTGCGTTCACATAGTCCGTGCCACATCGACAGAACATCTTGCTCTTGGTCAGCAGCTGCGCATGGACCTCAAGCCCGATAATTGTCTCGTAATTCACTTTAAATAGTCCCCTCCTCAACCCAATCCAACCTGCGGCTAGTATAGCAATCTTTACAAGCCGTGGCAAGGATTTGTATTCACCCATATTATTGCGGACATGTCAAATTCCATGCTTATTCTATATGGTAGATCTACTTGCGCTCATCGCTGGCAAGGCCAATTTTCCGAAGCATTATTATAATTATAATGATTACATCGCGCCGAAGTAGCTTTTCGAGGTGCAAACCGATGCGATTATTTTCATATATCTCTAGCGTTACTAAGGAGAACATATCCCGTGTTAATGCATAACCCATCCTACTTATGACAGTTAACTAGCCATTGGCGGACTAAGCAGATTAGATGTGGCTATGCCTTAACTGCCGACAAGTCGATTGACATCGCCAGGCATATGTGCTATTTTGCTCATGCCGAATCGAATGGTGAAAGGGAACCACATGGGTAATCTTGCCGACAAAATGATTAGAGCAGCTAGGCTCGATGCAAACTTTTATGTACAGGTGATGAATGATCCTGCCGCGATACGGCAGGCACTCTTAGTGGTCCTGATCTACAGCTCGTTTGCTGGGATTGGAGCCGGTCTGCTCACCCTGCCAGATGTAGATGCGGGGCAATTTGTCCTAAATCTATTCGTGGGGCTATTTAGTGCCCTAGTTTTATGGTTTGTTTGGTCCTTTGTCACCTACTTCATCGGCACCACATTATTTAAGGGACCTCAGACACCCTGGCGAGTTATAGCAACCTACGGTGAGCTTCTTCGAGCCATCGGTTTCGCCGCTACACCAGGGATACTACTAATATTTATCTTAATTCCCCTTATCGGTATATTTTTATCGCTGGCAGCATGTGTGTGGATGTTCATCGCCACGGTCATCGCGGTAAGGGAGGCGCTGGATTTCTCCACCTGGCGATCAATTTGTACCTGCTTTGTGAGTGGAATTCTCCACCTGGTTTTTGCCATCCTCATTATCCTGGTGTTGGGTGTGGCCTCCTCGGTGGTTTCCTACTAATTGCGGCTTCAAGTCCCATCTATAAGTTCCCCCATTTTTACAATCTGCCCCCCAACTTTTAACGCATTGGATTTTAATGTTCTATATCCTTCGATAGCTGTGTCCCATTGAGTACCTTCTTTGAATACATATCATCAATATTGAGTACTTCCTGTATGTGATAAGAATTCGATAATGAGCCTGTTACACAAAGCATGAGCATGAATAAATTCCCTCACTAGGCTGATAAAATCGCTATCAAAATGGCATGATGGCTCCACTATTGTTCTTAAGATAAGCTATCCAATGTGCCTGATTCCCCACTGTAATGAGAAGGTCGTTTTTTTACAACAAGCTCTAACCTTATCCTTCTAGGCTTATGAGCAACGATCAATATTTTTTACTAAATTAGGATGGTGAGAAATGGTCGCTGGCGCATACACCGCGAATTCTCCCCCGAAATTAACCATGTGAATCACAAAATGCGTCTCCATCTCCAACACTGCCTCTAGGATATTCCCATAACTTTGTGAGTCATTGCCAGTAATTAACCGACAATACAGGCAATTCTAGCCCCTTTTAAGGGCATTTTAATCGCAATGCTACCCTCTCTCAGTCTATCTGTTTACCAACCCAGTATCCATTCCATCCATTGAATTCTTTCCTGCTGTTTTTAAGCCTGTTTGGGTTTTTCCCCGGGGATGACAGTAAAACAGTACTACAGGCTATTGCAGACACCCCGCTGAGCTTACCAAGCAGGAAGCTTGCCAACTCACCAACCTGCCTAAAGATATGAAGCCCCCGAATAGAGAGAGGATGGATTCCTAATCCTCGCTCCAGGCATCCTCCCCGATGAGCGGGACGAAGCGGCAATGGGTTAAGTTCTTCACAGTCATCTCCTCCTTCTGCCTGATCACCTGCAATAGGTCCTGCTCCCAGCGGGAGCCAACCGGGATTACCAAACGACCGCCTATAGCAAGCTGATCCAGTAGCCCTTGTGGAATCCTGGGTGCAGCGGCCGTTACCACGATTGCATCATAGGGTGCTTCTTCCGGCCAGCCCAGTTCTTTTATGGCAATATTAACCTCTACGTTAGTATAGCCTAGACTCTTCAAGGTCTGCCTGGCTTTCCGTGCAAGCTTAGGCATCCTTTCCACAGTGATTACCTGCCCCGCCAGCTCGGCGAGGATCGCCGCCTGATACCCGCTCCCCGTGCCAAGCTCCAGAACCTTCTCCTTCCCGCTAAGAACCAGTGCCTGGGTCATCAGCGCCACGATGAAGGGCTGGGATATGGTTTGGTCCTCACCAATAGGTAATGGCCTATCATCATAGGCAAATTGTCGACTCAGGCTGGGCACGAAAATCTCGCGGGGCACCCGCGCCATCGCATCAAGCACCCTCTCATCATCGATCTCGTGACGCAGGTGTTGAATTAGCCTTTCACGATCTTTTTCCAGATTTAACATCGATCTTATCTTCACTATCTTCGCCTAAAATCTACCACAAAACCCGCAAGGGCTTCAAGGTTGATGGGGTTATTGATAGGGAATATAATTAAATATTGTGAGTTTATCGGGTTGACGAAGTACTATATCGGGACAAGTGGCTGGGTCTACCCGCACTGGCGGGGTGTTTTCTATCCATCCAAGCTACCCCAGTCTAAGTGGCTGGAGCACTACACTGGACTTTTCTCCACCGTGGAGCTCAACAACAGCTTCTACCGCCTTCCCTCAGAGCAGGCATTTTCCAACTGGCGTGATAGCTCGCCAGAGGGCTTCCGCTACGCGGTCAAGGTAAGCAGGTTCATCACCCACATCAAGAGGCTCAAGGATGTAGCCAAACCGATAGAGACCTTCATTGAGCGGGCGCGACATCTCAATGAGAAGCTGGGCCCGCTGCTCTACCAGCTCCCGCCAAACATGCACCGCAACGATGAACGGCTGGAAAGCTTCCTATCGTTATTACCCAAAGAGCTCCGCCATGTCATCGAGTTTCGCCACCAGTCCTGGCTTGATGAAGCTGTGTTCGACATGCTGCGGCGGCACGGTATCGGCTTCTGCGTCTTCGATATGCCCGATCTTCCCTGCCCACCTCTAGCGACGGCAGATTTTGCCTACATCCGCTTTCACGGCTCAAGCGGGCTTTACTTTAGCTGCTACTCCAACGGAGAGTTGGATGAATGGACAAGGAGGATCACTAGGCTGGCGAAGGATCTCGACACAGTCTATATATACTTCAACAACGATGCCGAGGGCTATGCTATAAGTAATGCGCAGACAATGGCAGCTAAGCTGGTCTAGGGTTAATTCCGAACTGAGTTAGCCCTTCGATGGAATTCGGGCATCGCAGGACTGACACGCGATTACTATACCTACTACAAGAATTACTCAGTTCATCGGAATGCGGCTTAAGTATTAGCTATTTTATTGCCTACCAATTATCAACAGGTTCTCCCTCATCTAGATTGTAGCTAGCGCTATATCGAATAGCAGTATTATCTGTACTAAAGTATTTCTCAGTGACCCAAAGTTTCAGATTTTAACTCTCAATGTCGGCACAACTCTGAGGCCTCATGGGTATCGCCATTGACGGCGAAAGAATTGCCTGAGATAATGGCAGCCGGAGGTTGGCTATTAACTGGAAAAACAGGGTGACTGAACTCCTGGGCAGCAAATACCCCATAATCCAGGGGGCATTCGGTGGTTTTGGCACCTCAGTCCTAGCCGCACCCGTTTCCGAAGCGGGGGGATTTGGCATCATCACCGCCAGCGCCTGGCGCACTCCAGAAAGGCTGAGGGAGGACATCAAGAAGGCGCGCTCAATAACTGACAGGCCCTTCGGGGTCAACCTCTCGGTAGGGCTCTGCCCCCGCATAGACGAGATGCGGGAGGTAGCTATCGAGGAAAGAGTGCCGGTGATTTTTACGTCGGCATACCGCGCCGATAACCACGGCATGCGCATTCATGATGCCGGGCTTAAGTGGGTGCACAAGGTTGCCACGGTTCAGCATGCCCTGGCTGCAGAGCGCCAAGGGGCCGATGCCGTGGTCATTGTAGGCCTGGAGGGCACAGCCTTCAAGAGCATCTTCCAGCTACCCACGTTAATTAGCGTGACCACTTCGGTAAAGCAGATGAGGGTGCCACTGGTCGCAGCCGGAGGCATCGGCGACGCCCGTGGCTTTCTCGCCGCCCTGTCTATGGGGGCAGAGGGCATCTATATGGGCACGCGCTTCCTGGCTACCGAGGAGTGCCCAGTCTCAGAGCGCTTCAAGCAGCAACTGGTGGAAGCCCAGCCCTGGGATAAGGAATACCGCGAGCGTGCCCTTACCCCGCCGAAGCCCGAGGACTACGAAAAGATATTGGGGAAAAGGGGCGATATGCCCATGGACCAGTGGCTTCAACACCTGGAACAGGTCATGTTCAGGCAGTCCGAGGTAGGTGACTGGGACTGGGAGAGCGACTTTGACCTTGATGTGATCCTGAAGATAGCGGGTGGCTCGCTGGCGGTAGGTGTCATAGACAAGGTTATGAGCGTCAGGGAGCTAATCGATACAATCATCCGGGATGCCGAGCAGATACTCCGCCTTAATGGAAACCTGGGCAAGTTGATGGTTTAGGTATGTGGTGATACCGCCAAACCCGATGATAAATGGCTAAGGTCACTACGAAGATGAATATGTTGAAGTAGATGGCAAGTGGAAGAAAAAAGTATCAAAGAAACACGAATCCGTGAAGAGCAGCCTCAGACCAAGCGTCAAATAGCAGGCAATACCGAAAATTATAGAGATTCCTTCACCCTCTGTGCCAGGGATTGGGTCATGCCCACAACCGCGGCCATCTCATCTATCGGGGCCTCCTTGATTGCACGCACCGAGCCGAACTTTTGTAAAAGCGCCCGCTTGCGCTTGGGGCCAATCCCGGGGACGTTGTCCAGCGCTGATGCCATCGTCTCACTGCGCCGCACCCTGCGGTGATAGCCTATGGCAAAGCGATGTGCCTCATCACGAATTCGCTGCACCAGGTATAAAGCTGACGACGTAGGGTGTAGGATTATTGGATCGGCTATGCCAGGGCGAAAAAGCTCCTCGTTCTCCTTGGCAATGCTGGCAACTGGGATGAATTCCACCCCCATTTCCCTAATAGCCTCGCCTGCCGCATTCAGATGCCCCTTACCGCCATCGATGAGCACCAGGTCGGGGACTATAGTCCACCCTGATGTATCTGTATTCTTGAACCCTTCAGCCCTTTTAAAGCGTCGCCTTAAGACCTCCTTAATCATGGCATAGTCGTCGGCGCCACCCACCGTTTTAATGCGAAATCGGCGGTAGTGCGCTTTCACGGGCCGCCCCTCCTGGAATACCACCATGCTGCCCACCGCCGATGTCCCACGAATATCCGAAATGTCGTAGCACTCCACTCGACTGGGAGTTCGGGGAAGACGAAGAGCGTCTCCCAGCTTCTCGATAGCAGCAGCGTTAGCCCCCGGTTCAGCGAGCTGCTTCACCCTTAGCTGTTCCAGACCCTGTCGAGCATTCTCCGCAACCATGTCCACCAGCTTCCTTTTCTCACCACGTTGTGGCACCACAAGGCTAACCCTCGTTCTGTTCTGTCCCCGCTTGCTAGCCAGCCACCTCTGCAGTAACAATATATCATCAGGGCGATGCTGAAGCATGATTACAGGTGGGACATAGGTCGCCGAGTGATAAAACTGGTTCAGGAAACCCGCCATTATCCGCCCCGGCTCCTCATCCTTAGCCCCTTGCACCATAAAGTGGTCCCGCTCGATGAGCCGACCGCCCCGTATGAAGAAGACCTCTAAATAAGCCTGATCACCGCTCTTTGCCAGGGCGATGACATCCTGATCACGTCTATCGGTCGAAGAGATCTTCTGGCGCTCGGTTACCATTTCCACAGCACGTATCTGGTCGCGCAGTACTGCAGCCCGCTCGAAATCCAGCCGCTCCGATGCCCCAGCCATCCTTCGCCGTAGTTCCTTCACCACGCTCTCCTGCTTTCCCTCCAGAAACATAACCACCTCATTAATAATCTCGTGGTATTCCTCCCTAGAGATAGCGCCAATGCAGGGGCCAGCACAGCGGTGCATGTCATACTCAAGACAGGGTCTGCGATCAGTCCCGCTGATCGCCCTTTTACAAGAGCGGAAAGGGAAAAGCCTTTGTAACAGGTCAAGTGTCTTTCTCACCGAGCCAGCACTGGCGAAGGGTCCGAAGTAGCGGTTGCCATCCTCATCGACTCGCCGGGTAACATAAACCCTGGCCCAATCGTCCTGGATATTGATCTTGAGATAGGGGTAGGTCTTATCATCCTTGAGGCGTACATTGTAGCGAGGGTGGTGCTTCTTGATCAGGTTGCACTCTAGTATAAGTGCCTCCTGTTCCGAATCAGTAATAAAGAATTCAAAGCTGCTTACCCGGGCCACCATCCACTGTATCTTTGAGGAAAGCGCATGAGGAGTGCCAAAATAGCTTCTTATCCGACAATAGAGATTGGTGGCCTTTCCCACATATATCACATTGCCCGATGTATCTTTAAAAAGATAAACACCTGTCTTCTGGGGTAATGCCTTTAGCTGCTCATCGAAGCGCCTCGCTTCCATGGCGTCCTATCCCAGCACAAAGACGAGCACGATGAGGATGATGATCATGGCCCCGGCAATCAGGGATATCTTTCGTAAATCTGCGATGACATATTGATAGCGTGGAGCCTCCTTTTGCGCCGCAGGAGCGGTCTGGGTCACCTTAGAGGTAATTTGAGGCTCCGGTGTTGCCACGGTTGAGGGCATGGCAGGAGTCTCAGCAGTGAATTCAGTTGATGTATCAGGAGTAGCACCAGCAGGCATGGAACGCCTCGAAGAGCCTTGCGACTTCTTCTTCCGCTTTCTCTCTTTACTAGACGCCGCCTGTCGTGAGGCGACACTATGTGACTTCTTAGGCATCTATTACTCCACCTTGATAACTCGTCCATCCTCCACAACACATGTCACCCTTGTATTCATACGAGAAAACGCCCACTCTATACTCACCTCACAGTCCAACAGAAACTTCTTCTCTTGCCCCATTACCTCAACAACAATGGCCGGTCCATCCCTTATACCAATTAACGTCCCATTAACAAACTCAGTTTTCACCATTTAAACCTTTTTATTTTAAGCATTCAAGCGATTATTACTTGTCAATTTTATATCCTACACCCCAATAGTATCCGTTACGGGAAAATCCCGTTTGTCTCATTTATAAGCTCTCTTGCGATACTCTCCCAAGATTACGGCATAGGGAGCAAATTCTCTATATCGAGATATCTCAAAAACTAAACCTTTTTAAACCAACCCTTCGCCCTTGCCCCTCTGCATAACTACATATATCTGAATCCCGCTGCCGCGACGCCTTAGCCCCACAAAGCACTTATTAATCTCGAGCTCTAGGGTGTGCCTTTTCATAAGCCTGGCGCACATGCTCGCTGGTAAGGTGAGTATATATCTGTGTTGAGGAGATGCTAGCATGCCCCAGCAGCTCCTGAACCGCCCTCAGGTCAGCTCCACCGCTCAAGATATGAGTGGCAAAGCTATGCCGCAGGGTATGGGGGGTAACCTCCCTTTTTATACCCGCTGCCTCAGCATGGTTCTTAAGTATGAGCCAGAAGCCCTGCCTGGTGAGGCGCTCCCCTCTGCGATTTAAGAACAAAGCGTCGTCTTCCTCATCACGCAGCATAAGGGGGCGAACCGCCACCATGTATTCTTTAACAGACTGGGCTGCACGCTGATGTATTGGTATAATCCGCTCCTTGGATCCCTTTCCCAGGCAGCGCACAAATCCCGCATCGAGGTTCACATCCACCGTGTTAAGGGAAACAAGCTCAGATACTCTCATGCCACAGGCATAGAGTAGTTCAAGCATCGCCACATCACGTTTTGCCTCGGGCGAAGAAAGCCTAACCGGTGCTGACAACAGCGCTTCTACCTCAGCAACTGAGAGGGGTTTGGGCAACGATTTGCCCACCTTCGGCGAACTCAAGTTCTCGGTTGGGTCATTGCGTAGGGCGCCATCATTAACCATAAAGTCAAAGAAAGACTTCACCGCGGCAACCTTACGAGCCACGGTGGCCGTTGCATAATTTCTATCCTTTAAATCGAGGATGTAACTGATGAGAAGATTGCGATCTACAGCAGACCACTCAGTTTTGTGTCCTTTTACACCTGCCCTTTCCCCTACGAAATCAGCAAGCTGATTGAGGTCATTTCTATAGGCGTAGATGGTATTTTCGGAGAACCCCTTCTCTACTAATAAATAATTTAAAAAGCTCTGAATTTCCTCCCCCATCCTTAGTTCTCCTTTATCAATCTTGAATTGCCCTATTTTAACATAATCCTACAGAGTATGCACGCTTATCGAAAAATTTGCACAACCCCTTCCCCAAATCCTGAACATTTCACAGAAATATGAGTTCACTTGATTTGGACATATTATATCAATTGCCATAGTAGCTGTCTCAGCGGTGGTGTAATCTTAAGAGAGGGAAACGCCCTGGATAATGCTTAGCTTCGATCGCTATCCAACATGCCTATTGCTAACGGCACCAACAGAATCTAACTGAGATTCTTCCCCCGAGGCCTAAACAGGGGTCAGACTGACAGAGAATGTTGCTTAATTTTCTTGGCAACAACACCGCTACTTGGCTTACTAAGACAAGTGTATGCGCCATATTTGTTGACACTACGTGGCAAATCGCCGTAGAATGCTATAAAGTGTCAATTGAAATAGGTATCGACACCATACTCTTCAGCATTGGCTCCTTCGAGATAGGCTGGCATGGGATCATGGTGTCCCTCGCTGTCATAGTAGGGGTCGGAGTATCCCTGTGGTTTGCTAAAGGTGTCGGTATCAAAAAGGAGACCGTCTATAGCGCCGCGCCCTGGGCTATCATTGGCGGTATTATCGGGGCCAGGCTGTTCCACGTCATAGACTACCTGGGGAGCACTTATATTAGCCACCCCGCACAGATATTTACCCAATTCTTTAGCGGGTTATCCATTCTCGGGGCGATCCTGGGGGGAACGCTGGCCGTTTTCATATATGCCAGGATAACTCATCCCCCGCTTGGGCGTCTCGCCGATGCCATCGCCCCAGCGCTGCTCCTTGCCCAGGCGGTGGGTAGGATCGGGTGCACTATAAACGGCGATGCCTGCGGGACACCGACTTCGATGCCCTGGGGTTTTGTTTATACCAGTGATAATGCTATTGCCCCCCAAATACTGGCTCAGGCCGGTTATTCTCCAACTGTAGCAACCCACCCTTCACCGGTTTATGAGATCATGTGGGATATCCTAGTATTCGCCTTGCTATGGCGTCTTAAAGGGCGGCTAAAGCCGGATGGCTCTCTATTTCTTCTTTACCTTTCGCTATATTCCTTTGGGCGTTTCTTCATCGAGTTCACCCGTTTGGTGACACCGGATCAGATAAATGTGTTTGGCCTGCTACATTCACCCCATTTCATCACTCTTATTGTGCTGTCGGTTTGTGTCCCCCTGCTCATCTACAGGATTAGGAAGGCGAGGGCTGAGGCCATAGCTGACCCTCCTGCAGAAGAGTTGCCCTATCCTCTACCTTAACAATTATCAGCCCTCCTCCGTCATTATCACGAAAATAGAGCCCTTAAATATCGATGCTAGCCCAACGCCCATGTCATTCCCGCGCAGGCGGGAATCCAGGCCCATCGGTATCCGGGTTCCTGCCTCCATAGTATCAACAGACAAGGCCCGTGCAAATATGCGACATTTTCATCATCGGTGATACCGCCAGCAAGCAGTATGCTGGACTTGGTTGAAGATAGCCCACAGTAGACTCGCATCTTTTAGCAAACTCTCCGGGCAGAAAGCTAAATACTCTTGCGGAGTAAGAATAAAGGGCAAAATGCTGTCGGGCACTAGTTTATGTGGCAGGAGCGAAATCGAGGATGTTTAACTGAAGCCTCTCCCCACCACCCCACAGATCGACATCAACCTTGAAGACGATGTCCAGCCTGGGGGTGACCTTGCCCACAAGCTGGCCCATCCTGAAGCCAATGCTATCCCAGGCTACCCCATCCGCCCTTAGCTTCATCTTCAGGTGCTCCCCTTTACCTCCCACGCAACGAGACTCCTCCACCTTTACATCACGTGCAGCAAATACCGGGGTGGGATTGCCATATCCAAAGGGGGCAAGCTGCTGCATCATTTTGAAGGTATTCCCGTTGAGAGACGACAGGGACATCTCGGCATCAATGGAGAGCAGGGGGCGGAGGTCCACAGATGCCAGTTGGTCTGATGCAATCTCAACCAGTCGTTTATGAAGTTTATCCAGGTTTTCGGTAGCTACAGTAAACCCTGCTGCCCTGGGATGCCCGCCAAATCGATGGAGGAGAGCGCTGCAATCGCTAAGGGCATCGATGACGTCGAAATCGAGGATGCTGCGAGCGCTCCCCCGGCTCCACTCCCTTCCCCGCTGGAAGACGACTACGGGGCGGTAGAACTCATCAACCAATCTGCCGGCTACCACGCCCACCACCCCACTATGAAAATCCTCACCACCTACCATTAGAAGGGGTAAATCGGTTCCGGTGGCACTTATCTGCTCCCTTGCCCTGAGCAGCATCTCCTCGGTGAGCCTTTTTCTCTCCTCATTTCTCCTCTCCAGGATACCGGCAAGCCTCTCAGCTTCCTCCGAAGACCTAGTCGTTAATAGATTATAGCCTATGCCAGCATGGTCCATCCGCCCCGCTGCATTGAGGCGAGGTGCTAGAACCCAGGAAATAATTTCAGCATCAATGCCTAAAAGAGGCACTCCAGCGCTCCTGGCCAACTCCCTTAATCCCGGCCGCTCTGTAGTTTGAAGCACTGCAAGTCCACGCTTCACCAAGTAGCGGTTCTCTCCGAGGACTGAGACCATGTCAGCCACCGTTCCCAGAGCAACAAGGTCTAATAATGCCTCCACATCGCCGTCCTTACCCAGAGAACTAAAAAGTGCCTGCATGAGCTTGAAAGCCACACCCACACCGGCAAGCTCAGGGAAGGGGTAACGGGAGTCACCCCGCTTCGCATCGATCACTGCGATAGCCTGTGGTATTTGAGGAGGAACCGTGTGATGGTCGGTAATCACGATATCAAGCCCCAGTTGCTTCGCAACTTCCATCTCATCATTAGCGCTGATGCCACAATCCACCGTGACAATTAAATCAATCCCCTGTTGCGATAAGCGCGCTAATGCCGCGTCGTTTATACCATACCCCTCATCAGCGCGGTGGGGAATATAGGGAACTACATGTCCCCCAAGAGCGGAAAGCCCATCACAGAGGAGAGTTGTGGCCGTGATCCCATCGACATCGAAATCCCCATATATGGCAATAGCCTCCCCGGAGAGCAGTGCGCGGTAAATCCTGGCTACCGCTCTATCCATATCGGGCAGCAGAAAAGGGTCATTAAGCAAGCGCTCGTCTGCGGCTAGAAAGGACTCAATCTGCGCTGTGTCATTGATGCCACGATTATAGAGGAGCTGAACCAATAAAGGGTGGTGTCTATTTCCCGAAATTCTGGCAAGCTGCTCTTCTGGCAGGCTAGGCTGTATTTGCCATCGTCTACGGCTCATGCTTAATCCCTATACCTGCCGAAGATAAGGGTAGAGTTGTGCCCACCAAAACCAAATACATTGGATAATGCTGTATTCACCACCGCCTGACGAGCCACATCGGGCACATAATCAAGGTCGCAATCTGGATCGGGGCAGGTGAGATTTATTGTCGGTGGAATGACCCCATGCTGGATAGTGAGAACGCATATCGCTGCCTCCATGGCTCCAGCAGCACCCAGCAGGTGCCCCACCATCGACTTTGTGGAGCTTATGGGAATTCGGTAGGCTTCCTTCCCAAAAACAGTCTTTACCGCCATGGTCTCATTCTTATCGTTTAGTTGAGTTGATGTGCCATGGGCGTTTATGTAATCTATCTCCCAAGGTTCCAACCCTGCTTCCCTAAGAGCGATGCTCATGGCCCTGACCCCACCTTCACCCCCCTCTGCTGGCTGGGTAATATGGTAGGCATCCCCTGCTGCACCATAGCCCATAACCTCAGCCAGAATAGGGGCTCCCCGCTTCGTAGCAAAGGTAAGGCTTTCCATTACTAGGACCGCTCCCCCCTCCCCAATGACAAAGCCATCTCGCTCGGCATCGAATGGACGGGATGCCTTCTGTGGCTCATGGTTCCTGGTAGAAAGAGCCCTTGCTGCGTTAAAGCCAGCAAAGGCGAGTGGGGTTATTACCGCCTCAGCCCCCCCTGTAATCATCGCTTGGGCATCACCGCGCCTTACAATCTCAAATGCCTCCCCGACAGCATCGGAGCCACTGGCACAGGATGAGGTAATACAGAAATTGGGACCCTTTGCCCCCAATAATATTGCCACCTGACCAGAAGCCATGTCAGCTATCATCATTGGAATTAGGAAGGGGCTTACCCTATCGGGCCCCCGCTCCATGAGCACCTTGTTCTGATCTATTAGGGTGCTCAGCCCCCCAAGACCTACACCAATAACCACACCTATGCCCCCGGCATTTGTGGCATCTATTCCCATGTGTGCCTGCTCCACCGCCTGAAGGCTTGCCACTGCGGCAAATTGAGCAAAACGATCCATGTGACGGTACAATTTGCGGTCTAAATACTGACCTGGGTCGAAATTTTTTACCTCGGCGGCGATCTTGGTTGCTAAGAGGCCAGGGTCAAACCGGGTTATGTAGTCTACCCCCGATGTGCCTGAGATTAACCCCTGCCATGTCGAGGATACATCTAGCCCCACCGGGCTTACCATCCCTATGCCGGTAACCACGACCCTATTACCCAAGGAAGCACTCCCCCCTTTTTTGCTGTAATTGTAACAGTATATCACGTTATGTTCTAAATTGGCTATATCCCTTGACCTTCGAAATTAAAAACCCATATAATAGCGAAAGTTAGCCCGCAGTCAAAATGAGTTAGAGGGAGAGGTTTACCCCGGCTTTCTCACAAACATTAGAGTTATTCCGCTTCGTAGATTTTGGGTTCCGTCCCAGGCCAGGGGTCCCCGGCAGTAATAATCATGATTTCCACGAAAATATAGTTTAGGGAAGTTCCAGTGTTACACTGCAACTAAGGGGTTCTATGTTATTTATTTATAACCCTTGGGATCGTTAACCGGCGAGAGCATTTGTTAAAGTAAAAGTAATTGTATCCGTCTCATAGCACCAGTTTTAAACAAACTCAGTCACTAAATGATAAATGCCCATTTTCTTCCTCGGTGGCACCTCCGACAATCGGCATATCTAATTGCGAACCGGTAAAGAGATGCGAAAAATCCAAAATAGCATTGCTTTAGAAACCCTGGGATGCAAGCTTAATCAGGCGGAGAGCGAGTCACTGGCATGGCAGCTCGCCGAGAGGGGATATAGTATTGTTCCTGCCTCGGATGGCGCCGATATCTATATCCTCAATACCTGCACCGTGACCCACATTGCCGACCGAAAGTCACGCCATCTCCTGAGACTGGCGCGACGCAGAAATCCCAGTGCCTTCATCATCGCCACCGGTTGCTATGCAGAGCGCGCCACCAGTGAGCTCGCTCAGTTGGCTGAGGTCGACATTATCATCGGCAACGAAGAAAAGTCCCGCTTGCTTGATGTTTTACAGGAGCGGTGGCTGATTGGCCCCGGCAGTGCTCTTCTACCACAAATACATCGAACCCGTAGCTTGGTAAAGGTGCACGAGGGATGCAACCGATTTTGCTCCTACTGTATTGTACCCTTTGTCCGAGGCCGAGAACGCAGCTTGCCACCCGACGAGGCATTGGCAGAGGTCATAGCAAGGGTAGAAAGGGGCTACCGAGAGGTAGTGTTAACCGGAACCCAAATCGGCTCCTACAGAAACGGACTGTGTTCCCTTATCCGGCGCATCCTGGCTGAGACCGACGTTCAGCGACTGCGCCTGTCCTCCCTCCAGACTCAAGATATAACCCCTGCCCTTCTTACCCTGTGGCAGGATTTTGCCCAGCATCTCTGCCGCCATATCCACCTCCCCCTTCAGAGCGGTAGCAATGCTATTCTCCAGCGCATGGGGCGAAGCTACTCAACGGAGGATTATGAGCAGGCGGTATCCAGGATTCGTGAGGCAATACCGGACGTGGCTATCACAACCGACGTTATTGTTGGCTTCCCCGGAGAAACCGTCGATGAATATGCTGAGAGCTACCGCTTCTGCCAGCGTATGGCATTCTCCAATATTCATGTCTTCACCTACTCGGAAAGGCCAGGTACCCGCGCCGCTCTGATGCCTGATAAGATTGACGAGCGTATTATGAAGGAGCGGAGCGAGCGCATGCTGAAATTGGCAGAGGAGAGCGCTCGTAGCTTCAGGGAGCGCTTCGTGGGATACACTATGATGGTGCTCTGGGAACAGGAAGTTCAGGAAGGAACCTGGGTAGGACTAACCGATAACTACATCCGTGTAGCTGCACGCAGCGAAGAGCCATTGAGAAATAGGCTTATGCCGGCGATCTTGGGTATGGGTAATGAACATTATCACTGCCTGGGGGCAAGTGTCGCCCAATAGCCATCAGAGGCAAATAATGTCACTCAGGACTCGATTTGCCTATGCTGCAGCCTTAACGGTTATGGCAATCTGGCGATGAACGCATTTCACTTAGCAAGTCATCGTGGTGACATGGTTTTATTAGCGTTAATGCCCTACTACGACGATCTCCAGAGTAACGAGCAGATTATTGGGCACGCCTTTTAATTTTCGGCGGGATATGCTAAGGCAGTATGCTAAATAGGCGACCTCCCTGTCAGGGGAGCTCCAGGAACCGGGAAAAATCGGTTACGGCTCATATCAAGGGTAACCTCCCACACCGAGTCTAACCAGGTACCAGCCCCTTGGTATATGGGCTATCACAGCCTTAGCGCAGTTGACAGATCATACTGAAAAGCGCTATCTTAAATAGCGAATGCCAACGGATAAAGGAAAGGAGTGTAAGTATGGTAGGAATTACGTCTTATGGTGCCTACATACCACGGTACCGAATTAACCGAATGACTATATACGGATCCATCGGTTTCGTGAACCAAGCAACGATAATGCCGGGTGAAAAGGCAGTAGGTAATCATGATGAGGACAGCCTCACTATGGCGGTAAATGCAGGAGTCGATTGCTTAACCGGCCTGGACCGGAACAAGGTCGATAGTCTTTGTTATTCGACTACTACAGCTCCCTATAGGGAACGCAGCAATGCAGGAATAATTGCCACCGCCTTAGATTTAAAGCCACAGATTCGAATTGCAGATTTTAGCGATTCGCTTAAATCTGGAACCACTGCCCTTCTCTCCAGCTGCGATTCTATCGCCGCTGGTTCAGAAACCAGCATACTTGTCTGTGCCTCCGATTGTCGACTTGGTCCAGCTGGAAGCTTCCAAGAGGAAATGTACGGTGACGGTGCTGCCGCTCTGCTGTTGGGAGATAAAAAGGTGATTGCGACACTGGAGGGTAGCTACTCCATATCGTACGATTTTGCTGATCACTGGAGGCATGAGGAAGAGAGGTTTAACCGAATATGGGAAGATCGATGGGTTCGTGATGTGGGATACAGCAAATTCATCCCCGAGGCAATTAGCGGGTTAATTAAGAAGTACGACATCAATCCTAAAGACATAGCTAAGGTCTGCTATCCCTGTATGTACGCCCGCGCTCATGCTAATATCGGTAAGCAGTTGGGCTTTGAGCCCGATCAGCTACAGGATCACATGTTCACCACATTAGGCCTGACCGGCACGGCAAACCCTTTGATGCTACTGGTGGCAGCGCTGGAGGATGCCAAGCCGGGGGACAAAATAATCGTCGCCAGCTATGGAAGTGGAAGCGATGCCATGTTTTTCGAGGTAACACCGGAAATCAAGAAGATCAAGGGGAGAAAGGGTGTCAAGAACAGCCTGGCAAATAAAAAGGACCTGACCAGCTACGAAAAGTATGTGACCTTCAAACAGGTTCTTGCAATAGATATCGCAGGTCGAGGTGAAGAGGCGGTTCCGTCATCATCATCGATATTATGGCGGGACAGGAAAAAGGCTTTAGCCCTTGTAGGGACGCATTGCAGGCGCTGCGGCACTCCCCAATTCCCCCCCCAGCGCGTATGTGTAAAACCCGATTGCGGCGCAGTCGATGAGATGGAGGAGTACCGCTTCTCCGATAAAAGAGGTCATATCTTCACCTATACCGGCGACAATCTGGTATATACCCCCGACCCGCCCGAACTATACGGAGTGATCGATTTCGAGGGTGGTGGGCGTTCTCAATTTAACCTGACCGACTGTGATCTGGACGAACTCGAAGTAGGAATGCCAGTAGAATGTACTTTCCGTCGGAAGTACTACGATCGCGGTGTTACCGGTTATACGTGGAAAGCAGTACCTGTAAGGGTTTAAGAAGGAGGAACTTGAACATGGCTGAAGGTATAAAGGATAAAGTTGCCATCATCGGAATGGGTTGCACCCGTTTCGGTGAGAGATGGGATATGAGTAGTGAGGATCTCATGGTTGATGCCTATAAAGAATGTATTGAGGATGCCGGAGTTGATAAGAAAGATATAGATGCCGCTTGGTGGGCTGCCCTCTATTCGATGCAGGGGTTTAGCGGTATACAGCTATCTCAAACGTTAAAACTGCAATACCTGCCAGTAACCCACGTGGAGAACGCCTGCGCCAGTAGCACAGAGGCGCTGCGGGGTGCAGCCTATGCCCTTGCCTCCAATTGCTGCGACATGGCGCTCGCTGTCGGCGTCGAGAAGCTAAAGGACGTTGGCTATGGTGGTCTTCCCGATCTTAAAACTCCGGCGGAGTTCCTCACCATGCCCAACATGTCAGGACCCGGCGTATATGCCATGATGGCTACCAGGTATTTTTCACGCTACGGCATACCGCCCGATGAGGGGAAGCGAATGCTCGCTAGGGTATCATGGAAGAGTCACCAGAACGGCTTCAAGAACCCCAAGGCACACCTGCGCAAGGCGGTATCGCTCGATGATATCGTAAATGCCCCGATAATTGCATGGCCACTTGGCCTCTTCGATTGTTGCGGGGTCAGTGATGGCTCAGCAGCAGCTATTCTGGTGCGCGCAGAGGATGCTAAGAAGTTCCGCCCTGACCCGGTATACATCAAGTCGCTTCAGATCGCTGCCGCCTCAGGCGCGGATATGTGGTACACTGATTACGACTACACCCATGCGGAGACGGGTTACCAGTGTGGCTTAAGGGCCTACAAAGAGGCGGGGATAAAAAACCCGCGCGAAGAAATAAGCATGGCCGAGGTACATGACTGCTTCTCTATCACCGAGGCGGTAACTATGGAGGACCTCCAGTTCAGCCCACGAGGCAAGGTGCGTGGGGACATTGAGTCTGGGTTTTTTGACCTTGATGGCGAGCTGCCGGTTCAACCAGATGGCGGTCTCAAGTGCTTCGGACATCCCATTGCCGCCTCGGGAATACGGATGGTATATGAGATGTACAAGCAGCTCCAGGGTAAATCTGGGGATCGTCAGATAAAGAACCCTAAGCTTGGGCTTACCCACAACATGGGTGGCTATCCGCCATGGAGTGTGGTCGGGATTGCTATCCTAGGTCTCTAGTGTATTGATTGGAGGGTTCGTTGGTATTTCAGTGAATCCTCCATTTCTATTAAACGAAAAAGGTAACAAAGAAAAAATGAACAGTATAATCAATAGAACGAAGCTCTCCTTGCTTCAAGGTGATATAACCAAGCAAAGCACCGATGCTATCGTCAATGCTGCCAACTCCGGCCTTATGGGTGGCGGTGGCGTGGACGGTGCGATTCACCGCTGCGGCGGCACCTCTATCCTTGAAGAGTGCAAGCAAATCGTTTCTAGACTAGGACGCCTGCCCACTGGTGAAGCAGTGATTACCACCGGCGGGAACCTCAAGGCGAGGTATGTCATCCACACCGTAGGGCCAGTTTGGCGCGGCGGCCACCGTGGTGAGCCTGAGCTTCTCTCAAGCTCCTATCGCAATAGTCTGGGGTTAGCGGTAGCCAACAGCTTAAAGACGGTTGCCTTTCCCTCGATAAGCACCGGTGCCTTTGGATACCCGGTGATTCTTGCTGCTGCCGTAGCACTGGAGACGGTCATTGACTTTCTCCGAGAGGATGAGTCCCTGGATGAAGTAGTTTTCGTCCTCTTCGATGATGCCACCTACCAGAGATATGTTCCTGCATTAGAAGAGCTACTACCTGCGACGGGTTAGCCTGGCTTTTAGGAATATGCTCACAATATTGATTGCATCCCCTATCATTTAAGCCTACAAAGTTCGATAAACTAAACTTGTCAGTGTCCCAGCGAGGTGCTAGAATTATGAAGGATAGGTATAAAAGGGTCCCTGTAGCTCAGTGGATAGAGCAACTGCCTTCTAAGCAGTGGGTCGTGAGTTCGAATCTCACCAGGGACGCCAGCCCATAGCTGGCTCAAAGCTATCTTATCCCCCGATCCCTGGGTAAAAACCCGGGGATTTTTGCAAAAAGACCAACTGCTTCGGTAAAAAAGGGGGGACAAGATGGCAAAGAATATCCAAGAGCAACTAAACCGGATTGTTGAAAGGAAGAGCAGGGTAACCCATCTCGACAACTTGATTCAGGGCTACAGGCTCTACGCCCGAACCGAGGGCAAGAGCCCGAAAACGATAACAATCACCACCACGGCGGTCACTACCCTTAGAGACTTCCTTGAGTCCAAGGCGTTTTCCACTGATGTCGCCGATATAGGCATCCAGGAACTGAGAGAGTTTATACTTTACCTCCAACAGGTAAAAGCCTACCAGCATCACCCTTACACTAAACCGCAGGATAGGCAGCTATCGGGCCACGCCATAAATTGCTATCTTAGAGCGATAAGGGCCTTCTGGTCCTGGCTGATGCGTGAGGAGATTATCCTGTCAAACCCCTTCATCAAGCTAAGAATCCCCAAGCCTCCAAAGAAGGTGATCCCTACATTCTCAGAGAGCCAGATACAGGCCCTGTTGGGAGTGATACGCACTTCTACACCAATCGGCTTCAGGGACTGGACGATGGTACTTACGCTCCTCGATACTGGACTCCGGGCTAGCGAACTTGTAGGCTTCACCCTAAATAATGTTAACCTGGACGACGGCTTAGTCAAATTATGCGGCAAGGGGGCAAAAGAGAGGATAGTTCCCATAGGGGCAAGGGTTCAGAGGGCAATGTGGAAGTATATCCATCGTTATCGTACACAGCCTTCCAATCCCCTTTGCGACAACCTATTCCTGACCAGTATTGGTGAGCCTATAACTGTGAATCGCCTGGAGACTATCATTGAGAGCTATGGTAGAAAGGCGGGGCTAGAGGGAATCAGGTGCTCCCCTCATACGTTCCGCCATACCTTTGCAATCAGCTACTTGCGAAATGGTGGGGATGTTTTCTCGCTACAGCAGATATTGGGGCACTCCAGCCTCGATGTAGTGAGAGTCTATGTTAACCTGGCGGAGGCGGATGTGAAGGCCTGCCACAGGAGGTTTAGCCCTGCTGATAACATGGAACTGAGACGCAGCTAGATTTTGACGATCCCTCTTATGTAGCTGCGTTCTCTCTTTGACATATCAAAGGATTGAGCTTCCGATGCTTACTATCTCAAACCCCTAGCCGGGACAAATTGGGCATTTGCCTGGGAATACCCGCTTGAGGCTCCACTTTTCTAGCTGCTTCACTATTTTCGGAACTAAGTCCGAGGCTGTCCTGGGGACTATTATCTGATTGACGGGTAAGTGATTCTTTTTCAATTCTTGCTCTAGCCCCTGTGACAATGCTTGCTTTACCTCTTCCCACCATCGCCACAATTCCTCGTCTGCCAAGTGGACTTTCAATGCTTCAAACAAGGGTCGCCGCTCAAATTGGAACCGCACCTCCAAAGAACTATCGGTCTGCCGTCGAAAGCTAGGCTGTCCCCATTGCCATACACATTCTGATTCTGGACTTGGCTCGTATTCGTCAAGGTCTACATAAGAGATAAGTGTGTCCCAGGCTTCATCATATAATTCATCTCTCCATAGACGAATTTCGTCGCATAAATCCTCGAAATGCTTCCTTTTAGCGTCGACAATTAAAAGATTCCCAATAGACTCGCCAAGCACCTTCTTAGCTGCCTCAAAGTGCTTCTTCCTCTCCCGTATGAAGCGAGGATTCCGAAGTGGGAAATCTGTATCTTGCAGTTCTTCCAGGACATCCGTGGGTGATGTTAAACCCCTCGCGAAACAATTAAATATGAATTCCAGTTCTTCTTCTGAAGATCCGGGATGTTTTCCCATGATTAACCCCTATTATGTACCAGTTTATGCCCTTGGGTTATGCTAGGCTATCTCTAGACAAATTGCAAGGAGGTCTGTCGTGAGATTAATGACGGTAAGCGAGGTGGCAAGGGAGATAGGGCGTTCCACCGACTGGCTCAGGGAAGCGGAACGGAAGGGAAAGATTCCCCGAGCAAGGCGGGACCTGAACGGCTGGCGAGTCTACACCGAGGAGGACATATCCAAGATCAGGGAACTCCTCATCCCTAGTACTGTGTAATTGATGGCACTAGCTGACGGCAGGAACATAGGCGAATATCATGCTTCTAATGGATCACCTTACTACTTTGGATACCCTGATTGAGGCCTATCGTCTCAATGCCCGAATTGAGGGCAAGAGCCCGAAGACGGTTGCTATTTACACTACTGCTCTCACTATTCTTAACAATTTCCTGAAGCAGGATGGGCTTCCCACTGATGTCGGCGAGATCGGTGTGCTAGAGATTCGGCGGTTTATACTATATTTACAACAGACGAAAACATATAAGGAACACCCTTATACAAGGCCGCAGCAGAAGGGACTAACCGGGCACACCATAAACTGCTACCTCAGGGCGATTAGAGCCTTCTGGAGCTGGCTCGTCTCCGAGGAAATTATTGAGACCAATCCCTTCCACAGGATAAAGATTCCGAAGTCGCCCAATAAGGTGATTCTCCCGTTTACAGACGATCAGATAATGTCTCTCCTCGCTACCATTGATACCCACTCAGCTACAGGCTTTAGAGACTGGACGATGATCCTCACGCTTCTCGATACAGGAATCCGGGTGACCGAGCTCTCCAAAATAGAACTAAAGGACGCAAATGTAAATCAGCGCTCTCTGAAGGTCTGGGGCAAAGGGGCCAAGGAGCGAGTCGTGCCAATTGGAGGAACGGTTCAGAGGGCAATAGTAAAGTATGTGAACCGATACCGGTCCAACCCTGTCAATCAGCTATCGGATCGTCTTTTCCTTACTAGAGCCGGAGAGCCCTTAACGGCGAATCGTATCGAAACCATTATTGAAAACTACGGCAGGAAAGCAGGGATAGAGGGCGTTAGATGTTCGCCCCATACCTTTAGGCACACGTTTGCTATAAATTACCTTCGGAATGGCGGGGACGTATTTTCTCTGCAACGAATACTAGGGCATAGCACACTTGATATGGTTAAGAACTATCTCAACTTAGCGCAGTCCGACCTTCAAGCCGCCCACTTGCGCTGTTCGCCGGTCGATAACATGCAATTAAAGGCTGGCAGAGCCTCCATACACAACATCAAAAGAGTCCCCATTGAGATAGCAATCCCGGTTCTGGTTGGAGATGGGCAATGAGCGGCAACACGCTTGTCTATCTCCAGCTATATCTCCGCCTCGGTCTAAGTCCTTTCCCTTTGAAGCCCCGCTCCAAGGAGCCATTGGTCAGTGGGGCTCGACAGGGCAGATTTCCCTTGGAGGAGGAGCGGTGAAGCTTATCTCTGAGCTAGAGGTAGTGCAGGAGGCAACAGCAAAGGGTGGCTTCCTCAGAGATTTTGTCAACCATTGCTTCACCCATAACGGATGCTCCCAAAGTGCTGCACCTATGGGTTGCCCTGGGCACGCTAGCTGGGCCTAGCGACCCTATTCCACAACTAAAAATCCATACCTTTTTTGAACTGTCGCCAGTTTTGGCTGATTATAGCACAATCAACATCAATCCCTAAAAATAATCCCAAATCAAAAAATAACGGAGGTTACAATGGTATCCTGTGATATATGCGGTAAAGAATTTAAAAATACTCAAGGCTTAAGAGGACACAAAAATTTCGTTCACGCCGACACTGGAATCAGCATTGGGCAGCCGGTAGCTCAGCAAGCCGCCCAGCAGCCACTGAGTTCCAATTTAGGTACTCGAGTAACTACTGAGCAGAGGCTGAGCCAACTGGAGAATAGATTTGCTAGGCTGGAGCATATTACTGGAGTTGGGGAAACGGACGAACTGGAGAAGCTACTCAGTATTACTGACACACCACTTACTGGGCGAGTTGCCCAGCTTACTGAGCAACTTAGTAAACTGACTGAGCAATTGAAATCTGAATACGTTTCCAGAGAGGCAATGGAGACCATAGTGGCTGAGCTAACTGGAGAATCTGAGTCCCTTCACAAAGAGATAGCAAATACATATAACATGTCGGCCATTGCCATACGCGAGAGCCATGAATCGTGTGAGAATAGCTTTTCGAAAATAGAAGGGCAATCAACAGCTACAGCTAACGAGTTATATGAGCTATCGAAAAACGTCAAACATATCCGGGAGTCAGTCCAAGGTAATCGCGCTTCAGTTAATCAGCTAAATACCAAATTAGTTTCACTCGAATATACGTTATCTGAGCTTGAGAAAAAGATTATTAGAGTGAACAACCTTGCGAGGCGCGTGCCGACAGGGGAAATAGTCAGTATCCAGCTAAGTGACAAGCGTGAGCATCACTTCCGAGAGTATAAGAGTTCAGAAGCATTAGCTCAGCCTTATAGAACTAAACGTGATCTAATTTTGGGTGACCGATGGGTAGATTTGGCAGAACCGGAGGATTAGATAGTCACGCCAAAATTAACCAAAAGATGAAATGTTCAATAGCTACAATCTAGATAATTTTATCAGCATTCGCTTTACTATAGAGCGAGCAGTTGTTAACCTTTAGGTTATTGGTTCGGATCTAACTCAGAGAGCCATTTAAGTTAGAAGCAAGAACCTTTTCCAAGACTTTTGCATTTGTCTATTAGAAAGCGGCCAAGAGAACGTACAGGGACAAATTGGATGTTGGTTAATTGACTGAACAGAATAGAAGTTTGTGTGATTGATTAAACGATCTGGACTTTTGTTACCTAATATACATCCTCGATTGCCCGAATGTCATCAAGTGTTATAAATTGGCCACGATGAGGATTACAGAGTCTGCTACGGGCAGAGATGCTAGCAACTAGTATCCCTCGCTATGGATCTATTCGAAAACCCCATCCAATAAATAGCTATCATATTCTTCCTGTGACATACCCAGAAGCTCTTTGTACACATACTCGCTGTGCTCCCCCAAAAGAGGAGACCCTCTCTTCAACTCTCTTGGGGTCTTGGATAGCGTAAAGCAACCCCCTAGATAAGAGTGACGCCCTAACACAGGGTGATCCAACTCCCAGAATTGATGCCGATGCTTTACCTGAGGATCGTGCTCACATACATCTTCGGCATTTTGCACCACTCCTGCCGCCACTCCAGCTTCTTGCATCTTGGCCATAACGTCCTCAGGGGGATAGTTAACCGTCCACTCCTCTATTAAGCGGTCTAAATCCGCCTCATTTTTCTTCCTTCCCAGAAGCGTTTGAAACCTTGCCTCCTTTGACCACTCTGGGTTGCCCATGACCTCACAAAGAGATCTCCATTCTTGGTCGGTGAATACGGCAATTGCACACCACCTGTCGTCCCCTTGGCATGGGTAGGTGTTATGAGGCGCGGCGTAATGGCAACTGTTACCAGCCCTGGTCTGGATTCGCCCGTTTACTGTGTAATCCAACAATGCTGGAGTAAAACCGAATATGGCCGTCTCAAGCTCAGAGAGATCTATATACTGCCCTTGTCCTGTTCTCCTTCTATAGTCCAGAGCAGCTATTACTGCCGTCACCCCTAGAGTAGGGGCAATAAAATCCGGCACAGATTGCCCTACCATGACCGATCTTCCATCAGGCCTTCCAGCAATATTGGTAAAGCCGGCGTACGCTTGTAACTGAGGGCCGTAACCAGGCATGTCGGCGTGAGGCCCGGTGTTCCCAAACAGCGAGGTACTGATCATAATAATGTCAGGCCTCAGCTTCTTTATGTCTTCGTAGCTCAATCCCCATTTCGCTATTGTACCAGGGCGGAAGTTATCGACTACCACATCGGCCCACCTGACCAGCATTTGGGCGACCTCCAGGGCTCGTGGATGATTCATATTCAGGCCAACGCTCAGCCTGTCATTGTTAACAATGTCAAACAGGAAACTGCCGTTTACGTTAACCACGTCATCCTTCCAGGGTGGGGCAAGTCTCACATTATCAGGCCTCTTCATTGATTCAATGCGGACGGTCGTGGCTCCGTGCTCAGCGAAGGTTTTCATAGTAAGCGTGCCCACCCCCGCATACACAAACCCAGCAATCTTGACATCTTCAAAAACGTGCCGTTGCATCTCAAACCTCCTCCAACACGTCTAGATTACTCTGGCTGCTCTTAGGTCAATAAGGTCCTTCGTGGTAAAGCCCATCTCCGCCTCGTAGACCTCCTGGTTATGCTCACCAATAAGAGGAGGACGTCGCCATTCGCCAATAGGGGTCTCCGAAAATAGAGCAAAGGCCCCTGGATATGTAACCTGGTCGTCTAACTCCTCGTGGTTAACCGTCCTAAAGAAGTCTCTTCCCTGAAGCTGTTCGTCTTCCACCAAATCCTTGGTATCACTTAAGCGGTAGAGCATAATCTTCTCCTTCAGGGCTTCCTCCCAAAGCTCTTCCTTAGTCTGGCTTTTGAAGAATTCTCCCAGTACCTGAAAAAGATAGGTAAATTCTTCCATGGCGGTTTCCCCGATACCCCACTGCGACCAGTCCTTTGCTTTCAACGCTTCCGGGGCCATCCCTTTCCTATCCATAAACTCAACCAGTAGCCGATTATTCCTTCCCCCTGGCTGCCCCCCTAGCAAGAGAAAAGCTACGTCTCCGTCTTTGCACTCCCATAGAATTGGCATTCTCAGACCCTTTCGAATAGTTAGCCCTCGCCCCGGCTTATCTAGCACTTGCCTGGCGGCAATCCATTGCGGCAAATACTCCAGAGATATGAAAATCCAAGTATCCCGTGCTGAGACATCAACATGTTGCCCTTCACCAGTTCCGGCGCTGTGGTATAGAGCCACCATGGTCCCCTGCGCAGCCTGTATGGCTGCCTGCACATAAGACTGGGGAACGCTCACTCGAAACGGACTATCCTCGGGCTCACCGGTGACCGCCATTATCATTCCCATAGCGGCAACCACTATATCAGGAGCTTTATAGTGTGCATAGGGACCTGTTCCACCAAAACCGCTGATAGAGGTCATGACCAGGCTTGGCTTTATTTCACTCAGTACTGAATAGCCCAAACCTATGTTGTCCATGTACGCGGGCTCGAATGACTCAATGACGACGTCAGCACCTTTAACCAGCCTCTTGAACATATCCTTGCCTTGGGCGGTTTCTATATCTAAGGTGATGGAACGCTTGTTGGTATTGTATGCCCAGAAAAGGAGGCTCTTGCTTGGGTCTACAATGTCATGATAAAAGGGCCCCCTGTGCCTGGCCAGAGCACCACCTACCTTCTCCACCTGTATAACGTCTGCTCCCATGTCGGCAAGAATCTTTCCACAAGCCATACTTTCTTCGTCTGTCAGGTCTAAAACGTGGTATGGTTCCAGCATCTTCTTCATCCCCTTCTCTCCTCCACTTCATATAAGTATAGTAGGCAAACCAGACTCTTGATCATCGGGATCATGCATCTCCTTGAATTCTGTTAAGCAGGTAAGCGAAGCGACGAAGTGACGCTGAGTAAAAGGGCCTAAACATCCAGAGAATCTTACCTCTCTCGATCTAGCTATCAGGGCACATTACGCGATGTCACGTCCCCACTCCCTGGTGATCTGGTAAGTCATATCCCGGAACTCTTTCTCATCGGGAAGCGGCCTTACCAGCCACTCCCTGTAGAAACTATCTATGTCGGGCAGGGCATCGAAGATGATCGGATAACCTACGGGTACAGCCTCCACCTTGAGCAGACTGCCGCACCCCGGGCAGTAGAACTCCCGCACTTCGCACAGGTTGGGGTCGGGGCACTTGAGGCCGGGATAAATCTCCTCCAACTTCTCGGTATCGTCTCTGGCGAAGATCAAAGCGTTCAGCTTCCAGTTCTGCCGCCAGTCCCCGAACTCATGCCCGCAGTCGCACTTTACGATCCGCTCTCCGGCCTTGTCCACTACGTAGAGGTGCTCGCCCAGGGGCAGCAGTATCCTCTCCAGCCAGGGAACGCGCTCCTGGAGGATCTCGACATACTTGTCGAATCTATCGTCGTCCTTGGGCTTGCTCATAATTTCGAAGGTCTTGTGCCAGGGGAGCCTGCCGTCGTAAAGGTCTCTCAAATCCTCTTTGCTGTATGGCATTTCATCACCTCACAGATTAAAATCATCGGGCAGCGCCCAGAAGTCCTTGAACTCCTGGGTGAAGGCCTCGCTAAGCCTCATACTACTCTGGTACATCTCCAGAATCTTGCCGTCGAGATTACGCTCCATCAGCCTCTGACGGGACTTCTGCCACCACTGCTCTACCGGCACACCGCGCGACAATCTCTCCTTTCTCTTGGCTTCGCGCAGTTTGCTGGTGGCAGCCTCATCGATCTGCCACTCCTCGGTCATCTCGTTGAAGATCACGTCGACGCAGTAGATATTTCTGGCCATCCAATCAGTGGCAAATCCTTCATCTAGGTCATCTTTAATTCTCCTCGGCTCTCTCTCAATGGGGTCACCCAGTCCCCCGGCAGAAGCCGTGTCGGTAACAAGTACGTCGCCATCATAGACCAGTATCGGTGGTGGTATAAGGCCCACGTTGGTGACTTGGCCCTGAATTCTATCCTTCCACTCGGCGGGATGGCCCAGCTCGTGGAGAAGTGGTTGCCTATTCTCTATCAATTCCTGTAGATTATCGTAACGAACCAGGAGGGTATTTCGTTTGCCGCCGGGATAGCCACCGAACTGGCCGAGATTGGGGATGATGCCATCAGAAGCGGTCCCAATGGCCCCACTGGCAATAGTCTGTGTTACTCTGTGAAGCAGCGTGACACTGGCTAGTGCCACGCCGGAGCGGAATTTGCCGTACCCAGTGGAGTAGGGTTCAAATCGCCGTGTCATCTCCAGCTGGGGTACGAAGAGTTCCCACACTTCTGCATTGCCCATATCAACTAGCTGGGTGGCTATCCACCCCCCACAATCGCACCCATCGCCAACCCCCGTAGCCCCAGGCCCGAAGGTACCTGTTTCGGCAGCCAACAGAGGGCGCTTGGTACCCAGTGCGTCGTAGCCAGCCATCTGCCAGCCAGCACTGGAACGCCAGTTGAACGTCTCCTCCCTGAACCCACGCAGATAATAGGCAATCCCTAACATACTTTGCCACAGGCCGAACAGATCAAATATTGGGGCCCATGGGTCCGCGGTCGCCAGCCTCTTGATCTCACTTGGGTTCAGCAAGGAATCGACAGCTGGCTCCTTAATCTCGCAGGCGAGAAGGGTTCCTAGATTGGAACGGCCGTCGTACGAGATGGTCTGCGTCAGGACTGTTGAGAAGCAACCCCGCAGGCCGGTGGGAGTTCCGTTGAAGGGGTGCCATCCCCACTCGCCAGTCCCTTCGAAATCCAGCACCAGACGCCCGGACGGCAAGATGTCAGTCTGTATGGGGATTAGCCGTATGGTATCCCGATTGGCAGGGAGCCAGGAAATTGGTTGCTTTGCCATATCAAGTTCAACAGGTACCACATCTCGGTAGCGCCCGGGAACCGTCCTCTGCCGAACGCGGGCGAGCTGGTTGCGCCGCTCTTCCTCTATGAGCTCCCTCGTGGCCCTCTTGTAGTAGTCGAGTCCGAATTCACGAATTATGTTTTTGACCTCTTCGCGCACCCTGATATTGGCTGCTATGGCCCCCTTGCGATTTAACAGAAACATATCCGCCATATCCAGGCTGAGCTCGATCTTGAGCTCGAAGTCTCTCCTGAGAAGATCATTGGCCCCCCATTTCTCACAACAGAACCTCAATCCGTCCGAGCCCCGCTCTGCATTTGCCGTGGGCATGCATCCCGGGCTCACTGCGCCAATATCCATCTCCATAATCACCGTGCAAACCCAGCCCACCAGTTCGCCTTCCCAGAAAATCGGCAGGATATCGTAGACATCAGCAGGGTGCATGCCGGCGATAACGGGATCATTGGCTATGAACAGGTCGCCCTCATTTATGCCCACGTCCTGCTCGTAGTTCTGTTTGATCATCCACTGTATGCACTCACCCATCGGCATGATGTGAGCCTGGATGCCGGTCGATTGGGCGATGCTGGCTCCATCAGCGGTATAGAATCCGAGGCAGAGTTCGGCCACCTCTCGCACAAAAGGTGAAGCGGATATCATACGGGTAGTCTCCCTGCCCGCCATCAAAGATGCCATTATCCGGGAATGAAAAAGCTCGCTCTTGACAGGGTCCTCTCTGAGTAGGTAAGGCTCGGTGATGCCAGCATAGCAACCAGTCTCCCAGTACAGCCTCTCATTTTCCTCCATCATCTGCTTGAGGGTCTTCCCGCCTTCTCCTATTCCTTTGCTCTCGCTCATCATAACCTCCTCTGATCGCTGTTTCCCAATTGGGGAATCCTCAGGTGAGCCACAGCAGCGACCACTCATCCATCCTGGCCCGTCTCCCCGGCGGGAGGAAGAAGGTGGTGGCTGGAGCCTCAACTACAGCTATCCCCTCGATCTCGTTCCCCGGTCTGATCTGGTCCATGTCGTAGATAACGGCCCTGTGCCACTCGCCGTCAAAGTACACTTCCCTCTCCCCCTTGATAGCTTCTTGTAGTGGATCCTTTCCCTCCAGAGATCTCTTAACTATTTTAGGCTTGACCTTGGGAATAGAGGCGGTGAGCCCCAGCTCGAAGATCCAATATCCTGCCCGCTGATGCTTGGCCACGCCAGCAAACACCTTCTCATATAGGTCCTCAAATGCAGCGATGAGTTTGTCCATATCCTCGGCGCTGTTTATGCGAGAGACAGGTGATGGCACCTCCAAGTCGGACATCTGGCTCCCGTAGCGCACGTAGGCTATCTGACGCACCCTGGCCTGCTCCCATGGCAGACCCTCGGCAGCGAAGTCAGCCTGTGCCAGCTTCTCCAGCTCTTCCCACCCAGGATTGAGCATCCCCTGTCCCATCATCATCTTCCAGCTTTCGTCAGCGCCATAGTGAATCATAACCGTGGTGGACTTCTGGTATCGGTGGCTGATGTCCACCGCAGCAGAACCGAATGAAGAGAAGGCCGCTGCGTAGGGCAGGGTGGCCACTCCCTTGAAGGGCAGGCCTTCGGTGTAGCCAGCGAGGTGCATCGGGCCAGCCCCGCCATAGCCCAGAAGGTGATAATCTGCCGGGGAGAATCCCCGAGCATAGAGCACTGCCCTGATGTGCTCCTTCATAGTGCTGTTGATGAGCTTATACACCCCCTCTGCGAGGTAATAGGGGTCGACGCCCAGGACATCGGCACATTTCTCCTTGATAGCCTTGAGGGCCTTCTCTTTGTTCAGTTTGAGCTTGCCTCCCAGGTAATTGTCCGGATTCAGGATGCCCATGATGAGGACACAGTCCATAACCGTGGGCACCTCGTTTCCCATATCGTAGGAGACCGGTCCCGGGTCGGCCCCGGCGCTCTCGGGACCAACGGTAATCCGCATGGTGATGGGGTCGATGGTAACGTACATCCCGGTGCCGGCGCCGATAGTATCCATGAGCAGGGTGGGAATATTGAATATCCTGCGGTTGATGACCACCTCGCGCAGCATGACAGGCTCGCCGCTCATGATGAGGCCCACGTCGAAGCTGGTACCGCCCATGTCGGAGCATACCCAGTTGCCTGTCCCCATCACCTGCTCCAGATAGCGAACCCCGAGCAGACCCCCGATAGGCCCGGAGAAGCACCCTTCATAGATTCGGGGGTAGCGAATATTGGTCACGCCTCCGTGTGCCAGAACTATCTGAAGCGGATACCTGTATCCACTGTCCTGGAGCTTGCGCTCGATCCCAGACAGCTGTTCGCGTCCAGGCTCTGCAGCGCTGGCATGGAGCACGAGCGTGTTTAGTCGCGATTGCTCCCTGGTAATAGGACAAAGCTGGCAAGAGAGATACACCGGCACCTGGCGACCCCGCTTCCCCATTATCTCGTGGGCTATCTCTGACACCCTCAGCTCGTGCATCGGATTCAGGTATGAATACCACAGGCAGACAGCGATGGCGTCTACTCCCTTATCCAGTAGTTCCTCTATGGCCCTTACCACCTCATGCTCATATAGCGGTATGGCCTCGGAGGCAAACGCATCTATCCTGCCGGTTACGCCCTTAACTAGCCGTCGAGGTACCAGGGGCCTGTTGTGAGCATGCGTGACATGGTGGAGAACATCCTGGTAAGCATAGCCGGCATAGGTCTGGGCGCTCCGTTCGTGGAGGAAGATGTCCTCATCCCCCCGTTGGGTGATGACTCCCACCTTCTGGCCAGTCCCGGTAAGAATCACATTCATCATCGAAGTGCCACAATAGACTAAGGCCTCAACACTGGGGAGGATATTACCCGCCTGCTTTTTGAAATCGATATCCCAGTACTCGAAGGCATCCGTCAGCGACTCCCAAACACCCAGGGATTGATCCTGGGGGGTAGTTGCCGCCTTGCCGATTGTGAAGTTACCCTCGCTGTCTACCACCATCATGTCAGTCATGGTGCCGCCGGCATCACTGGCAATTATCTGTACCTGGTGTTCCATGTCGCCTCCTTGCAAGTTCTACAGAGATTGGGGCTCGTAATGTATCACATCCACACCACTGTGTCAAACACACTGTTGGCTTGAAGCTAGAATAATACCATAAAGTTGAAGGAAGAATAATACCTTGAGTGATGGATAGTATCCTCCAGAGATGGTCTGAGCCACAGATACGATTCCTACTCTTTCAGCCATGTAATCCTCCTTACCTATCTTTCACCCAGCGTTCGAGGCCAAAATCGGCGGTGTCCTGCTCACTTAATAGACTCCATAAACCGTCATCGCAATAGCGCAGGGTTGATTTGCGGTCTATATCCTGCACCGCCCGGGTGGTTGCCTTGGTCATGATGAGCGCCGCCAGGCGCATGCCGCCAATTCTCCTCACCACCTCCTTGGCCTTATTAAGGTACTGATCCAGCAGAAGACTTTATTGGCGAAGCCGATGCGATAGGCTTCCTTGCCATCGATGACATGCCCGGTGCAGCAAAACTCGATAGCCTTGGAAACGCCTACTCGGTATGCCATGTTTGCTGTTGCTTCCTCCTTTTCCACTCAGCAATCCGTTTTCAATATACCCGCTAAAGTCAGCGAAGCTCAAGCCCCTCGAGCGAAAATTAGGGCTTTTTCTTATTTATTTTCGCCTTGACGCCACCTCGGGAGCATGGTATATTCCCACTGCGTCATTAAAACGGTTCACCCAGGAATCGGATTTGACATTCCGTCTGAACACGAGGCTGAACGCTTGATATAAAATGACTTGGTGGGCTAAGCCCTAAATTCAAATAGGAGGTGACAATGATAGGGATAACATCATATGGTGCCTACATACCCTGGCACCGGATAGACCGGCAGAATTTCCTTAAAGCCTGGGGGGGCTTTGCCATGCCCGGAGAGAAGGCGGTCGCTTGCTATGATGAGGATAGCCTGACCATGTCGGTAGAGGCAGCCATAGACTGCCTGAAAGATATAGACCCACATAACGTAGATGGCCTCTACTTTGCCACTACCACCTCTCCCTATAAGGAGAAGCAATGCTCGGCCTTAATGGCCTTGCCCCTCGATCTGCGTCGGGATATACGCACTGCTGATATAACCACCTCGCTACGCTCGGGGACAACCGCTATGTCCCTGGCCCTGGATACCATTAAAGCCGGTACGGCAAATAGCATCCTGGTAACCGCGGCTGATAGCCGCATGGCAGCCCCGGGCGGCATGCTGGAGCAGGGCCTGGGCGATGGCGCCGCTGCCCTTCTTCTGGGCAGGGATAATGTCATTGCCGAGATTAAGGAGAGCTATTCCATATCGGATGAGCTGGCGGGGACCTGGCGTTCTGAGAGCGACACCTTTGTGCGCGCCTGGGAAGACCGCATGGTACTGGACGAGGGCTACTCCAAGGTTTTACCCGAGGCCATATCTGGCTTGATGGGTAAGTGTGGCCTCTCGCCCAAAGACCTCACCAAGGTCGTTTTCGACCCCTCTGGCGATGTTAGGAGGCACGGCCGTGCGGCAGCAGCCCTGGGTTTTGACCCCTCTCAACTCCAGGACCCGTTTAGCCTCTTTATGAGTGTGGGTATAACCGGCTGTGCTATGGCTCCGATGATGCTGGTAAGCGCCCTGGAGGAGGCCAAGCCAGGAGATAAGATACTCTTTGCCGGTTTTGGAAATGGCGCCGACGCATTTCTCATGGAGGTAACCGATGTCATAGAGAAGCTGGGAGAGCGCCGCGGGATGAGAAAGCATCTAGAGTCCAAGCGGATGCTGGAAAACTATAATGACTATCTGCGCTGGCGTGAGCTGGTTCCTCTGGAGATGGCGAGGAGGCCCGAAAAGCAGCACATCCGCCTATCCGCTATCTGGCGGGAGAGGAGGGTCCTGCTGGGACTCTGGGGCGTCAAGTGCAGGCGCTGCGGCACCCCGCAGTATGACAACGGCGCTATGAGCACGTCACCCATCCGCGTGTGTGCCAAGTGTCAGGCGCAGGACGATTTTAGGGACTATAACTTCGCCGGAAGGAAGGCTAAAATCTTCAGCTTCACCCATGATCAACTGGCCCAGGTCGCTGATCCACCCGCCTCGGTAGTGCTGATCGACTTCGAGGGAGGGGGAAGGGCGTTCTTCGACCTCACCGATCGCGACCCGGAAAAGATCAAGGTGGGTACTGAGGTGGAGATGACATTCAGGAAGATGCAATTCGATCGGGGCATCACCAACTATTTCTGGAAGGCCAGGCCTATAAGGTGTTAAAGGAGGCAAGAGATGTCAGGTAGCATTAAGGATAGAGTCGCCATTGTAGGTATGGGCTGCACCAAGTTTGGCGAGCTGTGGGACAAGGGCCCCAGCGACCTCATCGTGGATGCGGTCAGCGAAGCCTACGCCGATGCCGGTGTCGAGGCAAAGGATATCGAGGCCGTGTGGGTAGGCACCCTTTTCAGTGGAATGGGCGGCCGCTCCGTCAGCGAGCCCTTGAAGCTGCAGTACCTTCCGGTTACCAGGGTAGAGAACGCCTGTGGCTCCGGCCATGAGGCGGTGAGGGGTGCCTCCTATGCTGTAGCCGCCGGTATTCACGATATTTGTATGGCTGTGGGTTTCGAGAAGCTGAAAGATGAGGGCATGAGCGGCCTGCCGGGCATGGAGAATCATACCAACACCCACTATCAGTCAAGCATGCCCGGCGTCTTCGCCATTGTGGCCACCAGGTACTTCAATCGCTACGGATTGAGCCCCGAAGAGGGTAAGACCATGCTGGCCAAGATCTCGATCAAGAGCCACCACAACGGCACACTCAATCCCAAGGCCCATTTGAGGAGGGAGTTAACCCTGGAGCAGGTGTTAAACGCTCCTATTATCGCCTGGCCGCTGGGGCTCTTTGACTGCTGTGGCGTCTCCGATGGCGCTTCAGCAGCTATCATCGCCCGCGCCGATATAGCAAAGAAGTTCCGACCCGATCCGGTATATATAAAGGCACTTCAGATATGCGCCGGCCCCACATCGGGACGAATGACATCAGAGTACGACTACACCCATGTTGAGGAGACCTATCGTGCCGGCGTAGCTGCCTACGCGGAGGCTGGGATTAAGGATCCCCGAAAGGAAATTAGCATGGCCGAGGTCCACGACTGCTTCTCCATAAGCGAGGCTGTTGCCATGGAGGATCTCCAGTTCAGCCCTCGTGGCAAGGTGAAGCAGGACATCGAGGCGGGCACTTTTCACCTTGACGGCGCTCTACCGGTGCAACCCGATGGAGGGCTGAAGTGCTTCGGACACCCCATAGGTGCTTCCGGTATAAGGATGATTTACGAGCTTTATCTCCAGCTTCAGGGCAGGGCTGATAAACGTCAGCTAAAAGACCCCAAGTTGGGCCTGGCACATAACATGGGCTATGAGCCCTACGCATCAGTAGTAAGCGTCTGCATTGTCGGGCTTTAAGGCTCTATTTATACTGCACTCTACGCAGTACATAATCTGGGAAGATATCCGATTGTCAAAGACCTGTAATCAATCATTATAAAGCCTCCTGACTATAAATCATTTGATGAATGGGTAACAGATAAACCAGAAGCTGATACCATTTTTATAGCAAGAAAACCACGATTTTCAACAAAGGTGGATTAGCTGGAAGCAGGAAACATCTACGTCTGTAGTAGCTGCACAGGTGTGCGTGCGGTTACTATGGAGACTAATTCGAGCGCTGCTAGCCAATTCAATATCGATCCAACCATGACACCATGATCAGAAGTCCGGGTGTCGGTATTTTATATCTACAGTGAATTAAAAAAGGTGATTTTGACACCCTAATCCGGGGAGAATTCAGAGAACTACACAGAACAAGCCATGTTTTCGAGCAGAACCGAGCAAAATGGCAGCAGCAACAAAACGTCAGTTTGTGCAATGGCTAGGAAATGCTGATGTGAACTTGCTATACGTGCAGCTGTTATAATAAGCTGAGGTGGATTGAACCGTTAACAGAACGAGGATAACACAGGCGAACAGTTTTTTGCTGGAAAAATCGTGATCACACCTAATCGGGGCAATAGCATTTACTAGCGATTGTCTGAAAAGACCGGGGTATCATTTAAATACCACCGCCTACTGAATCTTGAGGTATTATTCTCATAACATGACCCTCTTCACGAACTAATTTACACTGAACCATCATTACCTTCTCGGTGGAAGGTCTCTCACTCCGTGAAGGAGCCATGTGACTCCGATACCATGTGGGATTCAATTTGTAGATCGTATAGCTGTTATCTGGATTCTCTAGTACTGCGATTATCTTTTGCACTCGCGCTAGTGTGGCTTGAGATAAACCGATTTGAGGTGTCCTCTGGTGTGCACTCTTAATAACTATGCGCTCGTCGCCGAGAAACGCCTCGTTACTAAAGTCAGACAGCAATGCAGTTCCCAGATATTGTGCCACCCACTTTGCCATTTCATGTCCCCACTGATTAGCTGCTCTTCCTGATATTCTGTCTTGCGGCATACTTACCTCCCAAAGGTCAGATGTTATAAACTTTGGTATTATTCCATCGGCACATGGGTAGGCTGCCGATAATCTGCTACTCCTGGGAAGTGTATATTGTTGTAAATCAAAACTCGGTATCCTGTGCACAAGAGGATCGAAATCGTTTCTTTGTTCAATAACAGCTCAGGATATTGCTATAAAGGGCTTCGGTGGCAGCAAGGTAATCGCGGTACGTAGCGAGCTGACCTTCAGACTGTCTTGGCTTGGCTCGCTTATCCAACCAGCGCACAATCTCCTCTGCGGCTAAAGATGGATTTACAGGCTGGACCACAAGGACTTGTTCATCACCAATAGCCACAAGCCCTTCATATGTCTCGGCGAAATCTGTTCGATCCGTTATAATTCCGACACCCGAACACATAGCCTCCATTGCTAAATTAGACACGACGGGATGTGGCAAACCTGATTCAAATAAAAAGAGAGCGTCTAACTGATCCAGCAGATGCGGCATTTTCCAAGGGGGTACAAACGGTTTCCAAATAATATTGGAAACTACTTCTTGGCCCAGAGTGCTCTGGAGGTCAGACATGCCTTTTCCCTGACCAACGAACACACACTCGAATTGACCTGTGAGTCGATGCATAATCTCAGCAATATGGTGCAAACCCTTAGACTGCCAATGATAATTGACCTTGCCTATGACAGCTAGCCGCTGTTTGAGCTCCGGACCCTCTCTTGGAACAAACGCTTCAGCATCAACAACGTAAGGCGGTTGCAAAACCAAATTCTTATTCATTGGCTTCAGCAAATCTTTGTGTCGTTCATCAGTAACCACCACGTCAGCACAGTTTATTGTCTCGTAGAGCACTGCCCCTAAAACCTTCCCTTTGAGGAACTTCTCTATGTCCGAGCCACCATGCCGGAGCACATGTACGATGCCGGTGATACGCTTAGCTATATGACCTATGATGCCGTAGGGCACGAGGTAGCCCGTGTCCAGAACTCGCACTTTGTGCTCTTGAATCATTCTTATTGTAAGATCCAGCAAGGTCAGGAAGTTCTCATCGCCTTCTGGTATATGCCAAGGAATCTCCTCTTTGGGTCGGTGTATCCACAGGTTAGGCAACACTTCGGGAGGTTCATCGTTGCCTTGAATGCGGTATTCTCGTCCAGCATCGAGCCCATCAGTGATAATGTGAACCTCGTGACCTCTAGCTGCTAATCCGCGGGCTATCCAGTAGGTTTTAGCAGCAATGCCTCCTTCCAAGGGGGGGTACTTGCTGAGAATAGCAATTGTTCTAGACATTTACTGGCTCTGATAAGAAAGCCTTATTAAAGAGGTCAAACAGATACACGTCGGTCTTAGTATGCAGATAATCCTTAAGAGGACGATCGGAAAAAGCTACATCACTAACTGCGTTCTCCATTCTTTCTTGAATTGGCTTTGCAATATTGCTCAGTGCTGTGGGCATGCCCATCTTCCGGCGCACCAGAACCCACTCCAAACCTAGTTGCTCCAACTCGGGACGGAAGGCATCCCTCAGAATTCGTTTGGTTATCCGTTTGTCAGGCACCTTGTACTCAATAGGCAGTCGCAAAGCAAAATCTGCCAAGTCGTCGAATAGGTATGCAGGACGAATCTCGAAGCCAAAAGCCCCAGATGATCTGTCTACGCTTTGCAAATGGCAGTTCGACAAGCCACTTCTCATCAAGGCGTCAAAGAGATTGCGACGGTATATTCTCTCGTCCTCGGGCGAGGAGAAAAGCTCCTCTACCATTTGACGCACTCCATCGCCAACCGGCATTGAATTCATGCGATTTCTAATGCGGTCTGAGAACCCCAAGGGATGAGTATAGATCCAGTAGTAACCGCCAAATAGCTCGTCGGCACCCTCTCCTGAGAAAGCAACTCGAACGTGTTGAGATACAGTTTCAGATATGAGGTGGAAGGCAGGCGCCCCCTGCAAGTCGAACACTCCTCCCGCTAATAGGCCCTCGTAGTGAGTCGTAAAGTGTTCAAGTCTTGAGAAATAGTCATGAAGACCTACTACCCGTTCGACATGCTGGGTGCCAAGTCTCTGGGCTACCTCTCTAGCTGCTAAAAAGTCTGGATTAGTATTATTGTCAGCTAAGGTAAAGGTCGTGACGGGACGATCAAGTATGGCCCGCGCAACCAGGGTCAAGATTGTTGAATCCAACCCTCCTGAAAGATAGATACCCATGGGGTGGTCACCATGACGCAGGAGCAAGTCCATTGTTTCAATAAGATGCTCTCTCAACTGGGCAATCGCAGTCTGGTACTCGGGGTGTTCTCCCTCATCCTGGTACCGCGCCTGGGGCAATTCCCCGAATTTCTGAACTGATCGTTTGCCTTCACCAAAATTAACGACGGTGCCTGGTTCGACCTGCTGAATCCCTTCAAACAAAGTCTTGTCAGCAGAGTATACGTATCCAAAGACCATGGACTCCTGGAGGGCTGCGATGTTTAACTGAGGAGAAATGCTTGGGTGTGCCAAAAGAGCTTTGATTTCAGACCCAAAGACTATCTTTTCCCCTAAGTCTGCGTAATACAGGGGCTTAATGCCAAATCTGTCGCGGGTCAAGAGCAACCGATCGCCATCCAAGATGACCACCGCGAACATTCCCTTAAGACGCTCCGCGAAGCCGAGTCCATGGTGGACATATAGCTTGGCTACAACCTCAGATTCCAAGTTCGTATGGAAAATAGTGCCATTCACTGCCAATTGCGTTCGCAGGGCGTCGACGTTATAGATCTCGCCATTAAGGAGAACAGCGACGTTTGTTTCTATGTCGTAAAACACAGCCGGGGCAACTGGATCGCCAACAATGGCCAGACGGGATGCCCCCAGACTGCTATTATCATTTGTCATGCAGTCCAGACCGTCTGGTCCGCGGTGAGCCACAGCTTGGGCCATTTTGACCACTGTTGCCTCATCTGGCTGATCCCATATGCCCACGATTCCACACATAGATTACTATTCCTTCATAGAGCGAAGGGCACTAGCTGCCCCAATTAGGGCCATCGCCGTACCTTCGTCCAGGTAGTGATAGGGCCACATCCCATTGTCGAGTTGTCGTGACTGAAGCCAAGACATCCCTCGTTCGAATGTCTGAGCTGGAACCCGTGATGCGAATCCTGATAACCCCCAGAGGGCCACACCCGTACTCCAGGGATCGCTCCCCACCGGATGCCCCTTCCAGGGGCCAAAGCCACCGTCGTCCCCTTGCTCACTGCACAGTAAAGCGATGGTGCGCTCCACCAAGTCATTCTTAGTGGGGGCCTGGGGATGCATCTGGGCGAGCAAAAAGAAGGCTCCCTTGTACGTGAGCTGCACACTAGAGTCAAGGTCGTGTTTCCACTCGTCAGCCAACCAATCCAGTGCCTCTAGTTCTACTACCTCTGGCAAAACAGCAATAACCAACCCGGTGACCGGGATTCGCGGCTGATCGCGCTCCGTCTTTCCCCATGCCCCACAGGGCTTCTGCACAGAATCAAGCCACTGCTTTCCACGCTCTAGTTGTGTAGAGTAATCCCCACCATAGAAAGACACAAATCCTAAGCACCACAATGTTTCCTCAACATCGGCCCATCCTCCATCTTCACGCTGGGCATCTATCAAGTATGAGGCCAGGGTGTGGCCAGGGAAAGTAGAACTGGCAGAGCAGCCGCTGGCCAACAATGCCCAGCCAGCCCGCGCCAGGCGGATGGCCTCCAACCGGCTATCTAGTGCTTCATGTATAAAACAAGCCAATCTAATAATCGTAAGGTTAGTCATCTCATGTATAGATACTGCTTGATTCACTTGTTGATAACTCCTAAGCAGTCTTTAGTTCACAGCCAACCTCATAGAGATGGCGAAGTCGCTCTTGAATGACATCGTGTGATGTAGCTTCTTTGCACGTTTTACATATACAGAAAAGGGCTTCATCTTCTCCATAACGATCGAATTCAGATTCATTTATAGGTACAAATTCATCGCACTGAACACACCATACCCTATAAGAATGACTTTCACTCTCAGCTTCTTCAACTTCACCTTTTTCCTTTGACGGACTCCAGAGACGGATAGTTATTCCGACATCTATAGGTAAGAGTGAAAACTTACCCTCGTACAATTCTCTTAGCCGTTTGATAAGGTCCCTCCGAAGACCTCCCCGTAGCTCTTCCCCAAACTCGCCGATAAGTATCAGAGGCTCATCAACTTTCGGCTGGGGAGCCTTGTCATATAATCGAAGAAGCGTGGACAGAAGCCTTAATACGCCAATTAAATAAGGATGCCGGTTTTTACGAACTAGATTTTCACATGCTTCTTCCTTCTCAGGATCTTCATCACATTGATCATACTTAGCGAAAGACATTCCTTCATCAATAAGCGAACCGAGGTGCATCAAAATGACATTGCACCTAGAATTCGCGTTATCGACTGAGACATATTGAGTAGCGATATCGCTGATCACTCGCTCTTGATCGCCCTGCTTTATACGTTCTTCTGAGATAGGATCATCAATTTCGCCATAAATCCATTTAGTATCCCCTGTATAACCAAATGTAACTATCGTTTCATCTTCTGTAGGAAGCTTTATTTTAACTAAAAACCCAAAGCTATCGGAATAACCACTGTGATCATTGTGATAGGCCCTTGTAGGTATTATCTCGACTCTGGGATATTCATCTTTATTTGGCCTCTTCCCCGGTTCTGACGGCAATATAGCTCGATAATCCATAAGCTGAGGATCAGCATCCAACACCTCTGTAGAAGTCTTCTTATCCTTGCCTTCTTTTTTTTCAGGAGGGACATGCTCAAAACAAAATTTTGGTCCTTTATGAAGATTTTCAAAATAATCAGGGGAGATCTCTTTATTAATATCAATGATGTAAGGCTCAAGAAAGTGACGGTAGGTCGGGTTCTCTATTATATGTTCTAGTCTCTTATATACTCCTAGTGTGAGGATAACATGAATGCGCCTTGTATATTTACCCCGCTTTGAGAGTTCGAAGAGGAGATTGATTATAGACTCAAAATCCCGAATATGATCAAGATCGGCATGGCTTATAAGGACTATGTCAATATCTCTTAAGCTAAAGCCCATATGGAATAAATTTCTCACGAAGTCGAAGCCAGGATCAATTGCTATTCCAAGGTCCACTTGACCAGTTTTATTAGCATGATATATCAGATAGCCTCCTCCTACGGAACGTCCTTTGGCTGGCGATGAAGAGTTCCATCTACGAAGGCCAGCGAAATAAAGCCCATTGCCACCAGCTTGGTGGATACTTCGTCTATCGAGGTGGCGGAGGAATAACCTATTCCATTGTTTAATAACTTTCTCGTAATGATCCTCTAAGAGATAAACATGTTTGTCACCATCACTATTCACCCTTGCGCATTTCAGGAGTCCAATGAAAGCACTTCTATCTAATATTCCATCCCAACATATATATTGGTTTGAATAATTTGAATTTAGTGAATTGACTACCTGCTCGGTTTGATAGCGTAGCTCAAGGTCATTTATTCTCAGATTATCGCGGTTATTCTCCAACTTGATTAAACGCTTAGTAAATATATCTCTATCACCTTTAAACTGTTTTTCGTAAAAAACTAGCATTCGATCGCTGAACTGATTAAAGTGATCAGGATTTATCCGCATGAGGTCAATTCCTTTGAGTTTGCATTGAGGACAGCTACCCGCTTCAATCACTTCATTACGTTTTTCTTCGTTCTCTAATATGCCTAACTTCCTCTGTTGGTATAACTTCGAGTTTATTTTCTGCAGTTCATGTGTCGTGTGACTATCTCCCTTAACAGACTTGGTCTCACTTATCTTGGTTATCCACGCTAGGTACTCAGCTAACTGTTCGTAATAGCCTATACGATTAGGACTTTGGTATTCAACAGACCTGAAATATTGTCGTCTAAAGGCTGTACCTAACCTCCTTAAATAAGGCAAATTTCTGCTAATCCAATCTGGGGCCTTTTCGGTCTGCTCAACCAGAGGACCGATGATCTCACTTAAGTAGACAAGATGATGTTGCATGAGTATACTCAAAAAGCGCCCTTTAATATTCTGACGATATTCACCATTTTCAACTTTGGGTACACAGACGTCTGTTTTCCTTGCCTCAAGCTCATAGGGGAAACAATTGTCACGGCAAAATCTTATGGAGAAAAGCTTTTTACACGTCTCACTAAGGCATTGCGAACTCTTATCTAACCGTGCCATCTGCTGATAGGCCTCAGCTTTAATAAGATCACGCTTCATCTTCTTATATTCTTTATCGGCATCGTCAAACTTTTTACGGTAGATATGCAAGGTATCAAGCGAATGATATGCTAGCTGTATTTTCAGCTGAATATCAGCCCGATAGAGGACAGCAGGTAAATATAATAGTTTAGTATAGCAACGATTACTAAAGAACTCGATTTCGTTTTTATAGAGACTATGGAGCATATCCAAATCATAGATGATTTTATTAAACTCCAGAACAGCATTGCGATAACGAGAGTTGTGAAAATAGGAAATCCCAATATTGTACCTTGCTAATAGATCGTAGAAATGACTGAATTCGCGTCCAAACTCAATGCGTTTGTTTTTAATTAATCGGTGTGCGCGTTGGGCAAAACCTAGTTGTTCTAGTTCTTCTGCTGCAGCGGAAAGCTCAAGGAGATAGATTACTGCTAACTTGTTTGTTTGGATTCTTTGCGCCTTCTTTGCATTAGCCAGGGGTGGAGGCGGAAGGTGTTTCTCAAGATATGCCACTACATCATCCAGACGGCGAAAGTAGCAATCAGTACCTCTCTCTTGGATCATAGCGCGAATTCGCTTGGCATAGAATAAGTGAGACCAGTAACTCTCAATAGGTTTCAAGTTGAGATTCTTTTGCGATTTCTCTGGCCATATGACTGTTTCGATAGGAAAGGCATATTCCTCCCAATTAAGAGCATCTGACCAACGTCGTTCTTTCCACTTAGTACAGCGAGTAGGCCCAAAGCATGATTCAATCTGCTGTTCCGCTTTTTTTGAGAGAGGCAGACAGTCTTGGATCACTCTATACTCTTCTTCGTCGATCCATACGTCGATCTGCGCGTTGAGTGTTTCTAGCTTCTCGAAATCGGCTTGATTCATGACATCTCCCTAACATATGGTGACTGACAAGACCAATCAAGGCTACTTAGGCGAACATCAGAAGCATTTAAAGACGAAATGCACTGTTTAATAAGTCTAACGGCAAGCGTGGCACGAAGAGCATTGCTTACAAATTACGCTCTTACCAGAAGCCTCAATAATGCGAATAGGGAAATTCATCTTCTTCTCTTTGCTCAGCACAGGGCGCTCATATTTCATTTTTTTCTTCTCCATTGCTTCGCCTCCCGATAAGTTTTTCTTCAAATAAGTCATTAACAAGTTCTCGAAGATCCCTCTCTCCTTGCTCTGGAACTACTTCAAAGGCCTCTAAAAAACTTCCTTTCAACTCAATCCACTCAGCACCATTCCCTAAAGCTTCTAGGATCCAAAAGGATGTACTATTAAGGCGGAACTCATCGCCTGTAACTACGTTGAAAGCAAAGAACCAGTCCTGATCTGGTATTGAACGCAGCACTATATTGGGCTCCAAGACTAATACAACTCCAGGTTTTAACGCCAGCATTGAGGATCCTCCGCCATATAGTTACCGGTAGTAGAAAAGGCCATAGCTCGGCAACCTCTGCAAGTTGTTAGGAGGTTACAATCTCGACACTTGCCCCCCAAGTCTTGCGGGTTGCGGATTTTCCAGAGAACGTCTGAATCATACCAGATGGCGAAGAGGCCGTCTTTTAAAACATTGCCGATAGGAATGGGTAGGCGGCGACAAGGGTAGACGGTCCCATCTGGCATAATAGTCAAAGCATTATTACCGGCTGAGCATAGGGCACCTACAGTGGGGTCATCGGGAGCTACAAGAGTAAACAGCGGCCTGTACATAAGCACTCGGACCTTAGTCCCGTTCACTGCCATTTCATGAACCCTCTCATAAAGCGACTTGAGTTCTTGGGTGGAGAGAAGCTGATCCCGAAGCCCTTCACCTCTACCTTCAGGTATCAGTCGCTCCAAGGAAAAAGTGTCTACACCCTCGTCATCCAACAACGCGATAAGAGCGGGTATGTCTTTGTAGTTGAGGTGGCTAATAGTGGTCATGACGCTGACTGCGAGACCGCAATCCTTTAAACGGCGAATGGACTGCAAGGTTTCCTCGTAACTTCCTTTGCCTCTGATGGCATCATTAATTGCAGGTTTTGACCCTTCTAAAGAAACCTGTACCCGCCGCAGCTTTTTCTGGTTCTTCAGTGCATGCGCAAAGTCATCTGAGATTAGGGAGCCATTAGTAAGGACATCATAGTAGGCAAAACTGTCTAGGTAGTCAACTCGATCCATCAGAGCGAAGAGCTCATCATGACGAACGAACGGCTCCCCCCCTGTAAGCGAGAGAGACCCTTGCTTCTCCCATTTCAGAAGTGCTTCATCCATCCGACGAAGGACCAATTCGAGATCGGCAAGGGGTAATTCCTGTGTCGGATGACTGTTCTGATAGCAATGGCGACAGTGTTTGTTGCACCGCTCCGTGATATGCCACTGGAAGTAGAACTCGTCTTCAAGGTTCAGTTGCGGTTCCATTTTCTAGATCCTTGGGAGTTAGTGGCTACATTTTACACCAAATGCTAGGGAAAACAAGTTGTAAAATTAAAAAACAATTACATATGAGCGCCAATACGGCCATAGGGCCTAAAATATCTCAATTTTTATTCAAATTTTAATCTGCTATGGGTGAAGTTTTAAAGCGCTCCTAGGCAAATTGCCACACTGTAACGCTATTTTACCCAGATAGGAGCTTGGTCAAGTTCGCATAGGAATAGATCCGCTAATATTTTGCCGACATACTCGAAGTAGTTGACTGGTTCTTCCCCCTCCTCACTGACAAAGTATCTGTGGCTCTCCAGAAACTTTCCTCTAGATATACTCACATGGAGTAGCGGAATGATATTTACTGCCGACGGATCGTAGGACTTTGTACTTTTTCTGAACTCATCCCCCAGTAATTTCGCTCCCCAGTATGAGAAACGGCGTAAAGGCTCCTTACCCTCAGTTCTCTAGAGGAATTCAAAAGCAAATGCTCCAAACGTTAAAACGATCTTAGGTTTGAAATGCTCAATCTTGGTCTGAAGTTTATCCATTTCCGCTTTCACTTGTGGCACCTCTGTCCAATCACAGCTCCTATCATCTGGTTTATTATCAGGGTTTGTGACTGCGTTTCTGATATACAACCTCGCCGTGTCAAACCTGCGCTTCTTTTTCCTGTACAAAGATTCCTGCGTATATTCAAGTATAGGTGTCCAGATATTATGACGGGCGGGATGCCTTGGATCCAAGGGTGCAAGAAGCTGTTCATGCCACTTCTTTGGTGGCGAATCGGCAACAAGCCAAATGGGAAATTTAGGGTCGCCACATGAAGGCTCCATTATCCCTCCTTACACAGTCAAGGTAAGTGGTAACGCTAGTCAGTTAAATACCGATGGGAGAATTATACAACAATAGTGATAAGTAAGTTTCGAACCACTAATGTCCTGAGCACCGATGAAGCGCTAAAGTTTTTTATGGTACTCCCCTGCTATACTAAACAAAAAGCCATTGCGTGTAGCAGAGCACTCGTTGGGTTACCTTAGAATTTGCTACCATAATAAGCGTAGTACTATCAGAAAGGTTCTCTAGGATGTGAGGGTGAGATAATCTACCTTTAGAGCACCGAGGTGGCGTACTAGGAGCCAGGCTGGCCTAGCTTCTATACTTGGAAAGTGCTAATAAGCTATAATAACGTCAAAGTGCAAGTTCCGGCTTGTAATCAGATGACTTAGATTGGGGGCTAAGTTGAGTTTGGTCGACAGCTTTTCAGACCTTTCGCCAGCCGAACAAGCTGTGCTGTTATACGTCGTTGGGCATTGGACCCAAAAAGAACTACTAAACCGATACCATGTATCCTACAGCGAGTTTAGTCGTGCACGAAAGGAACTTGTAGTAAATGGCGTCTTGGAAACAGAAAACACCGCTTCGGAGAAGGGGCTCAATAGGGTCCCAACCAAAGCGTGGATCGAGATTCAGTCTTCGCTTCGGAATAGACTGGAACAGTCTCAAGAAGAAACGCGCGCTGCTTCGGTTGATAACGTACGGCTGAAGGAGAACATTTCGGCCCTCAATGCTCAGGTTGAAACCCTATTTAGTAAAATCTCCGAGCAGGAGAAGCTACAAGAGGGAAGCCACGATCTGAATGACCTCTTATGCCGCTTCGCTACTACGGGAATCAATGCACAGTGGGTCAGAAGTGTAGTAGCACTCACCCTCATCGAAGCGGCTATGAAGATGAAGCTTGAGCAGCTTGGCATATCCATCAAGCCTAATGTCTCTTTTGGGGAGTTGCGAACCACCCTCGAAGAAGCAGTTCAGGCCATAGAGAAGAGGAAACTGCGGCCGCGCCTTTTGGGCCTAAGTGAACTCTCTGAAATGCGAAATAAGATCATCCACACCGGCCACCTGTTTTTAAGCTTACCTAAAACTGAGGCCGACACACTCGTTGACAACGTGAGCGACTTACTCAGTGAAATACTCGATTTCCCTGAAGATGTGCATGGGCAAAAATAGTGGGGGTACTATAAGTGAAGCTAGCAGGAAAATAGGGGTAACGGAGCAAACAGGAACTAATGCGTTAAAAAATTTTGAATAATTTTATAACTTTATTTTACATCCCTTGACTTCGGTCCTCCTTTCAACCTCCTAGGCCCGCTGCGAACAACTCCTCTTTTGGGTTGCCGCATTAGCAGTCTACCCTACTCCTCACGCTATCAGACTTTTGAGTTTTGTGACACTGTATTTCAACTCTAAATCTTCTAACGTAGCTAATCTCTCTTTTAGTTTAATCTTGTCTCCCGACTCAATCCAATCTCTTAGAATATTTAACTCGACAACTATGCCTATGTCCATTACTTCGTGTAAGGTCTTCATATATTTAATTAATTCATCACGCATAACCTTGATCTCCATAAAATCTCTTTCGAAAAGAAGCCTTCTTCCTATATCTGTTGCATCCGGAATTGCGTGAACATCTTTTGACAAATCTCTATAGAGATTGCTGTAGAGCGTGTCGAACGGCTTGGGAATGTCAACAACGTGCCAGTCTATTAGCTGTTTGACGACTTCTGAAAATGGTGGTATCTGAACAAATTGCTTCTGAAATTCTGGGTCACTGAAAAGGATAGCTGTTTTGTCGAGGATTGCTACGGACGTTTCTTCCAAATCTTTTTCAACCGAAGGCTTTCGTTCAATTAGACCTTCTATCCAGTCCCTAACCGATTTGCGTTTTTCCTTGCCTTTACTTAATACAATAGCCTTCTCTCTAAAGCTTTTGTGAGCTAAACACTCCCAAAAGGCGCCTCTTAGAATTAACTCTAGGGTACTTCTCAAGAGAACGTAAGCTGAACTGTAATAGCCTGAGAGTGCCTCTAAAAACGAACGATGTGCCTGATGGAAAGCTTCCCAATGATAAGTAAGGAATGCTGACTTGGAATGCCAGTTCACCCCGGTCTCACTAGGTAGGCAGAAAGACATAAGATACATGAATTCATGAATAGAATCATGAGTCTTTTGGATTATTTCATAATTGCTCTTGATGGAGGTGCGTATGTTCGGGAATCCTATCTCTTGCTCGATATGCGAAAGCGCCTTGTCAAGTAGTGACTTATCAACTTCGCCCATTACCAGCCAACCTTCCTTTAACAGCTCAGTGACTCTATTATACATGATATTTGTAGCTAGGAAATGGGACTCCGTTGTGGGTTGCTAGCTTGCACATCTCAACAAAATGAGGTGCTCGCTGAGCAACATGACACAACAATTGTCCATTATGTGCAATGAGCACAAAAGAGGCCGGGCATCATCTGGAAAGCCCAGCCTCTTACATACTATAGATACTCAAATACCAGCTTTAACTCTTCCCTATTCTAAATGCTTTGGTGTTGCATTTCGGGCACACGCCCTGAGTGGCCGGACGGCCATTCTTCATCGTGATTGACTTCGGGTCCTTGATATCCACCTTTTTTCGGCACTTCATACAATATGCTTGCATTAATCCACCCCTCATTCTTAATTAGAATAATATCGATGCATCGAATAGCTATAAAGCTGATAAATTTATTCGCAATTACTGTCTTTCAGTATTGACATATGATAAACGGTTGTAATATAGTCCAAGGGTAATATCATGCGACGCACAAATTCAAGAAATCTGAAAGGAGGTGACGAAAAAAAAGACCAACTGCTTCGTCATTTTTTACCCAGGTTTTTGGGTGGAGACAGATACGAAATTGTCCCTGTGATTCACTAAATACAGCAACTGCCTTCTAAGCAGTGGGTCGTGAGTTCGAATCTCACCAGGGACGCTTTTGATTGCTTAACGTTTTGCTTAACAATTTGCTTAACTTTTGCCATTGCTCTCTCCTTTCTTAACCTTCGGTTTTCTCTTCCTCTTATAGTCCAAGCTTAGTACTACCCAATCGTGACCTAGTTTCTTGAGATATCTAGACAACCTCCCTTCAACACAGCCCCCTATCTTAACTACTGACTTTCACCCCAACGGCGCCTTATAAAACTTCAGGCTATCCTGAAAAGTAACCGATCTGGTATATCTTTGTACCATCTCTAATGATTCCCATCTGCCGTAAGCCCGCACTGCGGTATTGACCTGTGTCAAAGCCTCCCTACAATAAACCACATTTTTGTCAGGGTTTTCCCCACAAATAAAAATACATACTTTCCCCACAAAAGATACATACTTTCCCGACAGACAAATGGCGAATCTTGTGTTAGTCTATATGCGAGCCTTTTGCCAGGCACTTCCTGCAGGTAGCCACAATCACATACGGGCAAAACACATACTCAATTTTTCAACAGAGAGGATTTTAGTAAATGCAGAGAAGTAAGATGAAACCCACACCTGGGCAAAAAACAATCTGGATATGCCCCTATTGCTCAAGTAACTCAAATGATAGACAAACCCTGTATGAACATCTACTCTTGAGGCATAACATGGATACTCATTACGCTTTGGAATTAGTGACGGATATGGAGACAACTGGCTCAATCGCTAAAGCCACAGAATACATAGCTAATGAGAAAATAGTCCGTTTTGTCAAGTTTAATAACTTAGTGCAAACCAGAGAGGCAGAAATGGATATGAATGCGTTTATCAGTGAAGCAGACGCATGGTTCGGTGAAGCTGTGGCTGCTGATAAGGAAGCCAGAAAGACCCAAAAGAAGGAGGCAAGGAAGAGCTATCTAGTGAAGCAGACGCAGCGTATGAAAAGGCAATGGCATTTGATAAGAAGGCAACCAAGTGCTTCTGGCCGATTGTAGCAGCATTGGTCGACTTCCTAAGTTGAATAGCATTATAAGCTGACTCGCTATTCAAGCTATATTCGCTTTACTAGGTATTCCTGATGCCATTATAGCAAAAATGCTTCCGCAACGAATTTCAGCCTTTCACCCCAACGGCGGTTTATAAAACCGCAAGCTATCCTCAAATGTAACCGACCTAGTGTATCGCTGTACCATCTCTAATGATTCCCATCTGCCCAGGTCTTTGATGGTCATTGTGTCAACCCCTGCCTTACGCAGTAGGCAAGCAAAGGTTCGGCGGAATGTGTAAGGGTTACAGGGCAAGCCTGTTTCCTTTTCTAACCTCTTTAACATTGAGATTATGCCCCATTTATTCAAATCCCAGATATTGCCATTAGGTTGATACTGAGAGAGCCATTCTTTTAAGTATCTTTCAGATAGCTCTCCAAAGGGGGCAAATCCTGCCTTCCTGCCCTTTCCTAAAACTTCTACTGTTCTTATTATCCCAACTTATTTCTTGTGGTTTAATATTCGCTAATTCGGCTAGCCTTAAACCACTTTCAGCAAATAGCGACAGAATGGCTTTGTCTCTTGAACAGTGCGCTTTTTCCACAATAATCAGTACCTGCTCTGCGGTTAAGCTTGGAAGTACCGGTCTACCGAGTATAGGAGCTAAAATATTGAGCATAGGATTGTTCAGACCATACTCAGCCTTAAGCCAGCGATGGAAGGTCTTAATGGCACGAAATGAAGCATGTCTCGTGGCAAATCCATTGTTGTTTGCGGGTATTGAATTTAAGTATCGTTGTATTTTTTGGGGAGTCGCTGCAAGGTAATCGACATTAGCAGCATACTTATACAGCCTGTCTATATAGAATTCAACAGTACGAGGGCTTACACCCATTGCCTTACGTGATAGAATAAAGAGGTTGAGGTAGTCTATTTGAGGTTTTGAATGCTCAACTAGAGCATCCAGTAGTTTCTGTGAAGGTGGCCTTTTGCCGTGCTTAACTTGGCTGATATATGGTTTGCTTAAATTGCTTAACTCCGCTAATTCGGAAACACTGGTTTTGTTAAGCAGTTTAGCTACATGCAACTGCCTTCTAAGCAGTGGGTCGCTGGTTCGAATCCAGCCAGGGACGCTAGCTACAAAATGAGGGGGTTCTGAAAGGGATCCCCACTACTTTTTCAACAAGTAATTGAGTCGAAATATTTCTTTCTCGCGACTCACTGCCTAGTCAAAGATTTCTCATCACACAAGGCTCATAAACATATCACGGAACAGTCAGAATCTAACCTGTAAAAGGTAGTTTATTTTTAAACGCTAATTTCAATAATTTATAACAAGATTATCTAGCTAAATAAGAACAGGAGGAAATGTGAACGAATCAAACACCCGACGCAAGATTGACTACATGGAAATAGCATTGAATAAAAATTTGGAGATCAATGAGAATGCCACTGGATTAGAAGATTATTGGTTTGTCCATCAGGCCTTACCAGAGGTCAACTTGGCTGACATAGATTTGTCGATTTCCCTCTTCGGCAAGACGCTCAGCGCTCCCCTCATCATATCACCACTCGTAGGAGGTGTAGAAGCAGCCACAAGTATAAATCGCAATTTGGCCAAAGCAGCTCAATCATTGGGAGTAGCTATGGGGGTAGGCTCGCAGCGGTGTGCAATTGATAATCCTGACATGGCATCGACGTATGTAGTGCGCGACATAGCTCCTGATATCTTACTCTTCGCTAACCTTGGAGCCGTTCAGCTTAACCACGGTTATGGGATCTCTGAGTGCCGCCGTGCCGTAGAGATGATAGGCGCCGATGGGTTGATCCTACACCTTAATCCGCTGCAAGAGGCTCTTCAGACCGATGGAGACACCAACTTTGCTGGACTCCTTACTAAGATTGAGAGGATTTGTCGTGAACTGACAGTACCAGTGGTCGTAAAGGAAATCGGCACAGGAATATCCGAAGATGTAGCTCGAAAACTGGCCTCAATTGGGGTTGCCGGTATTGACGTAGCCGGTGCCGGTGGCACGACGTGGAGCGAGGTAGAAAGGCATCGCTCGAACAGCTATTTGCTTAATAATAGTTACTCTGTTTTCAAATCGTGGGGCATACCACTAGCAGAATCGATCAAGATGACACGCAACGGCGCACCAAAAATGCCACTTATAGCAAGTGGTGGCATTCGTAACGGCATACATGTAGCCAAGGCCATCGCTCTAGGCACAGATATGGCGGGTATTGCTGCGCCAATGCTTAGGGCAGCGAATATTTCGGCAGAGGCAGTAATAGCGGCATTACAGGATGTGATCAAAACACTAAGGATTTGCATGTTCTGCATAGGCACTTCTAAGTTGGATGAATTGAGGGATTCATGTTTTCTTAAAAGAAGAACAAGGGATTAAGTATACACTACTATTTGCGCGTTTGTCATACAATTTTCAAAGAATTTCTGCATTACACAGACATCACAGATATTGCAGAAAAATCAGGTAAATCATAAAATGTCCTTGGTCGAGGGTCTTGGTGGTGACTCATTGACTAGTTAAAATTGAGGTGCGAGAAAGACAACAAGTCAGTGTATTGAAAGTGGGGTTTTCTGCCCTTTCAGCTACGAATATTACCCTCAATAACTTCTAAGCAGTGGGTCGCTGGTTCGAATCCAGCCAGGGACGCTAGCTACAAACCTGAGAGTATCCTAATGGAATCTCCCTTATATCTCCCCATAAGTCGTGGTGTATAATCCTTATCCCATTATGTAAAGTTGTATCTTTTCTCTTTATGTTTTTTACCCCTGTTCTCCTCTTTTTCCTCATGATAGCTCACAGGTAATCCCCTAAGCCAGATAGGTTATACTGGAAGACGGTTTCTTATGCAATTCAAACTCTATATTGGCTTCCACAAATAGGTCTCTGAAAGAGTTATCAGCATACATGCCAAAGGTCATAAACCGCTTTATCTTGGCATTTACTAGCATCTTGGCACATAGTATACATGGCGTATGTGTGACATAAATTGTAGCATCTTCCAGGCTTACTCCATGGAGAGCTGCCTGAATGATTACATTTTGCTCTGCGTGGATGCCCCGGCATAGCTCATGCCTCGTTCCAGATGGTACATCCATGCCATCTCTCAGGCAGCCAAGCTCAAGGCAATCCTTAAGTCCAGAGGCAGCACCGTTATATCCGGTAGCTAATATGTGTTTGTCCCTTACTGCCACTGCCCCTACATGGTGCCGGCGACACGTCGAGCGTTCTGCCACTACGGACGCTATTTTTAAAAAATATTCATCGATATCTGGCCTAGATATGATCTTCATTTCAAAGCACCGATAACCCTTTCTGTTTGCTTTTTCAAGTCTTCCAAGGAAGACCCGTTGATGATAAAAAAGTCGGCCATGGCGATTGGCCCACCCTTGTTGGTATCCTCTATCTCCACAATATCGCGGCTGACAGCCTCCTCAACGGTTAAGGGTCGGACCTGCCTTTTCATCAACCTCTCATATCTTTTCTCAGGTGATGACCAAACTGCAACCACATATAAGTCTGCACCATAGCGGCTCTTCATCAACGTGTATTCTTCCCATGAGTAGAGACCGTCCACTACGACATCCTCAGATTTCAGCAGGTAATCAATCCTGGACAGGCTTAGCTTGGCATAAGCCGACATTCCATGCTCTTTTCTCATCTGCTGCCTGATATACCGCTCGTTCTCCTCGTTTAGCTCCAGCCCCCTTTTGCTGACTTCTTTATCTGTAATATCCCCAAACCTTATCTTCACAAAGCCATTATTCTCAAATATCCTAGCCACCTCTGATTTACCTGAACCTGCCATACCAACAATTGATATCACTTTCATAACTAGTTCATCCCTAGCGAAAATTCAACAATAAATTACCCCCAACAAGCTGTGGGGCATCTGTGTCGCTAATACTCGCACCTTTATCGCTAGAATTCGCTATGCAGCGCCTAAATACGCTGCTTGCCACCCCAACCTGCAATTCATCGTGCCAGCAGGCTGACAGGTATTCTAGCTAATTTTTATAAATTAAACCTCTGAGACAATCTTCTCAGCTGCTTTGATTGTAGCGTGAAAATGCGCAGCAGGCAAGACCGCTTTTCGCTTGACCGTACGAGACATAAGTGCTAGTCTTATACGCTGAGAGAGTATATAGGTCTCAAGGTTGATGATACGACAGCGAGTTGAGAGCGATGCAAAGCAAAGCGGCCTGAGGATAATCTGGTTCTTCCTCAGACCCTATAAGAGCCGTTTGGCTATTCTGCTGGGCCTATGTCTGCTTGTCGGCTACCTTGAGACCATGAACATCGCTGTACTGTATCCTATACTGGACGCAAGCCTGGAGATGGATGGCGGACTGAGCGGCAACCCCTTCTTTATCGTCTTGAACCACATAGCAGCAATCATCCCGGTTGATAGCGTCCTGGTATCGTACTGCATCCTGTTTATCCTTACAGCGCTCCTTGTATTTGTGTTCAGGCTGGAATATATCAATCTATCATCTAAAATTACGGCAAAGATTGCGACTGACTACAAGCTAAAGGTTTTTAACAAGTTCACCCAATCAGACTACCAGTTCTTTGTCGACAACAGACAAGGAGACCTTTTGTACAAGGCCAGGGGAGCGCCTGAATTCATATCGCTTACTTTAGACTTACTGACCAGATCCCTAGTAGAAATTGTAGAGCGGAGAAGGATACTGCTTCTTAAAGTGGATTTCGTAGACTATCCCAATCGCTCACTATAAAATTAATACAAGGAGGTTTAAATGCAAGGATTCTCAGCACTATTTCAGCCGGGCAATATAGGCAAACTGCAGCTAAAGAACAGGCTTATCATGAACGCCATGGGCACTGTCCTTGTTGACGGTGAGGGGAATGTCACTGAGAGGATGCTTGACTACTATCGGGCGAGAGCACAGGGTGGTGTGAGTCTGATTACCACACAATGCGCCTCGGTTAGCGCTGACGCCACACCCCCTTTTACTTGGACGATGCATGACGATAAGTATATTCCAGGTCTGTGCAGGCTTGTCGAGATCATCCATGAGCAGGGGGCTAAGGTTTCGGTTCAGTTGATGCATTATGGCTTGCTCCTCTTGTTCGGCGGCTTCATTCCTGAAGGTATGTCCATAAAGGTTCCCTCAATAACTTCATGGCTTGCAGGTAATAAGCCTTACGAGGAGCTCGCGGACACGGATATTGAGCGGTATGTGGAGGACTTTTCCGAGGCTGCGCGGCGCGCTCAAGAGAGTGGAGCCGATGCTGTGGAGCTTCATGCCTGCCATGGTTGCCTGGTGAGCACCTTCCTATCCCCGGTCACCAATCGCCGCACAGATAAGTACGGTGGCACCATGGATAACAGAACCCTTTTTGCCCGAATGATTGTGGAGCGTATTAAGCAGAAGACTGGTACAGGATTTCCGCTCGTGGTAAAACTAAATGGCAGCGACGATGTTGAAGGCGGAGTGACCCTCGATGAAGTGGTGCGCCAGGTAGCTATCCTGGAGGAAGCAGGTGCTGATGCTATCAGCATCTCATCTGGACTCGAGTATTGGACCTCACTTAGCATACCATGCTACTCATACCCCGAAGCTCCGATGTTGCATCTGGCGGAAAGGGTGAAGCAGTCAGCCGGAGTGCCTGTGATTACCGCAGGTAAGATAAGCCCGGATTTAGCAGAGCGGATAATCGCAGGTGGCAAGGCGGATTTCATCGGCATGGCCCGCCCCCTCCTTGCCGACCCCGAGCTACCCAACAAGCTGCGGGAGGGGCGCCGGGAAGACATCCGCTGGTGCGTCTATTGTAATAACTGTATCAGAACCGAGCCTGGTCAGGGCCCCTGCTCGGTAAACCCTTCCCTATACCGGGAAGGTAAGTATCCCCTTCCTCCAGCGGAGTCGCCGAAAAGGGTAATGGTTGTTGGCGGCGGTATTGCCGGCATGCAGGCAGCCGTGCTTATGGCGCAGCGGGGACACCAGGTGACCCTCTATGAGAAGAGCACAGAGCTTGGCGGGCAGTGGAATATCGCTGCAGCCCAGCCGGGGAAAGAAGACTACGCCGCTTTTACCCGATACCTCAATCGTTCCCTGAATAAGTGTGGGGTCAGGGTAACTCTGGGTACCCAGATTAGCAAAGAGCAGGTGCAGCAGCTGAAGCCCGATGCGGTAGTGATTGCTACCGGCGCTGTGCCACTGAGCTTGAATATACCAGGGGTCACTAGCAATCACGTATTCCAGGCGAATGACGTGATATTGGGTAAGGCGAAGATAAAAGGCAGTGTGGTAGTGATCGGTGGACGCTTCATCGGCATGGAAGTGGCCATATCTCTGGCGGAGCAGGAAAAAGAGGTGAGCATAGTAACCCTACGAGGGCTGGGAGAGAACGGGAGCAAGCTCGAGCGGATGACCTACCGCGCCCTGGCGAGGCGGCTCATCGAGCTACGGGTCCCGCTATATATACATACCGCGGCGTTGGAGATTACCCCGAGTAGCGTGGTTATCGGTTGGGGAGAGGAAGTCTTTTCCCTGCCGGCGGATACGGTTATCCTGGCAGTGGGTACACAGTCTGATAACAGGCTGGCTCAGGAGCTGGAAGGCATTATCCCTGAGACCTACACCATTGGCGACTGCGTGGCACCCAGTGACGCCGCTGCCGCAACCTATCAGGCAGCGAGGATGGCAGCCAAGATATAAGCGCTGCTTGGCCAGCTCATTCTCTATTAAATATTGGCCATGTTTATAAAGCGCTACTGTCACGCTGGGCAATTGCTCCTTTAGGGGGTCACTCTGACACTACAAATCTCTACTCAGAAGCCCCCCGCTTTTATGCTTGCTGGTACGACATCCCTTCCAATCTTTCAAATACTTCAATAACGCACATGCTTCCGGCTATTTCACCAACAGGCTGCCCCACTAATGGTCCACATGCTCTACCGACAACTGTTGGAACCACCCTTATTAGTCCATTCGCTATGTCAACAGGCGTTGAAATTCCGGTTGCGCCTCTCCCCATATATTTTGTAGTACATTTTGATCTGCTAGAACCGAATCCATGACCATAACCAGAATCCCATTTAGCTAATCATGAAACTAAACTTAAGAAGTCCAGTTATGTAAATGAAACTAAAGAACATTGACAAATAATGGTAGTTGTGATATTAAGATAAAGAGTCGATGTTCTAATCTTCACATCTCTATAGCTTATCTGATCCATATGTCTAATTTGGTGGTTCTTCAGGAGATATGAAAACATAACTTACATGCCACTGCCTCCCAAAGGGAGAACAGTTAATGATAAAGTATTTTAAACTGGCAAGAATCAGAGCTTTGCCAGCGTTCTCATTCACCTTCGTAATACCCTTCGCGGTAGGAGCATATGCTGAGACAAGCTGGACCCAGGCCTCCATTGGATTCATATCCCTGTTATTATTCGCTAGCTTTGCCTTCGCTCTTAACTTCTACTCTGATAGAGATACTGACAGACTTCACGATGGCAGACAAAAAGATACCAACCTTCGCCTCCAACCGATGGTCACCGGTGAGGTTACAGAGCGGGAATGCAAGATATTTTGCTTAGTGACACTCGTCACAGCAATTTTACTTGGCTTTCTGGTAGGTATCGCATTCGGATTGCTTGTGATCCTTTCTTGCCTCGTTGGTGGCATTCTGTATTCACATCCCAAGATCAGACTGAAGGCGAAACCGTTAGGGGATATCCTTTGCATTGCTCTGTTGGGCTTATTGGTACCTTCAGCAGGTTACTTACTAGGGTACGGAGTGCTACCTACCCCACTCATGATGCTCTTCTGGTTTTTGGTTACTGCTACTGGTTACACCGCTACTGTAATGAGCGACTATGAATTCGATATCAAAGCCGGGTTACGAACCTCTGCTGTCTTTTTCGGTCGAGGTGGGTTACTGAAGATCATGGTTATTGGCTGTACGCTTAGCCTTATTGTCGCATTCTTCATATTCAGGGATACCTATATGTACCCGGTCGGCACAAGGTACTTTGCAGTAATTACCCTTGCTATTGTGATTGCATTGACAGCAGGTATTTGGATGTCGCTAAACCGGCGTAGGAGGCACTTACCATCGATCTCTTTTCGTGTTCGTCGGTTCTATATGAGGAAGAGCTTCATAGATCTAAAAGCAATGCTATGGAGATCGCACAAACCCACTGGGATACAGCGAACCACAGTATCCCACAGTGGACGTTGGGTTTTCATTACACCCGGCATATTCGTTCTGGCCTTTCTCGTCTATGCTTATGTAAAGATTTCGTCTGGCTCATACTATTTGCCCTGGGATCCCTTTGGGGTCCCCTAAGACCACTCTCACCCCTTGAGTCAATGGAATTCTCCAACTTAGCGCCACTTATCTTGCGGATTCGCTGGCACCGTCCTTATCATGGTAGCGAGTTAGCCTGGCCTCTATTGGAGATTAAAGCCTCTCAAACTTCAACCACAAAACCTTCTTTGTGCTATCGATGACCCTCACTCGCTCCGCGATGCGCCAGCCCACCACCCAGACGATGCCCTCAGGTGAGCATACCAGGGGTACATGGTCGCGCCACATGCGTGGGATCTTGGCATCTACCATGAAGTCCTGAAGCCTCTTGGGCTCACCCATGCCCAACGGCTGAAAGCGGTCGCCAGCTTTACGCCCCCGCACCACCAGATTACTCCCTGCCGCATCTAGGTCGAGACATGCCACAAAACCCTCAGCCTTGCTCCCAGGCTGAGTAATACTCGCCCGCACCAGCCATCCGGGAAGCTCCGTATCCCCGGGCACATTTAATCTATTCTCCCCTTCTAAAGCGGGTAAGGGGCATATATCTACAGAACCTCTGGTCACCAGGCACGTTTGATAGCCCACGTGAAAAACCAGTCCCCTGGGCAGAGATAGCCTTTTACCCGCTGGCTTTGACAGTGCCTCCATCATCTTCTCTATGTGAACAGACTCGATATCGGTTAGGTCCCCCAAAATCTGGTCTACTACCTGACGTAGCAGGTGCCGCTGGAGTGCCGGGTGCAGCGATAGCAATGCCTTGCTATCTAGAAGTAATCCATTGGGCTGCTCTCTAACTACTCGATCCCATACTTGAAAGACTTGCTTCTCAATGAAAGATAGCTCATCGGCAGCGGAACGCGCTGTTCGTATCAGGGCATTACCGATATTCTTATTGTATTTTCGCAGGAGTGGCACAAGTTCATAGCGAATTCGATTTCGGGTATACTCCAGCGAGTAGTTCGATAAATCGCTCCGCGGGCTAAGCTTATGTACGCGGCAGTATTCCTCGGTCTCTCTCCTGGCGACATCAAGTAGCGGTCTCACCACCACTAAAATTCCGCCTCCCGGTGAGCGCAATTTTCTAATTGTCCCCATCCCCCTCAATCCCATTAGGCCTGTACCGCGGACCAGGTTCATCAGGATGGTCTCCACCTGGTCATCCTGGGTATGCCCCAGAGCGATACACCCTGCACCTATGGACTCTGCCGCACGGGAGAAAAAATCGTATCTAACCTCCCGAGCCGCCGCCTCCAATGAGAGGCTATGCTCCCTGTGATAGGCCTCCACATCCCTCTTCTCGAAAGTGGCAGGGATGCCCAGAGTATCGGATAACTCTTTGACATAGCTAGCGTCTGCATCGGATTCAATGCCCCGAAGCATGTGATTTAGGTGTGCCACATGGAGCCTCACCCCCAGGGAGTCCTTCAGTTGGTCAAGAATGTGCAGCAGGCATACCGAGTCGGGGCCACCGGAAACACCGACCAGCACTTTTCGCCCTTTCTCGCCCGTTTGATCCGGGGTCAGGCCCCTTTTTTGCATAAATCGGTAAACCCGCTGCCTCAAATCTTCCATCTCTCAACCGCTTCTTTCCAAATGACAGGTATCGTTAAACAGCGCCAAGGAGGCACCATGATCCCCAAAGTTGAGGATGCTTATCGAGGCAAGGCCGAGCCGCAACCTCCTGAAATTGGATGGGGCCATTCCCAATGCCTTTGCAATAATGCTCGAGATGGCCAAGCTATGGCTTACCAGGATAACAACCCTGTCAGTGTTCTCCCCAACTATTCTCTCCACCGCGGGCCAGGTTCGCTGCTGGAGCTCTGTCATGGATTCACCACCCGGCATCCTTAGAGAAGGGTTGCCCTTAATCCAATCCTTTAAAATATCGCCGTAGCGTTCCATCACCTCACCAAAGGTGAGCCCCTCCAGTTCCCCAGCGTCAATCTCCTTGAAGGCATCATCTTTCATCACCCTCAATCTATGAATGCGCGCTATCGCAGCGGCCGTCTCTCTGGCACGTCTAAGCGGGCTGGAGTAGATGGCAGAGACACTATCATTTTCGAGTTTCCGTGCAAGTAGCTCCACCTGCCTGCGCCCGTTACTATCTAGTGCAATCCCGGTATGCCCCACAACGCGGTTCTCCCGGTTCCACCTGGTTTCACCATGTCTTACCAGAATAAGCTTCATCCTGCCCCCTCCTTGTACTGGCGAGCTCGCGCCACCCTCCTGAAATAGGGGGGATGGTCATAGAATAATAGCTCTACCCAGCGAGCTGGCTTTGCCTCAGACAGGTTCTGGTTGGCAAGTTTGCTCATCACTGTGGTGAATCCCCCTGGGTTGTGGGTCAGGGTCAATGTATATTCATCGGCAGCACTCTCAATGTGGCGAGTGTAGGCACAGGTTAGCGGCACCATAAGTATGCCTAGGCCACCCAATGCAATAGCAAGCAGGGGAAAGGATGCAACATCGCTTATCCCGTTAAATCCAAAATGGTGAATGCCAGACTTCACTATCAGATGCGTCAGATAAAACCCACTCATTATAGTCGCTGCCTGAAGTGCGATGAGCTTTACGATGTCGCGATGGACGTGATGCCCTAACTCATGTGCCACGATAACCTCGATCTCCTCATGTGAATATTTCCCCAGAATTGTATCACCAATAACTATCCGCCTGGTGTTTCCCAGGCCCATAATGGCGGCATTACCTGTAGTAACTTTGCTGCTCAGATTTATGGTGAATACTCCCACCACCCTCTCCCCCACCCTTTCGGCAAAACGCACCAGCCTCTCCCCCAGGCTAATGTCGGCGAGGGGCTCCATTCTATAGAAAAGGGGTACAATAATAACCGGGGCCAGATTGGTCATCACTACGGTGAGCAGTATGAGAAAAACGGCGGCCAGTAACCACCACAGGTCAGGGAAGTTCGCCAGAAGCCAGTAAACAAACACCATGATACCCAGGCCCAGGCCCAGGATCAAGCCCAAAACACCTGCCTTCAACCCATCAAGGAGCCAGCCCCTCATTCTTTGACTCAATAGTCCGAAGCTACGTGGTAGCAAAAATCCCCTATATAAGCTTAGAGGTGCGGATACAATCGCGAAACAGAGCATTATGGTGGCAAAGTAGAGTGCCACCCTCAAAGGTTGTGGAAAGTCCAGCAGGTTGCGTAGGCTTGTAGAAAGCGGAGTGAGCAACAGTACCAGGATGAATAAAGCGGCGATGCCTAGTTCTAAAAAAGCGAGAGCACGCATAATCCTTGCATAATTTTTAGCCTTCTCCTGCCTTCCCCAATCGAGCCCCGCCATGCTATTTGCCCGCCAGGATTAACTTGGTACGTTGGATTAATCTCGGGGGATCGGGGAAGCCAACGGACAAAGTTACCTGCTCCGCTCTCCCTGTAGCGGAGTTGTCGTTTCTCAGACGCATGCCTAGAGTGCACAACGACTCCTGCCACTCAATGAGCCAGAGTCTATCTACTAGGATGCGAATGTCATAATGCCGTACGACGTGGTCCCTCGTATGCTGCCAGGGGAAATGCTTTTTCGCCATAAAGGAACGAATCACCTCCTCCACCTCCTGTGGCAGCTTATCGGTGGTCAACTCGACCCGGTATTCCGCCTGCCTGACCTGCGATTGCAGAGAGGGAAGCTGCAGTGAGACCTGCTCCACCCCCGTGATACCGATGCCGCGGGGCAACTGCTCTGCCACCGCCTTTATGAAATAGTAGGGAGAAAACCGCTTGCTAAGAAGGATGTCCATTAATTCACCCTCGCTTATTACTCCGATGGGAAGGGGTGCCGCAATGGAGATTCTCGGGTGCAGGCTGAATCCCTGCGAGTAAGCCAGCGGTATATCGGCACGCCTGAGCGCCCGTTCCCATAACCTCATCAAATCCAGGTGAGAAAGATATTTTATCTCCTCTCCCCGAGTAAATGCGATGCGCAGCCGCTGCATATCACTCCCTGGTCACCAGGACCTTCTCGATCCTCAACTCCCGCATCTGTGTGATCGCCAACTTAAGGCCACCGTACCTCACCTGCTCCCCTTCCCTTGGGATATGACCAATAAGGCTTAGTAAGAAGCCTGCTACGGTGTCATAATCACCCGTAGGCAATTCAAGCCCCAGTTCCTCATTGGCCTCCTCTACCCTCATGCCGCCATCGATCTGAACTGTCCGGTCATCAATAACCTCGAAATCCTTGTCCACCTTCATCAGCTCATCCCCCATTTCACCCACGATCTCGCCCACCAGTTGCTCCATCGTCACAATGCCACTGGTAACACCGTACTCATCAACCACCACAACCAAGGGGTAACCCTGGGACTGCATCTCGGCGAAAAGCTGTGCAATGCGTTTGGTCTCCGGGACAAAGAGAACCGGACGCACCAGGTCATCAATGGCGCCCCTTTTATCCAGCGAACCGATAGCCTGTGCCATAAGCACATCCTTTATGGTAAGGATCCCAACAACAGTATCGATACTATCCCGATAAACCGGGAAACGGGTATGTGGGAATTCAGCGTAGACGGCGAGGAAATCCGCTAGCTTTGTCCCCTCCTCTATCCAGATTACCTCAGGCCGGGGTGTCATTACCTCACGGACGGTGCGGTCACCGAAAACGAACACCTTATGCAACAGCTCTGCCTCTGACGCCTCCACCGTGCCCTCATCACGCCCGACAGATATCATGCCACGTATCTCCTCCTCGCTTACCAGCATCTGTGGCACCCTAGCATGCCCACCAGCAAGTATCGAGCCGAGCCAGCTTAATCCCGCCGCCAGTGGATAGACTATCTTTGTGATGACCTCCAGCGGATAGACATAGAGCAAGGCCAGCCTCTGGGGGTGTCTTATGGCAAGAGTTTTGGGCGTTACCTCTGCGAACACTAAAAGCAGCAGGGTTACCACTATTGTGGCGATAAGTACCCCTATATCTCCCTCCCATATCGATACCGCTATCGCCGTGCCCAGGGCAGCAGCTGCCACATTTACAAAGTTATTGCATAGCAGCACCGTCGCCAGCAGCCTCTCTGGTCTCTCTGTGATCCGTTCCACCCGTCCCGCACCGCTCACCCTGCTGTCCACCAGGTGCCTCACCCTCGCCTTGGGCAATGATATAAAGGCAGTCTCGGCACTAGAGAAGAATGCGGAGAAAGCTAGGCAAATAAAAAGAAGCACCAGGTACAGAATGCTAGTGCTATCCATCTTGGAATCCCTCCCTCATTATTTCGCTCTTCAGCCAACCCGGGCAATTACTCATTTCAATCATATCATCGCCCCCCTTAGCTGTCAAAATTGCATACCCTTCCAGTATACTATTGAAACATCACATTTAGCCAATTACCACAGCAAGCTGATGGGCATCTAAAAGCTGTTAAAACATGCTTGGTCGAAGGAGTTCTGCTCACGGTTTTGATATTCAATGTATTTCCATCTATAACTTGTGTATCCAGACCAAGGTGATACCTAAGATTAATAACGTCATGCTTCGTCCTTCTAATCCCCATGCCGTAGTTACACACAAAAAGTCTTCGCCAAGGGAAGCGCCACTAGCTCACCTTTCGGCGATCCGCCTTCCTCCCTCTAGCAATCTGGCGGGTATCCAATGGGAGGTTCTATGAACACATTTAGATGTAGATAAGCCCTACAATAACAAACTAAAGAGCACCTCCTAGTTACAACAGACCACTTCCAGTATATCAAAGCGAAAGAATATTTTTATCATTGTGGTTTTTTCAACTAAAGGGAACCCAAAGTTCTAAAAACGGTGATTTACATCGGGCAGAACATTTGCTATATTGCTATAGGGCAAAGGGGGCAAAATAATGAATATCCTCGGCATCGAAACTTCCTGCGATGAAACAGCAGCAGCCGTGGTCAGGGATGGCAGGGATATCCTATCCAATGTCATCGCCTCCCAGATGGACCTGCATGCTCGCTATGGAGGCATCGTACCCGAGGTGGCCTCCCGCCAGCACCTGCTAACCGTTATCCCTATTATCCAAGAGGCGATGGCTCAGGCCCAAACCCGCTGGGGCGATCTGGATGCTATAGCGGTTACCAACGGGCCTGGTCTTGCCGGTTCCCTCATTGTCGGGGTGAACATCGCCAAGGCCATCGCCCTATCTCGAGGCATACCCCTTCTGGGCGTAAACCACCTGGAGGGACATATCTATGCCAACTGGCTTGAGGGTAGCACCCCGGACGTCCCCGCTATCTGCCTTATCGTCTCCGGTGGACACAGCGACCTACTCCTTGTAAAGGGGCATGGCAGCTATCAACTCCTGGGGAGAACCAGAGATGATGCCGCCGGCGAAGCATTCGATAAGGTGTCCAGGATCCTGGGGCTGGGCTACCCCGGCGGCCCCGCCATAGAGCAATTCGCCATAGAAGGTAATAGCGCTCGCTACCGCCTTCCCCGTGCCTGGCTCAAAGATAGCGATGACTTTAGCTTCAGTGGGCTCAAGACTGCGGTGCTGCACCTTGTGGAAAAAGAATGCCAAAAAGCGCATCTAGTGGACGCCCCCTTGAATTCAGAGCGTACACAATCACAAAGATGGACTGCAGGCGGAAAGTTCGAAATAGGCTCAGCTTCTATTAGTTCCACCTCCAAATCAGCGGAAACACAACCGAAAGTGCAGCTTCATCTCGAAAAGGGCGAAAAAGCCGATATCGCCGCCAGCTTTCAGAAGGCGGTAGTCGATGTTTTGGTCACCAAGACTGTGGCAGCAGCAAAGCGGCTGAACACCCGGCAGATCCTCCTCGGTGGCGGCGTCGCTGCAAACCACCTGCTTCGACAAATGATGGCCCAGCGCTCTCCCATCCCCATACTCATCCCCAACCCCATTCTGTGCACCGATAACGCCGCCATGATCGCCTCCTGTGGCTATTTCCATCTCGATATGGGCAAACGCTCAGGCAGCGATCTCGATATCTATCCAAACCTCAGCCTGTGACAAACCTTTCGATGCTGGAAGAGCATCAGTGAGCTATTGCTAGCATTATAGAGGATGAAGGCTTCTATATGGTATATATACATGTATTAATGCTCTTCAGCTGCCATAACGGTCTATCTACACACTTGCAGCATTAATCAATCTAGTCTAATATATTTTAGCACTCTCATGATTAGACTGCTAATAGGAGGTTAAGGATGGCAATCAAGTTACAACCATTAGGAGACCGGGTAGTGATAAAGCCTTCAGCCGAGGAGGATGTAACCAAGGGGGGTATCATCTTGCCCGATACCGCAAAGGAGAAGCCGCAGCGGGGTGTGGTCATCGAGGTGGGCCCAGGCAGGTTGGATGAGGAGGGCAAGCGTATTCCCATGGAGGTTAAGAAGGGCGACAAGGTGATCTACTCCAAGTATGCCGGCAGTGAGATCAAGCAAAACGATGAAGAGGTTTTAATCCTGCGGGAGAGCGATATACTCGCTAAGTTCAGCTAATAAGGAGGGGAAATGGCAAAACAGATAGTTTACGATGAGGATGCAAGGCGCAATCTCAAGATTGGCATGGATGCTCTTGCCAATGCGGTGAAGATTACCCTTGGACCCAAGGGGCGTAATGTAGTGCTGGATAAGAGGTTCGGACCGCCTACGATCACCAACGATGGCGTCACCATCGCAAAGGAGATCGACCTGGAGGAGCCCTTCGAGAACATCGGGGCTCAACTGATCAAGGAGGTGGCCACCAAGACCAATGATGTCGCCGGCGATGGCACCACCACCGCCACCGTGCTCGCCCAAGCAATGCTACATGAAGGAATGAAGAACGTCGCTGCCGGGGCAAACCCCATGTCGCTAAAGAAGGGCATTGAGAAGGCTACAGCAGCCATCCTCGATGCGCTAAGGAAGATGAGCACCCCGGTGACCACTAAGGAGCAGATATCTCAGGTAGCATCCATCTCCGCAGCCGATGAGAAGATCGGAAACCTCATCGCCGAGGTCATGGAAAAAGTGGGTAAGGATGGGGTGGTCACCGTTGAGGAAGGGAAGGGGATAGAGTTTGAGACGGAGTATGTCGAGGGAATGCAGGTCGACCGCGGCTATATCTCCCCCTATTTCGTCACCAGCCCGGAGAGGATGGAGGCGGAGATCGAGGACCCCTATATCCTGATCACCGATAAGAAGATCTCCGCGGTAGCTGACCTGCTACCCGCCCTGGAAAAGGTGCTTCAGGTAACCAAGAACGTGGTCATTATCGCTGAGGATGTAGACGGTGAGGCACTTGCCACCCTGGTGGTCAACAAGCTAAGGGGCACTATCAATTGCCTTGCGATTAAGGCGCCGGGCTTCGGCGATCGGCGGAAGGCGATGCTCGAGGACATGGCTCTCCTTACCGGAGGCACGATGATTACCGAGGAGATGGGCCGAAAGCTCGATTCTGCCACAGTTGAGGATCTGGGAAGAGCCAGAAGGATAATCTCCACCAAAGAGGAAACCACCATCATCGAAGGCAAGGGCTCGGATGAGGCAATTGAGGCGCGTATCAAGCAGATTAAGACCCTGATTGATGATAGCACCTCCGACTTCGATAAGGAGAAGCTGCAGGAGCGCCTGGCCAAGCTAGCCGGCGGTGTCGCCGTGATCAAGGTGGGAGCAGCCACCGAGGTTGAGCTCAAGGAGAAGAAGCATCGCGTCGAAGATGCCCTATCCGCAACCCGGGCAGCAGTAGAAGAGGGAATTGTCCCCGGAGGCGGGGTCGCCTTCATCAACGCTATTCCCGCTCTCGACAAGCTGAAGGTAGAGGGCGACGAGCTCACTGGGGTTGCCATTGTGAGGCGTTCCCTGGAGGAGCCGCTCCGCATGATCGCTCAGAATGCCGGCAAAGAGGGATCGGTTGTGGTAAATCACGTTCGTGAGAGCAAGGGTGGCATCGGTTACGACGCCCTGCGCGACGATTACGCCAACATGAAGCAGCGTGGTATTATCGATCCGACCAAGGTGACCAGAGCGGGGCTCGAGAATGCCGCGAGCATTGCCGCTATAGTTCTCACCACAGAGGCTCTGATCACCGACATCAAGGAGAAAGAGAGAGCCATGCCCCCATCGATGCCTGAATATTAAAAATGCTGCGTTTCACAAATCGTAGCTGCGGTATATCGGCTGTAGCTACGATTTTCATTACCAGCGCAGGTTGGTGTTCAAGCTGGCTTTTAAAATATCTTCGCTTAGTCTTAAAGCCTGAGAAGGCTATGGAGGCGATCCTCACTGGCTACGGAACCAACAATGGCCAGGTTAAGCTTCTCAGTAAGGAGCAGTTGAGTTGCCACCTGCTTCAGATCCTGAGGGGTGATGGCATCTATTATCGAGGATACCTCATCCACCGTGCGGATCTGGCCGGTTAGTAGTTCCTGACCTCCCAACCAGCCAGCGACACTCCTGCTATCCTCCATTCGAAGCAGCAGGCGACCCTTGGCTAACTCCTTAGCCTTTGTTAGCTCAAGGTCAGGCACCCCCTCTTTTAGGTGTGAAAGCACCTCGATCATGACCGCTATAGTATCGGCAGCGTTCTTTGGGTCCACCCCGGCATAAATGGTAAGCGCCCCCGAGTCCAAGAAGTGGTCCACATAGCTATGTATATCGTAGGCCAGCCCTCGCCGCTCGCGAATCTCCTGATATAGGCGACTGCTCATCCCCTCGCCTAATATCACATTCAGCAGGTCCAGATTGAACCGATCGGGGTGGTCCACGGGGAGTCCCCTCACCGCCAGACATATATGAGCCTGCTCGGTATCCCTCTGCTCAATACGCATGTGAGCTTCCTGCTGGTGATCCTCCGTGGGATATGGGGAGTGTGGAGTAGCCACCGCCCAGTCTCCCAATGCCTCGCTCACGCGCGATAAGACCTCCTCATGTCCAATGTCACCAGCAACACTGACCACGGTGTTATTGGGCACGTACTGTCGGCTCAGGTAGCCCAGAAGCATCTCTCGACTCAAGGCACCTACCGTCTCCTTGCTCCCGGCAATATCACGCCCCAGGGGTTGATTCGGCCAGACTACTTCATCGATAAGTAAACTCGCCCGATGCTGGGGTGAATCCATGCTCTCACTAAGCTCCTCGATAATGATACCGCGCTCTCTCTCTATATCCTGAGCATCGAACCGGGAATAGCGGAGCATATCCACCATGAGGTCCAAAGCAAGAGGAAAGTGGGGGCGAGCCACCTTGCACCAGTAAACAGTAAACTCCCTATCGGTGCCCCCATTGAGTATGCCGCCCACCCCTTCGATAGCCTCGGCAATCTCCCTGGCGGTAGCGCGGCGCTCTGTCCCCTTAAAGCAAAGGTGCTCTATAAAGTGTGAGGTTCCCGCCTCCTCCTCACCTTCGTAGCGCGAGCCAGCGCTAATGAAGATATTTATACATGCCGCGCGTGTATGTGGCATGGCGCCAGTGATGATGCGAAGCCCATTATCCAGAACGCTCTTCTTATACAAAAGGAACCTCAAGCAAATTCTAGCCCCCTCTCCCATTGCTGTCAACCTGCGTTGGTTGACTTTGACCTGCCCAATTGCTAATATGAAGCTACAGTTCGAAGGGTAATCGCTAGGGCATATTGAGAGCGAGAGTTCGAGTTTCTTTACCAAGCAGACATTTTACGTAAACAATTAAAATAGAAGCAGAAGACTTTTCCAACCATATCTTCAAAGGACTGAAAAAGCTAATAATGCAGATTGCCACGGGCATTCACGCCATTCCAGCGGGGACAGATCGCCTTCTAGGTCATTTTGCGCCCCAGGTCTATCTTGTGATCGCAGATGAGGGTGTACTTATCGACTCAGGATATGGTGATGAGGGGTCAGTCAGTTGTCGCATAGATTATGTTAACAATTTCGCCGGACTTAGGCTAGCCTATATCGTTATCACTCATGCCCATCTCGACCATATAGGCGGGGCAGCCAGGCTGCGTGAAAAAACGGGGGCTAAGATTGTCCTTCACTCCACTGAGCAAACCGGTATCACAGTGGATCACGTGGTAGCTGATGGAGACATCATCTCGCTTAAAGGCATCGATCTTGAGGTGGTACATACCCCAGGGCACAACCCGGGACACATCTGCCTCTATATAAGAAAAGATAAGATACTATTTTCCGGCGACCATATTCTGGGCCTTGGCACCACGGCGATACATCCACCCAAAGGGGACATGGCACAGTATATCGATTCTTTGAGGAAGCTCCTTGACTATGATATTGATCTGATCTGCCCCGGACATGGTCCACTTATAAGGGAACCGCAGCGAAAGCTGGATGAGTTGATCGAGCATCGAAAAGAGCGCGAGTATCAGGTAATCGCCGTGTTACGCCAGGGTGATAATACAGTAAAGCAATTGGTAGCTGAGATCTATCCCGAGCTAGCTGGCTTCCTCTACGAACTAGCCAAAGGGCAGGTATACGCCCACCTTATAAAGCTGGAGAGGGAGGGAAAGGCTTGCTCTCAAGGAATAGGGGAGGAAGTCAGCTATAAACTAGCCTCCCCAGGAGGCAGATATGCTTAGGCTATTTCCACAAACCACTCAGGTACAAAAAAACCACCTCGTAATTGGCGGATGCACGGCCGGGACACTGGCCGGTGAATTCGGCACGCCGCTCTATGTCTTTGACGAAGCGACGCTGAGGGGGAAGTGTACCGAGTATCGAGAGGGGTTTTCGCAGCGTTATCCCAATAGCCTGGTGATATACGCGTGTAAAGCCTTCATCAACCGTGCACTGGCGCAACTCTTCAATGAAGAGCGACTGGGGCTCGAGGTTGTCTCCGCAGGGGAACTTGCCATCGCCGAATCGGTTGGCTTCCCCATGGAGCGAGTCTACTTTAACGGCAATAACAAATCGCGTCAGGAGTTGGAGCTGGCAATAAGGTGGGGAGTGGGACGCATTGTGGTGGACAATCTTTATGAGCTTTCCCTGCTCAACGAGGTAGCAAAGAATGCTGGATCGCGGCAAGAGATACTCCTGCGCCTCTCCCCCGGCGTTGACCCTCACACCCACGCCCACTTAACCACCGGGATTATCGATAGCAAGTTTGGCTTCCCCCTGGACAAGGTTGAGGAGGCGCTCACCTCGGCGATGTCTTCTCTCGAGCTTATCGGGATGCACTTCCACATCGGCTCCCAGATATTCGAGCTTGCGCCCTATAAGCAGGCAATCGGTATTGTGCTGGATTTTGCCGCTGAGATGAGCCGCAAACATAGCTTCAAGCTCAAAGAGCTAAGCATTGGGGGAGGGCTGGCAATCACCTATACGGAAGACTCCCCGGCCCCCACCATCGGCGAACTTGCCGAGGCGACCGCATCCACGCTTCTTGAAAAGAGCGAGGCGCTTGTCCTTGAGCCACCACGGCTTATCGTTGAGCCAGGGAGGTCTATAGTCGGTCCGGCGGGGGTTGCCCTCTATACCGTAGGGGCGATAAAGGAGATTCCTGGAGTTCGCAAATATGTCTCCGTGGATGGGGGCATCGCCGATAACATCCGCCCCGCACTCTACGGAGCCAAATACGAAGCAATAGTGGCAAACAAAGTAGTGGGTGAAAAGAGCGAAAAAGTCACCGTGGCGGGCAAGCTCTGCCAATCGGGGGACATCCTGATTAAGGACATCGACCTGCCCAAACTCGCGCCCGGGGACGTCATTGCCGTGCCCTGCTGCGGGGCCTACTGCCTCCCCATGGCCTCAAATTACAATGCCGCGCTGAGGCCAGCCATCGTTATGGTCAATGATGGAAGGGCGCGCCTCATCCGCCGCCGTGAGAGCTATGAGGATCTAATGAATTGCGACATTATTTAAGACCGCCAAATAAAAAGGGCCAAATTACCGCAACCAATTCTATTTTATTCAAGGTTGGACAAGTGAATCGAGTGAAGACTGCTTCGAACATTTCAAACGTTTCGAAAAACATGATGTGAAAGTGAAAACATCAGAATTATAATATCGCAAACGTAAAGGACGAAAAGAAATATGTGGCAGGTAGTGGGATATGATATAGCGGTCGCCCTTTTAGACAGTGGTCTAAAGGGTGGCAAACTATCTCATGCCTATCTCTTCGTCGGTCCACCTCACGTGGGAAAGATGACCCTGGCCTCTAATCTGGCTCAAGCCTTAAACTGCCAGGGGGACGATCAGCCCTGCGGGGTTTGTGCATCATGCCAAAGGATCGCCCAGCTAAGACATGCCGATGTCCAGGTAATCGGCCCCAATGGCAGGGCGGAGATCAGCATTGACCAAATCAGGGAGATGGAGCGCTCCGCCTCACTTAAACCCTTCGAGGGAAGGAATCGGGTATTTATCATCGATGGTGCAGAGCAACTCTCCTCCGAGGGGGCAAATAGCCTGCTCAAAACGCTGGAGGAGCCACCGCCCAATGTTCAGATAATACTTCTCGCCGTAAATGAGGGGCTGCTTTTACCCACGGTTCGCTCCCGCTGTCAGAGGCTGGAGCTAAGACCACTCCCCATCACAGTAGTGGAGCGGGCACTTATCGAGCAATGGGAGGCAACCCCGGAACAGGCGATGGTACTTGCCAGACTTTCCTTGGGTTGCCTTGGCTGGGCAGTGGGTGCACTGAGTGATGATAGTGTCACCGGCAAGCGTGCTGAGCGCCTCAGCGCACTGCTCCAGCTCACCTGTGTGGGGCGAGCGGAGCGCTTCGCCTACGCCGGCCAGTTAGCAAGCCAGTTCAGCAAAGATCGGGAAGCGCTCCGCGAGGTACTCTCCCTATGGGTTGGCTTGTGGCGTGATCTACTGCTGGTTAAGGTGGGATGCCGCGACCTCATTACCAATATCGATCAAGAGGAATCGCTTTGCAGGGAGACGGAAAACTACAACCTGAATAGGATCAAAGGTTTTATTGAGAGCCTACAGCATGCTTTAGAAGAACTGGGTCAAAACGCAAACCCCCGTCTGGTGCTGGAGGTACTCATGCTTAACCTACCACAAAGTGAAGGGAGTTAGCTCATAATATTATGACCGAAGTGATTGGCGTACGATTCAAGCGAGCAGGGCGGATATATTACTTCGACCCGGCAGACACTGAGGTAAACGTGGGTGACTGGGTAGTGCTGGAGACCGGGCGCGGACCGGAGCTAGGCAGGGTGGTCATTTCACCAAAGCAGGTGCTTGCAAGCGATATTACTGAGCCGCTTAAGCCGGTACTCCGCAAGGCAGAGGAGGAGGATCTCAGCAAATGGGGTGAACTAAAGGGTAATGAGCGGGAGGCACTGGAGAAGTGCCACGAGATAAACTCCAGACTGGGCCTGCCCATGAAGTTCATCTCGGCACAGTACAACCTCGATGGCACTCGCCTCACCATATTCTTTAGTGCCGAGGGTAGGGTGGACTTTCGCGACCTCTTGAAGGAGCTTACCACCACCTATAAAACCCGTATCGAACTTCGCCAGGTAGGGCCACGAGATGAAGCAAAGCTTCTCGGAGGCTACGGCAAATGCGGTCGCCCATTATGCTGCACTACCTATCTATCCGAGTTCAATCCTGTCTCCATCAGAATGGCGAAAGAGCAAGACCTTCCCCTTAACCCGCTCAAGATCTCCGGTGTTTGCGGAAGGCTGCTATGCTGTCTGAGCCACGAAAGTGGGCAATACCGCATCATGAAGGAAAAGCTGCCCCCCATCGGGCAGCATGTGACCACCCATCTAGGAGTAGCCACGGTGGTGGGCGGAAATCCTTTAAAGGAGACGGTGCTGGTGCAACTAAATAGCGGTGCCACTGTGGAATTGCCAGTTGAACAGGTAAAAAGGGAGGGTGGGAAGCCCTGAAAAGGGCGTCTAGTCCCCCTCATCTCTCTGCTGCAGGGGAAGGAACTTCTGCCAGCCGTTGTGCCTCTTTATATACTCGAAAGGTACACAGTAGCCGCTAACATAAGGTGCGAATGGCTGTCGGATGAGCCGCATCCCCGCCTCTTGAGGGGTACGTCCTGCCTTGTGATTGTTGCACCTCAGGCAAGCGCTAACTACATTCTCCCAGATATGTCGGCCCCCTCTATGCCGAGGATCTACATGATCCAAGCTAAGCTCCCTGGTCTCACTACCGCAATACTGGCAGGTATATTTATCCCGCTGGAACACCTCGCGGCGGGTTAACTTCTTCTCCGGTCGAGGGCGCCTCACCATGTAAACCAAACGAATCACCGAGGGCATGGGGATAGTATCACTAGCTGTGTGTATCATCCCCGAGTCATTCTCCAGCGTTTCTGCCTTGCCGCGAATGACCAGAACCACCGCCCGCCGTACCCGTGAGACATTAAGCGGTTCATAGTTCTGATTTAGAACTAGCACCGGGGAGTTTACCATTTAGCGGGTCCTCCTCAGCGGCTTTCCCCTCTCCGAGGGGGCAAGGTCAGAACGGTAATCGGGAACATCGATATTAAAAGGCGTACTCAATCTGGGGTCGCCGAGCCGCGAGCCTATCCTGTTTTCCAGATTCTCCAGGGATAGGCAGGTGGTAATCACTGTGGGCAACCGATCATTATAGCGATAGTTGATCAACTGGTAGAGCTTCTCCTGAGCCCACGGAGTGATCGCCTGTTCCCCAAAGTCATCGAGTATCAAGAGTGTTGCATTTTTTACTCTGTCGAACAGCTCGTCATGACCCAATCTGCCATCGGTGTTATAGGTAGAGCGTAGATGATCAAGAAAGTCTGGGACAACTATAAAGATAACCGGTTTACCCCTTTTCAGTTGATAATTACCGATGGCAGCGGCTAAATGAGTTTTACCACATCCATTGGGGCCAAGAAACACCAGCCATCCCTCCGGCTCCTCGGCGAAGCGACGCGCCAGCTTAATGGCATCATCCAATATCGTCTGCTCCTCCCGCGAGAGATTGAGCCTCTTTTCAAAATTTTCGAAGCTCATCCTGCTTAACAGCTTCAGTCCCAGGTCACCACTATCTCGCCGAAGCCGCAGCATGTGCGCTTCCTCAGACTCCCCATGATTGCACTGACAGGAAACCACCCTTGTGAAATCGGGGCGTCCCGAGGGGAGCAGCGGATGAATAAAACCTGCCCCTCTACAAATAGGACACTCCGGCGACACCACCTTATTCGATTCGGCGTTTGACCAGGTGTCCGTATCTTCCCCTGATATATTTGTCCCGATCCTCTTTAGAATCTCTCCCAGGCGCTCCATGCTCCTTACCCTCACTAGCCCATCTCTTCAAAATGGCTTCAATATACTTCAAGTTGCGTTTGTTTCGGCTCACCGCCTCCCTGAAGGCATCCTCGATCCAGGAAGCAGGATAAAGCTGCTCCGCATCCTTTAACTCATCAGCGATCATCGGGGTGAGCATGCCAATGTTCTCCTCATAAAGGGTGAATATATTGGAGCTCTCCTCGGTCTCAGGCGACTGGGGGGAATCCAAAAAAGGTTCCTTATCTGGTAACACCGCCACGTCTATCTCCCCACGCTCTATTCTGGCATACACCTTCCGATCGTCCTCCGTGTTGAGGAAATAAAGCTCTACAGGCCTCTCATCCCGCTCCAAATTCAACCTAATTATCGTACCCCGGCTTACCGCCTTCTCCAGTCCATGCCGAAGCGTCTCCCCATTACCCATACTCTTCATTAGCATCCGATCAGCTAGAAGCTCTCCACAGGTTACAAACCTGGGGTAGCCCCGCTTCCCATAAATGACCCAGAAGAGATGAAGCGTTACCTTTAATTCAGCGATGTCATCGATCTGGGGAATAAGCTGACTAAAGAAAAGATTGGGTAGCGGGGTGAAGCGCGTCCCTCGTGGAAAACCAAGAAAGGGCTTCATCCCGCCCGCTCCACCTCATAATCGGCGAATTTCACCGTTTTTGCCAGGAAACGCAACTTCCCCTCGCCTATAGGCCCATTGCGTTGCTTCGCAACTATAATGTCAGCAACTCCCCTGGGGAAAGGCTCATCGAGATGGTACTTCTTCCACTCCTCCTCGGATATATTCATATCCTCGCGGTATATGAATACCACAACATCGGCGTCCTGCTCTATAGCACCGCTCTCCCTTAGGTCGGAAAGCAATGGTCTGTGAGAAGCTCGACCCTCTGGTGCCCTTGAGAGCTGAGAGACCGCTATTAGCGGAACATTCAGCTCGCGAGCGAGCTCCTTAAAGGAGCGGGAGATCTCAGTTACCTCCTGAACCCGCCCCTCCCTACCATTTCCCCTCACTAGTTGCAGGTAATCTACAATGATGAGGTCTATACTCTGCTCGTAGTGAAGCCGCCGTGCCTTCGATTTCATCTCCACCACCCGCAGGACGGGAGAGTCATCGATATATATCGGTGCCTCAGAGAGCACACCGGTGGCCTCCATAATCCTTCGCTCCTCAGCCTCCGTCTGCTGGCCAAGTCGCAACTGTTTGGAATCGACCCCCGCCTCGCTGGAGAGAAGACGCTGTACCAGTTGCTCCCGTGCCATCTCCACACTGAAGATAGCTACACGGGCCTTTTGCTGTACTGCAGCGTTTCTGGCTATTCCCAAGACGAGGCTTGTCTTGCCCGCGCCCGGCCTGGCAGCAATTACTACCATATCGGAGCGTCGGAGTCCCCCCAGGATATCATCCAGGGCAGCAAAGCCCGTATTTATCACCTCCCCCTCGAAGGGACGAATCTCGCTTTCCTCGAAGTATCGGTCGAGGAGCTCGCGAATGGGTACGAAGTCCCAGGGTCTCTTAGCATGGCGCAAGCGAAATAGGATGTCCTCCGCTCTACCGAGCGCATCCGCCACGTCCGGTCCCGCCTCGTAGCCGATTTGTTCAATCTGACCTGCCGCAACTACTAGGTGACGCATCACAGACATACGGTGAACAATCTGGGCATAGTACTCAACATGCACCGATGTGGCCACATTTGAGACCAGATGGGTCAGGTAGGCAGCCCCACCAACCGCTTCCAGCCTCTCTCGCCACCCCATCTCATGAGCTACTGTAACCTGATCTATGGCCTCATTTCGCTCATAGAGGTCAAAGCATGCCGCATACACCCACTGATTCTTCTCCCGGTAGAAGTCCTCTGGCTTGAGGAATGTGGCTATCTTATAAATGGCATCACCATCGATGAGGAGAGAGCCTACTACCGCCTCCTCAGCCTCGATATCATGAGGTGGCAACCTCTCGGTTGACATTACTAATCCTTTGCCTCTGGCTCCTCTTGAGCCGCTTCTTTCGCCTTTTCCTTATCCTTCAGCTTTGCCTCCACCCTCTCTTCCTCCACAACAACCTTTAACTTAGGCACAAGGTCTCCAGATAGCTTTACCGAAACCTCATACTCTCCAAGCTGGTGAATTGGCTCATCCAGCTCTACCTTTCGCTTATCTATATCCTGTCCGGTGAGCCGCTGCACTTCATCGGCGATGTCCGCACTGGTAACCGCCCCGTAGAGGCGATCGTGAGCACCAATCTTAGCCCTTATAACAACCTCCAACCCCTCCAGGGTCTGAGCCAGATCCGCCATCCCAGCACTGGCCACTAGCTGGCGGCGCTCCTCAGCGTTACGCCTTTCCTCCGCCCGCTTCATTAAAACAGGAGATGCAAACTCGGCAAGCCCCCTAGGGAGCAGGAAATTTCTGCCGTAGCCATTGGAGACCTCCTTTACCTCCCCCATCTCCCCTAACCCGGATACATTCTGAAGTAAAACTACTCTCATTTTTTCCTTCTTCCCTTTTTCTCCCGTTTCACTCTAATAATTTTGCAAAACGACGAAATTGTTCACGATAATTTCCCCACTTTCCCCCGATTTATTATAATCCACGCTGCCGAAAATAAAAAGATAGACCTTTCCATCCGTATTTATCAGCATGAAGTAAAAAGAAAAACCGCACCATAATAAACTCCGGTGCGGTATTAAAACACATTCTATGACAATTTTAACAATGTACTACTACTACCCAGCGAGCAACTCAGCGACCACATCGCTAACCTCACGCCCATCCACCTTGCCCTTGAGTTGTGGCATAAGCTGGGACATTACCTTGCCCTTATCGCCGGGCCCTCGTGCCTCGACCTGCTCTATCACCTTACGAGCCGCCTCGCTAATTTCCTCACGGCTTATCTGTCTGGGCAAATATTCCAGCAGGGCAGCCAGTTCCGCCTCCTCCTTATCCACCAGGTCCTGTCGATTTCCCTTTATAAATTCAGCAATGCTCTCGCGGTGCTGCTTAACCTCCCTGGAGATTATATCTATAACACCGGCATCATCCAGACTAGCACCCTTAGCGATCTCAGCATTCTTCACGCCTGCCCTAACTAAACGAAGTGCCGATACCCGCGCCTTTGTACCCCTTTTTTGCGCCTGTATCAAGTCAGTTGCTATCTTTTCCTGTAGCGTCATGTCTGTTTCACCTACGAGAGCGCTTCATCTGCTACTTCGAGTGCTACTTCGGGTGCTACTTCGGGTGCTCTTTCGACGCTTCGCTGCCTCTTTCCGTTTTCGCGTGGTGCATGGTTTCTCATAATACTCTCTTCTCCGAAACTCGGAGAGTATACCAGCCTGCTGCACCTTCCGATTGAACCTCTTTAGAAGACTGTCGAAGTTCTCTCTCTCTTCTAGTATTACCTCAGCCACATGATCCCCTCCTTTCTCACCGCTATAGTCACACGTCTATATTCACAGATATTCTAGCTACTTAATCGCAATGTGTCAAGTTATATAAAAGGACAACACTTTAAAATGATGAAAGGAGCCCATTTTGAATTACTTCGATAACTGGACGAGCAATATGTTTACCGACGGGCGTAACACGAGTATAAAGACGCAGCAGTGCAACTCCTATGGTTCAAGGAATGTGGAGGTGCACTGCAGGGAAAATGCTACTGTGTTCTGCACCATTTCATAGCTGTTTCCACTCGATTTTACAGAGAGCTGTTATAAAAAAAGGCTTCCCGGCAGTGACATATTTTCCGCAGTCACGTTCGCAACCAGTATCGTCTGCGCTGGGACGTTTCACTTCCGTGTTCGGGATGGGAACGGGTGGGTCCGTCCCGCTAAAACCACCGGAAAGCCAGCAATAAGTTTAGCATAAATACATCACACTGTAAAGTTTTTATACTCATCATGTTGATGTTCTATGATTTTGTCACCCATTAACTGTTCTGAGAAAATGTCACCCTATGAAAGAGAAGGTGACATTGAATAGGAAAGAGCAGAAGAGATTGATGGTGTTAAACCAGGTGGGGAGGGGTGTGGTGACTTGCAGGGAAGCCAGTGAGGCGTTGCATCTCTCACTGCGCCATGTAAGGAGACTCCTGGCAGCGTATAGGAAGTAGGGCGCCGCGGCATTAGCACATGGCAACCGGGGAAGGAAGCCTCATACGCATGCTGCGCGTTTCGGAACAATACTTTCTATCCAATGTTACCTCTACCTAAACGAGACCAACCTCCTTAGCCACGAGCTTAACAGTGATGCTATGGAGTGCTATAATATAGAGCCAGGCCAGCTAAGCGCTTCGACTACCTAACGATGTCCAGTAGATGACTGAAGAAGAAATAATACGTCAAACGGGCGAAGTACTTGCGTCCCGCTCCAGAGAGCGGGGCAAACTTATCCCCATCTTACAAGACATTCAGGCTAAGTTTGGCTACCTGCCCCGTGAGGCCATGCTTGAGGCCGCCAGCTTCCTGGATGCCCCGGATAGTGAAGTCTACTCCGTGGCCACTTTCTACAATCAGTTTCGCTTCGTTCCGCCGGGGAAGCACCAAATAAAGGTTTGCCTAGGCACAGCCTGCCAGATAAAGGGGGGCAAGATAATACTCGATTCCTGGCAACGGGAGCTCGACATCGAGGAGGGGGAGACAACCCCGGACCGCGAGTTCAGCCTGGAACGGGTCGCCTGCGTGGGCTGCTGTGCCATGGCCCCGGTGTCTGTGGTCGACGACCAGGTTAAAGGCACTATTTCCCCTACCAGAATTAAGGGTGTCCTGCTGTCCTTTGAACAGGAAAAACAGAAGGCTAATGGTAAAAAAGAGCACGATTAAATCCACAGGCGAGAGCTTCGAACACATCAGAAAAAGGGCCCTCGCCGAGTGGGACGCCCTTTTAAACAGTCCCAAGCCACGTATCAGCATCGGTACCGCGACCTGCGGTCGGGCTGCCGGTGCTCTTGAGACGCTGGAGACCCTTAAGGCGGAACTGGCGGAGAGAAACATCGATGCCATACTCACCGAGGTGGGGTGTATGGGACACTGCTATGCCGAACCCCTGGTGATCATCACCAAGCCGGGCTTTCCCCCCATCTGCTACGGATATGTGACGCCCGGAGTCGCCTCGCGGCTCATCTCGGATTATATTATTGGCGATGACCCGTGCTACGAGTTCACCCTCGGTGCCCTCGAGGAGAACGAGCTCATCCCCACCATCTTCGACCAGCCCAGGTTTCAGTATGAAAAGCACATACTGCTAAGCCGCTGCGGCCACATCGACCCCGAAGATATCAACCAGTACATCGCGTACGGCGGCTACGCCGCCATGAATAAGGCTCTCCAGATGAAACCGAAAGACATCATCTCGGAGCTAAAACGCTCCGGGCTCAGGGGGCGAGGCGGAGCCGGCTTTCCCACCGCAGATAAGTGGCAGATATGTCTCGATGCCCCGGGCACCACCAGTTATGTTATCTGTAACGCCGATGAGGGTGACCCCGGCGCCTTTATGGACCGTGCCATCCTGGAGAGCGACCCGCATTCCATAATTGAGGGTATGCTCATCGCCGGATACACCATCGGCTCTGAAAAGGGCTATATATACGTTCGTATCGAGTATCCGCTGGCGGTGGCGCGTGTCGAGAGCGCCCTAGTTCATGCCAGGGAGAATGGTCTCCTCAGCGATAATATCATGGGCAGCGGTTTTGGCTTCGAGATCGAACTGATGCGAGGCTCAGGGGCCTTCGTCTGCGGCGAGGAAACAGCGCTCATCGCCTCGCTGGAAGGCAAGCGGGGCTGGCCGCAGCACCGACCCCCCTTCCCCGCCACCGAAGGCCTGTGGGGTCAGCCGACAATTATAAACAATGTCAAGACCCTGGCGAGCGTGCCCCCCATCATCGATCGCGGTGCTGAGTGGTTTGCAAAAATAGGTACCGAGACCTCAAAGGGAACGGCTGTCTTCGCCCTGGCGGGCAAGGTGTTAAACACCGGCCTGGTGGAGGTTCCGATGGGCACGACGCTGCGCCAGCTTGTCTTCGATGTTGGTGGCGGTATACCCAAGGGACGCAAATTCAAGGCGGTTCAGATCGGCGGGCCGTCGGGCGGCTGCCTCCCCGAGAGCCTCTTGGACCTGCCCATCGACTACGACTCGCTCACTGAGGCAGGAGCCATGATGGGATCCGGCGGGATGGTTATCCTCGACGAAGATAACTGTATGGTCGACACCGCGCGCTACTTCCTCGATTTCACCCGACACGAATCATGCGGTAAGTGCACATTCTGCCGCCTCGGTACGGCGCAGATGCTGGATATACTGGAGGATATAACAAGTGGTAGTGGCAAGGCCGGTGATATCGCGCTCCTTGAGGAGCTAGCGGCTGATATCAAAGAGGGAGCGCTCTGCGGCCTGGGGAAGACAGCCCCAAACCCCATACTGACCACACTGCGATACTTTCATAAGGAGTATGAGTCTCACATAAAGGAACGGTATTGTCCAGCTCTGGTTTGTCCGGAGCTTACCGCCTTTTACATCCTCCCTGAGAAATGCGAGCGCTCCTGCGATGCCTGCGTCGGCAGCTGTCCAGTGGAGGCTATTTTCAGCGGCAAACGGGGGATCAAGGTCATTGACCAGGAAGAGTGCGTCAAGTGTGGTAGCTGCGTTGATGCCTGTCCGCCACAGTACAACGCCGTTATCAGGATATCGCCGCTGAGCGAGCTACCACCTTCGGAGCCGAGACCAACCGATGAAAACAAAACCGATAAACCTGACGATCGACGGCAATAGGGTACAGGCAAAACCAGGCGATAAAGTCCTCTTCGCCGCCCTGGATGCTGGTATATATATCCCCAACCTGTGCGCCATTCGCGGTGTCAGGCCTCATACCGGCTGCCGCCTTTGCTTCGTCGAGATCGATGGAAAGCCCAAGCCGGTCACCGCCTGTACCGAGGAGGTTACCGAGGGCATGGCGGTTCGAACCGATACGGATCATGTCCGCAGGCTACAGCGCACCGCACTGGAGCTGCTCCTCGCCTCCCACCCCATTATATGCAAGTCCTGCCCGGCAAATGGTAATTGCGAACTACAGAAGATCGCCTCCTTTCTTCGTATCAAGCTTAAGCAAAAGCGCTTCCGCACCAAACACCGTGACCTGCCGGTGGATGATAGCCACCCCGATATCACCCTCGACCCCAACCTGTGTATCCTCTGCGGTAAGTGCGTCTGGGCCTGTAATGAGGAGAGGAAAATCGGTGCGCTAAACTATGCCTTCCGCGGCGACCGCACTATCATAAGCCCCTTCGGCGGCGATAGACTGGTAGATACCAGGTGCGACGGCTGTGGGCTATGCGCCGAGGTCTGTCCGGTGGGCGCTATTTCGAAAAATGTGATAAGATCCACATGAACAAACACAGGTGACATCATCGATGGAGATCCCATTTTCCAAATGGCATGCCGCGATTCCCTACAGGAGGTCTCGGCGCGAGTTTGACTCTACCAAGCTAGACTCCAGTCTATTGGACCATTTACAAGCATTTTGCGGAGAATTCAGACCCTTTCCGCAAGCTCGTGCCGAGCTGGTAACACAATCACCCGATGAAATTTTTAAGGGTGTTATTGGCCATTACGGTAAGATAAAAGGCGCTCCTGCCCTTATCGCTTTTATTGGTAATATGGATGATCCTTACATTCAAGAAAAGGTTGGCTATCTGGGAGAAGGCATCATCCTGGAGGCAACAGCTATGGACCTGGCCACTTGCTGGGTGGGCGGGTTCTTCCGCCCCAAAGTTGCGGCATCCATCATTGGCACTGGTGAAAACGAAAGAGTTTTAGCGGTAACCCCCATTGGTTACGCCATCAAAGACTTCTCACTGGAAGAAAGAATAATGACGGGCTTTGGTCGAAGCCACAGGCGGAAGCCTTTAGCGGAACTGGTAACTGGACTAGAGCAGGCGGAGTGGCCTCACTGGATGAAATCAGCTCTTGAAGCAGCTACGCTCGCCCCTTCCGCTATCAACAGACAGCCCTGGCTCTTCTATGTAGAACCAAACAGTATAACCGTTTCCGTTTATCGCTCAAAGTATCGCTCAAAGCTCGAATACGGAATATCCAAGCGTCTGGACTGCGGAATCGCTATGTTGCACATTGAGGTCGCCGCACTGGACTGCGGCGTGCAGGGCAGGTGGGAATTTCTGGAAGCTCCGAAGGTGGCCAGGTTCACAATTTGACCTACATGTGCACTCCTTACAATTTAGCTAGCACTTCGCCGGCGATGGGGTAGCTTCCCCACTCCAGGTTTCAGGAGGTATGCCCCGCTACCTCGTAGTCGCGCTTGATGCCCTCACCAATAAAACCGGAGTGTTCCCTGCATGTAGGACTTTATCTGCTGTACTCCCGAATGCCCAACGACTTATACCGGAATGCCCATGTGTAGACATGGCCACCACATCGGCTTGTATTTCGTCGGCGATCCTGATAATTTCTTCCGCTGGGACCCCAACTCCAACCTCGGATATGGTGTTGATTCCTTTGTCCCTAAGTTCAGCACCCACCGTATCTAGGTAACCTTTGGACTTCGCTACTATCTTCTCCATCTTCTCCAGGCTGTAGGGCTTTTGGACAGCCTCTCCTGGGATGCTGTAAACCAAGTAGGTCGGCGCCACTACCTTAAAGAGGACGACTTCCGCTTTGAGCTTGGAGGCAAGCTCACTGATATAGGGAATTACCGCTTCGCTTTCCTTTGAGCCATCCAGGGTAACGAGCGCCTTGTTCAGCAAGCGCTTCCGACGTACTTTGGGACGGGCGTCCTTAGCCCTGATGAGCACTACCGGCCGCTCCGTAGCCCTCACCACCTTAGCGGCTACGTTTCCCAAAAACCAGCGCCTAATACCAGATCGGCCGTGAGTAGCCATCACGATCAGGCCAATCTTCTCCCTGTCCGCATAGTCCACAATCTGCTCAGCAATGTGTCCAACCAGATGGACTGCGCCCACCTTGGCCGGTTTCCCGCGATACCTTTCGGTACCTTTCCTTGTTGCCTCAACTATTTTCTCCACGTACAACTCGTTCATGTGTACATACTTGTCCTCGGCTGACTCAGAAACGTGTATCAGGGTGATCTCGGAATCCAGAGCTCCTGCCAGCTCCTCAGCATAGGGTAGAGCAATCTCAGCCAACTCCGATCCGTCCAGGGAAACGAGTATTTTTTCATACACTGTGAACCTCCCACACTTATTATACATCTATTAAATGATTCTACAACTTTCGGGCCTGATAAAAATCAGAGTTGTTGCAAGTCTACTCTTGGCCTTTCACCAAAGCTCCTCGATCTTGATGGTGGCCTCACGCGGATTCATCAAGGAGATATCCGGCTTCAGGGTTTTATCTCTAACTGGGTGCTTCTCTCCTAAGAGCATCTGCCGCTCTAGGGAGAGCTTTTCCGGTGGTGGGGTGTGCGCTCAGCGCCTTTTGACCTAGGTGTGATTCTTGGTGTGTTCAAGCGTCTGGATTGCGGAGTCGCCATGTTGCACATTGAGATCGCCGCACTGGACTGTGGTGTACGAGGCAGGTGGGAATTTCTGAAAGCTCCGAAGGTGGCCAGGTTCACAATTACCAGTGGTGGATAGAGTGGAAGATTCAGACCCGTTCCCATAATAGGTGGCCGGTCCATTGCTTCTCGCCCGCTATAATCGGCTCTGTACTTAATAAGAGCCTGTCACCATCGAATTCATAGGTGCGTATCTGATCATTACCAACCCAGTCGGGAAAGAGGCAGACCTCAACATGATGGGTAACCGTATCTTTTTGAACTTCATACCTGCCGCAATAGGATATATAGGTATCAACAGCCGCTACCTTCTCCTCGGTAGTTCCTTTCTTGATGTCTTTAGCTCCGAACCTGGGACGGTTGGCACTCATCATAGCCACGGATACATATCCATTATCACTATACATCAGGAACCCCACAGGGTTCTGGCCCCAGGGGTATCTAGTCTCCCCAGCCGTACTCCTGACTTCATACGATAGCAGTCTCCAGGTGCCGCTAAAAGGATTACGTGCCATTGCCTGTTACTCCTTTACAATATACTGAGAATACAGGATACTCTCTCTAGAAGTCAAGGGCAACGCCCTCTTGTGGATAGATTTTCTACGCCATGATATATTCTACAACCTGCATTGGATTCACCACCCCATACCCTCTAATCCCAAGCAGAAATGTGCTACTATCCTCTCGGCTCTTAGCCATTAGTTTTAAAGGCTTTCCTCTAACCTCATCTAATGTCCTGTAGTTTTTAGCACCATATTACTTCCCACTCAAATCCCCACAAAGCCAGGAAATCATAGAACGCTTCAACGCCTAAGCCTATAGCTTGACTCCCAGCCAGATTTGACTATAATGTCGGTGAAAGAACTATCTGGGAAGTGAATGATGATAAAAAAGCTGGAGATGTTAGCAGCGATGCTCGTTATTTTAGCCCTGGTACTTATACCAGCGGCGTGCTGCGGGCCGGGTGAGACTGAACCGACACCGACACCGACCGCCACAACACCTACGCCTACAGAGAGCAAGATCCTTTTCTTATCCGATCGCCTGACGGAACCCATCAACTGGGAAATCTACTTGATGGAGGCCGATGGCACAGACCAAACCAACATCACCAATAATCCAGCACGTGATTACGACCCGATGTGGTCGCCGGATGGCACCAAGATCGCCTTCTCATCCTACCGCGACGATGAATATGGAATCTGGATAATGAACGCCGATGGCTCAACCCAGATGAAGATTACCACTACTTCCAATGAGGAGGACTACCCTGTGTGGTCGCCGGATGGCACCAAGATAGCCTTCACATCTTATGAAGATTTCACCAATGGAATCTTTGTGGTGGACGCTGAGTATGGTGGCCCAAACAGGACAAGGCTCACTTCATATTCCGACAAGTCCCCGAGCTGGTCACCTGACGGCACCAAGATCGCTTTCTCATCCAGTCGTGATGGAAACCGGCAAATATACATAATGAATTCCGATGGCTCAGACCAGATCCGGCTTACCTCGGGCATCGGTGAGTGTCCGGTGTGGTCGCCAGACGGCTCCAGAATCGCCTTTGTATCCGGACGCGATGGCAACAAGGAAATCTACGTGATGAATGCTGACGGCTCGGAAAAGACCATGCTTACCACAAACACAGATGATGATGACCATCCAGTGTGGTCACCTGACGGCTCCAGAATCGCTTATGTATTACATCGCAGTGGCCGCTCTGAAATCTGGGCTATCAATCCCGATGGCTCGGAACAGACCAGGTTTTCCTATGGTTCGAATGACGATGACTGCCCTACCTGGTCACCCGATGGCACCAAGATCGCCTTTTCATCCAACCGCGATGATATTGCAGAAATAGAAATATATGTGATGAACGCCGATGGCTCTGACCAGACCAGGCTCACCTTTAACTTAGATTTCGATGGCTATCCTTCGTGGTCACCATAGATACGGTCTTGGTGATTCAGCACTGAAGAGTTAGTGAAAGCTAGCCAGCTTCCGCCCTTCTTTAGCTTCTTCGATCGCCATTGTATCGCTTGCCCTTTTTATACCCAACGTATATTCAAGTAGTGTAATTGTGACTGCTAACAACAGGGGAATTCGGTGTCACATTGAAAGTGTGGGGTAAAAATGGTGGAGCTAAGTGGACGATACAAAGAACCTTCAGCTTGGCCTTTAGTCTTTCCACCTAGTCCAGCTTAGCATAATAAAATCGTAGCACAGTATTGCTATCGGTGCAAATGTCAAAGTAAAGTAAATATAAACCCGACTGAACAAAATAGAAGTTTGTTTAATACATTAAACGAGATGGCCTTATGTACAGCTTACCTTATCCCAGCCGTATCGTGTATTCAGATAGTCCACCCAATTTGTATATGTATTACCACAAGATTCGGTTATCGTACTTAGCAATTTTTCTGTTGAGATTCTCGTGAATCTATCTTCCGGCACCAACCCCTTCCAAATCTCAAACATATCTTCTTTCGGGTAAGTCTTCCTAAGATATGGCGAGGTAACGCCTTCCCTGAGCTCAGTGTTTTCAGCAGGTGAGATGTAGAGGACACTGACTACATCAGCATCCATTTCCTTATTGAACTCCATTTCTTGGGCAAGCAATTGTAGTCTCATCAGTTGGTAGAACGGATCAAAAAACAGGGCATTATACAGCTCTGCGTCCTGGCGCTTGAAGATGCCACCCTTCCTATGAAATGCTTGATTGTAGTTCTGCCTGCGCACCTCGATACCCTTATCCGACTCACCATATTCTTCCGTATATTTCCACTCTCCCAGAACGATTTGTATTTCCCCATCCTTTCTCCTGAAGCGTAAGACGAAGTCTGCGCTGGTGTAATTTGCGCCCCTGGTGCGGTTCCTTCCCTTGCGGCGCGTTTCGCCCAAGTAATCACCGACGCCGATCCATTCAAAACCGATATACGGAAAGGAGCCATCAGTCAATGGATTATCCTTGTCGATAGTTAAGGGTTCGACCAAGTCAGAGTAGTATTTCCTGAACACAATCATCAGTAGGTCTGGGCGTCTTGTCATCGGAAAAAGGAAATTGAGGCAGCAACACTGTGAGCAGCATAGATGGTTGCTGGGCTTCTGACCCTCTGCTAGACCATAGTGCCAGCCAATCCTACGCTGCTTGAAATAGTCAATCGCCGGCTTCTGTATGTCAGCGAACAGATTTTCTTCTGAGTGTTCGTCATCCAGACAAAAGAAGCGAGGTATATTTCTGTAGTTACCGTCACGTTGGGCTTCTGGACTAAATAAGATAGGTTTTATACTCTTGTACCTTGCCTTTTCTTTATCTCTGAACTTCATCTTTGAACTCCCTGCTCCAGTTGGGCAGCTAGATAATAGCTGTGAAAAATATGCAAGTCAAGCTATGCAGGATGTCAATATGTATATGTTAGTCAGTGCTCGAAGTATAGCGCTGCACAGAGCGATATTTCGTTAATACCCTATTGACTAATCAGCATTAATCTGCTAGTCTCCCGTTGAAATACGATAATCAAGGAGGGTGAAATGCAGGCCTATTGTATGAAATGTAGGAAAAAGGTGGATGTCAAGGACCCAAAGTCGATCACAATGAAGAATGGCCGCCCGGCCACTCAGGGTGTGTGCCCGAAATGTGGCACCAAAGTATTTAGAATAGGGAAGAGTTAAAGCTAGTATTTGATTATCTGAAGTATAGAAGAGGCTGGGCATCACATAGGATACTCAGCCTATTTGATTTGATATAGATTATACATTCTGGACAAATGTTACATTAACAAGGCGTCCCTAATGCTCTATCTAGGGTGATCAGGCTTAGAGGGGACTTCTAATCTGCAACAGGTTAGAATTGCGTACTTTGCGTATAACGTCCATAGACATACGAAATGCGAGGCGAAGCCAAGAATTTGGGCGAAGCGAAGCAAATCCGTATGTCTGCTGTTATGTGACCCGAACGAATGTGAGGGCGAGCCACGATAGTGGCGAATTGTTTTTCTTGGCGTCATTATTATTTATTGCCACCACAGAACTTAAGAAGTCCTATAAAATTCGACGCAACTAAAGGATAATTTTCTGGAAACTCTTTTTCTGTAAATACTTTCAGAGCTTCCTTGTAAGCGTCGATTGCCTTCCTGCAGTTCTCTGCCTTAGCCACCACCTCCGCAAGAATGCGGTATGCAGTCCCGAGATTGTTCTGAGTCAGTGCGTAATTCATTGGAAAGTGTTCAAGAGTATACACTTTCAGAGCTTCCTCGTAAGCGTCGATTGCCTTCCTGCAGTTCTCTGCCTTATCCTCCACCTCCGCAAGAGTGCTGTATGCATTCCCGAGATTGTTCTGAGTCATTGCGTAATCCATTGGGAAGCGTTCAAGAGTATACACTTTCAGAGCTTCCTCGAAGGTGTTGATTGCCCTCCTGCAGTTCTCTGCCTTAGCCTCCACCTCCGCAAGAGTGCGGTATGCAGTCCCGAGATTGTTCTGAGTCATTGCGTAATCCATTGAGAAGTGTTCAAGAGTCCTTACTTTCAGAGCTTCCTCGTAAGCGTCGATTGCCTTCCTGCAGTTCTCTGCCTTAGCCTCCACCACCTCAAGAGTGCGGTATGCAGTCCCGAGATTGTTCTGAGTCATTGCGTAATCCATTGGGAAGTGTTCAAGAGTCCTTACTTTCAGAGCTTCCTCGAAAGCGTTGATTGCCTTCCTGCAGTTCTCTGCCTTAGCCTCCACCCCCGCAAGAGTGCTATATGCAGTCCCGAGATTGTTCTGAGTCAGTGCGTAATCCATTGGGAAGCGTTCAAGAGCATACACTTTC
>Ga0307378_10000093_pt1 | contig 164720 bp, 147 predicted proteins | sample UN1MG_FD_202238 | JGI IMG/M metagenome (GOLD analysis project Ga0307378, IMG submission 202238) | Soil microbial communities from Risofladan, Vaasa, Finland - UN-1 | ecosystem: Environmental > Terrestrial > Soil > Coastal area > Acid sulfate soil | place: Finland: Risofladan, Vaasa... | reverse complement strand
TTCAAAGCCGCCATTGTGAAGTGTCTTAGTGAAACCCATACAACGCATAAGCAAGCGTTAGACTCGCTACTCACCTTGAAGTTTCAGACCTTTGAAAAAGCGCAATTTATGCCCGCGTGAGGTATACAAAAGCCTGTGTCAGCAAGTTCCTGAGCGGGTCCAGATAGGGCGATTTGCTGCCATCTTACCGACGGGACCCGTGTCCCTCGCCGATACTTATTTTGTCGCCGCCGGTGAGTTCGAGCGAGAGGACTTTCGCAAGGCGATCCGCAACGCCTTGCAGAGTCACGGCTTGCAGCCCGTATACCTGATGGAAAGTCAAGTTAGCTCTGGGACTGCACTGGCTCAACTAATTCGCGACATCCAGACTGCCCGCTTTGGCATATACCGAATCGACGCACAAGCCTCAGCTAATAGCTTCCTAGCTTTGGGCATCGCCATTGGACTCAATCGGCCCTGGCTACTGGTTGCTCGTGAGGGAGCTGAAATTCCTGCCGATGTTCGAGGGCTGTCAAGCATCGACTTTGGCTCTTTCACGCAGCTAGAAGAGCTGTTCGTGGAACGAAGCAGAGAGTTCCTGCGAAGATGGGCAGTCACCTCTGCTGGTGAGCCAGTTGCCACTGGCAGTAAAAAGCCGTATCTGCCACGCCTAGAGTACTTTCGACGCTTCCCTGAAAAACTGGACATGCCGGGTGGCGCAGTCAGGCTTGGAAGTAGTTTCTACGTCGAGCGCAGAGCCGATGCTCACCTCAAGCGCGAGGTCGTGAAATCGGGCACCACTACCATGGTACGGCTAATGTGAAATTATGCGACTAGGCAGGGATCATCTCGAAAGTCTGGACATCAATCCTAAAGAAACGCCGCAAAACCAGCTTGAGCGCGTGACTGGCCATCTTGGCAATCACGTGAGTGATCAAACCAACGACGGTCTTGCGCAGCAACCGTTCCAGGTTGCGTCCCGTATTCTGCACCTCGTTGAAAGCACCCTCGACACGCTCTCGGATGCTATTCAACCAGAGGTCAAAGCCTGGCGGGTTTTGCACTTTCTGGTTGACCTTCTTGGGTGTCCAGATGCGATTGCCCTGGCGGTCCTGCTGCTCCTGCTGCCATTCCTCGCTCAGGAAACCTTTGTCACCGTAGACATCGCAGTTCCAGATGACAGACAGTACTTCCTCGGCGGCATCACGTTCATCGGTATTGGCCGGAACCAGTTCAAAGGCCACGGGGATCCCATCCTGGGTGGTCAGCAGGACCAACTTATAGCCAAAGTACTTCATATTTCGGCTGGGGCAGACCCCATACGCCGCGCTGCCAGCAAAGTCACTATGCCGTTTGCTGCGCTTGTAGCCTACCACAGGCACTGGCTTGGTGTCCAGCAGAAACTGGGTGTGGAAAGTCACGCCCAGCATGATAGCCCAATGCTTGCGCAGCTCTTCCACCAATAACCGCAGGGATCGACTCCGACGGTTGAATTGACTCTGATCAAGCAGTTTGGGAAAGAGCACCAGATAGTTGGCTCGAATGAATCCCAGGAACTGAGTCTCGCCGGGAAACGGGAAGTAATCCATCGCCAGCAGCAAGGTGATCACTTCGCTGTCACTGAAGTAGGGCTTGGCTCCTCGCTTCCCTTTGAGCAAGTGAACTCCGTATTGTTGATACCAGTCATCCACCAGGACAAGTATGATTGTGAACAAGGTCTCAACATCGACGGTCATCGGTGCACCTCCATACCTTGAGTTCTGGTTAGGATGCACTCGACTGCCGTTGATGTCAAGTCGCCGTCACGCTGAATTCCACATCAGCCGTATGGTATATGCCCCACATCAGACAGGTAAGAGTTCGCTGCTGGTACGGGGCGTGCAACACGCACGTGAACACGGGGCCAAAGCCGTGTGCCTTGACCTGCAGCGCGTTGACCGGGATTACCTGGAGACGCCGGACATCTTCCTGCGCTACCTGGCCGAGTTCATCGTGCGTAACCTCTGGCTCGACTTGGCTGAGGTAGAGAGGTTATGGCGCAGTGCGTTGGGGCCGCAGGACAAGCTGACTTACATAATGGAGGACTATGTCCTGCCTAGATGCAAAGAACCCATCGTCTTGGCACTAGACGAAGCGGACCGCCTGTTGCAGACAACTTTCTGTAAGGACTTCTTTGCGCTGATCCGTTCCTGGCACAATAGTCGCGCCTTCGATGACCGATGGAATAGGCTCAACGTCGTGCTGGCCATCTTCACCGAACCCTACTTGTTCATCCCTGGTGTGACACAATCGCCCTTCAATGTGGGACTCGATCTCCATCTAAAGGACTTCAATGGCGCACAGGTGCGCGACCTGAACAGGCGACATGGCTCGCCTGTACAAGAGAACGACCTGCCACAGATGATGGATTTGCTCGGCGGCCAACCCTACCTCACGCACAAAGCGCTTTACACATTGGCCACCGAAGAGTTGAACTGGGCTGACTTGGCGCGTTGCGCCTCCACGGACGGAGGTCCCTTCAGCGGTCACTTGCAGCACTATCACGGGCTGCTGCGCAACGAACCAGATCTAAAGCAAGCACTAAGACAAGTTATTCACCAACACCGTTGCACGAATGAGAGGGCATTCCTCCGCTTGCTGCGAGCTGGCCTAGTGAAGGGGAGTGAACAGGTCTGCAAGTGTCGCTGCGACCTCTACAGAATTCACTTTGAGGATAAGTCGTGATGAGCACACGTGCCATAGCGTCGGATTTCTTCGTTGCTGGCGGCACATTGCATCCCGATGCCCCCTGCTATGTAAAGCGGCCGGCAGATGACAAGTTATTCAACTTGGCCTTGGTAGGTGAGTATTGCTATGTGCTCACTACCCGCCAACTGGGCAAGTCCAGCTTGATGATCCGAACTGCTCGGCGATTGCAAGAGCAGGGGATCAGCACGGCTATCATTGACCTGACCAGCAGCGGCACCGATGTCACTGCTGACCAATGGTATCTGAGCCTGCTGACCCAACTTAAACGACGATTGAGACTCTCGGTGGACCCGGTGGCCTGGTGGAAGGAGCATGCATCCCTGGGCGCCCTCCAGCGTTTCACCGACTTCCTGCACGACGTGGTGCTGACAGAAATCGAAGGGCCGGTTGTAGTTCTCATAGACGAGATAGACACGACACTTAACCTGAACTTCTCCTCCGACGACTTCTTTGCCGCTGTTCGCTTTGCCTACAATGCTCGACCAATCAACGTGGACTATAACCGGCTTACCTTTGTCCTTCTCGGAGTGACCACGCCGGCTGAGCTGATAAGGGACCACGGCCGTACGCCCTTTAATATCGGCCAAAGGGTCGATCTGCACGAGTTCAGTCGAGAAGACGCCCAGGTGCTTCAGCAAGGTCTGCAGTTTATCTTCCCGGCACAGGGAGCAACTATCTTTGCAAGAATCTACCACTGGACCAATGGCCATCCCTATCTGACTCAGAGACTATGCCTAGCCGCGGCTAAGGCAGAGGCAGAGGATGGCGATTGGACCGACGACCGAGTCGATGATCTGGCAAAGCGACTATTCCTCGCGGAGGAGGCACGCACTGAGACCAACTTGCGGTTCGTGCGTGACACAGTACTCAACCACCCCCAGCGCCGCCAACTACTCACTCTTTATCGCAAGGTGTACGTAGGAAAGAGCGTTGGTACTAATGAACGGTCGGTCTTACAGAACCGACTGAAGTTGTCGGGGCTTGTGAAAGAAGGGAAAGATGGATACTTGCACGTTCGCAACCAGATATACCGTCGTGCCTTCGACTTGACCTGGATACGAGAGAATATGCCCATCAATTGGGCATCTATTGTAGTGGCAATCGCATTACTCATAGCGCTCGGCTCTATTCTTTACAGCACCATCGGTAGCAGCATCTGTCTGCCTCATCAGTGGTGCTCCCAGAATAGCCAGAGATTGAAGGGAAGGACCGTCTTTGCGCTGGCAGGCTGCAGCGACGGTACACTATTTGCTGGCGCAGAGGATGGCATCTACCGTCGTACTCCAGGCGACGCCGAGTGGGAACTGGAACAGCCAACGATCGGGGAAGTACGCGGCTTGGCCGCCAGTTCCGACTGTACACTTGTCTATGCTGCAGCTCTGGACCAGGGTGTTCTGAGACGAGAAACAGATTCATGGTCCGTGGTATCCACTTCAGATATGATCCAGGCCCGGACAGTCACCTTGATGGGAAATATGATTCTGGCAGGAGGGGAGTTCGGTCTGCGTTTCTCGGTCGCTGATAGAGCCGACTTCTGGCCGGAGCCCTTGACTCCCTTTACCGGGACCGTTGTCAATCTAGTGCGGAGCAATGGTCGGCTCTATGCGGCCGTTTGGGATGCTGGCGTATGGTATTGCGCTAAAGACGATCTTGATCACTGGCGGCGCCTAAATGATGGTCTCGACAGAGCACATGTCCTACACGGCCTCGGCTCACCAACCAACGGCGCGCCAAGATTCGTGGGGGCAAATGATGGACTCTACCGATGGAACGGCACCCAATGGGAAAAAGGCCCCGAGCAGTGGGGAGATACACGCACCTTCTGGTTCGTCATCGATGGTGCCACAACATATGTCGGTCAGGAAAACAATGGTGTACTCCACAGCAGCGACAGTGGTCTGACTTGGGAACCGATCAACGCTGGCTGGGACATGCCTCCGTTTCAAGTGCGCACCCTGCTGATTCACGCCGGTGAAAGTAAACGTCGATGGCTGTATGCTGGGACCAGCGAAGGAGTGTGGCGCAAGCGACTTCCCAAACCACCCACAACTCTCTGCAATGGTGACTTTGAGCGCGGCCTCAAGTGTTGGCGTCACGGCGGTGAGCTAGATCAAGCCGTTGAATGCGATGGGGATCAATGCTACGCTATCCTTGGCAATCCCGAATACCCTTGTAATGGTGGTGTGCCGGTAGGAGGGGCCTGGATTAGCCAATCTCTTAGAGTACCCCAAGGAATCAGCCCCACGCTCTCGCTAAAATACCGGATCTTCAGCTATGATCTAGACCTGCCGGTCGGAGATTATTTCCAAGTAGCTCTAAATGGAGAGCCGCTTTCCCAGCGTTATGGAAATTATGAGTGGAATGAACCGAGCTGCGACCGAGCGCCTTGGGACTCCGGGTGGCAGACGTTAACGCTCGACCTGATTGCGTATCGGGGAGAGGAAATAGAGATATCGCTCCACAATGTCAACGGAACTCAACCTTATTTCAATACCTGGACGTACGTTGGCAATATAAGGGTTGAGGAAGTCCAGTAGGAAAACCGGAGACGGATGCAATACTGTATCAGCCAACCCGCAAACGATAGACCCAACCCCGAGCTAATCTGGAGTTTCTACGGGATTACAGGATGAGAGACATAAACAATAGTCACCCGAAATCCCTCAAACTGGTCGCTCGGCAACTACTTGCAATCTTGATCGATAAGCCATTGTTCTTCTTAATCGCGCTGGGCTTGGCGATCGTCGCCCTCCTGGCAAACTCCACTTGCCAAGGGCTGCCGTCCCCAACTGCCATTCCCACCCTTCTTCTGTACACGCGCGCTCCAACCCCAACACCCACCGTGACGCCGACTTGCACGCCCACCCGACCCACCCCGACGCGCATTCCTACGTTCACACCAACTATACCCTCGCCCGCTCCATCGCCGTCCCCTACCTCGTCGTCTACGTCAATTGTTGCGCCGACATCTACAGCCGCACTCACACCGCCTCCTCCACCTCTGGGACATTGGAATCCCTTGACGCCCATACCTACAGCCCTGCCGGGCTACAACCCCCATATGGCTTGTGTTGTCAATCCCTGCGCTCCGGCGCCACAGCTTATTGGGCCACTGGATGGGGCAGAGGTCAGATACAGTAGTACAGTTTGGCTGGAGTGGACGTGGGAGTACTGCTTGCCGCCCGAGTGGAAGTTCGCCATCCGAATCTCGGACTCTCATCCACCGCATAGTTATCGTTACGTAGACAGTCCGCTTCTCATTCTCTGCCAAGATGGCAAAACGAGCGGTCGCTACCCTGTAGGCGAGGAAGTCACCACAAGGCCCGGCATCTACTATTGGAATATAGGAGTCGCCCGAAGCGTTGAAGGGGCATGGGAACGGCTTGCTGAGGAGAGCGAGATTCGTGCACTATTCATAGTAAAACCGGCCCATAACTCAGGTGAACCTTCGCCGCCTTGATCACTCAGGCACCTGCCAGTGGTGAGCCCTCGAAAGCAGCATGTTACGTACACTCGGGTCACACAATAAGCATGATGGGCTTACCCTTCGCACCGAACAGACATACGTTGATCCTCTAGCTGCTGAAGGCACGGGGTGATGTTGTGCCGACACTGGTCACTCTGGGAACCAATAGCGCCGACGGGTCGAGGGTATCAGGAAGCCCAGACGATGGAACCCATTCAAGTGATCACCACAACCGACACGAAAACGGACGCCCAGGCAATCGCCTGCGCAGTCGTCGAGAGGCGACTGGCCGGCTGCGTCCAGATCATCGGCCCCATCACGAGCACGTACTGGTGGCAGGGGGAGATCGAGACCACGGAGGAGTGGCTATGCCTGATCAAGACCCGGGCCGACCTCTACGAGCAACTGGAGGCGGTGATCAAAGAGGTTCACCCTTACGACGTGCCGGAGATCCTGGCCGTGCCTGTGTTGGCGGTTAGCGAGCGTTACGTGGCGTGGCCGGATGGGGTGTTTCAAACGCCGCCGTGAGAGCATCCAGCCTCACCTCCGTGGAACAGACGGCGAGGGGGATATGTCTATCTGACGAATATCAGCGTCAACAAGGTCACGCCAGCACGTCTAGCGCCCAACCACACTTTTCAAAAATAGGGGAACTGCGCTATAATTGGGATGGAGGTGAAGGCGGGTGGCCTCGTGAGCAACCTGCTCGTCAATTTAACGTAGCGTGCTTTCACAAGGCATGCTCTCATAAGGAATGCCCAATGAACCGCAATGATGTTCTGCATACTCTGGCCAAATTCCGTGATCTCAAGCAGGACGAGTTCGGTATTGTCCGTATTGGTGTGTTTGGTTCCGTTGCCAGGAAGGAGAATACCCACGCCAGCGATGTGGACGTCGTGGTTGAACTCGGTCGGCCTGATTTGCTTATACTTGTCGGCATCAAGCAGGAGCTGGAGGAGTTGCTCCATCTACCAGTCGATGTTGTGCGTTACCGGGACAGTATGAACGCTTACCTCAAGCGGCGGATCGAGCAGGAAGCAGTCTATGTATGACATTGGATTGGTCAAGGAGATTCTTCTTCAGATACACTGGTCTACTCAGACCATTGCCAGCCGCTTCGCTCCGATCACGACCCCTGAGGATTTTGTAGCCTCTGAGGCCGGACGGGAAAAACTCGATGCTATTTGCATGCAACTGATTGCCATTGGTGAAAGCATCAAGCATCTTGATAGGGTGACGGGGGGCAAACTGCTGTCCCGCTATCCACAAATCGAATGGAAGCGAATCATGGGGATGCGGGATGTGCTCAGCCATCACTATTTCGACATTGATGCAGAAGTAGTGTACACAACTTGCGATACACATATCGAGAAGCTTGCTGAGACAGTCCAACGCATCCTCACAGATTTGGAAGAGGACTGATACTGCAAATGACAGCCTACATCCAGATGGTCACGACAACCGAGACGAAGGCAGACGCCCAGGCGATTGCCCGCGCGCTCATCGAAAAGCGGCTGGCGGGCTGCGTCCAGATCATCGGCCCGATCACGAGCACCTACTGGTGGCAAGGGGAGATCAAGACCGCGGAGGAGTGGCTATGCCTGATCAAGACCCGGGCCGACCTCTACGAGCCATTGGAGGCGGCGATCAAAGAGGTTCACCCTTACGACGTGCCGGAGATCCTGGCTGTGCCCGTGGTAGCGGGCAGCAAAGACTATCTGAGATGGCTGGATGGCAAACTTGGAGAATTTCAACGCAAAGACGCAAGGACGCAGAGACGCTAAGACACTCCCTTTCTTCACTCTTTGCGTCTCTGCGACTTTGCGTTAAGTTATCCGCTTGGCTCACAACAGCCACTGCTTGTCGCCCGAGGGAAGCGCCTTGGCAGTTCCGTTTCGGCGGGCGGTAACACGGTGAGCAGACGCAGCGCGTGACGCGGCACGTGTCGGGCCAGCGCACCCCGTTGGCTCGCAATCGTGTTGATGCGGCTATCCGGCGCCGGTATCCGGGGTCATCCTGAGTGCTTTCGGGTTGCAAGGGATCCAGGTAGGCAATCTCCGGCGGAGTGTCCTGGAAACTAGACATAGTCCGCAGATTCCTCGAAGCCTCTGACATCCAGCATCTCCTCAACACTCACCGGACGATCGAGATGAAACATACCGGCAAGCCGTTGCCACGGGCCAGGAGCCGCCTTGTGCACGATCCCGAAGCGGATAATCTTGACTCTTTCGCTGATCTCCCGGATTCGGCGCGATAGAGATTCTTCCCATCGCCTTGCCTGATCAGGCGGAACAGGTATCGGCTGCACCATTTTGCCTCCTCCTCAACCCATCTCGTCACCTTACCTCCTGGACCTGCCCTCGCGTCTGACGAGAGAAATCTACCGTGGCAATACATTGGCTCATGCAATCATACCACGTTTCTTTCCGCGGACAACGCCGGGAAAACGGGTTGAGGGACCGAACCGGACAGATCGCGAACTCAGGCAGGAAGGCCCATGAATCCCGACCAGAAAGGCTCACAACAGCCACTGCTCGTCGCCCGAGGCAAGCTCCTCGGGCGGCGGCGTCTCCGGGGCCGGAGGCGGGGCGAGCAAGCGCAGCAGCGCGACGCGGCGGGCGTCGCGCCAGCGCATCCCACCCGCCTGCAGCCGCCTGCGGTCGGGCGTGAAGGCGGTGCAGTAGTCAGGGGGCACAAAGCTATCGACGATGGGCAGCGGGGCGCGGACCCGGTCCCAGCCCTGGGCCTTCAACCGGCGGGCCACGTCCGGCGGGCAGGCCTGCTCGATGGGCTGCGACACCCGGTGGTGGTCACAGCGCCCGAACGTCACGTCGCCACTGCCCGGGCCGACCTGGCCCCACGCCCGGGCACTGCCGGGGAGGAAACGGGCGCAGTGGCGGCAGGCATTGAGCCGAAAGTCGCAGCGCGGGCATTCGACGGGCCCAGGCGTGACGGTGGGGCGGCCGTCGGGCGTGAGCGCCCAGGCGTGGGGGACCTCCGCGGTGCAGAGCGGGCAGCGCAGGCCATCGGCGCGACGCAACCCCAGCGCCGCCGTCTCGCGGGCGAGCAGCTCCTCCCGCTCCGGGGGAGAGAGCGCGTCGATCCGCATCCCCCACCAGTAGCGGGATGGGACCACGGCTCCCAGGAGCGCCCAGCCGAGCCGCTGCGCGGTGCCGAAGCCGCGCCGGCCCACGTCGACCCAGATGCGCCCGACGCGGTAGGCCAGGAAGCCAAGTGCCGCCAATCCGGCCGCCAGCCACAGGTAGGCAATGATTGAAATCATCGCCTGATACGGCAAGTACGTTCAAAACGTACTCAAGAACGGCGTCGATAACTCGTTTGAACGAGTTTTCAGTATCAGCGGGGCGTTTCAACGCTCCGCTGCTGCCGCGGCGTCACCGTGCCCAGCTAGGCAATGATTGAAATCATCGCCTGATACCGCAAGTACGTTCAAAACGTACTCAAGAACGGCGTCGATAACTCGTTTGAACGAGTTTTCAATATCAGCGGGGCGCTTCAATGCTCCGCTGCTCCAGCCTCACCACCCCCACCCCGGCGGCCGGACCGGCCGGAAGCGCGCGCCGTAGACCAGGTCGTCGCCCCAGACGAGGAAGCGGCGGGCTCGCGGGACGTGGATCGCGATCTGGGCCACGAACCGGTGGGACGGCCGGGGCGGCTTCGACCACGGACAGACGACCTGGCAGACCGTGCAGGCCGAGCCCAGGTGGGCCCAGTAGAGCAGGCACTTGACGGGGTCGATCTGCCACTTGCGCACGCCGCGCACGACGACCGGATCCCCCTTGGGGATCGCCCCGGACCGGCAGTTGACGGCACACTTCTGGCACTTGGCGCAAAAGTCCTGCACGCCCAGGTCGACCGGCGGGTCCAGCGCCAGCGGCAGGTCGGTCGTGACGCAGGCCAGGCGCAGGTTGGCCCCCAACCGGGGGTGGAGGAGGTAGCCGCAGCGAGCCAGCTCCCCCAGCCCCGCGTCGACCGCGACCGGGACGACGAGGACGCCATAGTTGCGCAGGTGGTGGGCGCGCGCGGGCCAGCCCAGCGCGCGGATGTAAGCGGCCAGTTGCGCAGCGGCGAGCGCGCCGAGCGCATAGACCCGCCCGACCTCAAAGTCGGAGAAGGGCGTGCCACCGGTGCGCAGGAGGTCCCGGTCCTGGGCAAAGGCCATCGAGATCGCGTACCGGTGGGGGACCGCGACGGGGTCGCCCCACTGCAGGTCGCGGTAGCCCGCGGGCAGCCCGCCAAAGTGCGGCAGGTTGGGTTGGTAGCCGGCGAAGAAGGGCGGGGTGCCCCGGTGGCTATAGACCCACGCCGGGTTGAGGGGGCCGATGCGCACGTCGCCGGCCCCGAGGCAGCGGGCGATCTGTTTGATGCGCGCGGCCATCCGTGCCGGATCGGCCTCGACCCGCGTGCGGGCCACCTCGCCATCCACCACGTCCGGCAGCGCCAACCCGGCGACCGGATCGAAGGCAGCGCTGTAGAGCGCCGTATCCACCTGGGACGCGCTCTCGCCGGGTTGGTTGACCGCCTCGATGAAGGCCGCGATACGGCGGTCGATCTCGACCAGCTCCGGGTGGGCGGCGTGGTAGGCCCGCTCCTCGGGGCTGCCGGCCACCAGTCGCTCGCGGGCGAAGACACTATCCCGCTCGTCGAAGCGGCTCAGCTCGCCGACGATTTCGTACGTTGGACGATCCACATCTTGGTTGGTCATTGGTCATTGCTCATTGGTCATTGATCGTTCAGCAATTCCCGTTTTAGCATTATCGTCACGTGGTATAGCTTTGTAGTGGCGACTTCAGTCACTGGTTACGCAGAAAGAACGACTGAAGTCGTTACTACGAACTCCATAACGGGAATTGCTGTTGATCGTTGGTCATTGTTCATTGTTCATTGTTCATTGTTCATGGGTGCTTTGGCCGCGCGTAGTGTACCACAGGCGCGGGCGGATGCCAACTCGGGCGACATCTCAACGCTGCCTTTGTGTCGCCCGGCAGGCGGTGGTATACTTGGGACTGGATGCTGGATGCTGGATACTGGAGGATACCACGATGGCAAAAGGGCCATTGGCCAAAGTACACCGCCTGCGCCAGACGGACGAGGTGTGGGAGAGCACCGTCCGGCGCATGCGGGCCTGGGTCGCGCCCCGCGACCAGGCCCCATATCGCCCGTACGTCGTCCTGGTGGCGTCCGACACTGGCCAGGTCGTCGGGAGCGACACGGTCAAGGACGTGCCGCCCCCCGACCGGGTGTTGAATACGCTCGCCAGGGCGATGCGCCGCCCGATTCTGGGAGGCGGGAGAAAGCGCCGTCCCACCGCCATCTACGTGGACGACGAATCGCTGGTCGAGGCACTGGCCCCCAAACTGCAGGAGGTCGGTGTCCGCTGCGAGTACCGGCACACGCTCCGCGAGATCGATGAGGCCATGCTGAGCATGGAACAATTCATGACGAAGCGAGAGCCCATCCCCAGCCTGCTCAAGTCGCCCGGCGTCACGGCCCCGCTGGTGAAGGGGGTGTTCGAGGCGGCGGCCTTTTTCCACCGCGAGGCCCCCTGGCGCTGGATAGACGATGCCCGCCCCATCGAGGTGCGCTACCCGCCGGATGGCCGGCCGCGCTACGCCGTCGTGATGGGCCACGGTGGGCAGGCCTATGGGCTGGCGGCCTATGACACACCGGACGAGCTGAGGGAGGTCTACGCCGGGACGTCGCCCGGCCAGTTGATGGGACGGATGGCGTGGAGTTCACTGCTCTTCAGCGAGGTGACCGAGATGCCCTTCGATGACCTCGACGACATGGAGACGTACAGTTGGCCGGTGGCCGGCGACCTGGCCTATCCGCTCCTCATCCGGATCACCCGTTCCGGGCAACCCGTCCGGCCCGGCAAGTCGGAACTGCTGTGGTTCGAGGCCGCGCTGTTGGCCATCCCGACCTTTGTGCGCGACCACATGCAGGCGGATCGGGAGTCTCCCCATCCAGCCGAGACCACGTTGGCCGTGGCCATGGCCGATGGCGCAGATACCGTCCATCTGCGCTATCCTGTCCCCGGCTTTGAGATTTCCTACGAGGAGGAGCGGGCGGCCACCGAAGGGACAAGGGAAGCGCGGGCCGAGGCGGCGCGCGAGCGTAACGCGGAACTGGTGCATACCTTTGAGGAGTGGCTGGCCCGCAGTGAGCTTGCGGCCAGGACGGTGCAACGGCACGTGGACAACGCGGGGTTTTTCGCCAACGCCTACATGGCCGGTGAAGGGGGAAGCGTCGAGGCCCCACGCCCGGCCGACCAGGCCGGTACGATGGACGTCGACGAGTTCCTGACCGACTGGTTCATACGCGAGGCGACGTGGGTTTCGGTCGGAACGGTCAAGGCGCACATCGCCTCGCTGAAAAAGTTCTACGCCTGCCTCAAGGAGACAGGGCAGATGGAGGCCGGGAACGCCGACGCGATATTGGAGCTGCTGCGCGAGGACCGGGAATATTACATCCAGATGGCGCAGGATTACAAGGACGACCTTCTGGGACCCGATTGAGGAATGCGAAAAGCGAAAGGAGGACAGAGGATGAAGACACGTCGTTTCGGACGAACTGAGCATACGAGTACCGTCGCCATCTTTGGCGGGGCGGCCTTCTGGGAGGTGACGCAGGCCGAGGCCGACGCAAAGATGGAGCAGGTCATCGCCGCCGGCGTCAACCACATCGACGTCGCACCATCCTACGGCACGGCCGAGGAGCGGTTGGGGCCATGGCTGGCGAGGGAACGCGATCGCTTTTTCCTGGGGTGCAAGACGATGGAACGGACGAAAGCCGGCGCAGCGGACGAACTGCGCCGTTCGCTGGAGCGGTTGCGGGTGGACTCGTTCGACCTGTATCAGATCCACGCGATCACCACGCGGGACGAGCTGGACCAGGTCACCCGGCCGGGTGGCGCATTGGAAGCGATCCTCGATGCACGCGCCGAGGGACTGATGCGCTTCATCGGCATCACCGGCCATGGCCTGGACGTGCCTTCCATCTTCCTGGAAGCGCTGCGCCGGTTCGATTTCGATTCCGTGCTCTTTCCCATCAACTTTGTGCTGTACGCGGACCCGGCCTACCGGCGCGACGCCGAGGAGCTCCTGCGCCAGTGCCGCGCCCACGACGTGGGCACGATGATCATCAAGACCGTCGCCAGGGGGCCGTGGGGCGACCGGCCCAAGACCTACACCACCTGGTACGAGCCCTTCGACGACCCCGACCACGTCCAGCAGAGCGTCAACTTTGCGCTGTCGCAGGACGTCACGGGACTGTGCACGGCCGGCGACGTCACCATTCTGCCGCTCTTCCTGGAGGCATGCGAGCGGTTCGCTCGCATGAGCACGGACGAGCAGGAGGCGCTGATCGCGACCGCGACCGAGTACGAAGCGCTGTTCACGTGACCCAGGCGAAACGCGCCTACAATCAAGCGTCGCTCCTGGGAGCGGCGCTTCTGTTCATCCCCAACGGGGTACAACAGCGAGGAAACTCTAGCGATGAAACGTTTCTGGTCCAGCCTGCTCGTGTTGCTCGTCCTGCTGGCCGCCTGCATCCCGGCGGAGACACCTGCCCCCACGGCGACGCCGCCTCCCACCGCCACCCCCACCACCCCACCCACGCTCACGCCGACGGCGACACCGACGGCCACGCCATCGCCCACGCCCACGGCGACCCCGACCGTCACGCCCTCCCCCACGCCCGACCCTTACGCCGGATTGACGGTCGCCGGCCTGGCCGCTCGCCCATACGGCGGCGGTGAACTCCAGGTCGAGGAGACGCTCGCCGTCACCGACGCCTTCACTCGCACGCTCGTCACCTACCCCAGCGACGGCCTGACGATCTATGGCTTCATGAACGTGCCCCGGGGAGAAGGCCCCTTCCCGGTGGTGCTGGTGCTGCACGGCTACATCGACCCGGACGTCTACAGCACGCTGGCCTACACCACCCGGTACGCCGACAGCCTGGCCCGGGCCGGCTACCTGGTCATCCACCCCAACCTACGTGACTATCCTCCGTCCGACACGGGGCCGAACTCTTTCCGGGTGGGGATGGCGGTCGACGTGCTGAACCTGATGGCGCTGGTGCGGGAGCAGGGAGGCCAGCCAGGGCCGCTGCAACAGGCCGATCCCGACTTGATCGGGCTGTGGGGCCACAGCATGGGCGGCGGCATCACGCTGCGGGTCATCACCGTCGATCCGGACGTGCGGGCGGCGGTGCTCTACGGCTCGATGAGCGGCGACGAAAAGACGAACTATGAGCGCATCCTATACTGGACAGGCGGCGAGAGGGGGCTGGAGGAACTGGACACGCCCGACGAGGCGCTGCACCGCATCTCCCCGATCTTTTACCTGGACCACATCCAGGCGGCCGTGAGCATCCACCATAGCGACGCGGATGAGCTGGTGCCGCTGGAGTGGTCGCTCGATCTGTGCGAGCGGTTGCAGGGCCTGGGCAAGATGGTCGAGTGTTTCACCTATTCCGGCCTGCCGCACACGTTTCGGGGGGAAGGGGATCAGCTCTTTATGCAGCGCACGGCGGCCTTCTTCGACCGCTATCTAAAGACCCGGTGATGAGCCAGACCTGGCAGGTCTACAGCGGCGTTTCGCTATCCCAGTTGCCGAAACGCGTCATATAACCGCGATGAAGAAGACGGTCAGCCCCAGCAGCGCACCGGCGACGGTCTCGTCCACGGCGTGGCGGTCCAGCCGCACGCGCGACCAGGCGACGACGGGCACGCCGATCAAAAGCGGCACAGCCGTCCCACCCAGAGACCAGATCAGCGTCGCGACGCTGGCGGCGACTGCGGAATGCACGCTGATCTTCCACGACAGCGTGATGCCCAAGATCACCGCGATCAGCAGCCACAACCCACGGGCGAGCGCGACCATCTGCTCTGGCGCACCGCCCTGCGCCAGCACGAGCCAGGCCAGCCCGGCACAGACGAGGGTAAAGATCAACGGCCGCACCCGCTGCTCACGAAGCGGCATCTCTGGGTCGGTGATCTGCCCCCGGCACAAGAGCCAGGCCAGGTACAGTACGGGGATCAGAATGGCGACAGACACATAAACCACTGCCCAGTGCCAGGCACGCGGATCGGACTGCGTCGAGGCGACCAGGGCCGTCGCGGCGGCAGAAAGCACCGGCGGGCTGCCGACCTGTGAAATCGCGTAGGCCAGGAGCCCATCCCACGCCCGGGAGACGGTGGCGTCTGTGCATGTCTCTTCGTGTATCGCCATAATGCCAGAAACCCCATTCAGGGCCGTAAACGATCCTGTATGTTTTCTTGTTATCCATCGGTAATATACCACAAATCTACACGCCATGAGTTAAGGGTGCGTTACGATGTCGTCACAGTTTGGCTAAGAACCTGCGCGACCGTGGGGGCTGCTGGTCTGGCTCGTATCCGCGCCGCCCGTCCTGGCGCTGATCGTGCTGCCGTACATCTTCTGGAAGCCGGGGCTTGCGATTACACTGCCGCTGGGGGCCGTCTACAGCCTGGGGCTCTACGCGCTCACGCTCCAGCCGCTGGCGCGGCTGCTGCAGCGACGGGAATACGCGATCCTGGAAGCGATCACTGCCGAGGAATGAGGCCAGAGCAATCCCGTTTTCGTCACTGCACCTACAAAGCCCACCTGCTAAAGCTGGTGCTCCTGTTTGTGCAAGTAAGGCCATTAGGCTATAATCTGAACTGGGTCAGGATGCTGCATCTCGGAGAACCACGAGGAGACCCCAGATGCCAAAGATATACCTCGACGTCTGTTGGAGGTAAGCTAGTATGACTGCGGTCGCGATGACATTAGAGCAAATCCGTTTAACGGGATTGAAGGCACTGTCTCGAGATTTGGGGCCAGTAGGCTTGGTGCGGTTCTTACAGCAATTCGAAACGGGGCACGGAGATTATACTGCCGACCGACATCGTTGGCTCGGCGAACGGTCCGTTCAAGATCTAGCCCAGGAAATCGAGCGCCGACGCGAAAGGGATGATATCCTTGGTCCCTCGTCACTAGAAATCTGAATAAGCCAACTGAGAATAGAAGAAACATCCCCGTTCAACTACCAGGGCTTCGCTCACCACTGCAACCACCAGGCATCACTCTGGCTTTCCCAACTCCCCCAATTCGTCCTCGCGGAACGTGGCGATGACCATCTCCTCGGCGGGGTCGCGGCCGGGGACGTAGCCGAAGCGGGCCTGCACGGCCTGGCCGACGGCGCGGAAGACGTCGGCGACGGGGATGCCCACCGGACAGCCGTCGCTGCACATGCCGCACCCAACGCAGGCGTGGACCATGTGGAGCAGCCGGGTCACGTGGAAGAGCAGCGTGTCCGACGGCAGCCGCACCCCCCCCTTGCGCCCGGCCCAGTCCCAGTAGCGGGCCGAGGGGTGGTCGAAGACGTCGGTGCGGAAGATGCACTCCTTGCAGTAGCAGATGGGGCAGACGCGCATGCAGTTCTGGCAGCGGATGCACGTGGCAAACTCCCCCAGGAGCGAGGCCGGGTCGTGCACGCGCCCCCGGAAAGCAGCGAAGCGGCGGTCCCGCTCGGCGGTACGGGCGGCGACGAGCGCCCCCACCGCTTCGACGCGCGCGGGCGGCTCGGCGGCCGGTTCCAGCCCCAGCACGCCTGCCAATCCCTCGCCCACCCGTTCGTCGCGCACTGTCACCCACAGCCGCTCCCCGTTCGGCACGCCCAGCAGGCCGACCGTGACGTGAGGTGGATAGCTCTCACCTGCGCCGGGGATGGGTTGCTCGCACATGGTGCAGCCGGGACGGAAGGTGGTACCGGGCAGCGGCTCGACCCGGCCCTCGCGTGCGGCCGCCAGCGCGGGAGCCACCGGGTCTACTCCCTCCTCGACCATGCGCACGTATTCGTCCACCCCGTAGGTCCCCAGGCAGTCCACCCCGACGAGCACCACGTCGTCGAGCAGCACCTGGCGTACCTTGGAGAGCTCGACCGCCGCGCGGAGCTCGCAGTTGCGCAGGACCGCCCCAACGCGGCCCAGCCCCCCGGTGGCCGTGACATGGCCCAGGACCGTCCCGCCGTTGACCGGCAGGACCGGGGCCAGTGGCGCAGCCCGTGCCAACAGCGCAGGATCGCGCACGAGCGTGGGCACCACGTTGCGGCCGTCCGGCGTTCGCAGCGGCACCAACAGCCCATCGACGATACCACCGGTCAGCAGCGCCTCGAGCAGGCGGTTCACCGTCTTTTCCGTGTTGTCCTCTACTTCAAGCCACCCCTGCATACTGCCCAGATCGCCTCCCCATTCTCCATTCTCTATTCTCCATTCTCCATTCTCCATTCTCCAATCTTCGCCCTCTAGATACTCCACTGCCCCCGGAACGGCGATGGCCCCTTCTCCCTGATCGCGGCGACCATCTCGGTCACGGTGTCGGCGAAATACTGCCCCTCGGAGGCGCTGATCCAGCGCAGCCAGACGCGGTCGGGGTCGCAGCCCAGTTGCGCCAGCACCTGGTGGATGACGGCGACGCGGCGGCGGGCCTTGTAGTTGCCAGACTGGTAGTGGCAATCGCCGGGGTGGCAGCCGCCGATGAGCACGCCGTCGGCCCCCTCCAGCACCGCCTTGGCGACGTAGATGGGGTCCAGTTGCCCGCTGCACATCAGGCGGATGATGCGCACGTTGGGCGGGTACTGGATGCGGGCGGTGCCGGCCAGGTCAGCGCCGGTGTAAGTGCACCAGTTGCACAGAAACGCGACGATGCGCGGTTCGAACTCCTCCATATACCCATCTACTCCTTACCGATCTACTCTTACTCGACCAACGCCGCATCGACGAGCGCCAACGCCCCCACCGGCTCGAAGGCCGGCTGGCGGCTGGCGCCGTTGGGACAGGCGGCCACGCAGACGCCACAGCCCTGGCACAGGTGGTCGAGCACGCGTGCGACGCGCTCCTCCTCGTCGAGCACGCGCGCACCGTAGGGACAGGCCGCCACGCACAGGCCGCAGAGACTGCATAGCTTCGGTTCGACGGTGACGACGTCGGGGCGGGGCCCCTCAGGCCGGGCGACGGCGAGCGCGGCACGGAGCGCCGCCGCCCGCGCCTGGGCGATCGCCTCGGCGATGAAACGCGGCCCATAGGCCAACCCGCACACGAACAACCCGGGCCGCAACAGGTCGGTCGGGCGCAGCTTGGGATGGGCCTCGGCGAAGAAGCCGTCCCCGTCCAGCGGAACGCCCAGCATCTCGGACAGCCGGCGGTTGTCGCGAGCGACGATGCCGGTGGAGAGCGCCAGCAGGTCGACCTCCAGCGCGACCGTCTCGTCGTACAGCGCGTCGTGGACGGTGACGCGCAGCCGGCCGCCATCCGCTTCGACCACTGGCTTTGCGGGCGGTTCGTAGCGCAGGAAGCGCACGCCCATCCGGCGGGCCTGCTGGTAATAGAGCTCGTGCAACCCCAGCGTGCGGATGTCTCGAAACAGGATGCTGACCTCGATTCGGGGGTCGAGCCCTTTGAGCGCCAGCGCGTTCTTGATCGCATGGGCGCAACAGACGCGGGAGCAGTAGGGATGCGCCTCGTCGCGGGAGCCCACACACTGGATCATTACAATGGACCGGCAGGAAGCAGGAAGCAGGAAGCAGGAGGCAGAAGCCATAGATCCAGCATCTTGCCTCCTGCCCCTGGCAATCGTGTGCTCCAATTCCCGTTGCGTGACGACACAAGGATGCTGGCCGTAGAGATATTCTATCGTCGCAGCCGGTTCCGCGCCGGTGGCAAGGACGAGCGCGCCGTACCGCTCCGCCTGGATCTGGTCGTCCACCCGGATCTGCGCCGAAAAGTCTCCTCGCACGCCGGACCAGCCCACCAGTTCAGCTTCGGTCCAGGTGCGCACCCCTTCCGCCCGCCGCAATCGCTCGACCAGGCTCGCCAGCAGCGCCCGCGCGTCCAGCCCCTCCAGCGTACGGTGGCTTTTTCGCAGGTTGCCGCCCAGGTGGGGCTCCCGCTCGACCAGGTCGCACGCCACGCCCAGGCGCGAAAGCGTCAGCGCGGCGGTCATCCCGGCCAGCCCCCCGCCCAGGACGAGCACCCGCCGAACGACGACCTCCTGCGGGCGGGGATGGAAGGCGCGGTAAGGGGTCTCCCGCAGGCCGGCGACGGCCATCTCGACCTCCCTCCGAGCGACGGCTGTCGCGGCAGCGAGATCGTGCCCGTGGGACCAGGCGGCCCCCTCGCGGACGTTGGCCCGGGCCAGCAGGCGAACCGGCAGGCCGAGGCGGGCCATCAGGGCTTCAAACCGGTCGGCGTAGAGCCGGGGCGAGCAGCCGGCGACGACGACCCGGTTGAGGCCGTGCTCCACGACGGCACGCTCGATGGCGGCCAGGCCCGACGGGTCACAGGCCCCCTCCAGCCGCCCGACGTGGGCCACGGCGCGCAGACCTCCTCCTGCAGCGACCAGCGCAGGAACGTCCAACAAGCCCTCCAGCGCGCCGTGGCACGTGCAGAGGAACAGGCCGATGCGGGAGGGCTCGTCAACGAGCCCCTCACCCCTCCCCCCGGCCCCTCCCCCCCTCTTGTCCCCCCCTACAGGGGGGGAGGGGTGAGAGGCGGGCAACACCCCCGCCGCCAGCGCGGCTGCGGCTGCGGCCTGAGTCACCGTCTCGGGCACGTCGGCCGGGGCCAGGCCAGCCCCGGCGGCAAAGACCCCCGGGCGAGAGGTGGTGCCAAGTCCACCGCCGCCGGGGAGGATGAAGCCGTGTTCGTCGAGCGCGACGCCAGCGCAGGTGGCCACCTCCCGCACGCCGTCCACCGGCCCCAGGCCCGCCACCAGCACGACCAGGTCGAACTCCTCCCCCCCGTTCGGCGTCAGCAGCCGCAGGTTGTGGCTACCGGGCACGTCCTGCACCGCCGCGACCATCCCCCGCCGGTAGGCCACCCCCGGCAGGGCAGCCACCCGCTGGAAGTAACGCTCGTACCCCTTGCCCGCCGTCCGCACGTCCATCACGAAGGCGGTCACCTCTGTCTCCGGCGCGACCTCCCTGGCCAGGCCGATCTGCTTGGCCGTGATCATGCAGCAGGAGGTGGAGCAGTAGGGACGGCCCAGTGATTCGTTGCGCGAGCCCACGCAATGAATGAAGGCGATGCGCTGGGGCACCTCCCCGTCGGAGGGGCGCCGGACGCGGCCCCCGGTCGGGCCGGAGCGACTGAGCATGCGCTCAAACTGGAGGTTGGTGACGACGTTGGGGCAGCGGCCCCAGCCATACTCGACCGCACGGGTGGCGTCAAAGTACGCCAAGCCCGGCGCCAGCACGACCGCGCCGACCTCGACCTGCTCGTCCATCGGGATCGCCTCCAGGTCAATCGCGCCACGGGGGCAGACGTCGACGCAGACCCCACAGCGTGTACAGGCTGCGGGGTCGAGCCCGTAGGCGAAAGGCACGGCACGGGAGGGCGGGGGGTAGATGGCCTTCTGAGTAGAAACCAGGTTTTTGGGAAAAAACCCGGTTTCTGCGACGTCGAACCGCGTGGCCGGGCAGACGGCGGCGCACGCGCCGCAGTTGTCGCAACGGCCAGCGTCCACGTAGCGCGGTTCGCAGCGCAGCACGGCGACGAAGGAACCCGATTCCCCTTCCAGAGACGCCAGCAACGTGTGGGGCAGCGGGGTGATGCGGGGATGGAGCTGGCTGGAGATTGTCGGGCAATAGGCAGGCTGGCGGGGGAGCGCGATGCAGAGGCCACAGGAGTCGGTCGTGAAGGTATGATCGAGCAGGAGAAAAGCCCCACCGATGTAGGGAGCACGATCCACCAGGTGGACCTGCGCGCCCCACTCGGCCAGGTGATGGGCAGCGGTCATTCCGGCCAATCCGGCACCGACGACGAGAACGTGGGACCCAGTCATTGGGATTTGGTCATTGGTCATTGGTCATTGGTCATTGGCCACTGGTCATTGGCCACTGGTCATTGGCAGCACCGCCTCCATCATCGCCAACACCTGCCCCGTGGTCAGGTTGCGCACGGTCGTCGCCTTGTTCCGGCACACGACGGCGCAGGCACCGCAGCCCTGGCAGAGGGCCACGTTGACGGTCGCCAGCTTCCTCCATGGGTGAAGCGCCCGGGCTTCGTAGGGGCAGGCCGGCACGCACAGTCCGCAGCCGACACACAGCCGCTCGTCCACGGCAGCGACCGTCGGTTCGGCCACCATCTCGGGTTGGGCAAAGAGTTGCAGCACCTTGGCCGCCGCGCCCGAAGCCTGCGCCACGGTCTCTGGAATGTCCTTGGGAAACTGCGCCGCACCGGCCAGGTAGATGCCCGCCGTGAGGCTCTCTACCGGGCGCAGCTTGGGGTGGGCCTCGCTGAAGAAGCCGCTTTCGTCCGTGGCGACGCGCACCACCCGGGCCAGGGCATCGCTCCCGGCGCTCGGCACGGCCGCCAGCGCCAGCACGACGAGATCAGCCCCCAGGCGCACCGACTTGCCGCTCAACGTGTCAGCGCCCCATACCTCCAGCCGCGCGTCCTGCTCGACGATCCTGGCCACCTTGCCGCGCAGGTAGACGACGTCGAACTCTTCCATCGCCCGCTGGACAAACTCGTCGTACCCCCGCCCCTGCGAGCGGATGTCAATGTAAAAGACGTACGCCTGCCCCTCCGGAACGACGCGGCGGTAGGCGATAGCCTGCTTGGCGACGACCATGCAGCAGATCTTGGAGCAATATGGCCGATGGAGGCTGGGGTCGCGGGAGCCGGCGCACTGCACCCAGACGACCTCCCCAGGCACGCGCCCGTCCGAGGGGCGGCGGACCTCCCCCTCCCTGAGCATGGCCTCGAACTGGAGGCTATCCACGACGTCGGGATACCGCCCGCCGCCGTATTCGGGCAGGTTCTCTCTGGCGTAGAGGTCGAAGCCGGTGGCAAGCACCACCGCGCCCACATCAAAAGTGTGGGGGGCAGGTTTCAGGGTTTCAGGTTTCAGGGTTTCAGGTTTCAGGGTTTCAGGTTTCAGGTTGGAGTAACCTGAGACCTGGGACCTGAGACCTGAAACTTGCACTGTAAAGTTCCCCACGTACCCCCCAAACCCCGTCACCTCCGCGTTCGTGAGCACCTGGATCAGGGGGTGACCACTGACGGCTGCGATGCGTTCGGCCAACAGATCCCCGCTGTCGTCGAAATTGACGTACAGGCTTGAGAGCTGTGCCATGCGCCCGCCCAGCCGGTCCGACCGCTCGACGAGGGTCACCGGGTACCCCGCGTCGGCGATAATCAACGCAGCGGTCAGCCCGGCGATGCCCCCGCCGACGACGAGCGCTCGCCTGACGATTGGCAGTTTGAACGGTGTCAGCGGCTCGTCGTAGCGCACCTTCTCCACGAGCGTGCGTACCGTATCGATCGCCTTGCGGGTGGCCTCCTCCGGCGCACCCTGGTGCGGCCAGGAAACCTGCTCACGGATGTTGGCGATTTCCACCCGGTAGGGGTTCAACCCGGTGGTGGCGGCCGCCTTACGGAAGGTGGACTCGTGCATCGCGGGAGAGCAGGCAGCGACGACCACCCCATCCAGGTTGTGTTCCGTGATGGCCAACTGGATGAGCATCTGGCCGGGGTCGGAGCACATGTACTTGTAGTCGGCGGTGAACGCGACGCCCGGACAGTCGCGCAACGTCCTGGACACCCGCCCCACGTCCACCGTGCTGGCGATGTTGAGCCCACAGTGACAGACGAACACGCCGATGCGGGCCATCTACTCCTTCCCCTCCGTATCTCCCCCCACAGGGAGGGGGGTATCCGGCCAGCGGGCGAAGCGTTTGAGCACCTCGGCCGCCGCACCGCTGCCGTGGGCGACCGCCTCCGGAATGTCCATCGGCCCGGTACCGGCGCCGGCGAGAAAGACGCCCGGCCGGACAGTCTCAAGCGGATGCATGTTTGCGTCGAGGGGGAGCAACCAGCCATACGCGTCCACCGGCAACCCCAGCATCCGGGCCAACCGGTGCGTCGCGGGACGGGGCAGCATCGCCGGGGCGAGCACGACCAGGTCGGCGGCGATCCGCACCTGCTGACCGCTGAGCGTGTCGGCCCCCCACACGATCACCTTACCCCCCTGCCGAAAGATACGGGAGACCTTGCCCCGCAGGTAGACGACGTTCTCGTCCTCCATCGCCCGCTGGGTGAACTCGTCGTACCGCTTGCCGGCGGCGCGGATGTCGATGTAGAAGACGTACACCTGCCCATCGTGGACCCGGTGGCGGTAGAGAATGGCCTGCTTGGCCGTGACCATACAACAGACCTTTGAGCAGTAGGGCAGGTGCTTTTCAGGGTCGCGGGAGCCGGCGCACTGGACGAAGACGACCTCGCGGGGGACTTGCCCGTCGGAGGGGCGCTGCACCTGGCCGGTGGTCGGGCCGGAGGAGGAGAGCAGCCGCTCGAAGGCCAGCGCGTCGATCACGTCCGGCACGTGACCCCCGCCGTACTCTGGCATGCGAGAAAGGCCGTAGAGGTCGTAGCCGGTGGCCAGGACGATCGCGCCGACCCGCTCCTCGACGACGACGTCCTCCTGATCGAAGGCGATCGCACCCACCGGGCAGAACCGCTCGCAGGCGCGACACTTGCCCCGCTGGAAAAAGATGCAATGCTCGCGGTCGATCACCGGCTTGTTCGGCACCGCCTGGGGCGAAAGCGTGTAGATCGCCTTGCGGGCGCCCACGCCGCGCTCGAAATCAGAGAGCACCTTGCGGGGACATTTCTCCTGGCAGAATCCACAGCCGGTGCACTTTTCCCAGTCCACGTAAGCCGGATGCCGGTGGATGCGCACGCGGAAGTCGCCGACCTCTCCCTCGACCGCCTCGACCTCGGAATAGGTGCGCAGGTGGATGTGCTCGTGGTGGCCGACCTCGACAGTGCGGGGGGTGAGGATGCACTGGGCACAGTCCAGCGTGGGAAAGGTCTCCGAAAGCTGCGCCATGCGCCCGCCGATAGATGGCAGTCGATCCACCAAGACAACGTCGTAGCCGGCGTTAGCGATGTCCAGTGCGGCCTGCATTCCAGCGATGCCGGCGCCGACGATGAGTGCCCGGGGGATGGACGCCTGTTCCGCCACGTAGTTTAGTATACCGCATTTCGGGACGGTTTGCAAAGACGCCCAGAACGCCCAGTTCGGGACTTGACTCGCCCCCTACTGGAGGGTGTATAATAGGGGTGACCATCTGCGGAGGGTCACGCTGTCCGGAGATACCATGTTCAAGATCGGCGAATTCTCCAGAATCAGCCGGGTGTCGGTGAAAACGCTGCGCTACTACGACGAGATCGGGCTGCTCACCCCCGCCCGGGTGGACCGCTTCACCGGGTACCGCTATTACTCGGCCGACCAGTTGCCCCGGCTGAATCGCATCCTGGCACTCAAAGACCTGGGCCTCTCGCTGGAACAGATCGCCGCGCTGCTGGACGACGACCTGCCACCGGCCGAGATCCGGGGGATGCTGCGCCTGAAACGGGTGGAGATCCAGCAGCATCTGGAGGAAGAACAGGCGCGACTGGCACGGGTAGAAGCGCGACTAAAGCAGATTGAACAGGGTTGGCTGGAGGCGAGAAACGAAAGAGAGGGGACGCCTATGGAAATGAGAACATGCCCTGGATGCGGGAAAGAGGTGCGGGAGCCGGGTGCCAGATTCTGCCCCTACTGTGGCGCTGGTCTACCCATATCCCCCGCCCCTCTCCTCCCTATTAAGAAACCAGCCAAGGAAGTGGCCAAGAGGTCTATCAGCTTCTCGCTTGTCGCCATCGTGGTACTCATCGTCATCTCTACGCTTGTCGCCGTAGTGCTAAGGAGGCATGAGATGACGACACCCAGCCTGATGTCTGGGCCGCTGCCAGAGTCTCAGCCATCGGACCCTCAGTTGGCACTGTTGTCCGTGCGGTGTGAGAAACACGCGAGGGGTGGCCAGTTTGTCTTCGAGGGCCAGGTGCAGAATATCTCGGACTCATCCCTGCAGGACATCGTCGTGGTCGTAACCGTCTATAACGCCAGCCCTGGCCGCGTTGGCTCGGACGAGGCACCGATTGAGCATGCCACGCTACAGCCAGGACAGACCTCACCGTTCAGGGTGGCGGTGGATTACGATCCCACGGTGGCATACTATAAGGTAAAGTTCAAGCGTCGCCAGGGAGACACCCTCCCCACGCGGGACAGCAGGTCAAGCTGAGCACCCAGTACTGTGTGGATACGACCTGTCGTCGCGCGCACAGCCTGGGCTACCACGTGACTTTGCTCAACAGGGTATAGCCCTGCCTAGCAGACCAGGAGCATATGCGACAATGCCTATACCGCCTGAGATCAGAATCGTCGTAGTCATCTCCGCCAGCACAGAGTGGCAGGTAATTCGCGACATCTTTTCCGGCGCAGAGCCGCAACCATCCCCTTTCGGCCAATGGGTTGTGGTTGACCTCGATGTCGGCGAACGTACCGAGTCAGTCCTATTCTTTCACGGCGGCTGGGGAAAAGTCGCGGCGGCGGCCTCGACGCAATATGTGATCGACCGCTGGTCGCCTGACTTGCTGGTCAACCTCGGCACGTGCGGTGGGTTCGAGGGCGAGATCGAGAAAGGTACGATCATCCTGGTGGAGCGGACCGTCGTGTACGACATCGTCGAGCAGATGGGGGATTACGAAGCGGCGATCGCGCATTACGCGACCGACGTCGATCTCTCGTGGCTTGGAGAGCGCTATCCTCAGGATGTGCGGCGCGCGCTGCTCGTGTCTGGCGACCGTGACCTCTTGGTGGAGGACATCCCGCGCCTGAAGGCCCAGTTTGGCGCGGCCGCAGGAGACTGGGAGTCGGGGGCAATCGCCTGGGTAGCCGCTCGCAACCACACCCGGTGCCTGATCCTGCGCGGTGTCACAGACCTGGTGGGGTCCAGCGGCGGAGAGGCCTACGAGGGGAACATGGACGTCTTCGTCGCAGGCGCGACGGAGGTTCTGGAACGACTGGTGCGTTTCCTACCAGCGTGGCTTGCCCGTGCGGTATAAGGACTTTGCTGGGGTCCGCCAGCCCCCGCCCCCAGCGGCGGGGGTTTCCTTATGCCGCGATTGTGCTAGAATTGGGCAAGAGGCGCGATCTGTCCAGCAGGTGCAGGCAGAAGCCGCGTCCATATCAAGTGAGGTTGATGCACATGAACGACTCGGACGCTACCCCACGAAACGAGAACATCCTGGAAGCCTTTACCACGCTGGGGCAGTTCCTGAACAAAGACGGGTGGTACCCGCAACAGATTGGGGACAAATACATCTATCGGATGGGATTTGCTGGCAGGAATGGACAGGTGACGTGCTTTGCCACCATCTTTCCGGACCTGGAACAGTTTCTTTTCTACGTCATTGCGCCAGTCAAAGCCCCAGAGACGGCACGCCCGGCGGTGGCCGAGTTTATCACCCGGGCGAACTATGGGCTACGCATCGGCAACCTGGAAATGGATTTCGACGATGGCGAAGTACGTTACAAGAGCAGCCTGGGCTTTGAAGGAGAGCCGTTGACCGCTGGGCTGATCAAAAGCGCGATCTACCCCGCCGTTCAGACGATGGACCGCTATCTGCCTGGCCTGATGGGCGTCATCTACAGCGGCAAATCGCCCATCGAGGCCATCGCCGACCTGGAGGGAGACAATCCGTGAAACTGAAGGACAAGGTCATTGTCATCACCGGCTCGACACGCGGAATAGGCCGGGCGATTGCCGAGGCATGCGCCCAAGAGGGCGCCAGGGTCGTCGTCTGTTCACGTCAAGAACCGGCAGTTAAAGAGACTTGTGAGACACTCAGGCAACAGGGCTTTGACGTATCCGGAGTCACCGTTGACGTCTCCATCCCGAGCGACCTGGAAGAGTTGCTCCAACATGCGATCGAAACCTGGGGGCGGGTAGATGTCTGGGTCAATAACGCCGGACTGTCTGCCGGACTGCGGCCTCTTGACGAGTTAGGCCACGAAGAGATCTCCCGTATCATCGACGTGAACGTCACGGGCACGCTCCAGGCGTGCCGGATCATCCTCCCCTATTTTGCTCAGCACGGAGGGGGAGTCCTGATCAACATGAGCGGTAGAGGCGGTCGTGGGGAGGCCGCTCCCTTTTTGACCACGTATGCAGCCACGAAGGCAGCAGTGACCAACCTGACGAGAAGCCTGGCCCAGGAGAACAAAGACCATCCCATTTCGATTCACTCGGTGATACCGGGCATGGTGGCGACGGACTTTTACAGAGATGTGAAGACCAGTCCCAAATTGGCCGCCAGCGCTCAGAACGTGCCCTACGCGTTGAAAGCCTTCGGCGTACCGCTCGACATCGTGGGACGTTTCATTGTCCAGATTGCGGCTCAAGAACCAGGGAAGGTGACGGGGAAGAACTATTCCCTGTTGAGGGGGTGGCGGTTGATACGAGGCATTGGGTTGATGATGTGGTACCGGGCAACGGGAAAGATATAGCCGGAAAAAAGACCGCACGGCCTGCGGAGTAGCCGTGCGGCTGGCTGTCGTGGTCAGGACAGGTCGACGCTAATAGCGACGGCCTGCCCCTTCCCGCGAATCTCGCTGGTCGCGGGGGCGTTGCGGACGCGCCTCCGCCACTTTGAGGGACCGCCCGTCCACCACCCTCTCCGGCATCGCGGGATACCTGCTGGAGCGCAGCGTAGGCGAAGGCGGCGGTTCTGAACCGGGTGGAGGCGAATAACCAACGCCGGTCCAACGCGGCTCACGCGATCTCGATCAGCACCTGGTCCTTCTCCACGTCGTCCCCCACGCTCACGTGGACCGCCCGCACGGTGCCGCCCTGGCGGGCGCGGAGTTCGTTCTCCATCTTCATCGCCTCCAGCACGCAGACCGGGGACCCTTCCTCGACCTGCTGGCCGGGTTCGACCAGGACGCGCACGATCTTGCCGGGCATAATCGCCAGGACCGCACCGGCGCCGGCCTCGGCCGCGCGAGGGGCAGCGGGGTCACATGAATCGAGGGATGGGGCAAGATGAGTCACGGCCAGACCGCTGACCTGTATCTCATAGGAATCCCCATCTACGGTCGCGGCCTCTCCCTCTAAGGCCACGTCGTAGGCGATGCCGTCCACCAGCACCATTCCATCGTCGGCGACCTCGACGGCGAAGGGACGTCCATTGACGGTGATGGTGTCGCCCTCGACGACGACCGGGTATTCGACGTTGTCCAGCTTCAGCGCGAATTCACGTTTCAACGCATCCCTCCCCCACCATCGATCAACCCGGTCCAGCGGCCCGTCCCTGGCCGCCAGGAGACCTTCCACGGGGAGACGGCCGGCCCGGCAGGGGCAGTTGTCGCAGCAGCCTGCTCCTCCAACTGCTTGAGCAGCAGCCCGGCGACCGCGGCCACCACCAGCTCCTTCCCGTCGCCGCCCCGCGCACGCCGCTCCAGAAAGGGGCGAGCCACCTGGGGGAAGAGCGCGTAGGAGATGACGTCCTCCTCGTCCCGCGCCAGATCACCGATCTCCCTCCGCGCCTGCTCCATCCCTGGCGGGATCAGGTCAGCGGGGCGACAGTCAATCGGCTCCTCGTCGCCGATGGCCATCCGCTTCACCTCGGGGTCGACGGGAGCCGGCGGGCGGCCGTAGTAGCCCCGGACGTATTGCCTGACCTCCTCCGGGATGACCTTGTACCGCTCCCCCAGGACGACGTTGAGCGTGGCCTGGGTGCCGACCAACTGGCTCGATGGCGTCACCAACGGCGGGTAGCCCAGCTCCGCCCGCACGCGGGGCACCTCCGCCAGCACCTCCTCGTACTTGTCCTCCGCCTGCTGGGCCCGCAACTGCGAGACCAGGTTCGAGAGCATGCCGCCGGGGATCTGGTACTGCAGCACCCGCACGTCTACCCCGACCATGCCGCTCTCGAAGCGGGCGTACCTGCGGCGGACGCCGGCAAAGTAGGCAGCGATCTCGGCCAGCAGCGCCAGATCGAGCCCCGTATCCCGCTCCGTCCCCTGCAGCATCGAGACGATGGACTCGGTGGGGGGGTGGGAGGTGGTCAGGGAGAGGGAGGAGATGGCAGTGTCCACGATGTCCACCCCTGCCTCGACCGCCTTCAGATGCGCGGTCGTGGCCATGCCGCTGGTGGAATGGGAGTGCAGGTGGATCGGCAGGTCCAGCTCTGTCTTGAGCCGGCGGACGAGTTCGTAGGCCGCGTAGGGGGTGATCAGGCCGGCCATGTCCTTGATGCAGATGGAGTCGGCGCCTACATCCGCCAGTTGGCGGGCCATGGTCACAAAGTAGTCGATGCTATAGGGCGGGCCGATGGTGTAGCAAATAGAGGCCTGGACGTGGGCTCCCTCCCGCCTGACGACCTCCATCGCCCGGCGCATGTTGCGCACGTCGTTGAGCGCGTCAAAGATGCGGAAGACGTCTATGCCGTTGGCGCGAGCGTGGACGACGAACCGCTCCAACACGTCGTCGGGATAGTGGCGGTATCCGACGACGTTCTGAGCCCGCAGGAGCATCAGGAAGGGGGTGTTGGGCAGCACAGCTTTGAGGCGGCGGATGCGATCCCAGGGATTCTCGTCCAGGAAGCGCATGGCGGAGTCAAAGGTCGCGCCACCCCACATCTCCACCGCCCAATAGCCGACCCGGTCGATCTTGTCGGCGATGGGCAGCATATCGTCGGTGCGCATGCGGGTGGCCAACAGCGATTGATGCCCATCCCGCAGCATCAGGTCACAAATCTTGACAGGTTCTGTGCTCATTTCGTCTCGCGTCTCCTACCGGTCAGGATAGCTACAGCTTCAAGTAGTCACGCAAGGCATCCCGAATACGCCTGGCCATAGCGACGGCCTGGTGCACTTCTGGCTCGGCGGCCCATTCCCCAGGATACCGAAACGCTACCGCAAACGGGCTGAGAGCCTCTGTGTCATCCCTGATGACTTCTAGTTGCGGAATAGTCTCAGTTACCAGATCCAGAAGCACCCCCAGGTTGTGAGTGTGTGGTGGTTCCTGCCCCGTCTCCACCAGGATCGCTTCGAGGTACTTCTCTGCTACCTGCTGGCATAGAAAGACGATCACGTCAGCCACAGCCTCTAAGGTGCCCGAGTCGAGCAGACGACGGACTGCTTCCCAGTCTTCCTCCGCCTTCTGAATCCATTCCTGCAGTGGATCAACGTTCATACAACACCTGCCCCTCACGCAGAATCTTTTGGATAAAAAAGTCCTTTGCCCGAGCCCGTTCGGCTACCTCCTGCGGCGTCTTGACCAGCACGTCCAGAGGCAGAAAGCGAGGCCGGGCAGCACGAGCGATGGCGGCCGCTACCTGGATGGTGGGTTGGCTGGTCTCCATCATAACCAGCAGGTCTACGTCACTGTCACGATGTGGCTTGCCCCAGGCGTGAGAGCCGAATAGGATCACCTTCTCCGGGGTAAACTCTTCGACGATGCGCTGTGTGATCTGGCGCAAGAGTTCCTCCGTCACCGGAACCGGGTAGCCTGAGGATGTACTTGTCCTTGGCGTCATTTCTCCTTGCCCCCCTGGCCGAGAGACCTACTTTGCAAACATCTCCCGCGCCTTGAACACCAGTACCAGCGCCTCCCGCTCCAACCGGGAGCGGTGTCTTTCCCCCGCTCGCACGGCCAGGCTCTCCCCCTGGTCAGTAGTTGGCCACCTACCCGACCACCAGGTGCTTGAACGGCTCCGTCAGCCTGTCGGCAACCTGGGCGATGTTAACTCTGTGGACCATTTCCTCTCTCCGCGCGCCTGTTGGACCCTGTGACCTGATGAACCAATCAATAGCAACTGGAGACTCGGCGATTTGGTCATTGGTCATTGGTCATTTCACAGCGGCATATTCCCGTGCTTCTTTGGCGGGTTCGTGTCCCGCTTGTTCTGCAGCATCCTCAGCGCCTCGATGAGACGGGGACGGGTCTCCTGCGGCTCGATGACGTCGTCCACGTACCCTCGAGCGGCAGCGATGTACGGGTTGGCGAACTGCTCCCGGTACTCCCGCACCAACTGCTCCCGCTCCGCCTCGGGGTCCTCGGCGGCGGCGATCTCCTTGCGGAAGACGATGTTGACCGCCCCCTCCGGCCCCATCACGGCGATCTCGGCCGTGGGCCAGGCGTAGGAGATGTCACCCCGAATGTGCTTGGAGCTCATCACGTCGTAGGCCCCGCCATAGGCCTTGCGGGTGATGACCGTGATCTTGGGGACGGTGGCCTCGCAGTAGGCCCACAGGAGCTTGGCCCCGTTGAGGATGATGCCGTCGTGCTCCTGGTCCACCCCGGGCAGGAAGCCCGGCACGTCCACGAACGTGACCAGGGGAACGTTGAACGCGTCGCAGAAACGGATGAAGCGGGCCCCCTTCCTGGAGGCGTCAATGTCCAGCACCCCAGCCAGGACCATCGGCTGCTGGGCGACGATACCGACGGAGAAACCGCCCAGCCGGGCAAACCCCACGACGATGTTCTGCGCCCAATGCTCGTGGACCTCCAGAAACCGGCCATCGTCCACGACCCGTCGAACGATCTCTTTGACGTCGTAGGGTTGCATCGGGCTATCGGGCATGATCGTGCTCAGCCCCTCGTCCATCCGACCCTCGGGGTCCGCGGTCGGCACGAAAGGCGGATCCTCCAGGTTGTTCTGAGGGATGTAGCCGAGAAGCTGGCGGACGAGGGCCAGGCAGTGTTCCTCGTTCTCGGCGGCAAAGTGGGCCACGCCGCTCTTGGAGGCGTGCGTCATCGCGCCACCCAACTCCTCGAAAGAGACGTCCTCGTGGGTGACCGCCCGGATCACCTCCGGGCCGGTGATGAACATGTGGCTGGTGTCCTTGACCATCAGGATAAAGTCGGTCATGGCGGGGGAGTAGACAGCGCCCCCGGCACAGGGACCGAGGACGGCCGAGATCTGGGGGACCACGCCGGAGGCCAGGACGTTACGCAGAAAGATGTAGGCGTAGCCAGCCAGGGAGACGACGCCCTCCTGGATGCGAGCGCCGCCCGAGTCGTTGAGGCCGATGACGGGAGCGCCGTTTTTCATCGCCAGGTCCATGATCTTGCACACCTTCTCGGCGTGGACCTCGGATAGACTGCCGCCAAAGACGGTAAAGTCCTGCGAGAAGACATAGACCAGGCGATCGTTGATCGTGCCCCAGCCGGTGACGACGCTGTCGCCCAGGTATCTTTGCCTCTCCACGCCAAAGCCGGTGGCACGGTGGGTGACGAACGTGTCCAGCTCACGGAAAGAGCCGGGGTCCAGCAGTTTCTCCACCCGATCGCGGGCGGTCATCTTGCCTCGGGCATGCTGGCGGTCAATGCGCTCCTGGCCACCACCCAGGCGGGCCTGCTGGCGCATCTGTCGCAGTTTCTCAGCCTTGGGGTCAACGGGCATCGTCAGCCTCCCTTCGTGGTTGTGGGCTTCCTTGGCTCCAATACTATACCACAACTGTTGTCTCGCACCAAACGCAAAGACTTCCAAAGTCTGGCAGACTTCGGAAGTCGACCGGTACCTGTCCACGGTAGGGAGAGAGCTACCGGTTCACCCCAGCGCTGCCAGGCGCTCCTTCAGCTTGGCCTGCTCGGCTTGCAGGTCGGCCAGCTTGTCCCTCTCCCGCTGGACGACGTGGTCGGGGGCCTTTTGCGCAAACTCTCCCGCCAGAAGCGTCCGGCTACGGTCGATGCGATCCTCGATCCCGGCCAACGTCTTCGCGAGCCGCTCCCGCTCCGCCTCCAGGTCTATCAGTCCGGCCAGGGGCAGGTAGGCCACCACGTCCCCGACCACGACGGTGGCCGCCTGGGCGGGCGGTTCGATGGCCAGTTGGATGGAGAGTGCATCGGCGTCGAGCTTGGCCAGGGCGCAAAGCACGGCGCGCTGTTCGTCCAGCCACCCGGCGGCGTCGCCAGCGGCGATGAGCGCCGGGATGCGCCTGCCGGGGGTCACGTCGTACTCGGCCCGCCGATTGCGGATGCCCCGGATGAGCGCCACAGCCAGATCCATGCGCCCCTCGGCCTCCTCGTCCAAGAGCGCGGTCTCCGGCTCCGGCCAGCGCGCGAGCATCAGCGACTCACCCTCCCGCGCTTCATCGGGCAGCGCCTGCCAGATGGCCTCGGTGAGGAAGGGCATAAAGGGGTGCAACAACCGGAGTGCCCGCTCCAGCACGTGGAGCAGGACGGCCTGCGGGATGGCCTTGTCCGCCGCCTCGTCGTAGAGGCACACTTTGCTGGCCTCGATGTACCAGTCGCAGTACTCACCCCACAAAAAGTCGTGGATCTGGCGGCCGGCCTCGCCGTACTGGTACGTCTCGAAGAGGCGATCCACGCTCTGGATGAGGCGGTTAAGGCGCGAGAGGATCCAGCGGTCGGGCAGTTTCAGGTTCCAGGTTTCAGGTCTCAGGTTCAACCTGAAACTTGAAACGCTGGAACCTGAGACGTTCGATAGAACAAACCGTGCCGCCTGCCAGATCTTGTTGGTAAAGTTGCGCGCTCCCTCCAGGCGGCGCGGATCGAGGTTCATGTCCAGGCCCGGCGTCGAACTGGTCAACAGCGTGTAACGGAGCGCGTCGCTGCCGTACTTGTCGATAATGTTCAGCGGATCGTACTCGTCGATGTTCTCCATCGACTTGCTGATCTTTTTGCCCTCCTCGTTGCGCACCAGGCCATGCAGATAGACGGTGGCGAAGGGTGTCTGGCCGGTCATCGCGATGCCGAGCATCATCTCCCGCGCCACCCAGAAGAACAGGATGTCGTAGCCGGTCTCGCGCACGTCGGTGGGGTAGTAGCGCTGCAGGTCCGGCGCGTCCGTGTCCGGCCAGCCGAGCGTGGAGAAGGGCCACAGGCCGGAGGAGAACCAGGTGTCCAGCACGTCCTCGTCCTGGTGGATGTGCGCACTGCCACAGTGTGCACACCCGGTGGGGTCAGTCACCTCGCTCGTCTGGCCCCCGCAGTCGTGGCAGTACCAGACGGGGATGCGATGGCCCCACCACAGTTGGCGGCTGATGCACCAGTCGCGGATGTTCTCCATCCAGTGGAAGAAGCGCTGCTCCTCCCGCTCGGGGATGATGGCGGTACGACCATCGCGCACCGCCTGCATGGCCGCCTCGGCCAGCGGCTTTGCCTTGACAAACCACTGGGTGGAGACACGGGGTTCGATGTCAGTCGCGCAGCGCTGGCAGGTGCCCACCGCGTGGAAGTAGGGCTCGACCTTGACGAGCAGCCCTTCCTTCTCAAAGTCAGCCACGACGTTGCGGCGGCACTCGAAGCGGTCCTGTCCGGCGTATGGGCCTGCGTTCTCGTTCATGCGAGCCGTGTCGGTCAGGACGTTGGGGGCCTCCAGGCCATGGCGCACGCCGATCTCGTTGTCGGTGGGATCGTGCGCCGGGGTGACCTTCACCGCGCCGGTGCCGAACTCTGGGTCGACCACCTCGTCCGCGATGATGGGGATGTGGCGCCCGATGGCGGGCAGGACGGCGGTCTTGCCAACCAGGTTCTGCCACCGGGTGTCTTCAGGGTGAACGGCGACGGCGGTATCGCCCAGGATGGTCTCCGGGCGGGTGGTGGCCATCTCGATGAACTGGGTCGCGCCCGCCGCCCACGTACCGCTGCCCCACTCCCCCTGTGGCCCATCCCAATCGCCGTTCAGGATGGGGTAGCGGATATACCAGAGGTGGCTGCTGCGCTCCTGCGGCACCACCTCCAGGTCGGAGATGGCGCTGGTGCAGCGCGGGCACCAGTTGACCAGGTACGTCCCCCGGTAGATCAGGCCTCTCTCGTACAGGCGCACGAACGCGGTGCGCACAGCGTGGCTCAACCCCTCGTCGAGCGTGAAGCGGTCTCGCTCCCAGTCACACGAGACTCCCAGCCGCTTGTGTTGCTCGGTGATCCGCTGCAGGGATTCGCGGGCCCAGGCCCAGCAACGTTCGATGAACTTCTCCCGGCCCAGGTCGTGACGGGTGAGCCCCTCCTTGCGCAGCTCCCGCTCCACCACGTTCTGGGTAGCGATGCCAGCGTGGTCCGCGCCAGGCAGGAAGAGAGTCTCGCGGCCTTCCATACGATAATAGCGCGTCATCAAGTCTTCGACAGCGGCGGTCATGGCGTGGCCCAGATGCAGCACGCCGGTCACGTTGGGCGGTGGCATGGTGATGCACCAGCGCGGGCCGCTCTCCGAGGCCCGGCCCAACTGGACCTGTTTCTCGGGGCGAAAGTAGCCCTGCTCCTCCCACCACTGGTAAATCCGTTCTTCGTGATCCCTGGGATCGTACACTTTGGCTAGCTTGTCCGTCATTTTGCTCACTCATCCTTTTGTCAGAGCCTGTTCTGCCAGCGCCACAGCGATTGTGCCTGTGCGCTCAATCACCTTCAGATCGTCGTCAAGACGCTCGCGGACCTCCACCCGCTTCGCACGGGTGACGCTCCAGATGTCCGCCCTGGCTTCGCGCAACGCCTGGCCCAGGACCGGGTCCTGGGTTGCCACCTGTAGCCGCTCCAGCTCCGCACCCAGAAAGAGCTGGTTTTCGGTCTTGTAGCGGCGCACGGCCGTGGCAATGTCCACGACAGCGTCCCCAGCCACCTCGGCCGCCATGTCGACCAACGTCTCATCAGCCAGTGGCCAACGGGCCTGGTGGATCGAGTCGGCCCCATCGACCGCCGCAAATAGCTCCCGGTAGATCTCCTCTGTCACGTGCGGCAGAAATGGGGCCAAGAGCTTTAGCGTCGTCAGGAGCACAGAGTGGAGCGTGTAGCGCGCCCCCGCGCTGCCCTCCTCGTAGAGCCGCAGTTTGCACATCTCCAGGTAGTTGTCGGCCAGGATTTTCCAGAAAAAGCCCTCCGTTTCGCTCTTGGCCGCGGCGAAATCATAGTTGTGGAAGAACTCGGTCACCTGCCCGACCAACCGCTGGGTACGGGACAGAATCCACCGGTCGGCCAGCGCCAACGCCGGACGCCGGGCTGGCGGACGATACCCCTCCACGAAACGCTGGCTGAAGCGAGCCACGTTCCACAGCTTGGCGACCAGCTTGGCCCCGGCCTGGATCTTTTGCTCGCTGATGATCGAATCCTTGCCAAAGCCTGTGCTGGCTGTCCAGTAGCGGACGGCGTCGGCCGAGTACCGCTCGATCATCTCCATCGGCGCTACCGGCCCTCCACCCCGGCTCTTGCTGATCTTGCCCCCGCCCTCCGGCGCCAGCCCCCAGCCCGAGATGGCCGCCTCCTTCCAGGGCAGGACACCGAAGTGGAAGTGGGACTTGACGATCGTATAGAACGCCCACGTGCGAATGATCTCGTGCGCCTGAGGTCGCAGGGACATCGGAAAGACCTGCCGGTAGAATTCCCCGTCGGCCAGCCAGCGCCCCACGATCTGCGGCGAGAGCGAAGAAGTCGCCCAGGTATCCATCACGTCGCGCTCCGGCGTGAAGGAGGTGCTGCCACAACTGCACGGCCTTCCCGGCCCCTGGTCAATCGGGTCCAGCGGCAACTGATCCTCGTCCGCCACCACCACCTCGCCACAGGCGTCGCAGTACCAGACCGGGAAGGGCACGCCAAAGTACCGCTGGCGGGAGATGCACCAGTCCCAGCGCAGATTCTCCACCCACGCGCGGTAACGCGCCTTCATGTGCGCCGGGTGCCAGACGACCTGCTCCCCTGCTTCAACGAGCTCTTCCTTGAAATCGAGCAACCGAACGAACCACTGTTGTGTCACGACGTACTCGACCGGCGTGTCACACCGTTCGTGAACCCGCACGGACTGGACGACCGGTTGCCGGCCGAGGAGGAGACCGTGGTCCTCCAGTGCCCGGACGATCTGACGCCGCGCCTCGAAGACGGGCAGACCGGCGAAATCGCCAGCGGCCTCCGTCAACCGGCCATCCCGGCCAATGACCGCCCTCAAAGGAAGATCGTGGGTGTACCACCACTCGACGTCGGCGGTGTCGCCGAACGTGCAGCACATCACAGCGCCGGTCCCCTTCTCCGGGTCCGCTCCTGGATCCTCCAGCACTGGCACATCCCTCCCAAAGAGGGGCACGGTCACCCGCTCGCCCACCAGCGCCCGGAAGCGTTCGTCGTCCGGGTGGACGAACACCGCCACGCAGGCGGACAGCAACTCTGGCCGGGTCGTCGCGATGGGCAGTGCCTCCCCGTCTTCCAGGTGAAAAGCCAGCGTGATGAACGCGCTCTCCCGCTCCAGGTCGTCTAGCTCGGCCTGGGCGATCGCCGTGCGGCACTCGGGACACCAGATGCTGGGTGCATCCCGGTGGTAGGCGAAGCCTTTTCGATAGAGGTCGAGGAAAGAGAGCTGGGAGGTACGGCGCGAGAGCTCGTCGATGGTACGGTAGGTGTACCGCCAGTCTATCGAAAGCCCCAACCGCTGCCAGAGCGCTTCATAGTTCTTCTCTTCCCTTTCACTCACCTCAAGACATTTTTCGATAAAAGCCCTGCGCCCCACCCCGGTAGCGGTGAGGCCCAGCCGCCGCTCGACCAGCCGCTCGGTGGGCAGGCCGTTGTCGTCGTAGCCCATCGGGTAGAAAACGTTGGTGCCGTTCATGCGCCAGAAGCGGGCCATAAAGTCGGCCTGGCTATAGGAGTATACGTGTCCCAGGTGGAGATGCCCCGAGACCGTCGCCGGGGGCGTGTCAATCGAATAGACGGGCCCCTTCGCCTCGGGGTCGAAATGGTAGATGCCCGACTCCTGCCAGAAGGCCTGGAGCCGGTGCTCCACATCTCTTGGATGATAGCGCTTGGGCAATCCCACGTTCTCCTCCCTGTACGAGGATCAGTAGGGACGTACCATCCCTACAGGTTGACCGCATCGCCAGAGCCATCCGCCCACCCGTCCATGGCGTACCTTCCACGCAAAAGCCCCTTTCGTCCAAGGACGAAAGGGGCAACCTTCCGTGGTACCACCCTGGTTCAACAACAGCACCCGGCTTTCAGGACGTCAACGGGCCCTGTCATTGCACTCTGCCGCCCTCCAACGAGGACGCGCCCTCTAAAAAGGGCGTTCGCGGTAACGGGCGAACCCGGAGAGGCTTGTCCGGCACCTGCCGGTCCGGTTCAGCCTCCCGACTCCCAGGCGACCTTCGGCGGGGAGCGCTGCAAGGGCTTGCATCCGGTGACCCTCTTCTCTTCCCATCCCCTGGGGATGGTTCGCCAGGGCCGTTCCCGCCTACTCCTCCTGCTCGTCGTCTTTCCGAATGTCACTTGTGGTTTAATTATACCATGCACTTACAGTGCCGTCAACCACCAAAAACTTGCTCGAGAGTCCGTTTCAGCCCGGGAGGGAGACAGGATTTTTCAACTCCTGCAATCTGTGCTATGATATTGACGATCGCTCCTCACCGCCCCGCATAGCTTCTAATCGTCCTCCGCGTCGACGAGCAGGTGCGACACCACTGCGGAATGACAGATCATCGAGAAATCCATCTGGATAGAGTCCAGGCACCACGAGAGGGAATGCAGCCACAGACCCACACGAGGTGTAGGCTGGCGCTCATAGTCCGGGCGACTGTGACCCTGACCCAGTCCACCGCCGCCGCCCGGCAGCACGAAGGGAGGTGATGCCCCCAGAACACGATGGTTGCAGGAGCCTTCGGCCGGTTGGTTTGCTGGGGCCTACGCCCCACGATTGTGCAAAAGACGAAAGATACACGACAAGCGAATAAGCGAAGGGAGAACAGACGGATGATTAGAACGAGATTTGTCCCTATCATCGGATGCCTGGCTGTGAGCGGGGTCGCGCTGGTGGTGCTGCTTGTGCTGCTGAGCACTGTCCCGCTTAACGCAGCGTCAGCAAGCGAACCTGCCCGGCCCCCTCAAGGGCCGCTGGCAGCCGCTCCTGGCGACGTGGTGGTCAACGAGTTTGCCGCCAAAGGCAGCGAGTGGGTCGAACTGTATAACGCGACCGCCACCACGGTCAACCTTGGCAACTGGTACGTGGTCGATGCAGATTGTGGTTCGCCAGCCAGCTCAATTGGGGTGGTAGACCTTGGTCCGGGGGAGTACTTTGTCGTCGATGCAAATGACGACGGCGACAACTTTAGCCTGGACAACTCCGGCGATGTGGTCGTCCTGTGCGACGACAGCGACGCGGAGATTGACCGCGTTTCATTCGGAAACTCCGGCGCGGCCCCAATAGCACCCTCTGCCACGGGCGCATCCCAGTACTCTAGCGCACGGATCGTGAACGGCCAGGACTCTGCCGACGACGCCCTGGACTGGAACTTGGACTCAACTCCCACCAAGGGCAGCGCCAACGATGTGCCCGGGAACAACCTGGGCAGCTCGGTACTGATCAACGAAGTTGACCTGTTCCCAACCATGGGCAACGACAGGCTGGAGCTGTACAATCCGGCACCGCAACCCATCACCGTCACAGGTTGGTATCTCAGCGATGGGGATGACATAGCCGTGCTGACTGGCACCCTGGTCGTACCAGCGGGGGGCTTCCTGCTCATCGAGAAGGACGTGGACTGGATCCCCGAGGGAAGCACGGGCGTTGATTTCTCAAGTTCTGACGTGGCATATCTGTTCGACGACAATCGCGTGCGAAACGACCAGGCTGGCCTTGATGGACATGCCTACCACAACACCGCCCAGCGCATCCCCGATGGCGCAGGCCCCAACGACGGCTACGACTGGGCATCATCTGGCGGTGACGTGACCTGGTTCGACGTGCCGGAGACACTGGGCTACAGCAACGACTTGGACCGCGCGCTGGAAATCCAGAAAGCGGCACCGGCCCAGGTGAACCCTGGCGGCTTGTTGACTTATACCATCACCGTTGAGAACGCACTGGGCTTCGCTCTCGATGACGTGCTGGTCACCGACACGGTGCCAGCCAACGCCACCTTCGCCTACGCGCTGGACGGCGGCGGGGAAAGCGGCGGTGTTGTCACCTGGTCGGTCGCCTCCCTGTCCCACCTGGACAGCATCACAGTCCGCTTCGCCGTCATGGCGAGCAGTAGCATCACTACCATCACCAATGCCGACTATGCCGTCGCAGCAGCGAATTTCATCACCCCCACGGCCGGCGCACCCGTCCTGACGATTGTGGATCACAGGATGGCCATCCGCCACATCCAGGCGGCCGGCCACGTCTCGCCACTGGTGGGTCGGGACGTAGAGGATGTTCACGGCATCGTCACTGCATTGACCTCACAGGGCTTTTACATGCAGGACCCCCACCCGGATAGCGACATCGCCACCTCGGAGGCCATCTACGTCTACATCGGTGGTGACCCCATGGTTGCTGTGGGCGCCGAGGTGTTGGTGAGCGGTACAGTGGCCGAGTACTATCCCGGCGGCTACGACACCGGGAACCTTGCCACGAGCCAGCTCGGAAATGTCACCGTCGTCGTATCGTCGACGGGCAACGCTCTACCCGCGCCCATCGTCATCGGCACCGGCGGGCGTGTTCCACCCCACCAGATGATCGATGACGATGGCAACAACACCTTTGACCCAACTATGGACGGGATTGACTTCTACGAAAGCCTGGAGGCGATGCTGATCCAGGTCAACGACGCCGTAGCAGTCGGTCCCACCAGCGAGTATGGCGAGATCCCCGTCGTCGGCGACCATGGCGCCAACGCCAGACTTCTCACGCCACGCCGCGGCATCGTCATCCAGCCGGATGACTTTAACCCCGAGCGCATCATCATCGACGATGCCATCGCCCGCGATGGGCCGAAGGTGAACGTCGGTGCCTCCTTCACTGGCCCGATCACGGGCGTCTTGGACTATAGCTTTGGTAGCTTCAAGCTCCTCAACGCCGCGCCATTGCCAGGTACTTCGGGCGGGGTGATTTCAGAGACGACGGCTCCACCGGCTACCGGCCAACTCCGCGTGGCCTCCTTCAACGTCGAGAATCTCGACCCCAAGGTCGAAACTATGTCCGCCCCGGGGGACACGGACGACGATACGCCCAGGTTCATCGGCCTGGCCGACCAGATCGTCAACAATCTCCGCTCACCGGACATCATCGCCTTGCAAGAGGTTCAAGACAACAGCGGCGCCGATGACGACGGCACTGTCGACGCCACCACCACGTACATCTCGCTGACCACTGCGATTCAGGCCGCCGGTGGACCCGCCTACGACTTCCGCGACATCGCTCCCCAGGATGGGCAAGATGGCGGCCAGCCGGGCGGAAACATCCGCGTCGGCTTCCTGTTCCGCCCAGACCGTGTGACCTTCGTCGACCGGGGCGACGCTACCGCCACCGACACCGTGACGGTGACAACCGGCGCTTCGGGCGTCGAACTTTCTCTCAGCCCTGGCTGTATCGACCCAAGCAACATCGCCTTCAACGCCAGCCGCAAATCGCTGGCGGGCGAGTTCCTCTTCGACGACCACAAGATTTTTGTCATCGCCAACCACTTTAGATCCAAGGGTGGCGACACCCCGCTCTTCGGGCGGATGCAGCCCCCCGTCCTGGGCTCTGCCGTCACCCGCATGCTCCAGGCGCAGGTGATTAACGACTTTGTGGAGGGCATTTTGGCCCTGGACCCCCACGCCAACGTGGTTGTGTTGGGCGACCTGAACGACTTCCAATTCTCAGAGCCCATCTCAGATGTCCTGGCGGCTGACGTACTGATCAACCTGGTGAGCACGTTGCCTATCACCGAGCAGTACACCTACATCTACGATGGCAACTCACAGGTGCTGGATCACGTACTGGTCAGCGACAACCTGTTCGAGAACGAATACGCTAGGTTTGATATCGTCCACACCAACGCCGAGTTCGCCTACTCGAGCATGCGGCCCAGCGACCACGATCCCATCGTGGCGACCTTCACCCTGCCGCACTATGTCTATCTTCCACTCGTGATGCACCAGCGCTGACCAGTGCCACGTTGGTGCGCATCGCTCCCGGCCAGGCCGCCATTACAGAACGAGCGCCACCGGTTGTATCGCCGGTGGCGCTCGCGCTATGCTCGACTTTGCCCATCCCAAACAGGAAATTCACCCCAGCAGTTCGAACACCGCCTCGATCCCATAATATCCGGCCAGGGCAAAGCCGATGTTCTTGATCACCTTGCCAGCGATGGAACTCGCCAGGAACTTCCACAGCGGGAAGCGCAACGTGCCGGCGGCCATCCCTCCCAGGTCGAAGACCGGGTTGGGGATGAGCGCCAACACAAAGATCGTCACCACGCCGTACCGCTGCATCCAGCGCGTCAGGCGGTCGTAGATGGGATTCTCATCGACGAGCGTTTGCCCGCTGTAACCGGCCATGTAGCCGGTCAGTTCTCCCAGCGCCTGGCCCACACCACCGACGAGGCCGACGAGCCACGGGTTGAAGACACCGCCCATCACCGAGCTGACAGCCAGGCCTGGCACGGGCAGAATCAGCGTGGCATTGCTGACCAGCCCTACCAGGAAGACAGCAGCGTAGCCGTACTGCTTCAGTTCCTGGAGGCGATCGCGAAAGTAGATGACCGCGCAGAGGGCAACGACTACCGCGATGACGGTGAGAACCTGGACGATCCTCAACCGCCTGACGGGCGGAGGGGGAGGGACGGCCGGTGTGGCGTCCTGGACATCAGCATGCGAAGGCGGTTTCGGCATATCAGCGGGGTAGCGGTGCACCCAAGCGCACAATCTTGCGCAGTCCTGCGTCGGAAGAGGCCTGTCGGTCAGACACAACGGCGGTCGCGTTGCACGTATCCACAACCAGGTCGGCGTGCTCCACCACCAGCTCATAGTCCAGGCTGTGATGACCGGTGACGATGACGACGCAGTCAGCGGTAGAGATTTCCGCCTCCGTCAGCGGCACAGAATCCAGCCAGACCGGTTCGCGGTGGAAGACGTCGTCGCCCACGTGGAAGCGCGGCACGTAGGGGTCGTGATAGCGCACGTGGGCGCCACGGCCCAGCAGCAGTTCGATGACCCGCCCGGCCGGAGAATTGCGGGCATCGTCGATGTCCGGCTTGAAGGCCACGCCCAGCACCAGCACGCGCGTATCGAGCAAGGGCTTTTTTCGCAGTGAAAGCGCCTGGCACACCAGATCCACGACGTGATAGGGCATCGCCTGGTTGACCTCGCCGGCCAGCTCGATGAACTCGGTGTAGTAGTCGTACTCGCGGGCCTTCCAGGAGAGGTAATAGGGGTCCACGGGTATACAGTGCCCGCCCACGCCGGCACCCGGGTAGAAGGGCATGAAACCGAAGGGCTTGGTCTTGGCGGCCTCGACCACCTCCCAGACGTCGATGCCCATTCGCTCCGTCAACAGCGCCATTTCATTGGCCAGCGCGATGTTGACGGCGCGGAAGGTGTTCTCCAACAGCTTGGTCAGCTCGGCAGCGCGCGGGGAAGAGACCGGGTGCACCGGCGCGCCCATCTGGCGCAGCAGGTCGGCTGCCAGTTGGGTGCACTTCGGCGTGATGCCACCGACGACCTTGGGCGTGTTGTAGGCCGACCACTGCTTGTTGCCCGGGTCGATGCGCTCGGGAGAGAAAGCCAGGTAGAAATCCACGCCGGCCTTGAGACCGCTCCGCTCCAGGATCGGTTGGACGATCTCCTCCGTCGTGCCCGGATAGGTCGTACTCTGTAGAACGGTCAATTGGCCGCGCTTGAGGCGTGGCCGGATGCCCTCGCTCGCGGCCCGGATGTAGGACAGATCAGGAGCACGCTGGGCGTCGTAGGGGGTGGGGACACAGATAAACATGGCGTCCACCTCGTGCAGCACGTCGTAATCTGGCGTGGCCGTGAGGCGGCCCGACTGCACGTGGGGAGCCAGGTCGTCGTCGGGGACATCGGGGATATAGCTCCGGCCGGAAGCGATACAATCCACCTTGCACTGATCGACCTCGACACCGGTGGTGCGAAAACCGGCCCTGGCAAACGCCGTCGCCAGTGGCAAGCCGACGTAGCCCAGTCCGATGATCGCGACGCGAGCGGTGCGGTTGATGATTTTGTCTTGTAGAGTGGGCATGATGGCCTCTGGATGCTAGATGCTTGATACTGGATACTTGATGCTGGTTACTCGACTTCCGGCGACGGCTGGAGGCCGTCAGGAATCTTACTCATGCCTGTACTCGGCTCGCTGCTCCCGCAGTGCCATGGCCGGGGTGCGCTCCGGCTGGACAACGTCGTAGACGAGGACACCCCTTTCCCGCACCTCGCCCAGCAGGCTCAGGTCACTGGCCTCCGCGTATTCCTGCGGGGTAAAGCCCACTGGTTCCACAGCGTGGGCCTGCGCCTCCCAAGCCACTCGCTCCAGCCACTCCAGCCGTGCCACCCGTCCCAGGCCAGCAAAGGACGCCGAAATAACAGCCAAGTCAATATCACTCCACTCGTGGGGCCGGCCATAGGCATGCGAGCCAAATAGGATGACCCGCTCGACGTTCAAGTCCCGGCTAAGCAGGGCGATGAATCTCTCTATCTGATCGGCTACGGGAGCTGATCGAGAACCCACTTCCATATCTGTTCCATCTGCTCCAGCAATCGCGCCGCATTCTCGGCCACGTAGAAATCCAGGTCATCGGCCACGCCCGGATAACGAGTGGCCCGATAGTGGGGGTTGAGTGTCAACACGGCCTCAACAACGAATGAAGGCAGAGCGAACGCTGAAAGCCGGCTCAACAGTTCACGCAAGTTGTGCACGTAGGGAGGACGATCCTGGGTATGGTGCACGATCAGTGCTTTCAGAGCTTTCTCCGCCGCCTGCTGACAGTGAAACGCGACGTCTCGATAGTCGGCTGCGGCCATCGCGTTCCGTGCGGAGCGGCGATCCGCCTCGGCGTATTCCAGCCAGGCCCGGACGTCCGCCTCCCGGTTCACAGCGGCGGCCTCCCGGTTCATAGCGGCGGCCTCCCGGTTCATAGCGGCGGCCTCCGGGTGTGCCAGTCGGTCGCCTGCTCGTAGGCGTGGGCCACGCGCAGGACCTGCTGCTCGCCGAGGGCCGGTCCCATCACCTGCAGGCCGATGGGCAGGTTGCCAGTGTCGAATCCGCAGGGGAGACTCAGCCCACATATGCCCGCCAGGTTCATCGAGAGGGTAAAGACGTCGGAGAGGTACATCTGCAACGGGTCATCGGTCTTTTCACCGATGCGGAAGGCCGTGGTGGGGCAGGTGGGAGCGACGATGACATCCACCTGCTCGAAAGCGGCATCAAAGTCGGCCCGGACCAACGTGCGCACCTTTTGCGCTTTGAGGTAATAGGCATCATAGTAACCGGCAGAGAGGGCGTAGGTGCCCAGCATGATGCGCCGCTTGACCTCGGGGCCAAACCCTTGCCCACGGGTCACTTTGTACATCGCGCCCAGCCCACCGTCGTCCACCCGCAGCGCGTAACGCACGCCGTCGTAGCGGGCCAGGTTAGCGCTGGCCTCGGCCGGCGCGATCAGATAGTAGACCGGCACAGCGTACTCGGTGTGGGGCAGGCCCACCTCCATCACCTGGGCGCCCAGATCGGCCAGGCGATCCACCGCCGCCCGCACTGCTGCCTCCACCTCCGGCTGCATCCCTTCAATAAAGTACTCCCGCGGCACGCCGACCCGCACTCCCTGCACGTCGCCGCTCAGGGCAGCAGAGTACTCCGGCACCGGCACGTCCAACGAGGTCGAGTCGTGAGCGTCGTGGCCAGCAATGACCTGCAGCAGGATGGCCGCGTCGGCCACGTCCTTCGCCAGCACGCCGACCTGGTCCAGCGAGGAGGCGAATGCCACCAGCCCGTAGCGGCTGACCCGCCCGTAGGTTGGCTTGAGGCCGACGACGCCACACAGGCTCGCCGGCTGGCGGACACTGCCGCCGGTGTCGGTGCCCAGCGCGCCCACGCACTCGTCAGCAGCGACGGCGGCAGCACTGCCACCGCTGGATCCCCCGGGCACGCGGTCCAGGTCCCAGGGGTTGCGGGTGGTGAAGAAGGCCGAGTTTTCGGTGGAGGAGCCCATCGCGAACTCGTCCATGTTGGTCTTGCCCAAAAGCACCGCGCCAGCAGCCTTCAGGCGCGCGATGACAGTGGCATCGTAGGGCGGGCTAAAGTTCTCCAGGATGCGGGAGCCGCAGGTGGTGGGGACACCCGCCGTGCAGAGCAGATCCTTGATGGCCAGCGGGATACCCAGCAGGGGGGTATCCTCGCCAGTGGCGCGGCGCTCATCGGCGACGCGGGCCTGCGCCAGCGCCTCCTCCAGCGTTAGCGTCAGGTACGCCTTGACGTCGTTGTCCACCGCCATGATGCGCGCCTGCACCGCCTCGGTCAGTTCGACCGCCGAAATCTCGCCGGCGACCAGGCGGGCACGGGCCTCGTGGATGGTCAATTGATAGAGTTTCACACGGCCTCCGGTAGACTGGCAGAAACCGGCCTGACGCCTCCGCTAGGGAAGCACGCACTTCACCTACAGCACTGCCGGTACCTTGAAGCACCCATCCTCAGCGGCAGGGGCGTTGGCCAGGATGTCATCGCGGGAGAAGGGAGGCCTGGGCTCATCGGCGCGCATCACGTTGCGCAGCGGTAGTACAGTCGCCGTGGGCGGAATAGCCGCGGTATCCAGTTCCTGCAATCGCTCAAAGTACTCCAGGATGGCCGAAAGCTGCTCCTGATAGAGTGCCTTCTCCTCGTCGCTGAGCGCCAGCCTGGCCAGATCGGCGATGTGTTGGACTTGTTCCTGGCTCAGTTTCATCGCACACTCCCAATCGAACGTCAGATCTCGACAACAGTGGACCCTGCATACACCACGGCGATTATAGCACCGTTGGGGAAGTGGAGCAACCAGGTCGCAGGAGCTACTCCGCGTCCGGCTGTTCGCTCCTTTCCAACAAACATGTTATAATTACGGACTGCTGCCTGACAGCGATCATGAGAGGTGTAAACGTTGGACCTGATGAATCTACTCAATCCGGATCGCCTCATCACGCTGGCGATCCTGGTTCTGACAAGCATGCCAATCCACGAATGGGCCCACGCCTGGGCAGCTTACCAACTGGGGGATGACACGGCTGCCCTCCGCGGCCGGCTGACCATCAACCCATTGGCCCACCTGGACCCAATCGGGACACTGTCCCTGCTGTTTTTCGGCTTTGGATGGGGGAAGCCAGTGCCCGTGAGCCCCTATCGCCTGCGCGGGAGCAGGCGCGCCAGTTGGGCGCTGGTGAGCGCAGCCGGCCCATTTTCTAACCTGGTTCTGGCCATGCTGGCTGCGATTCCATTTCGGGTGGGCTGGTTGGGCCTCTACGGAAGCAGCACCGCTATCGTCAGCCTGCGAGGCATCCTGGTCGATTTCGTCCTGATCAACCTGAGCCTGATGCTGTTCAACCTGATTCCCATCCCGCCGCTCGATGGCTCGCGTGTTCTGGCCTGGTTGTTGCCAACAAGGTGGGCCAGTGCGTTGGAGCGGTTGGAGCACTTTGGGGGGGCGGGATTGATGCTGGTCCTGTACCTCCTATCGAGACTTGGTGTGCTCAGCGCGTTCATCAGCCCGGTGATGGATTTCATGATCCGCGCACTGCTGGTGTACTGAGGCACTCGATGGTGAGGACAGTCCGCTATCGGGTGGGACAGTTCCTGCGAGCACTGGCCGCTGAGGTCCCTGAGGAGGAAGTGGAACAGGCGATGCGCATCCTGCCGCCTAAAGCACGGGGGCTTTTCCGCCGCCAGGCGGTTCAGGACCAGCGCCACGCCCTGGCAGTGTACCACACGCTCCGCCAGGCGGGCCACAAGAACCCTCAACTTTTGGCGGCCGCCCTGCTACACGATGCGGGAAAAGCCGCCGCCCGGATACCTGCGTGGCAGCGGGCGGTCATTGTGCTGCTGGAGCGCTCCGCACCGCGCCTGTTGGCTGGGCTGAGTCAGGGAGCGCCGCAGGGCTGCGCCCTGAGCCTGCCGAAGGGCTACGCCCTGAGCCTGCCGAAGGGCTGGCATCGCCCCTTCGTCGTCCACGCCCGGCATCCGCAGGCAGGGGCGCGCTGGGCCGAGGAGGCTGGCTGTTCGCCTCTCACCGTCGCCCTCATCCGGCGACACCAGGATCAGTCAACGGGTTGTTCGCCCCTCTCCGTCGAGGAAGATCAATTGCTGGCCGCGCTCCAGGCGGCCGACAATCTGCACTAGCGCCGTTGTACATTGCAGGCACAGCGCTAACGGAGGAAACCGTCAAGATGGATTTCAAGCAAGTCGCGATTATCGGTGCTGACTGTATCAGCGTCTCCATCGCACTGAGATTGAAGGCGCAGGACAAGCCACCCCACATCATCGGCTGTGACGCCGACGTTGGGACGGCCAACCTGGCGCGCAGCAAGGGTGCCTTTGATCGGGTGGAGCGCAAGCCGAGCCGGACGTGCCGGGGCGCCGACCTGGTCATCGTCGCCGAGCCGCTCTCCATCATCCGCGATGTGTTCGCCGAAATGGCACCGCACCTGCAACCCGGTTGCTTTGTCACCGACACAGCTCGCCTCAAGGCCCCGGTGATACGCTGGGCCGAGGATTTCTTGCCGAAGAACGTCTTCTTCGCCGGCGGGCACGTTATTCCCAACCCGGCCGTCGTCGGCTCACGATCCCTGGAGGGGCTGGAGGAAGCCAGCGCCGACCTGCTGCGGGGGGCACTCTATTGCCTCACCACGCCACCCGGGACGTCCAGCACAGTGATCGACACCTTCACTGGTCTGATCACAGCGCTCGCGGCCTATCCATTCTTCATCGACGTCACCGAGCACGACGGATTACAGGCTGGCGTCGAGGGGCTGTCTGACCTGTTGGCTATCGCGCTGCTGCGAGCCACCGTGGATACGCCCGGGTGGCAGGAGATGCGCAAATTTGCTGGCTATCGTTTCGCTGCTGCCACCGCGGCCGCCGACAGAGCCGATGAACATCACTTTGCCGTCTTTCTCAACCGTGAGCACCTCCTACGCCGGCTCGACGTCGTCTTGACTGAGCTGGTGCGCCTGCGCGATCTGCTGACCCAGGATGACGCGGAGACGTTGGAGGAGACCTTTGTCACAGCCGCCGAGGGACGGGCGCGCTGGATCGGGGAGCAGAAGCGAGGTATGTGGGTCGAAGGACGCGCCACCGGCGTGGAGCACATACCCGGCGCCGGCGAGCGGCTTAGACAGACGTTGTTTGGCGGTTACACGGCGTCGCGGCTGAAGGACAGGGCAGACCGCTCCAGAAAGAAGTAATCCCCATCGCAACGTCTCCTGCCAGGCTGGGCACATTGACTGAGACATATCGCGTTTTGATGGTCGCTCCCACGTCCTTCTTCTCCGACTATGGAGGCCACATACGCATCCTGGAAGAGGCGCGGGCACTCCAGAAACTGGGCCATCAGGTAACCATCGTCACCTATTACCTCGGACGGGACCTGCCCGACCTGGAAATTGTGCGTACCCGGCCCACACCCTGGCGGGCCGACTACGAGGTCGGCTCCTCGCTGCACAAGATCGCGTTTGACGCTTTCCTGGGCTGGACGGGATTGAAGACCATCCTACGCCGCCGCTTCGACATCATCCACGGCCATATGCACGAGGGGGCCTTCATCGGCTATTTCCTGAGCCGCCTTCAGCGCGCACCGCTCTTGTTCGACTTCCAGGGCAGCCTGACCGGCGAGATGGTGGACCATCATTTTCTCAAGCCTGAAGGATCGTGGTACCACTGGGCGCGGCTGTTGGAGCTTCGCATCGCTCACCTTTCCGACGTCATCATCACCAGCAGCCAACTGGGCGCCCACCTGCTGGAACGCGACTTTAACTGCAGTGCCCGCCGCGTCTACCCGCTGCCGGATTGCGTCAACCTCGATTTCTTCCAACCCGGCGTGCTCACGCCCGAGGAAGTCGCAGCCCGCCGGGCAGCCCTGGGCATCCCGCCCGGTTGTCCCGTCGTCGTCTACCTGGGGCTCCTGGCCGACTACCAGGGCACGCCGCTGCTCGTGCAGGCAGCGAGCACTCTCAAGCAGCGTGGGGTGGACGCGCGTTTCCTGGTCATGGGCTTCCCCGGCGTCTCCGCCTACCAACGCATGGCATCCGACCTGGGAGTGGCCGACCGGGTCATCTTCACCGGCAAGGTGCCCTACGAGGAGGCTCCGGCTTGCCTGGCACTGGGCGACATCGCCGTGGCTCCTAAACTGTCGGATACCGAGGGCTGCGGCAAGATCCTGAACTATATGGCGATGGCGCTGCCCACCGTTGCTTTCGACACCCCGGTCAGCCGGGAGTACATGGGCACGCTGGGGGTTTACGCCGGGCGGGGCGGCGATTCAGCCGCCCTCGCAGACGCCATCGCTGGCCTCCTGAAGGAACCACAGCGATGCACTGAATTGGGACGGAAACTGCGGGCGAGGGCCGCCCATCACTTCTCCTGGGATCGTGCCGGGCGGCATCTGCTGAACATCTATCGTACCGTACTCGAGTCCAAAGCGCGTGACAGGAGAGCTAACCCCGTATGAGACGGCTAAAGGAACTGTGGGACTACCGCGAGCTGATCCGCAACCTGGTCATCAGAGACCTGAAGGTACGTTATCGCAACTCGGTCCTGGGCATCGCCTGGTCGTGGGCCAATCCGCTGCTGATGATGCTGGTTTACACGATGGTTTTTGGCTTTCTGGCCGACCGTTCCAACTTGCCCCACTTTCACATCTTTGTCCTCTGCGCGCTGTTGCCCTGGAACTTTTTCTCCGCCTCCGTGGGTGGGGCCACGGCCAGCATCGTGGGCAACGGTCACCTGATCAAGAAAGTATACTTCCCGCGCGAGATCCTGCCCATCTCGATCGTCCTGTCGAACCTGGTCAACTTTGTCATCGCTTTGCCCGTCTTCTTTGTGCTGGCGCTCGCCTCCGGCGCGCCTCTCACCGCGTGGGTGTTACTGCTGCCCATCCCGATCCTGGTACAGTTGGCCTTCAGCATGGGCATATGCCTGATCCTCGCCACGCTCGACGTCTTCTATCGTGACACACAGATCATCATAGAAGTGCTGATGATGGCCTGGTTCTTTGTCACCCCCATCTTTTACCCCATCACGCAGGTGCCACTGGAGGCCCAAGTGCTCGGCATCACGTTCAACGCCCAACTGTGGCTGCGTCGCCTGAACCCGATGGCCTCGATCATCGCCTCATACCGCGACCTGCTCTACAGGGGCGCGCCGACGGGCCTGGACTTTATGCTGCGCACTGCCGCCACCGCACTGATCGTGCTCGTCGTCGGCTACCTGGTGTTTCTGCGCTACAGCCCCCGCTTCGGCGAGGAGGTGTAACAGCCGTCAGCCGCCAGCCGTTGATGGATCGCAGCGAAATCTCGATGGAACCCGATCTCTTTGCCGAGATAGTCGTCTTTTCTCCCGCCAAGGCATCCGCCCCCGGCGCAGTTGCGCACGCCTTCACGTATCACCTGCCGGACGAAATGCGGGGCCGGCTAGCGGCAGGGTGCCTGGTCATCGTACCCTTCGGGACCCGGCGGCTCTATGGCGTCGTCGTCGCCCTCAGCGACAAATCTCCCGTCCCCGAGACCCGCCCGGTCGGATCGCTGGTGGACCCCGATCCCGTCCTCACGCCGGCCCAGATCGCGCTGGCCCGCTGGATGAGCCGCGAGTACCTGGCCTCGCTCCCGGAATGCCTGAAGGTGATGCTCCCGCCAGGCGTGGTCGGCTACGCCGACGTACTGATCACGCTCGCCCCGGATGCTCCCGCCAGCGCCGCCAACACCGACGCGCAGGTGGCGCTGCTGGCATTGCTCCGCCGCCGTGGCCCACTGCGTGGCACCCAGTTGGACGCCGCGCTGCACACCACCGACTGGCGCCCCGCCGCCGAGCAACTCTCTCGCCGGCACATCGTCACCCGCCAGTCCTTCCTGGCTCCGCCCCGTGCCCAACCTCAAAGGGTGCATACGGTGCGCCTAACCGCCAGCAATGCGCAGATAGACGCATTCTTTGCGCAGCTTTCTTCCAACAAGCAGGCTGATGTAATCGAATGGCTGGTAGAACGAGACAAACCTTCTGCCGCAGTAGAAGAGATTTGCGCGGAGGTGGACTGCACTGACGCTACTCTCAGGACCTTGGCTTCCAAAGGCTGGATAAGTACAAGTCCCTCAAGCACTCGCGTAGCGGCCAACATATCGCCAACGGAAATTGACCAATTCATAGCGGAATACTCGCATCGCGCACCATCCCAGGTGGCAATTCTGGCTGCTATCCGCGCCGGGCCTCAGATGGTTGACCAACTGCCTGATGCTTCAAGTGGTGTGCTCCGAACACTGGAGAAGAAAGGGTTGATTGCCCGCTCACGTCAGCCTAGAGAAGTGTCTCCAGAACTGTCGACTGAGGAAGCCCGAAGCAGGATTGCTGATCTGCGCGATATCACTCCGTATCCGGCCATCGTCGAGTTCCTGCGGGGTGAAGGCGGCCCGGTGGACGTCAGTTGGGTCTACGCCGAGACCAGTTGCACCCGCTACCACGTCGATAAACTGGCCAAGCGCGGGCTGGTCGCACTGGAAGCCGAGGAAATCTGGCGCGACCCGCTGGCAGGCCAGGTCTTTGTCCCCACCACCCCCCCACCCCTCACGTCCGACCAGCAGGCCGTCTGGGAGGCTGTCGAATCCGCCATCTGCAATCTGCAATCTCCAACCTTCCTGCTCCACGGGGTGACCGGCTCCGGCAAGACCGAGATCTACCTGCGGGCTGTCGCCGACGTGCTGGCGCAGGGGCGGCGTGCCATCGTGCTCGTCCCCGAGATCTCGCTCACACCCCAGACGGTGGCTCGCTTCGCGGCGCGCTTTCCCGGTCGCGTGGCCGTCCTCCACAGCGCGCTCACAGAGGGCGAGCGATACGACACCTGGCGTCGCGCCCGGGCCGGCCTGGTGGACGTCATCATCGGCCCGCGCTCGGCCCTGTTCTCGCCACTTGCGCCGCTGGGGTTGATCATCCTGGACGAGGAGCACGACGGTAGTTACAAGCAGGATGCGCCGCGCCCCCGCTACCACGCCCGCGACGCGGCGGTCGAGCTGGCCCGCCTGACGGGAGCGACGGTCATCCTTGGCTCCGCCACCCCCAGCCTGGAATCCTACTACAGGGCCCAGCGGGGCGAGTTCACACTGCTGGAGATGCCACGCCGCATCATGGGCCACACCCGCCGCCTGCACGACCTCCAGACCCGCTACCGCATCCCCCGGGTCCATTATCAGGCCCTGCGCGATGGGCCAGCCGAGGCCTGCTACATGCCGCTGCCACCAGTGCAGATCGTCGACCTGCGGGCCGAATTGCGCGCCGGCAACCGCTCCATATTCAGCCGCGCTCTCCAGCGGACGATGGACGAGGCGCTGGGCAGGGGCGAGCAAGTTATCCTGTTTCTCAACCGGCGAGGGACCGCCACCTTCGTCCTCTGCCGCGACTGCGGCACCGTCCTGAGCTGCCCGCGCTGCGACACGCCGCTGACGTACCACGGCCCCCGCGCCCACCTGGTCTGCCACCACTGCAACCACCGCGAGCGCCAGCCAGACGACTGCCCCCGGTGCGGGAGCAAGCGCATCCGCTACTTTGGGCTGGGGACGGAGCGGGTGGAAGCGGCCGTGCAGGAACGCTGGCCCGACGCCCGCCTCCTGCGCTGGGATCGCGACACCGCCCGCAACCACGCCGCCCATACGACCATCTTGCAGCGCTTCGTCGACGGCGCTGCCGACGTGCTCGTCGGCACGCAGATGATCGCCAAGGGACTCGACCTGCCGCTGGTGACCGTCGTCGGCGTCATCTCGGCCGATACCGCGCTCAACCTGCCCGACTTTCGCTCGGGTGAGCGCACCTTCCAGTTGCTGACGCAGGTGGCCGGGCGGGCCGGGCGGGGGCTCCTGGGCGGGCGGGTCGTGCTCCAGACTTACAACCCCGGCCACTATGCGGTTATCGCTGCCGCCGCCCACGACTATACCGGGTTCGCCACCCGGGAGATGGCCTTCCGCCGTGAACAGGGCTACCCGCCCTACCGCCGCCTGGCGAAGTTGGTCTACGAGGACGCCAGCCCCTCCCGTGCCCGGGCCGGGGCCGGAGCGCTGGCCGACACCCTGCGCGATACACTGGCGCAGTGGGACCTCCCCGCGACCGACCTGATCGGCCCCGCCCCACCCTTCTTCGCCCGCTTGCGAGGCCGGTACCGCTGGCAGGTGCTCCTGCGCCACCCCAACCCGGCCGAGCTTCTCCGCGCCGTCGAGATTCCGCCCGGCTGGCGGGTGGATGTGGACCCGGTGAGCGTGCTGTAGGGACAACGTACATGGGAATGCCCGGGCCGTCAACTGGCCCGGGCACCGTCGTGTCACTTTCGCGATAGTGGGCGAGTCTACTCCCAGAGCGTGACCACCAGCGTGTGCATCGCACACACGTCAGACCCATACCCCGCACTCGAGGACGGCTGCCCCTGGCCCATGATCGTCTCCTCCAGGCACATATGCATCGAATGGTCAGGTGTGCTGGTCGACTGAATCCGTACCCCCGCGAAGCCGACGATGTGGTAATAGTCCGCACCCTGCATTCCCGTGCACGCATTCGGACTCTGGGGATAGGGCACAGCGATATCGGGCGCGACCCCGTCGCAATCCGGGAATGCATCGTAGATCGGCACGTAGATCAACGTGTCCAGCGGAGCCACGTTGATGACGTCCTGTTCGGTGCCGGGCTTGGCGTGGATATAGTCCCCGTTATGGCAGCCAGCGCTCCAAAAGCAGTCGGCGTAGAGCGTGCCGTCCCAGCCATCTCGCATCCAATCTTTGAGCTCGCCGCCAGGGTTGCCTGATATGGCGCGGGGGAACTGGCTCGCCTCTGTATTATTCCATACGTAGGCCAGGTTCATCCAGCCCCGGTGTTGGTCTTGGCCGCCCGTGTAGTTGATGTTGCATTCATCCTGGTCACAGTTCCCGAAGCTGATGTCGAAGCAGTCTCCATCCGCAAGGACTTTTACGATCGGGTAGGGTATCCCGAACGGCCGCAGCCCACCGCCCATGAGCGGCCGCCCGGTCATTGCCAGCGCGGCGGCTGACGCGCCAGCCGTGTCTATCCCGACCAACGACACAAAATAGGTCGGGCGTCTGATCCCGACTGTCACCGAGACACCGGTGGCCCCGTTCGGTATGGCACCGCCACCCACGCGCCCCAGCACCACCTCGTGAAAGTCGACATAGTCAGCCACTACATTGCCAGTGACGGAAGCACCGGCCTCAGCATCAGTATCCGGCACACCGTTCTTCTCGGCATAGTGGTTGACCTCCGCAGCGATGGCGGCGTCGTCACCTGCTGACTCATCGCAGATCGCCCCGGCCAGCAGCCGCGTGCCAGCCAACGCCGCCGCGTCGGCGGCGTTCTGCATGCGCCGGCGATCGAGAAACACCATGCCCCCGTCAATCGCCAGTCCGGCTACGACCAGCAGGCCGATGAGTGCAAAGACTATGACAATCAGCGCCTGCCCGCGCTCTTCACGTTCTCCGTGCATGAGCTTCAACATCTTATACCTCTCTTTCCGGTTACAGCCCACCGGCCAGAATAGCCTCGTTCGCGACGGCGCGCAGCATCAGCACGCCGTCGGGCACGATGGCGTTGATCACGGGCGTCGCCAAGGTGAAAGAGTAACTGACGGTCACCGTGATCGGCGCGCCCGACGCCACAGTCGGACAATCAACTTCCACCAAGCCGGGGTCGATCTGGACCAGCCCCCTGCTGGCCTCCTGGGCGCGCTGTAAGACCTCGTCCCTTTCGCCTGGCTCGGGGTGGATGGCCGCGTAGCTCGCCCCCTCCGCCGCAGCGTCGGTGACCGCCACGTAGGCGTAGTAGAGCCGCCCCAGGTCGAGCACTCCTGCCAGAATGATGATCAGGACGGGAAGGACCAGCGCGAGTTCAAGCAGGCTTTGCCCCTTCTCTTTCCGCTCTTTCCGCCTGTGCTCCATGCTCAAATCCTCCTAACCTAGCAGATCAAGACGCGTCAGCGGACAGGACTTGTCCGGTCTCCGCGTCGACCAACAATGAAAGCAAGCTACGGGTCTCTGGGTCCAGCGCAACGATGGTCCATACCGGACTCCCCTCATCGTTCCCTGCCAGATGCAGGTCAACCACTGCCTGGGGATGCTCATGGAGAAACGCCTGGCCACCACAGGCCAGGAACACGAGTAGCGCATCGCCCGGTCCTGCACGCCAGGAACCCTCTGCTATGGCGATCGGGGTAGCCCACACCTGCGTCTGGTTCACCACCCGCGCCATTCCGGCATTCACGACGACGTCCAGAGAATGCTCGCTCGCCGGCGAATAGAACACGAACGTCCAATTGCTGGGACCGCCTAACAACGCATCCTCGCTCACTCCATGCCAGTGGGCCGAGGCAGACACCAATTGCGCATCGGATGCCCGCGCCTGTGCCACTGCCTGAGCGCTCCCATAGGCCTCCCATAGATCGACCGGCGGCGGCGGCGGAGTCAGCGACACAGACCTCGCCGCCGCTTTCAGGCCAAGCGCGTTGCCGAACAACAGATAGCCCAGCAACAGCAGGTAGCCGATCCCCAGACCTGCCAATGGCAACACCAGCAGCCAATTTCGCCTGTTCTTGCTCGCCATTATCCCCAGTTCCTCGCCACAAGTGGCAGAAACATTCTCTTTAGAGCGCCAGAGTAAAAGATTTGGTAATTATCGATCACGCTGCCGCCCATGTCTGCTTTGTGCTCCTGCCACACGCTGTGCAGTCGCCCTGATGTATCAAACGCGATGGATGGTGAAACAGAAATCTCGTCACTGTCGCCGCTGTGCGACACGTTCTGTGGTGCTGACCACGACTCTCCTCCATCCTCGGAGCAGCTCAGCAACACATCCTCTGCCAGTGCCAGCCCGCCCGCGCGGAAACCGTGCCAGGCCACACAGACCTCGACCTGGTCGTCCTTCTCGAACAGGGTCAGGCTGGGAGCGGTGTAGGTTGGATTGTCCTGATTGACCCTCACAGGGACATCGTCGATCCGGATCGCAGGAGAGATCCACTGGCTGCTGGTCACGTCATAGCGCGTGTAGCGTACATATTGATCCTGGTCCTTCAAACCCCCTGCGCCGACCACTTCTCCGCAGACGACGTGAAGATTTCCCCTGGAATCTGCTGCGATGGCAGGGTAGACCAGCTCTGTGTTACCTGTGGAGAGCATGTGAGGGGGCGTCCAGTTCACCTCGGTCTCGGTTACTTCCCCACGCCCATACATGATCGTCCACTCTATCGTCCAATCGTCCAAGTTGAAGTTCTTCTCCTGCCAGACAACGTGCAGCATCTCTCCACTTGATCCGACTGACAACGCTGGGAACCATGGTCCAAGGGTAGCCGTCGAGGTGTAGATGGCAGTGGCCGTGGGCCACGCTGTCGCCATCAGTAGGCGCTTGGCATGGAGGATGTTGGCTCCAGCGTTAAACACCACGTGCAACTCTTCCGGGCCCGCGGCCAAACGCGGCCATGTGCTGCCCAACGTGGTAGGACTCGGTATGTGATGCGCGACTCCGGTTCCGACCTCGACCTCGTAGATTGCGACGTTCTGCCCACCTACCGTGAGCTGATCGACCCATGAGACAAAGGCCTGGTTTCCAACGACGCACGCGTGAGGCAATGCCGACTGTTGCGCAGTCCCAGAAATCACCTCCGGCGCGGACCACGTTCGCCCATTGTCGTTTGAAAGACAGGCGTAGATGTCCCGTGGCGCGCTCGCTGAATCTTGGTCGCTCCACGCAACCAATACTCGCCCGGACGAGCCGGTCGCAATGGCTGGCTGCCAGGCCCTGTTCATCTTGCTGTAGGAGATGTTCTTCGGGTCAGTGCCCCCCCACTCGGGGTCACCGCTGGCGGCGTACACGCCCACTGCTGTACCGATCACCAACAGTAAGACGATCCACACCAGTTGCCAGCAGTTTGAGCGCACACGCCTGCTCGTCTCGGGCGACAGCGTTTCTAGTAGTGAGTTGAGTCTGTCTCGATACACGGTATCTCCTGTGGTCACTCCCTGTACAAGATGATGAGGAGCACGGTGGTCTCGTCGTTATTTACGACCACCCCGTCCAGCGTGCGCGAGTACCGGACGCCGTCGATCCAGGTCTCGCCGATCACCGTATAGGTGCCGGCTGGCAGGCCGGAAAGTGTGTATTTGGCCGTGTCGTCGGAGGTGGTGGAGGCGATCACCTGGCCTGCCCCATCCAGGCATCTCACATTGGTGCGTCCGTGCGGTACAGGGATACCGGTCATCGAGACCCACGTTTCCCCTGCAATCCCCCCTGTCCCTGCAGGCGGAGACGGTGGAGGCGCACCCTCTTGGGAGACTTCTACTAAGACCGGACCGCGGTCGTTGTCCTGCTCGTCGAGTTCGGACACCTGGTTCCAGGAGTCGGCGAAGGCCCAGATCGCGTAGGTGCCCGTCATCTCGAAGCCGCTCTGGAAGGGGACGGTGAGCGTGGTGATGTCGCCAGCACCCAGGCCGCTCACGGCCGCCCACGCGATGCCTGTCACCTGCGTAGTCGGCTGGGAGGAATAGAGATCCACCCAGAACAGGTTGTTGACCGGCCGGGAGCCGACGTTTTTCACCGCCACGCTAAAGGCCAGTGGTTGGTAGGTCGAGATTGGTTCAGAGGTCAGCAGACTCAGATGGGTAACCCGCAGGTTGGGCGCCGGGCATGGAGATGCAAAGCTGGCCATCACCTCAGGGATTTGCATATTGACGGCGCTTACCTGATGGTTCCTTGCCGTCACATCGACGATGATCTGCGTCTCCCACTGCAACGGTTGGGCATCGGCTTCAACGATGCCTGCCGTGGCACCGTCCCACTTGATCGTGATGTCATCGAGACTACTCTGGTACCTCCAGTTATAGCCGTTGATCGTGATCGTCGCTTCACCGGCGGGACCACACTGCGGCGTGATGACGATGTAGGCGTCGGTGGTGCACGGCTCGACCACAGCCGAAGCAACTTCTCCATATCCGCTGACCTCCACGGTCTGCCCGGCCTGCAGAGGCTGATCGGCGGGCAGCGTGAAGGTAAAGGTCCCGCCGGCATCCACCGCCGTGCTGTCCTGGTAGCCGGTGGCTGCGACGTGCAACACGACCGCCTCACCAGGTTCAGCCGTACCGTCCACGACGATGCTGCCATGACAGGGAGTGTTGATCACGATGGGATCGAAATCACCCCCGACGACGGCCGAGTCCCACTGACCGTACCCCTCCACCAGGATCACGTGCCCAGCTACCAGGGGGGGCAGGCCTGTGAACGCGAAGCTGCTGTCCACCCGGGTGGCCGTATTGTCGCTGGCCGGCGCGGGGAAGTCGCTGCTCATCAGGTCGCGGATGTAGACGGTTCGCCCGGCGTGGGCGGTGCCCGACACCACAGTGCTGCCCTCGTGGAGCGGTTCGTGAATGGCGATGGGATCCAGTTCCTCAACCACGAGAACCATCACGCTTTCGCTGTCACTCACCGTACTGCCCAGCGGATCGGCGCCACTGGCGGTGACGTCGTTCACCGTCGTCTCATAGATGCGATAGGAAACCTGCCAGAACACGGACTCACCCACCGTCAGGTCTGCAGTCGCCATGGCGGCGCCAAAACCGTCCACGACGCTCACGTCGGTCAGGTTTGCATCCCCGGTGTTCGTGACGGTGTAGATAAAGTTCACTAACTCGCCGGGATAGATCATCGGTGGGTTAACCACCACCGCCAGATCCAGGGCCGCGCCGACGACCGTCACCGTGACACTGTCCCCGGCGCTCACCGTCCCACTGTCCGGATCGGTGCCCGTTGCCATGACGTGGTTGGCCGTCGTCGTGGCGATATTCTCAACGACGGTCCGGACCGCTGTGCCACCCACCGCCAGGTCCCCGATATAGACAGTATTTCCAAAGCCATCCAGAATGGTCACATCAGTCAGGTTCAAATCACCGGTGTTCGTGACGACGTAGGTGAACTGCACGGCGTCGCCGCTGTACACTACCTGCGGCTCAGCGGCCACGCTCAATGCGATGGCCGCAGTCCCTTCACCTTCACCCCCACCGCCACCACCACCGCCACTTTCAGGATTCCAGGTTCCCTCTCCCAACGATGCGATCGTGCGCGCCGCCTGTGTGTGAACGGGAAGCGTGGACACGATGGGCTGGATCACAGGGGTGATTGTGGGGAGATCACAGGTGACATTTACCAGCACGCGATTGCCGATCTGCACCTGCGCCGGGTCGGTGAATTGCGGGGTGTCCGGTCCGCTGTCGTACGTGACAACGATATCCACAGTGGCAGGATCGGCCAGGAAGACCTTTTCCTGTGCGTTTGCGACGATGCCTGACACATCCTTAGGGTTCGTGACCCCATACCGGACCCCCTCGCGAGCGGCATTGAACAGGCCACTGTAGGCAGCGAAGACGTAGCCGAACTCGACGATACCCAACATGAGCAGCAGGAGGAAGGGCAGGATCAGCGCAAACTCGACGAAACCCTGCCCTCGGCTGGGTCGTCTGGAGCTAAGGGGAAGGCGCGGTTGCAGCCGCTGGAAACAGCGGCATGGCCGCAGCGGTGGGGTCGGATGGCTATGGGGCGGGTTAGGGTTCCATTTCATTTCATTTACCTCACACTGTGGTAAACGACGTCACGTTGTGACCAACGCCCGCCCCGTCGTCGCGAACGGTTGCTCCTCGTGCCAACGCCAGTGGCAGCTTGACGCAACCTAACTAACTGGTTAACGCACGTCCATCAGGAAAAGATACGCCCTCTCTGTTCAATCGGTACCAAAGTACCAGGGCGGGTAGCCGCCTACGGGTGAGCAGTACCCCTTGCACTACCCACGCCCGTGGGGTATAATCAGGAGCACACCTATGGATAACAGACCAGGCCGTGGTTCGACAAAACAGACCGGGCTCGGGCTCGTGGCCCAGCTTCTCACCTGGGGTGGCGTGTTGCTGCTCCTCGTCGGCGGGCTGCTCGCCTACCCCTACGTGCGTTCCCGGTTGGCAGCTCCCCCCCCCACACCGACCGCGACGGTTTCCTCCCTGCCACCCACCGCCCCAGCACCCACGCTCACCAACGCCGCCCCCACGAACACGCCTTCCCCCTCTCCGTCCCCCTTCCCCACTCCCCCCACACCGACCGCCACTCCAATCCCCTCACCGACGCCCCTCCCTGCATTGCCCTCCCGCATCGTCATCCCGACCATCCACGTGGACGCGCCGGTTGTCCCCGTGTCCTGGCAGACGGCAGAGGTGGGTGGGCAGACACAGGCAGCGTGGGAGGTGCCGGATATGTACGCCGCCGGCTGGCACGAGACCTCTGCGCCGTTGGGGGTGCCCGGCAACACCGTCCTCAACGGTCACAACACAACCAACGGCGAGGTCTTCCGTGACCTGTATACACTGGAAGTCGGGGACTCTATCACCGTCTACGCCGGCGACGCCCCATACACGTACACCGTCACCGAAATATTGATCCTGCCCGAGGGCGGCCAGCCGATGGAGGTGCGCATCAAGAACGCGCGCTACATCCTGCCCACCGACGACGAGCGGCTGACGCTCGTCACCTGCCACCCCTACGGCAGCCTGCGCAACCGGCTGATCGTCATCGCCCATCCGCAGGAATGAACACCGAGCATCCAGTATCGAGCATCAAGTATCCAGCATCCAACACCGAGTATCGAGTATCGAGCATCCAGTCGATTTGAGGGACCCATGAGCAGAGCACACTTTTTGCCATCCTTGCTAGATCTTTCGATCTCCCACGTGCGCCGCAACCACGCGCTGGAGCACGCGACGATGCACGCGCTCAGCGAACGATATCGCAACCTCAGGCTGGTGGGGCGCTCCTCGCTGTGGGGCTTTTACATCTACGGCGACGTGCCCACCGAGGGGGTCGTCGCCGCCGCCCAGGAGGCGTTGCGCCGGCTAAAGGCCGGCCAGCGGCGCATGGCCATCCATCCGAACTGCGGCTCCAACCTCGCCGTCGCCGGTACGCTGGCCGGTTTGGGCGCTTTCCTGGCGCTCGGCGGCGGTGCCACAGGCCGGGCCAGGAGCCGCCTGGAGCAGTTGGCCCGCCTGCCGCTGGCCTTTGCCGCCGCCACGCTGGGGATCGTCCTGGCACAACCACTGGGCATCGCGCTCCAGGCCCACGTCACCACCCAGGCCGACGTCGGCGACCTGCGCATCGTCAGCGTGACGCAGGAAAGAAAGGCCGGCGTCCTCGTGCATCACGTCCGCACCGAGGGCTGAGATGCCCAAGCCCACGCCCACCTGCTACGTGTTCCACGGCGCAGACGAATTCACCCGCGCCGAGACGCTGGCCGATTTCAAGCGCCGGCTCGGCCCGCCCGACACGGTGGACCTGAACACCACCCTCCTTGACAGAGGAACGCTGACGCTGGCCGAGCTGCGCCACGCCTGCGATGCCATCCCCTTCCTGGCCGAAAAACGGCTCGTCATTGTCAAGGGCCTGCTGCGGCGGCTCACCCCCCGGAAAGGCCAGGAAACTCCCGCCGCTCAGAGAGAATACCTGGACGCGCTCGCCGATTACCTCCCCCACCTGCCCGAGACGACCCGACTGATCTTTGTCGAGGACGGGCCCCTGCCGGCGCAGCACCCGATCCTCCACCTGGCCCAGCAGGAGGCGTGGGGATACGCCAAACGATTCGACCCGCCGGATGCGCGGGCGCTTCCCCGGTGGGTCGAAAAGCGCGTCCGCAAGCACGGCGGCGAGATCGAGCCCCAAGCCGCCACGCACCTGTCCGCCGTCGTCGGCACCGACCTGCGGCTGCTCGACCAGGAGATCGCCAAGCTGGTGACTTACACAAACGCGGAGCGGGCGATCACGAGCGCGGACGTGGACGCCGTCGTGCCGTACGCGCAGGCCGCGGTCGTGTTCGACCTGGTGGACGCGCTCGGCCAACGGGATGGCCGCACCGCTGCCCAGACGCTGCATCGGTTGCTGGATGCGGGCGAGCACCCGTTGGGACTCCTGGCGATGATCGTGCGCCAGTTCCGGCTCCTGATCCAGGTCAAGGAACTGAAAACAGAGCGAGCCACGACCCGGGACATCGCCCAGGCGCTCAGGCTGCATCCCTTCCCGGCCGGCAAACTGGCCAACCAGGCGACCCACTTTACCGGAGCGCAACTGGAGACGGTGTACCGCCACCTGCTGGACACCGACGTGGCGATCAAGCGCGGGGAAATCGAGGCGGAGGTGGCGCTCGACCTGCTGGTGGCGGGGTTGGCGGAGACGGAGACACGAGACGCAGAACCGCATTGATTCCCACACAGAGTCGCATCACGCGGGGTTAACGTGATTCAGTTCGTCTCTGGTACGTGCAGTAGCAGGCGATGGGAAGGGCGCGGTCGAGTTGGACTGAATTCGTGCGCAACGAGAGCCAGGACTTCGGCTCGGCAATTGCTGCTTTGAAAGCGCAACGCAGATGGACATAACACAGATATTTCGAGGTATCGCAAACAAGCTACTTGCTGATTTTGATCAGATTCAAGCCCAAATTGAACATAGCGGTGAGCGCGGTGGACAGCGGGAAGCGGCGCTCAGAGCTTTCCTTACCAAGTATCTGCCGAAGAAGTATGCTCTTGGCACCGGCCACATAATTGACAAGACCGGCAATACAAGCAAGCAGTGTGATATTGTGATATATGATGCCTTCAATTGTCCTTTGATCCTTGCGGAGGAAGGCTACCAACTCTTTCCAGCAGAGGCGGTTTTTGGCGTCGTTGAAGTCAAATCAGTGCTTGATGCTGGTGCAATAGCAGAAGGCGTCCAAAACATCCAATCAGTCAAAATATTAGAACGCAGTGAGCCAATAGCTGGGAGTATCTTTGCCTATCGTTCCAGATACAGGAAAAGGTCCCGCATAGAATCAGCGGCGCACGCACTGCGCCGCAAGAACACATCCATACGCCCTCGGGAAAGAGTCGATCTTGTATGCATATTGACAGATGGCCTATTACTCAACTATAAGACCGAACCTCATTGGGGGGAAGGAGAAGAAGGAAGTGCGCTGATCGTCTGCGTAGACGTCACGCCTTCGATACTTCTGCTTTTCTTGTTCTGGTTAATCGAGATTCTCAAAGAGCGTCATTCATCAATGCCTAACCTAGTTGGATACGCTTCCAGGGGCGAGATTGGTATAGTCAAAATGCTATCACCGGCCGAGGGTGAGAATCTGGTAATGCCGCCATTGGTTGAAGGCCAGGGGTAGCCGCCTTCATCATTTCGCTGCACCCGACCACACTACCGCGCGCTGAATCTGTGGCTCGGGATGTTTACATGGGGCCCTTCTGGCGGGGCTAGTAAGCAAATCGGCACGGCAGGTGACTCCGCCGATAGGATGAGTAAGAATGGGGGAATGCCACCGTAGTGCCCCCTCGCTTATCATCTGTCCGTGAAAGGATAGGTTTGTAGTCCGCAGTGAAGACATTAATCAACTCTGCTTCAATTTCGCCGCCCCCCGCCTGCGCCGCTCCTCCTCCCGGCCCACCCAGAAGTGATGTCGCAGCACAGAGGGCCGCGATGACACGCGCACCCCACCTACTTTCTCCACCTTGCCATTGCCGTCCAGCGCCGATGCGTGGACGTAGCAGACGTTGGGGGCCACGCCGAATTTCTGCCGGTATCGGCGCACCGCCGGCCCGATCTTGGCCGCCAGGTCACGCCCCGGGTTGTCGTCGTACCACAACAGGCCCTCTTTCATCATTCGCCTCCCAACCTTGCGAAGGTTACGCACAGCCCTGCCACAGCGTGGCTCCACGCGGGCAAAAGGGATTCTGGCCTGAGAGCCATTACCGAACCTTCGCAAGGTGACCCCTCTGTACGGCCAACCTTGCGAAGGTTACACATAGCCCTGCCACAGCGTGGCTCCGCGCGGGCAAAAGGGATTCTGGCCTGAAGGCTGCCATCTAACCTTCGCAAGGTTTACCGCGAACCTACGCCACCTGCCGCTGCATGTGCCAGGTGTTGTGCCGCACGTTCTGATACAGCTCGAACGTGCCTTCTCTGCAGCGCACCCGGAAGCAGTGCCGGTCCACCCGGCCACCCCGCCGCGAGACCGTCCAGCAACGCTCGACGGCGTGCACGTCGTACCGGTGCCCACGCCAGACGAACACCTTGGGAAAGTAGCCGTGCCGCCGCTCCCGCATCTCGATGGGCTCCGCACCGCGCCCACGGCGCTTTTTACCACCACGTCTCGATCGAGAACCTCGCCTCACGTCAAGAATAGCGCTCATACGACATCACCTCCGCGTCTACGGGTTCGCCCCCCACGACGGTAAAGTGCCGCTGCGCCGGCGCGGCCAACGAGGGCGGGAGCATATTCCAGTCGCTGGGCCGCTGCTGGCCACCCGGCGGCGCGACGACGACGACCGGCGGATAGAGACCGGGTTGCGGCGCGGGTGGCTGCACCCGCCGCTCGTCTTGCCGGCGGCTGACGGCGACGATGAGCAGGCTGGTGGGGATCGCCGCCCCCACGCCACACACCGCGCCAGCCAGCACCGCCAGCGCCTCGTCGCTCAGGCGGCTGCCGACGATCACCGCCAACGTCACGGCAAAGGCCATCGCCACCAGCCCGGCAAAGATCTTTACGCGACTCGCACTTCGGCTGCGATTCATCGTCTCATCCATTCTTACACCCCTCCCCTGAGCACCTCGGTCAACCGGCGGGCCGGCCACGACAGCGACACCTGCCGAGAGGGAGCCACAGAGGGATTCGCAGACAGCGCCTCGCCTCGTCCATTCTCCATTCTCCATTCTCCACTCTCGACTCTCCACTCTGGACCGCCTATCCTCCTCACCAGCTCCTGAATCTCGGCCGGCGAGACGTAGGCGGTCTGGAACCGGATCACCCGCCCCTCGGCCACGGCCAAAAAGTCCCCCCGGCCCATCAACCGCTCGGCTCCTGTCCCGCTCCAGCCGGTGGCCGTGCGCGCGTCCTCGATGCTGGTCACGCGCCCCGTCAGCCGCACCGGAAAGTTCGCCTTGACCAGTGGGCCAAGCACGGCCGTCGTGGGCTTTTGCGTGGCCGCGACGACGTGGATGCCGGCCTCGCGCCCCCGCTGCGTCAACCGGGTCAGCGCCACCTGCACCGGCTTCCCGCCCACCATCAACAGGTCCGCCAGCTCGTCGATCACGACGACCACGCTCGGTCGCCCATCCAGGCTCGCCCCACCCCCGGTTCCCTGCCGCTCCATCAGGCGCACCAGGCTGTGCAGCGCCTCAATCGTCTCCCCCGTCTCCCGGATCACCGGGCGCGCCAGGTGCGGCAGCCCCTCAAAAGGACCAAAGGCGTGACCCTTGGGGTCGACCAGCACGAGCACGAGGTGGCGCGGCCGGTTCACCATCGCCAGGCTCAGGATCATCGCCTGGAGAAGCACCGTCTTCCCCGAGCCGGTCGTGCCCGCGACCAGGATGTGGGCCACGTCGGGGGAGGGCAGCCGGATGAGCAGGGGCGCGCCGTCCTCCGCCAGGCCCAGGACAGCGGTCACCGGCGGGACGCCCCCGTCGTCGTCGTCGAGCTGGCGGAACAGGGGCAGCAAGCGCACCGGTTGAGGGTCGTCGCGGGGCACCTCGACGGCGACGGCAGCGCCGCGCCGGGACACCCGGCAACTGTGCGCGTCGAGCGCGGCCGCCAACTCCTCGCTGAGGCCCTTGATCTTGGAGATCTTGGCTCCGACGGCGGGCAACACCTGGAACCTCACCCAGCGCGGCGTCACCGTGCCGCCGGTCACCCGCGCCGGCACCTTGTGCATCGTCAGCACAGCCTCGATCCGATCCGCCTGAAACTCGAGCTTTTTGCGCATTCTCATTACCCCCCGACAGCCCCGTGTAGAGATAGCAGAACATATGTTCTACAACTCATTGTATCATACCAGAACATTTGTTCGATGTCAAGGGGCGTTATCCCAAATGGGGAAGGAAAAACTTGGGATAAAACGAGGACAACCAGTGCCTATCTGAAGGCATGAACGTCCTGGCTGGATGGCGATTGAGCGGCGGACTGTGGTCCGCCTGGAGCGTGCTGCGAGCAGGCACTGAAGAGGCCCAGCCATCAGGCTGGGCCTTTGCAGTACAACGGGGGCTCACTGGGGGTCACTGCAACTGCCGGATGACCATCACCACCTTACCCTGCACCTCCACCTGGCGGGGGTCGTCCACATAGATCGGCAGCATCGTGGGGTTGGCAGGCTGGAGCCGCACCCGCCCTCCCGCCTCCTGGTAGAACCGCTTGAGCGTCACTTCCTCGCGCTCCTTCAGCCACACCGCCGCCATCTCGCCGTTCTCAACCCGCTGCTGGTGGCGCATGACGACGATGTCGCCATCGTGCACCAGCGCGTCGATCATCGAGTTCCCCTGCACCTGCAGGGCGTACAATCCCTCCGGATCTCCCAGAAAGTCCCGGGTCAACTCGATCGTCTCGTCACCCATCAGGCGAAAGTCGCTGGCCGGCACAGGGATGGGGGCACCGGCCACGATCCGGCCCAACAACGGCACCTGGACCACGGCCTCCGGCGCCACCCACGCGCGGGCCGAGGACGTCAACTTTAGCCCGCGCGACACGTCCCGGTCCCGGCTGATGTACCCCTCCTCCTCCAGGCGCTTTAAATTATACGTCACGACAGAGGTCGAACTGGTCCCCGTCGCAGCGCCAATCTCGCGGATGGAAGGCGGGTAGCCGTTCTCCACGATGTACTCGCCGAGGAACTCTAACATGTTCCGCTGCCTCTCCGAGAGATGCTTCGCCATAATCAACCTCCTCGCCCCCAATCTCGCCCAGCGGGGTCTCAAATTCAATCGTATTATACACGAACATACGTTCTATGTCAAGTGGTCAACGACCCGCTCGGCGCCAGCAAAGACACGGAAACTGCGCCGCCTGGTGTAGCCGATCAGCGTGATGCCCCACGCCTGCGCCAGTTGGATCGAAAGCGAGGTCGGCGAGGTGCGCGAGATGACGACGGGGACCCCCATCCGCGCCACCTTGTTCACCATCTCGGAGCTGATCCGCCCGGTCGTCAGCAGGATGCGATCCCGGAGCGGATGGCCTTGCCGCAGGCACACGCCGGCGATCTTGTCGAGCGCGTTGTGCCGGCCGATGTCCTCCGCCATACACAGCAACTGAACCCCATCGGTCAACACCGCCCCGTGGACCCCTCCCGCCCGGCGGTAGAGCGTGGTCGCTCGCAGGAACTCTTGCATCAACCGTGTCACCTGCTGCGGCGTAACGCGCAGATCCGATCTCATCTCGTGATGCGCGCTGGCCACGTCCTCAAACGTGGTCCCCCCTGAACACCCGGAGGTGATGACGCGCAGCTTGGGGACGTCGATGTCGTGTTCGAGCCACACGTCCACGCACCGCCCCCCGCCACAGAGCTCGAGCACTGCCACCTCGTCCATCCCCTCGATCAGCCCTTCGTTGTACAAAAAGCCCAGTGCCAGCTCCTCCAGCCAGGTCGGCGTGCACATCAGACTGACCAGCGGCCGGGCGTTCACGTGGAGGGTGATCATCTCCTCCATCGGCACGACGCCACGCACCGGCCGGCGCTCGCCGTCGTAGTAGCCGGTGTACGTGACCGGATACGCGCCTCCCTCAGCCACGCTACTCCCTGCCCAACAGCCGCAGCGCCCGTCCGGCCACCGCCTCGGCGGTGAAGCCGAACTGCTCCATCAGCACCTTGTAGGGAGCCGAGGCCCCGAAGCGATCCAGGCCCAGCACGTCGCCCACCGGACCGACGTACCTGGCCCACCCTTGCGTCACGCCAGCCTCGATCGCCAACCGCGCCGTCACCTGCGGTGGCAGCACCGACTCGCGGTACGAGGCAGGCTGCGCGTCAAAGAGCTCCCAACTGGGCATGCTCACCACCCGCACCGCCACCCCCTTCTGGGCCAGCAAGTCCCGCGCCTCCAACGCCACGTGCACCTCGGAGCCGCTGGCGATGAGGAGCACGTCGGGGATGCCAGAGCTATCGGCCAGAACGTACCCGCCGCGGGCGACCGTTCGGGCCGGATCACGGTTGGTCTCGAACAGCACCGGCAACTTCTGGCGGGTGAGCGCCAGGCCGGTCGGGCCATCCCGTCGCTCCAGCGCCACGCGCCAGGCCGCAGCGGTCTCGTTGGCGTCGGCCGGGCGGATGATCACCAGGTTGGGGATCGCCCGCAGCGCCACCAGGTGCTCGATCGGCTGGTGGGTCGGGCCGTCCTCCCCGATCCAGACCGAGTCGTGGGTCCAGACGTAGACGACCGGCAGGTGCATCATCGCCGCCAGCCGCACCGGCGGCCGCATATAGTCCGAAAAGACCAGGAAGGTGCCGCCATAGGGGAGCAGGCCGCCGTGCAATGCCATCCCGTTGAGGATGGACCCCATCGCGTGTTCCCGCACGCCAAAGTGAAAGTTGCGCCCGGCAGGGCTCGCCTGCTGAAAATCATCGTACGCTTTGAGCACTGTATTGTTGGAGGGGGCCAGGTCGGCCGAGCCGCCGATGAGCGTGGGCAGCACGGGGGCGAGCGCGTTCAGCACCGCGCCCGACGCTTTGCGGGTGGCCAGCGGGCCATCGACAGGGGAGAAGGTGGGGAGCACGTCGGCCCAGCCTTCGGGGAGTTTCCCCTCCCACAGCGCCTCTAACAGCGCCGCCTCCGCGGGGTACGCCGCCCGGTAGCGCTCGAACGTCTCCCGCCATTGGGCATGCGCCTCTCGTCCTCGCTCGACTGCCTGGCGGAACACCGCCAGCGCCTCCTCAGGGACGAAGAAATGGGCGTCGGGCGGCCAGCCCAGCGCCTCCTTCGTCAGGCGGATCTCCTCCTCTCCCAGCGGCGCACCGTGAGCGCCGGCCGTGTCCTGCTTGTTCGGGCTGCCGTAGGCGATGTGAGAATGGCAGACGATGAGCGAGGGGCGCTCCGTCTCCCCCTGCGCGGCGCGAACCGCCGCCTCGATCCCATCCAGGTCGTATGCATCCACCTCCTGCACGTGCCACCCGTAGGCCCGGAAACGGGCCGGGACGTCCTCGGTAAACGTGAGGTCCGTCGAGCCCTCGATAGAAATCTCGTTGTCGTCGTAGAGGTAAATGAGCTTGCCCAGTCCCAGATGTCCCGCCAGGCTGGCCGCCTCGTGACTCACGCCCTCCATCAGGTCGCCATCGGAGACGATGGCGTAGGTGGTATGGTCAAAGATAGGAAAACCGGGCCGGTTGAAGGTGGCAGCCAGGAAACGCTCGGCGATCGCCATCCCCACCCCGTTGGCAAAGCCCTGCCCCAGCGGGCCGGTGGTCGTCTCGACGCCGACGGTGAGGCCATGCTCGGGATGGCCGGGCGTGCGGCTGCCCCACTGGCGGAAATGCTCGAGTTCCTCCAGTGGCAGGTCGTAGCCGGTCAGGTGGAGCAGGCTGTAGAGCAGCATCGAGCCGTGCCCGGCCGAGAGGACAAACCGGTCGCGATCGGGCCAGCCGGGGTCAGCAGGATCGTGCCTGAGGAAGCGGGTCCAGATCACGTAGCCCACGTCCGCCATCCCCATGGGCATGCCAGGGTGACCGGAGTTGGCTTTCTGAACCCCATCCATCGCCAGCGTGCGGATCGTGTTGATACACAGTTGATCAAGGTTCGTGCTCATCATCAATTCCTTTCGTCGCGTGGTAGAGGCTTTTATTCTACACGGAAAAGCCAGGCTGGCAAAATAAAAGCGGGCCGTCCCTGTGCCAGGGACGGCCCGTCCACGCGGTCGGGTCAAAAGTCACTCGCTCATAATGAGAACCGAGACGGCCCCGTCCTCACCGGTGAGCGTGATCATGGCGGTGCGGCCCTCCTTGGCATAACTCAACATCGCGCTGCCTGGGCTGGTGAAGGAATCGCCGCTGTCACTCCAGCCGTCCGCGGTCATCTGCTCCTCATAGAACGCCTGCACGTCGTCGAAGGAAGAGGCCGAGGTGTACGTCACCATGCCGCCCATCGTCGTCACGTCCGTTGCATCGGGCATGATGGGGAACTCGCTCTCCGTGGCATCGCAGCCAGCCGGTGGCTCGATGGTGATGGGCTCGTTCACGTCGCGTATCTCGTACTCCCACTCGACGTGTCCCTCATCATCCCCCGCGACGGGGTTCTTGCCGTCGGCCTGCAGCGTGTACCTGACGACGTATTCCCCGTCCACTGCGACCCACATCTCGCCCTCGGCGTGGGTAAAGGCCCCCCAGGCCACGTTGGTCTCGTCAAACGCATAGTGCCGGCAGGGGATACCGTTGACCCGCTCGTCGGGCCGGACGCGGCGGGCGTTCTCCAGCCCACCGATGACGTCGTCGGGCTCAAAGACCTCCGCGTCCATCGCGTCACCTTCGTCAGTTGAAGACGAGATACACTGCCCTTCCCCAAAGACGACGTACCGCCTGTCGCCAATCTGGACGCTCTCGAACCCATCACCTGCGAATCCACCCTGGATCACGATGCGCTGTGCAAATGGGTCGCGCACGGTTTCCACGTCCATCTCGTAGACCCCGCTCTCCGCCTCGCCATCCGCCGTGCCCTCGAAAGCCATCTTGAGATGGCTGCGGTAGCTATCCAGGCCTTGCAGGCCGCCGGTGACGGAGGAGAGGCTGATTTCCTCCTCCTCCTCGGTCTCTGCCCCACCGCCGGGGGGCTCCGAAGCTTCCTCACCGGGGGGAGCCTCGGTCGGCGATGCTGCTTCCTCACCGCCGGCGGGGGCTTCGGCCGGTGGCGGCGCTTCCCCGCCACCGCCAAGCCCGCTCAGCCCACAGCCCAGCGTCAGGGCCAGCAACAGGGCCAGAGATAAGAACAACCCAAGTCGTCTCATCACGATAAACCTCCTCAATGGTATTGTATTCTAGGGACGGGTCATCCTCCCTGAGGGAATTACCGGAACAACAACACGACCAGCGCAAGACCGACGACCACCAGGGCGATGGCCGGCAGAATGCGGGTCAAAGGGCGAGTCTGTGGCCGAAACATCTCTTCCTCTCCTCGTACTTTTATCAGGCAGCCTCAAAGATTGGGCTATGCGATTAAGGTAGTCAGGGGCATGACTATAATACCACCAATCGAGCGCCGTCTCAATAGGATATTGGTACCACCTGAGGTTGCCCTAGATGGCAAAACGTAGTATAATCTGCCCCACTGTCCCTTGAGAGATGCACCTGGAAGTCACCGATCGAGGGACACAAGTCTGTGAGGAATTGTACAATGAATCTGGTCGAATCGCTGGAACGTCAAACAGAACCGAATCCGAACATTCCCGAGTTGTGCCCAGGCGATACCGTCAAAGTGCACGCGCGGATCATCGAAGGCGATCGCGAACGAGTGCAGGTTTTTCAGGGCACCGTGATTCGCACACACGGCAGCGGCACAAACGCCAACTTTACCGTGCGGCGCATCGCTTCTCATGGTATCGGCGTGGAGCGCAACTTTTTGCTGCGCTCGCCGCGCGTCGAGAAGGTAGAAGTACTGCGGCGGGCGCGCGTCCGCCACGGACAACTCTACTACCTGCGGCAGCGGCGAGGCAAGAACGCTCGCCTGCGGGAGAAGCGGGCGGCGTAGCCTCGCCAGGCCACTGTCCCTAGCCGGTTCGCAGTACAAAACTGTTTTCCTGCGTCAAGAGTGTACCCGCTGCAAGCGGGCATTTGCTGCATAGGACATCCCCGAGGATGGAACCCGTCTATCATCGACGGGGCTTGACGTTTTGTACTGAGGACTGGCGATCCTGGGGTTTGCTAAGAGCCCCCCACGCCCCTCTCCGCGCTTTGCGCAGAAGCCCCCGCCTGCGGCGGGGGCGATTTCACTGCCACGCCAGGCTCAGGCGGATGCTCGTCATCGCCACGTCACCTTGGAGATCAGGAGTTTCGGATGAGTGTTCCCGTCATCGGCATCACCGGCCGCACCGATCAGTCCGCCCGCCCGCCCAACATGCCCCTCGTCGCTATCACCGAAACCTACGTTCAGGCCGTCAGGCTGGGCGCGGGCGCTCCGGTGATCGTCCCACCGCACCTGGAGGAGACGGAGCTAGGCTCCATCTTCGAGCATCTCGACGGGCTGGTCCTCTCCGGCGGAGGGGACGTCCTGCCAGCAGCGTTTGGCGAGGAAGACAGCGGGCTGCTGTGGTCCGTGGATGAGCGGCGCGATCGGACCGAGCTTGCGCTGGCTCGATGGGCGCTGACGGAGGGGCTCCCCCTGTTGGCGATCTGCCGGGGGATCCAGGTGCTCAACGTCGCGGCTGGAGGTACGCTGATCCAGGACATCCCCACCCAGGTGCCCAACGCGCTCACCCACAGCACGGTTGCCGGCCGCCCTGTCGCCGTCGTCGCACACACGGTCGACGTGGCACCAGGCAGCCGGCTGGCCGCGCTGTTCGGGGCTGGCGAATTGGGCGTGAACAGCGCTCACCACCAGGCGGTCAAGGCCGTGGGCACAGGCCTGGTCGTCACGGCCCGCGCTCCCGACGGCATCATCGAGGGCCTGGAACAGCCCGATCATCCATTCTGCGTCGGCGTGCAGTGGCATCCCGAGGCGATGGTCGAACGCTACCCCACGATGCGCCGTCCCTTCGAGGCACTGGTCGAGGCAGCGCAGCGCAGATAGGACCATGTGCGTTCGCTGCCCGACGATCGCTGCACTGCTGCTGACGTTGGCAGCCTGCACGGCTCCGCTGACACCGGCCCCCACGTCTACGCCCACGCGCACCCACACACCCACCCCTGCCCCTACCCCCACCCACACGCCCACACCCGTCCCCACCCCCACCCCCGCCTTCACCCCCACTCACACGCCTACCGCCACGCTCCCACCGACCCCGACAACCCCTCCGACACCCACACCCAGCCCCACGCCGTTTACCAGCCCGATCCGCACGCCCGTCATCGATCCCGACCCGGCCAGCCTGCAGGCGCCGCCTGTCGAGCCGCCGCCGCGCCCCTTCGACTACACGATGGTCAACCCCGAGCCGCCACGCCGGGTGCCCAACGCCACCCGCGCTTTCTGGGTCACCGACGGCACAACCGGCGAGCAGCGGGAGATCACCGCCCGGCTGCGCGTGCAGACCGCCCACGTCGCGATGTGGGTGGAGGAGGGAGTATGGCACGACGTGCGGCAGTTGGAGGAGGCAGCGGCTTTCTTCGAGACGCAGGTGATCTCCACCACCCGCGCCGCCTTTGGGTCCGAGTGGACGCCGGGGGTGGACAATGACCCACGCATCGCCATCCTGCACGCCAGCGGGCTGGGCGATGGTGTGATGGGCTATGTCTCCAGCGGCGACGAGTTTCCCCGCGACGTGTACCCCTTCTCCAACGAGGCCGAGATGATCACCGTCCACGCCGATGCCGTCGAGGTCGGGAGCCTGGCCTACTATGCGCTGTTGGCCCGCCAGTTCCAGCGCCTCGTCCAGTGGTTCCAGGATCGTAACGAGGAGCGGTGGGTGAAGGAGGGGATGGGGGAGCTGGCCGTCCGGCTGAACGAGCTCGATCCAGACAGCGTGGAGCGGGCCTACCTGGAGCATCCTGACACGTCACTCACCGCGTGGGAAGGTGCAGAGGCCGCCGCCCATCGGGGGGCCGCCTACCTGTTCGCCACCTACTTTCACGAGCGCTTTGGCGACGCTGGCACGCGAGCCTTGGTGGCCCAACCGTTCAACGGAGCGGCCGGCTTTGACGCAACACTGGCCGAGTTGGAGGCCGGCCTCACCTTCGAGGACCTGTTCGCCGATTGGCTGGCGGCCAACGCGCTCGACAGCAATCCCGACGCGTCCCCCTCTCGCTATGGCTACACCACGCTGGATCTGGAACAGCCCGTGCCCGCGGCCATCTACGAGGATTACCCCGTCACTGCCGAGGCATCTGTCCAGCAGTTCGGCGCAGATTACATCGTGCTGCGGGCCAATCAAGACCTCACGATCCTGTTCACCGGGGCGACCGCGACCCCGCTGCTGGACGTGCCGCCCCACAGCGGGCACACCTTCTGGTGGTCGAACTCCGCCGACGAGTCGCTGACCACGCTCACGCGGGCCTTTGATCTCTCCGGCGCCGAGCAGGCGACGCTGACGTACTGGACGTGGCACGACATTGAGCCAGGCTACGACTACGCCACTGTCGAGGTCAGCGCCGACGGCGGGGAGCAATGGCAGACGCTGTCCACTCCGTCTGGCACAGGCGCCAACCCCTACGGCAACAACCCGGGCTGGGGCTACACAGGCCGGAGCGGCGACCCACCAGCGTGGGTCCAGGAGCGGGTGGACCTATCGCCCTACGTTGGAGGCGAGGTGCGGGTGCGCTTCGCGTATCTGACCGACGAAGCGATCGCCGGGGCAGGGTTTGTGCTCGACGACATCGCCATCCCCGAAATCGGCTATGCCGACGACGTGGAGATGGGAGAGGGTGGGTGGGAGGCCGCTGGCTTCGTGCGCACCGACGGCCTGGTGCCCCAGCGCTACCTGGCGCTGCTGATCGGGCTGGGCGACGAGGTCACGGTCGAGCGGTTGCCGCTGGAAAAAGACCAGACCGCGCGGTGGACGGTGCCGCTGGGAAACAGAAACTGGCGCGAAGCAGTACTCGTGCTCTCGGGTCTAGCGCCCCGCACAGGACAGCCAGCGCTCTACCAACTGAGGATTCAATAAGACCTGACAGGTTTCCAAAGGGTTCGCCGCGAGCCAGACTCGACCTGAGCAGGGATATGTCCACGCCGAAAAGTGAGCCGTGAAACCTGTCAGGTCTCCAAAGGGTTCATTGTGAGCCAGACTCGATCTGAGCAGGGATATGTCTACACCGAAAAGCAGGCCGTGAAACCTGTCAGGTCTGGGATGCCCCGAATTTGACGAGGCTACGCCTGGGCCTCTTCGGGCGTCGTCTCGATGGTGACCGGCGTGCCGCGCTTGAAGGCCTCGAGCTGAGCCTCCAGTTCCGCCCGGCGGGCAGCGGCGGCCCGTCTGCCCTCCTCGACCAACCTCTGCACCCGGCTGCGTACCTGCTCCTGCAGTTCAGGGCCTGAATACGGGGCCAGGAGTACCGCGGCCGCAGCTCCAACCACGGCCCCAGCCAACAGTCCTGCCAGGAAACTGACGATCTTGCGCATGTGTCTACCTCCTTGTGTCATAAAGACCTGACAGGTTTCCAAAAGGTTCATTTCGAGCCAGACTCAATCTGATCAGGGACAAGTCTACGCCGAAAAGTGGGCTGTGAAACCTGTCAGGTCTGGGACGGCTCCTGATCTTTATTGATTATACACTACGTTGAGTCAGTAGCCAATTCCACATCCGCTGCGGCGGCGAAAACCGCGCGGCCGCACTATGTGATGGGCAGGCAGAAACTGACCCGCAGCCCACCTTCGGAAACGAGCTCGGCCCAGATACGGCCGCCGTGAGCCTCGACGATGCGCCGCGCGATGGCCAGTCCCAGGCCACTCCCCCCCGTACGCCGCGAACGGGAGGGGTCACCGCGCCAGAACCGCTCAAAGAGATGGGGCAGGTGATCCGGTGGCACGCCGGGGCCCGTGTCGGTGACCGAGACCACGACGCCACCGTCCCCTCGTGCTGCCCGGACGGCCACCTGGCCACCCTCCGGCGTGTGGCGCAGCGCGTTGTCCAGCAGGTTCCCCAGCACCTGGGCCATGCGCCCGGCGTCTATCCCCACCAGGGGCAGATCGTCGGCGATCTCCAGGCCCAGCGTGATCTCCCGATCGGCGGCCAGGGCTCGAAAGCCGGCCACGACGCCAGACGCCCAGTTGCCCACGCCGGTGCGCACGGGGTTCAACGCGAGCTGCCCGGCTTCGGCCAGGCTGAGCGTGCGCAGGTCCTCCACCAGCCGGGCCAGCAGCCGTGCCTGGTCGAGCGCGGGGTCCAAGTTCTGGGCGTCAGCGGGGAAGATGCCGTCGGCGAGCGCCTCCAGGTGTCCCTGGATGACGGTCAGCGGGGTGCGCAGTTCGTGGGCGATGTCGGCAGCCTGCTGGCGGCGGACCTCCTCGGCGCGGGCCAGGTCGGCGGCCATGTGGTTAAAAGCGGCGGCCAGTTGGCCGATTTCGTCGGACGAGCGGACCGGGACGCGCGCGTCGAGGTCGCCCGCCGCGATAGACCGACTGGCGGCGGAGAGCTGTCGCAGCGGGCGCGTGATGCCCCGCACGAGCAACGCGCCCAACACCAGCGCGACGACCAGCGCTCCGCCGCCGGAGACCGCCAGCGCGAGCTGCACGCGCTCCAGGAACGCCTCCTGTTCGACAGTCAACCACTCACCACCCGGCAGGAGCAGCGTGCCGGCCTGCTGACCGCCCACGACGATGGGCAGGCCATTTCGCAGTTCTTCGCCAGTGGCCGTCTCGCCCACGAGGGCTCCGGCCTGACCAGCCACAATGCGATCCTGGGCATCGGCCAGGCGCAGCGGGGGGCCACCACCGGCACCGCGTCCCCGGCCGCGTCCGCCCGGCAGCACCGCCTCGACGCCGTCCCAACTGCCGCGCGCAGCATAATAGTCGGCCAGGTCGGCGGCCACCTCCTCCCAGCGGCCCACGTCGCCACCGTGGGCGTAGCGTCGAAACGCGACCTCCGTGGTACGCCCGGCCAGCAGCAACGCCCCGCCGATCCCGATCAAGATGACGACGGCGAAGGCGGCCATCAGTTTCCAGAACAGGCTACCGCGCATCGGCGTCCTCGCTGAACTTGTACCCGGCACCGCGCACGGTGATGACGTAGCGCGGGTGGGCGGGGTCTGGTTCGATCTTGCGGCGCAGGTTCTTGACGTGGGCGTCAATCGTGCGCTCAAACACGTAGGCCTCGTCACCCAGCACCCGGTCGAGCAGTTCGGCGCGCGTGAAGACGCGGCCCGCGGTCGTCATCAGCACCTCCAGCAGCTTGAATTCGGTGGGGGTCAGGTCGACATCCTGCCCGCCGACCGTCACGGTGTGCGCCTCCCGGTCGAGCGCGACGTCACCACCGCGCAGCACGGGCGCCGGCGCCGGCCCTCCCTGTGCCCGCCGCAGCACGGCGCGCACGCGGGCGACGAGCGTGCGAGGGCTGAAGGGCTTGGTGACATAGTCGTCGGCGCCCAGCTCCAGCCCCAGCACCTGGTCCGTCTCCTCGACGCGGGCGGTGAGCATGATGACCGGGGTGTCGCGCTCCTGGCGGTAACGGCGGATAAAATCCCAGCCGTCCATCCCTGGCATCATGAGGTCGAGGACCACCAGGTCGGGCTTTGCGTGGCGGGCGACAAAGAGCGCCTGCTGGCCGTCGCTGGCGGTCACGACGCGGTAGCCTGCGCCCTCCAGGTAGGCCCGCACGAAGCGCACAATCTGGGGTTCGTCGTCCACGACCAAGATCGTCTTGCTCATCGCTCTGCCCCCTCAGAGGTGGGATCCCAATTATAACATGAAACGTGCAGCGCACCCAATTGACAAGAGAATATGTCGGGGCTATAATGTGCTCAATAAGTCCACAGGAGGAACAACCCATGGCCATCACAAGCGTGCAAGACGTCCTGGATAACATCAGGCGCGTGGATAAGACCAAGATCGAGGGGATCAACGCCGTGATCCTCTTCGACCTGAGCGGGAAAGAGGGCGGCAAGTGGACGGCGACGCTGGCGGACGGGGAGGTCAAGGTCGAGGAGGGAGAGACAGCCTCGCCCAGCATGACGCTCTCGATGGACGCCCAGGACCTGGTCGCGATGTCCAACGGCGAACTGAACGCCGTCGCCGCGTTCATGCAGGGCAGGATCAAGGTCAGCGGCGACATGTCACTCGCGATGCGGCTCCAGAGCATCCTGACGTAGCGCCGACGGGCCGCCAAGTAAACGCCGCTCCCGAAGCGGGAGCGGCGTTTCGTCTGACACTGCAAGCCTGCAACCTACAAACACCCCCTCACGTCTCACGCATCACGCATCACACTTCACGCATCACGCTCCACGCATCACGTTTCACGTTTCACGCTTCACGCTTCACGTCAATACCCCAACCGCCAGCTTCGAACAACGTACCAACTGCTCCGTCACCTTGTCCCCTTGTCCCCTTGTCACCCTGTCACCCTGTCCCCTCGTCCCCCGCTCATCTGCCGCCGGTTGATCAGCCACACGCCGCCGACGAGGATAACCGCGCCGACGACCAGCGCCGGGGTGACGGGCTCATCCAGCAGCCACCGGCTGAACGTGACGGCGAACATGGGCACCAGGTAGACAAAGCCTGCCACGCGCCCGACCGGCATCCGCTCCAACGCGCTGAACCAGACGACGAAGGCAAAGACGGTACAGGGCCAGGCCAGGAAGAGGACCGACCACCAGAAGGAGGCGGGCAGGCCCGGCAGTTGGGCCAGGAGCGAAGGCCGCAGGAAGGCCAGCGAGAACAGGCCGGCAAACATCATCGCGATGCCGGTGACGAGCAGCGGCGGGTACCGTTCGACCAGCGGCTTGCCCGAGACCGTGTAGACGGCCCAGTTCACCGGCGCGAGCATCGTGATGAACGCATACCCCACGTCGTCCAGCGCCACCGCGCGCCCACTGCCCCAGCGAATGATGACGAACAGCCCCCCGAACGCAACAGCCAACCCCAACGCCCTGTGCCAGGCAAAGCGCTCGCCCAGGAAGACCACCGAGAGCGTGTAAATGAAGGCGGGGTTCAGCGCGATGATCAGGCTGGCAGTCCCGGCGGCGACGCGGGTCTCGCCCCAGCCCAGGAACGTGTTGTAGAGCACCGCGCCGGTCAACCCCAGGACCGCCAGCCGCCAGCCCTCGGCGCGGATCAGGCGCCAGACCTGGCGTCCGCGCGTGGGCAGTAGCAGCGCGGCAAACGTGAGCGCCACGGGCACAAAGCGCACGGTGACCAGTTCCAGCGGCGTCACGTACGCGACGACGTGCTTGATAGCGATGAACGAGTTGCCCCAGATGAGGGTGACGAGGACGAGGAGGCTGGTCGCCAAAGCCGTCCTGCCGGGCGCCCGCAGGTCATTGTGCGCGCACGAGCCACTGGTAACGGACGAGTCAGGCACAGATCATACCCCTCTCGCCAGCACCTCCGCCGCCCCCCTGGCTGCGGCTTCGATCAGCGTCTTCGCACCATCCCTGAGCATACCGCAAACGGCGCGCACGGCCTCGGCCCATTGCTCCTTTCCGCCCTGCGTCAGCAGGTTTTCCATCTCCTGCCTGTGTAACCATTCGGCGAGCGCGATCTCATCGCGCGTCGTCCGCACCAGTTCATCCGCAATCCACCACAGGAAAGCCTGTGGGCGCACCCGCCAACCGCCGGGGACGGTGGCATCCTCGGCCACAAAACCCTGCTTGTCCAGCGACCGTAGCTCCAGGTCAAAGTCACGTATGAGCGATCGTTCAGGTAGAATACTCGGAAATCTCGTGTTAGTATTTCTGTCTGCTTCGAGCGTATCCTCCCACGCAACGTCTGGGCGCAGTTTCCTGCCGGTTTCCAGGAGATCGGAGATGCGACTGCGGCGTCTGAGATAGCTGATCAACTCTCTCGCCTTGTTCGCCCTTCCCCCGACCGGCAGATTCTCATAATCCACGTTCAGGTAGAAACAGAGTGTCTGCAGATCATCCTCCCCGAACCGTTTGTCGAGTATCTCAAACAGCTTGATGAGATCTGTGTGTGCCGATGCGTTTTCCTTCGGAACTGGACCTTGCGTGTGAAGACCCAACAGGAAGCTCGTGTGATCCAGCGCGACAGTGGTGAAGGCGCATCGCATGGCCGGGGGCCAGAACTGCCAGGTGTCGCCCAGCGTCAGCCCGGCTTCCTCGTAGAGGCGATGTCCGACCTGTCGCCAGCGCCGGTTCGGGTCGTCTTCGCCCTCGCTGTAAGCGTCCCACTGCTCGGCGGCTGCCACCTGCAACAGATAGGGATGCCCCCCGGCTACGTGCCTGATGAAGCGACAGTCGTCCAGCGTGAAGCGGCCCTCGGCCCGCCGCAACAACGCTGCGATGGCCCTGTATGGCAACGGCCCCAGCGTGATCTCGTAGAGAAAATTAAAGTAGGGGGAACCCGTGCGGCTGAACTCTTGCGTGGCCCTGTTGAGACTGGCCAGCGAACGGCGGCTGGCGACGACCAGTGCCAGCGCCCCCTGGCTGCGCGACGCCAACGAGCGCAGGCTACCAAAGAACTCGGCGCAATTGAGGATCGGATGGTACAGCAACACGTCGAATTCGTCCAGCATCAAGACCAACCGCCAGCCCGTCGGCACCATCTGGGCAAAGAGACGCTCCAGCACAAAGGCGCCAAACTCATTCTCCTGGCACGTTCCGTAGGCTCGGGCCAGCGGCGAGTCGGGATCGGAGGCGATGACCTGTTCGTACAGCGGGCGCAGGGCATATTCCCAGAACTGGGCCTGGCTGAACCGCCCGCCCAACGTTTGAGCGTCCAGGTAAGAGAAAAGCAGCCGTCCTCCTTCCGCGCCGTAGAACTGGGCCCGTGCCTCTGGAGACCCCAGGTACAGCAGCAGTGAGGTTTTGCCGCTGCGCGGCTCACCGATGATGGCGGTGGACTGCCCCCGGTTGGTAATCCGGCCGGTGATGCGGCGCAATTCCCGCCACCGGTCCAGGAACAGGTCCATGGGCACGGGGTCACCGTAGAAGAAAGGATTGGGCATGCAGAACCCTCCAAACTCGAGCCTGTCGAGGGCAGTCGCGGATCTGACGATCGGCTCTGAGCGTGCGTAGACGTCCGTTTTTGCCAATTCACGTTACAGCATTAGCCAGATGGTGGTTCAGGTGTAGCTGTGGGCGGTGGCGTTTCGGGCGTACCGGTTGGCAGCGGCACATCGGGTGTGCCCGCGGACAGCGTCGCCGTAAGAGGCAATGTGGCTGGCGGCGATGGCCCGGGTGTACCTGTCAACAGTGGCGGCTGGGACGTACCTGTTGGCGTCGGCGTATCGCCTGGTGTGGGTGTAGGGGTGACGACGATCATCCAATGCTCCACCGCCAGCCGCAAGTGCGGCTGGTCGAACAAGAACAGGCCGTTGGTCGCCACCACCCACTCCATGTCCACGTCCCTCGCTGCCCATATGGGGAACGGCAACGCCACCTCGACCCGATCGCCTGGCTCCACCCTCACCGCCGGCTCCCCTTCCCGCTGCAGCGTGGGCTGTACGGCCTCCCCACCGACCAGGGGATACAACGTCATCCTCTCCCAGGGACACTCTCCTGTGTTCGTCACCACCCAGGTGGCCTGAACAGTCCGAAGTGGGTCGCCGATCACGTAGACGGTGCCTGGCGAGGGAAACAGGGTGGGCTCGGTGATCACCGCCAGGGCATACAGCACGCCATCACGGCAGCGAAGCGCCTCGGCCTGCGTCGTGGCGGTGACGGCCAGCGCCCTCGCGTCCGCAGTGGCGCTGCTGTCCAGAGCCACGTCCCGCGCGCTGGCAGTCGCGTCCCGATTCCCCAGCGCCATCGCGGTAGCCTGGGCAACGGAGGTGAACGTAGCCACCTGCGCTGCCGCCGTCTGCTGGGCGACCGTGGCCAGCGCGACTGCCTGGGCCGTGGCCTGAGTCTGCCAGTTGGCCTCCCGAGGCCGGAAATAGTAGGTGTTTGCCGCTAGCATACCCAACACCAGGGTCAGGACAGCCGCGACGAGTACACCGTCCAGGTGTTGTCTGTACTTGCGCCACGGTACGGCAACGCGCTCTCGCGGGACGGCCTGGGTCAACAACCAGGCCGCCAACTGTCCATCCCTCTCGTAATCCGGCCGCCAGTGGACGACGCCGGAGAAAGCGCTCTGGGCCATCTGCCAATCGCGCTGTCGCAGTGCTCCGACGCCCTCGTCAAAGAGGCGGGCCAATTCCTCCTCCTCCCGGCACCGTTCCAGCGACGCCAGCCACGCGGCCCGGCCCTCCTCGTCGGGGGCCTGGGCCACCAGTTGCCCATATTCAGCCGCGGCCTTGGCCCACTCCCCCACCTGCTCGTAAGCGCCCGCCTGCGCCACAAGGTTCGCCAGCACCTGCCGCCGTTGCAGGGCCTCAACATGGTCGATTTTCTCAGCATCGTCCGCCTCGCGGTAGGCCGCCAACGCGGCGTCCAGATCGCCAGCTTCGAGCGCGACGTCACCACGCTGCCGCCAGATGCGCCGCCGCCCGGCGGAGGCTTCCGGATGCACGTCATCGAGCTCCAACACCCGCTCGTAGAGGGCCAGTTGCTCAGCGTCGCTTTCGGCAGCCTGAGCCTCGGCCAGCAGGGCCTGCACCAGGCGGGGGCGGGCAGCGGCCGGCTGGTACTCGTACAGCCGCTCCAGCCGTTGCCGCGCCTCGTCCAGTTGTCCCTGGGCCAGCAGGATATCGGCCAGCAATTGGCTGGCTTTCACGTGGTTGGGATTCAGCGCCACAGCCTGGCGCAGCAACGCAACGGCCTGATCCAGTTGCCCGCCCCGGTAAAACCCCAGCGCAGCCTGATAGAGGTTTTCGGCCACCGGCGCGATGCGGTCCAGTTCCTCCTGCACGCGCCGCAACGGCTTGTGTTCGGCGATCCAACTGCGCAGCAACTCGACACGGAAACGAAAGCCGCCATCGGCAGGCTCGATCAGGTCCCAATCCTGCAGGAGCTGGGGGGCGTTTTGCAACTCTCGAATGACGACGCGCACGCCGCTCTTGTGCAACAACCGGTCTAATTCACCCCGGACGATGGTGCCGGAGCCGGCCTCGGCCAGCACGGAGGCCACGACCCGCTCGGCCGGGGGCAGCCCATCCCACAGCCACTCCAGCGTGTTGCGGCTGGCCTCCAGCGCATCGGGGACGGCCAGTTTCACGTCCTCCGGAGTCACGGTGGGTGGCCCGTCGGGCTCCTCGTCGTAGGCCCGCTCCCAGACAAAAGAACAGAGGATCTGGGTCAAGAAAGGATGGCCGTGGGCCAATTCCCAGACCCGTGCCACGGCCTCGTCGGGCCAGCGCAGGGTGTCGTTGGCCTCAGAAAGACGCACCAGGTTGACGGTGTCCTCGTGGCTCAACATCGAGATGCGCAGGGCGGCCGTGCCCTTGAAGAGAGAGAGCGCGATGTTGGCCAGGTCATCGATGTTGCGGCCGATGACAAAGACAAACTGCAACCGCTGAGGATCGCTCGTCAGCAGGCCCCGCAGGTAGGGGAAAAAGGCCGTCGCCGCTTGCTCCGCTTTCGGGTCGGCCAGCACGTCGAACTCGTCGAGGAGCAGCACCAGTGAGGAACCCTCCGGCAAGTCGCCCAGCAAGGCGGGCAGCCACTCCTGGCGAAATGTCGTCTCAGGGTCAGGACCCAGGTCGGGATCGGGCTGACCCAGCGCGTGGGCAACTGTACGCGCCAGCTCCCGCAGGACACGACCCAGGGGCCAGGCAGCCTGGTCCTGCAGGTCAAAGTAGACAGGGCGATACGGCCCTATGCGGGAGAGCCAGGCTGCCAGGTGCTGTAGAATGGAGGTCTTGCCAATGCGCCGTTGGCCGTAAAGGACCACTGCATTGTCTTGGAAGCGGCGCAGGACACGCAGCACTTCGCGTAACGCGTCCACCCGCCCGACAAAAGCGGGGCTATCGCCGACCGGGTTGCCAGCAACGTAGGGATTCAGTGGTATCGCCATCTATCCTTCCACGCATCATGAAATGTGCTTCACGGCCAGATGTGCGCCCAGCCTTCGTCTCGCCCGCACTATTGTACTCATCCTCCGTCCTTTGTCCAGCAAGGCTGAACCCCGATGGACAAAAGAGGGAAAACCGACTACAATGGTCAACGTGGGGCAAATTGGCAGAACAGAGGGAGGCTCTCATGATCACCGCGGAAAAGATCGACATCCAGTCCAAGGCACAGGTGCGCCGCTTCCTCCACATCCCTTTCCGGATCTATGCGGGTCACCCACAGTGGGTCCCCCCACTCCTGATGGACGCCCGAACGCAGTTGGACCGCCACAAGCATCCCTTCTACGAACACTCCAGCGCCGACTTTTTCATCGCCGTGCGCGATGGGCGGGACGTGGGACGGATCGCGGCGCTGGAGAACCGCCGCTTCAACGAGACCCACGGCGCACGACAGGCGCAGTTCTACCTTTTCGAGTGCGAGGACGACCAGGAAGCAGCGGCCGCGCTCTTCGAACGGGTCTTTGAGTGGGCACGCGAGCGGGGGCTCGATCATGTGGTCGGCCCCAAGGGATTTGGCGCGCTCGACGGCTACGGCCTGCTGGTGGAGGGGTTCGAGCATCGGCAGATGATGACGATGATGAACTATAACTACGCTTACTACCCCCGCCTGGTCGAGACGCTCGGCTTCGAGAAAGAGGTGGATTTCGTCTCCTGCTACATCAACTCAGATACGTTCCGGCTCCCGGAGCGCGTTCACCGCATCGCCGAGCGCGTGAAGCAACGGGGCAATCTGGCCGTCCGGCGCTTCCGCAGCAAGCGCGAACTGCTCAAGTGGGCAGGCCGCATCGGAGAGACGTACAACCGGGCGTTCGTGGACAACTGGGAATACTACCCCCTCACCGAACGTGAGATTGACTTCCTGGTGGACAACCTGACGATGGTGGCGAACCCCCGGCTGATCAAGATCATCACGCACGGGGACGACGTCGTCGGCTTTCTGTTCGGCTTCCCCGACGTGTCCGCGGCGCTGCAGCAGGCGCAGGGGCATCTCTTGCCCCGCGGGATTCTTGACCTGCTGCTGGAGATGCGTCGCACAAAGTGGGTCGCGCTGAACGGCGCAGGCATACTGCCCGCGTTTCAAGGGCGGGGCGGCAACACGCTCTTGTACACGGAGATGGAGAAGAGCATCCGCGAATTTGGCTTCCAGCACGCCGATCTGACCCAGGTGGCGGAGACAGCGGTGCAGATGCGGCGCGACCTGGTGAACCTGGGCGGCAAGCCCTACAAGAACCATCGGGTGTACGTGCGGAAACTCTGATAGATGGCAACGGCAGACAACAGGCAGTAGACGAGAGGCCGATAGGCATCCGGCGGAGAGCCATCTCCGCGCAACACGTCAGAAAGGCCACCGAGGCGAATCCTCGGCGGCCTTTTGTCTACCTTGGAGAGCAGTCCACTCAAGCGGCGCTGTCAGCCCTTCAGCGCACCCGCCATCAGCCCACGCAGGAAGAAGCGGCCCAGAAAGATATAGACCAGCAGCGTAGGCAGCGCAGCCAGGAACGCACCCGCCATCTGGACGTTCCACTCCACGATCTGGCTGCCAGCCAGATTCTGCAGCGCGACGGTGACCGGCCAGTATCGGGGACTTGTGAGCGTGACCGCGAAGAGGAACTCGTTCCAGATGGACGTGAACTGCCAGATCGTCACGACGACGAAACTCGGGATGGCCAGGGGCAACATAACGTACCGGTAGATGCCCAAGAGACCAGCGCCGTCAATGTGCGCCGCCTCGACAACCTCTGTCGGGATACCGGCGTAGTAGTTGCGAAAGATCAGCGTGGTCATCGGGATGCCATAGATCACGTGCGTGAGGACCAGTCCCCACAGTTTGCCGTAGAGGCCAATGATCTGCATAGAGCGCACAAGCGGAATAAGGATACTCTGATAGGGAATGAACATCCCGAACAGCAACGCAGTAAAGACCAGATCGGCCCCACGGAACTTCCACTTGGACAGGACGTAGCCGTTCATCGACCCCAGGATCGCCGAGAGGATGGTGGCTGCCACGGTGAGCGAAAGACTGTTGCTCAGATTGGGGGCCAACTTCTCAAAAGCGGCCACAAAGTTGTCTAGGTGGATGCCGGAGGGCAAGGCCCACATCGTGGCCAGGTTGACCTCCTGGAAGCTTTTGAAGCCAGTTGTCAGGAGCACATAGATCGGCATCAGGTAGAACACCGCCGCCGCTATGAGCAGCAGGTGGAGGAGAGCACGGGCCGCCCGTCGCTTCACTGCTCGACCTCCGTACGGAAGGTGTAAATCAGGTAGGGGACCACCAGGACGGCAACGGTCGAGAGGATGATGATGGCAATCGCCGCTCCTTGCCCAAAGCGCAAGGCCCGAAAGGTCGTATACCACATGTTCATGGCAGGCACGTCGGCCGAGAACCCCTGGCCGCCCTCCTGGGTGATCGCCATGACCAGATCAAAGATCTTGAGAGAAGTGTGCCCCAGAATAATGACCGCGCTCAATGTGACAGGCCTCAACATCGGCAGGACGACGTGGCGATAGATCTGCCACTCGCTGGCCCCGTCCACGCGGGATGCCTCCCGCAGCGGTTCGGGTATGCTGCGCAGGCCCGCCGGTGCAACGGCTTGCCTGCCCGCTCGGCGTGGAGTACAATAGGACGTCGGTGGCCCGCACAGGGCGGCATATCCGAACGTGCTCGCTGTCCTGCCAGCCGGTCGCCCACCTGGAGCAGAGGCACAGTTGTGGAGGAAAACGAGTGATCATCCAAATACATGACCTGGTCAAACGGTACGGGGACGTGGTGGCGGTCGACCACCTCTCCTTCGAAGTAAAACAGGGTGAGATCTTTGGCCTGCTGGGGCCCAACGGGGCCGGGAAGACGACCACGATCCGCGTCGTCATGGACATCCTCAACCCCGACGCAGGAAACGTGACGATCCTGGGCCAGCCGCCAGGCCAGGCGAAGGGACGGGTAGGGTACCTGCCGGAGGAGCGCGGCTTGTATCGCAACCTGAAGGTACTGGATACGCTGATCTACCTGGGGGAACTGAAGGGGGTCCCCCGGTCGGCGGCGCGGGAGCGGGCGGTGGGCCTGCTGGAGCGGATCCAACTGCAGGACTGGGCCACCCGCAAGGTCAGGGACCTGAGCCAGGGCATGCAGCAGCGGCTCCAGTTCGTCGCCAGCCTGGTCCACGACCCAGAGGTGCTCTTCCTGGACGAGCCATTCCAGGGGCTGGACCCGGTCAACGCGGAGCGGATCAAGGACTTTATCGCCGACCTGCATCGGGAGGGGAAGACGATCGTCCTGAGCACGCACCAGATGAACCGGGTGGAGGCGCTGTGCCACCGGATCCTGCTCATCAACCGGGGGCGGGCGATACTCTACGGCCCGCTGGACGAGATCAAGCAGGAGTACGCACCGCACGCCGTCCGTGTGCGCGCCCCCCATGTTCCGCTCGACCTGCCCGGTGTGGTGGGCGTGGAAGCTGACGACGGGGCGTTCAACCTGGCGCTGGCGGACGGAGCGAACCCGCAGGAGGTGCTGCGCGCGCTGCTGGATCGCGGGGTGGAGGTGCAGGCGTTCGAGGTGGCACCGGTGCCACTGGAGGACATCTTTGTGGCCGTGGTGAGCGGTGAGGAGGCGTGAGGCGATGGAGTGGCGCAAGGTCTGGGTGGTCGCCCGCCACGAATACCTGACGAACGTGCGGCGGGCCGGGTTTATCATCATGACGGCGATCGTGCCCCTGGTGGGCATCGTCACCCTGCTGTTCGGCGCATTCTTTGCGGGACAGGCCCGCCAACTGGGCGCCTTCTTCGAGAGGCAGTTCGAAGTCGGAGACGCACCCATCGGCGTGGTCGATGAGTCAGGCTACTTTTCCACAATCCTGCCGGAATACCAGGAGGACTTTGTCACGTACGAGAGCGAGGCGCAGGCGAAGGCGGCGCTGAAGGCCGAGGAGGTCTCCAAGGTGCTGGTGATCGGGGAGGATTACGTGGAGACAGGCCGCGTGGTGGTGGTGAGCGTGGGGAGCGGGTTCAGTGCAGCCGCCGCCAGCGACTCGGGGACGGTACGGGCCTTCTTCGTCGATCACCTGCTGGTTGACCAGGTGGACCCGGCGCTGCGGGAGCGGGCGGCTGATCCGGTGGACGTGGAGCCCCGGGTGATCTCGTCCGGGGGGGAGACCCAGGGAGAGGGTGCCTGGGGCTTTGCCTTCACCTTCATCATTCCCTACTTTGTGGCTATCTTCCTGGTCACGACCATCTTTGTCTCGTCGGGCTATCTGCTGCAGAGCGTGGCGGAGGAGAAGGAGAGCCGGGTGATCGAGATCGTCGTCTCCTCGGTCCAGCCGGTGGAACTGATGGCTGGGAAGGTCGCCGGGCTGGGTGCGCTAGGGCTGACGCAGGTGCTCGTCTGGGTAGCAAGCGTGGCGGGGTTCAGCGGCGGGGCGGTGGCGCTCCTGGCCGTCGCCGGAACCGCTGCCATCCCGATGCGCGTGCTCGTCCTGGAGGTGATCTATTACCTGCTGGGCTACACGCTGTACGCCATCCTGATGGCCGGGATAGGGGCATTGGGCACGACGATGCGGGAGAGCCAACAGTTGGCCGGCATTTTCTCCTTCTTCGCCGCCGTGCCTTACATGATCAGCGGACTCCTCTTTGCCAATCCGAACATGCTCATCGCCCGGGTGCTGAGTTTCTTCCCGCTCACGGCGCCGACGATGATGATGATGCGCATACCGCTGGCGGAGGTACCCTGGGTGGACGTTCTGGGGAGCATCGTCGTGTTGCTGTTCTCCGTACCGGCGGCGCTGTGGGTAGGAACAAAGTTCTTCCGGGTGGGGCTGCTCGTCTACGGCAAACGGCCCACAATGCGAGAAATCTGGCTGATTTTGCGCGGAGAAGGTCAGCGAAGCACGCCAAAAACACCACAAAATCCTTGAAATCGGTTCGCATTTGTGTTATCATGTCACCCTCAGAACTCTAAAAGGAAATTGTGTAACCATGTATCCTGAAAGTGAAATTCTCTTTCCGCCGCGTTGCATCCCGCTGCTGCGCGACCGGCGCGGACCGGAGTGGGCCAAGTTGATCGACCACATCGCTTCCGTTCCAGACGGTCACGAGGACGTGTTGGGATTCTCATTGACGATGATCAGATTGGGAAGTTGCCTCACCTGCGATCTGGACAGCTACCGCGCCTCATTGGGCTGCTGCACGTGCGCCGCGCGCTCCGTCTCCGGCTTCAAGGGCTCCGACAGGGACCTCATCCGCCTGTTCGAGGAAGCCCGCGAGGAGGTGCGGGCCTATGTAACATCCGGCGAGATCCCTGGACCGATATCCGCACTGGTCGAATAAGTGTGCGCAAATTCATCCTCACTTTCGCCCTCCTGGCGTTGCTGACAACGACCGGTTGCCAGGCCTCCCTCTCCGATGGCATGTTCGCCCGCACAGGGGAGGAGGACCTGTTGCCCCAGGGGCGTGGCATGGCTCAACTGGCGGCCAACGCGCTCCATCCCCGGCCTCGCACGGCACCCGATGTGCCGGTCGCCCACGCCGGCGTCAACCCGTTCGGCATCAACGTCTTCCTCGAGCAAGAAGTCGAGGAGGAAAAACGGGAGCGGTCGTTGCAGATGGTCTCCGCCGCCGGCTTCCACTGGATCCGCCAAGAGTTCCCCTGGGAGGACATCGAGATCCACGGCAAGGGCGACTTCCAGGACCGGCGACACGAACCCCACCGCTCCGCCTGGGAAAAGTACGACCACATCGTCGACCTGGCCGGGCAGCACGGCCTGGAGACCATCGCCCGGCTGAGCAACCCGCCGGCCTGGACCCGCGCGCTGACCGACACCATCGGCACCCGTGCCCCCCCCGACGACCTGGCCGATTGGGGCGATTACGTCTACACCATCGTCTCGCGCTACCGGGGACGAGTGCGCTACTACCAACTGTGGAACGAGCCCAACATCTACCCCGAATGGGGCGAGCAGCCGGTCGACCCAGAGGGATACACGCGGCTCCTGTGCGAGGGATACCGACGCGCAAAGGAGGCCGACCCGGACGCGGTCATACTCAGCGGCGCGCTGGCTCCCACCGTCTCGCTCCACCCTGGGCCGGGGCCAGCGCTGGGCGTGAACGAGTTCGTCTTCCTGCAGCGCATGTACGACGCTGGCGCGGCTGATTGCTTCGACGTCCTCTCCGTCAACGACTATATGCTGTGGTCCGGCCCCACTGACCAGCGGATGCAGCCGCTCAACATCAACTTTTCCCGGCCGGTCTACGTCCGAGACATCATGGTCGCCAACGGGGACGCGGCCAAGCCAATCTGGATCAGCGAGATGAACTCGAACGCCGTGCCGAACGATCCGGGCATCGAGAACTGGGGAGGCTATGGCCAGGTGACGCTGGAGCAGCAGGCGCGTTACGCCACGCTGGCCTATCAGCGGGCGATGGAGGAATGGCCATGGGTCGGCGTGGTCAACTTTTGGTTCTTCAAGCGCGCCTCCGACGCCGAGCGGAACCAGTCGTGGTACTATTTTCGCATGGCCGAGCCAGACTTTACCCCGCTGCCCGTCTACGATGCGATGCAGGCGTACACGGCCAGCCTGACGCCGGCGCTCTACCCAGGCACCCATCAGGAGAATCACTGGGCGCTCGAATACGACGGTAGCTGGGAGACGGCGCGCGATGGAGCCGCGATCCTAGGAGCCTACCGGCAGTCGACGACGGCCGGTGCGACGCTGCGGTTCACGTTTGAAGGCACTTCACTGACGCTGATACCCGGCCCGGGCACGGGCACACTCGAATGGAGCGTCGATGGAAGCCCGACCCGGCAAGCCTCGCTGGCCGGACGACCGGTGCGGTTGGTACGGTATCAGCAGCGGGGACATCACGAGGTCACACTGACCGCCGTCTCTGGGGCTGTGACGGTGGACAGCCTCACCGTGCAGTCTAGCACGGCCTGGTGGGAGTGGGTGCTTGCCGCTCTGCTAGCTGCCGCAGGCTCGACCCTGGTCCTGCACCTGGTGCGACACAGGCGATGAGACGACACGCTTCCCGCTTCCTGCTTCCTGCTGCCTGCTGCCTGCTTCTTGCCATCCTGCTTCTTGCCTCCTTTCTCCGCTTCTACCGCCTCGACGCGCAGTCCTTCTGGAACGACGAGGGCAACTCTGCCCGTATCGCCGAGCGTCCGCTCGATCTCATCCTGGAGGGGGCAGCAGGCGACATTCACCCGCCCGGCTATTACCTGCTGCTCCACGGGTGGCGGGCGCTGTTCGGCCAGAACGAGTTTGCGCTGCGCTCGCTCTCCGTCGTGGCGGGAGTGGCGCTCGTCGCCTTCACCTACCTGCTGGGTCGCCGCCTCTTTGGCGAGAGCACCGGCCTGACCGCCGCCTTCCTGGGCGCCATCTCCCCTTTCGCCATCTACTACTCGCAGGAAGCGCGCATGTACGCCCTCCTGGCCGCCCTCTCCGCCGCCTCCACCTACCTCCTGCTCCGTCTCCTCTCGAGCCTCCAATCTCCATTCTCCAATCTCCATTCTCCAATCTCCATTCTCCATCCTCCACCCTCCATTCTCCACCCTCCATTCTCCATTCTCCCTTCTCCATCCCCCACCCTCGCCGCCTACATCCTCACCAGCGCCGCCGGTCTCTACACCCAGTACGCCTTCCCCTTCGTTCTCCTCGTCCACAACGTCACGTTCGCTCTGTGGTGGCTGGCTGTGGCACGCCGGTCAGCACGCCGATGGCGGTGGCTGCTGCTGTGGGCCGGGGCGCAGGCGGCGGTCGTCGTCCTCTACCTGCCGTGGCTGCGCACCGCACTCCAGAGCGTCACCGGCTGGTCTTCCGCCGGGCGGACGTACGAACTGGGGCCAGCGCTTTTGGACGTGTTTCACGTGCTCAGCGTCGGCACCACACTGCCGATCGAGCAGGCCACGGTAGCGCTCGTCGGCACAGGGCTGCTGCTCCTAGTAGGCCTGTGGCCTGCCTTGCCCATCCCGAGCGTGGTCGAGGGAAGCCCCGCCAGAGGGACCCAGCGGGCGAGCCACACGGGCTGGTTCGGCGTCGCAAGCGCGGCCATCTACCTGCTGCTGCCCATCGCCCTCATCTTTGCCTTCGACCTGTACAAACTGGCCTGGCTAAAGTTTCTCGTCGTCGTCCTTCCCCCCTTCCACATCCTCGTCGCCCGTGGAATAGATAGCCTGGCAGGACTTGCACTTCACGCATCACGCATCACGCAACACGTATCACGTATCACGCAACACGTATCACGTATCACGCAACACGCATCACGCACCACGCATTACGCATTACGTATTACGTATTACGTATTACGTATCCTACCACAACTCTCACTGCTCGCAATACTTTTCACTTCAATACTACCATCCCTCACAAACCTCTACTTCGACCCCGCCTACGCCCGCGACGACTACCGCCAGCTCGCCGCTGACGTGGCCTCGCTCGCGCGCCCCGGCGACGGCGTCATTCTGAACGCCCCCAACCAATGGGAGGTTTTCACCTACTACTACCCCGACCAGGACGTCCATCCCGCTCCCTACCGGCCCGAGCCGGACAAAGTTGAGTCGTTCCTGGCTCCGCTCATCGAGCGCTATCGGCGGCTGTACGTGCTCTACTGGGGCGACGCCGAATCCGACCCCCAGCGGCTCATCGAGACGTGGCTGGCGGCGCGCGCCTACAAGGTCGGAGACCGCTGGTACGGCCGCGTGCGCCTGGCGACCTACGGCGTGGCCCCGCTGCCCGAGACACCTGCCGTCACGCTCGATGCCCGATTCGGCGAGCGCATCCGCCTGCACGGCTACACGCTGGCGGGTGATGGGTTCGCGCCCGGCGACGTCCTGCCCGTGACCATGTTCTGGGAAGCCCAGGCCCCCATCGCCGAACGGTACAAGGTCACCATCCAGTTGCTCGACGACGCGGGGCAACTCGTGGCCCAGCACGACACGGAGCCCGGCGATGGACTGATGCCGACCACCACGTGGGACCCAGACCAGATCCTGGCCGACCGGTACGGCGTCCCCCTGCCCGGAGACCTGCCGCCCGGTCGCTATACGCTCATCGTCGGTCTCTACCACGTCGCCACCGGCGAACGGCTGCCCACCGCTACCGGCGGCGACCACGTCGTTCTGTGCGACGTCGACATCAGGCCGTCGGGTGCGTCCCTCCCCCCATCACTTGCGATGTTTTCCTACCCATGGTAGACTCGCAGAACGCGGTTGAAAACTGGGACACGGGCAGGCAGCCTGCATCAATGGGGACTTTTGCAAAGGACGTAAGACGTGAAACGTGACACGTGACGCGTGAAACGTGAAACGTGAAACGTAATGCGTGATGTGTGATGCGTGATTGGAGGAGGGACGCAGTGGACAAGACTTTTGACGTGACGATACTCGGCGCGGGGCCGGGCGGCTATGTGGCCGCCATCCGCGCCGCTCAACTGGGCCTGGACGTCGCACTGGTCGAGAAGGAGCACCTGGGGGGCGTGTGCCTCAACTGGGGCTGTATCCCCACCAAGGCGCTGCTGCGCAACGCCGAGGTGATCTCCCTGCTGGGGCGGGGTAAGGAGTTCGGCTTCAGCGTCGATGGGCTCGAGGTGGACTTTGGCGCGGCAGTCGACCGCAGCCGCAAGGTATCCGACCGACTGGTCAAGGGCATCGGCGCGCTGATGCGCAAGAACGACGTCGAGGTGATCGAGGGGACGGGAACGCTACAGTCGCCCCACGCAGTTAAAGTGGCGCTCAACGCGGGCGGCGCGCGCACCGTGGAGACGCGCAACGTCATCGTCGCCACGGGCGGCCGGGCGCGCACCATCCCTGGGATCGAGGTGGACGGCGAGCGGGTGCTGACCTACCGGGAGGCGATCGTGCTGCGCGAACTACCCGCTTCGGCGGTCGTCGTCGGAGCCGGGCCGATTGGGATGGAGTTCGCCCACGTGTGGAGCACGTACGGCGCAGAGGTCACCGTCGTCGAGATGCTCCCACGCGCGGTGCCGCTGGAGGACGAGGAGGTCAGCAAGGAGGTGGAACGCGCCTTCAAACGACACAAGGTGCGACTGCTGACGTCGACGCGCGTCCAGGCCGTGGAGACGACGGCCGACGGCGTGCGGGTGAGCGTTGCGGGTGAAAACGGCGAGCAAGTACTGGAGGCCGAGCGGGCGCTCGTCGCCATCGGCGTGCAGCCCAACAGCGAGAACCTGGGGCTGGAGCAAATCGGCGTGCAGGTGGAGCGGGGAAGCATCGTCGTGGACGCTTCTATGCGCACGACCGTGCCCGGCGTCTACGCCATCGGCGACGTGACCGGGAAGCTGGCGCTGGCGCACGTCGCCTCGGCCCAGGGCATCGTCGCGGCGGAGACGATCGCCGGTGTGGAGACGGTGGCGCTGGATTACGAGGCGATGCCGCGCTGCACGTACTGCCAGCCGCAGGTGGCCAGTTTCGGCATCACCGAAGCGCAGGCGGTCGAGCGCGGGTACGCGGTCAAGGTGGGCAAGTTCCCCTTCCGCCCCAACGGCAAGGCGCTGGGGTTGGGCGAACACGACGGTTTCGTCAAGATCGTGGCGGACGCAGCCAGCGGCGAGATCCTGGGCGGCCACCTGGTCGGTCCAGAGGTGACAGAGTTGCTGCCGGAACTGGTGCTGGCCCGCAACTGGGAGCTGACGCCGGAGGAAATCGCGCGCACGGTCCACGCCCACCCCACGCTGAGCGAGGTGCTGATGGAGGCCGCGCACGGGGTGTTCGGGAAGGCGATTCACATTTGACCTCCCCACCCGACTACCACGTCCACACCCGCTTCTCGTGCGACAGCAAAGTCGATATGGCAGCGGCCTGCGAGGCGGCCATCGCCCGTGGCATGCGCGAGATCGCCTTTACCGACCACGCGGACTTTGAGCCACTGGACGACTGTTGCGGGTATCTGCGACCGGCCGCGTGCCTGGCAAAAGTCGAGCGCTGCCGGCGCAGGTACGGCTCCCACCTGACCATCCGGGCCGGGGTCGAGATCGGCGAGGGGCACGTCTACCGGGACCAGGCCACAGCGCTGCTGGAAGCCCGCGAGTTCGATTTCGTGTTGGGCTCGCTCCACTGGGTGGATGGCCACCCCGCTTTCGACGGGCACTATTTCGCCGGACGGACGCTCGAAGAAGGGCTACGGGCCTACTTTGAGGAATTGGCGCGTCTGGCGGCCGAGGCGGACTATGACGTGCTGGCCCACTTTGACATCGTGCGCCGGGCAGTCCACCGCTCCTTTGGGCTAAACGCGCTGGACTATGCACCCCACGAAGAGACGATCCGCCGCACCCTGCGCACGCTCGTCGAGCGGGGCAAGGGGCTGGAGATCAACACCTCCATCCAGCGGCGTGGGATGGGGGACCCCAATCCAACGCTGCAGGTGCTGCGCTGGTATCGCAAAGTGGGCGGCGAGGTGCTCACGTTTGGCTCCGACGCCCACACCGCTGGCTCCATCGGGTCGTGCTTCGACGTCGCGCTGGAGATGGCCCAGGCGGCTGGCTTCACGCGGCTGGCGACGTTCGAGCGGCGAAAGTTGGGCTGGATGGCCATTTGACTGCTGGTAAACGGGTTTCGACGTAAAATAGGGAGCGGAGGTGAACTATGGGAGAGGGACGAGTTGTAGTTGATCCCAGGATCAGGCACGGAAAGCCCATCATCAAGGGCACACGAGTACCTATCCAGATTGTCCTCGGCGGGCTAGCTGGTGGGATGACCTATGAGGAAGTGATGGAAGAATACGACTTAATCCGGGAGGACATCTTGGCTGCGCTTGAGTATGCTGCGGCTATAAAGGAGACTCAAGCCCCCCCCGAACGCCCCCAGCGCCGCCCTCCCTGGCTGCGAGTGCGCGCGCCCACGGGCGACACATATCACTGGCTCAAACGGCTGATGCGCGCCAAGCAGTTGCACACCGTGTGCGAGGAGGCCCATTGCCCCAACATGGGCGAGTGCTGGAGCCACCGCACCGCCACCTTCCTCATCCTCGGCGACACCTGCACCCGCAACTGCCGCTTCTGCAACGTCAAGACCGGCCGCCCGGCGCCACTCGACCCCGAGGAGCCAGAGCACGTGGCCCAAGCGGTGCGGGCGATGGATCTGAAGCACGCCGTCATCACCTCGGTGGACCGGGACGACGTGCCTGACGGCGGGGCCTCCGTCTTCGCCGCCGTCATCCGCCGCATCCGGGCCCTTCGACAGGCTCAGGACAGGCCGCTCCAGCCCGGCTGCACGGTCGAGGTGCTGATCCCTGACTTTCGCGGGCGCGTCGAGCCGCTGAAAGTGGTGATGGACGAGCGGCCCGACATCCTCAACCACAACGTCGAGACGGTGCCGCGTCTCTTCCGCACGGTGCAGCCCCAATGCCGCTACGAGTGGTCACTGGCCGTGTTGCGCAACGCCACGGTACTGTGGCCGGAGGCGGTCACCAAGAGCGGCCTGATGGTCGGGCTGGGGGAGACAGTCGACGAGGTGCTGGACGTGATGCGCGACCTGCGGGAACTGGACGTGGACATCCTCACCGTCGGGCAGTACCTGCAGCCGACCAAGCGACATATCCCCATCGCCCGCTACTACACGCCGGAGGAGTTCGAGATGTTCCGGGAGCGGGGGTACGAGATGGGATTCCGGTGGGTCGAAAGCGACCCGCTGGTGCGGAGCTCGTACAACGCCGAGGCGCAGGCGCAGGCACTGTCGCCGGCAGAGGCCTGAGGCACGACGACCTCGCCATCCGAGGTGAGATCGACGAGCATATGGGAGGTTTCGAGAGATCAGCCGATACGCCAAGCCAGGCCTGAGGGAGTGCACGGCGCATTGCCTGCAGTCCCTCTTTGTTTTCGGAAGGCCCGGCTTAACCCACAGAAACCAGGGATGACTCGCGAAGCCCTTCACATGGCCACGGCATCTGTTGCAATCGTCACGTTCTGGAGCCTGGCGATCTACGTCGTCACCCGCAATCCACGTCGCTCGATCAGTTGGGTCTTTGCCGGCTTTAGCCTTGCGGCAGCGAATCATTACCTGACCGGCCTCTTCCTGTACCCCAGGCCAGGGGAGTACGCTTTGGTCACGCCCTTTCCCCTGCGTTGGAAATGGGTATCGGCCGTCTTCAGCGCCACCTTTTACCTCCACCTCACATCTTTCTACTTTCCCCCTGCCTGGCGCCGGTACCGGTCCTGGACGCTGCGCCTGGCCTACCTGATCAGTGCCGCGCTGGCGTCAGCCGCCTTATTCACCGACTTGTTGGTAGCTGGCCCCCTCTACCGCCCCCCGCCGCACATCATCGGCCCACTGCCTGGCCCGCTGATGCCTTTCTGCACTGCTTTCTTTGCCCTGGAAGTCATCGTCGGAGTCGCCGGTCTCATCACGGGCTATCGAGCGACTCTGTCCCGGTCCTTGCGTCGCCAGATTCGCCGCCTGCTCACCCCCACCGGGCTGATCATCCTGGCGAGCGTGGTGAACTGGATCATCGTCCTGACCAAAAACATCGACCGGGTTCCTCACGAATGGAGCGACGCCTTGCTGATTGTTGCGGGATGCTTGTACGCCCGGGCCGCGTTCCGCCACGGCTCGCTCGCCGGTCGCCCTTTGGACAGGCGAGACCTGTTCTACTCAACCCTGGCGGCAGCCAGTGGGCTGCTTGCCCTCTTTCTGGCTACGTCCCTGGACAACTGGCTGGCAGCCTACACCCCATTCCCCTACCCTCTGGCCATGAGCTTCCTGGTGCTGGCCATAGCCGTCGGCTACGCGCCGCTCGGTCGCTGGGCAACCAGGCAACTGGACGGGCTGCTTTTCCCGGGCGAGCGCCGACGACGAGAGACGGTCCACCACCTGGCAGAGATACTGGCCGAGACGACGGCCCCCGAACGATTGCAGGTTGAATTGCTGCACGCCGTCTGCGTGGAACTGGACGTGCGCGGGGGGTACATCGCGCTACCTGATCCAGATTCCCCATCCGAAAGCTTGACGGTGTGCGCCGTCCAGGGGGATCTATCGGTAAGGCCGGGTAACGTGGTGCGCTTACCACCATTGCGCGGCAGAGAGCCGCTGCTGGTCACAGGCCTACACCCTGCGGAACACTCGCAGCCAAGCTGGCGGGACGTGGCGCTGTTCTGCCCTGTGACTATGAGGCAGGGCCGCATCGGAATTCTGGCACTGGGCGAGAAACGGAACGGGAAACCATTTACCCACGATGAACTGGCCTTCTGTGGCGAGGTGGCCGGGCAATTGAGCGTGGTCAGGCGGCTGGTGCGACTGCGCAAGGCACGAAACGACTACATCGAGGCCGCCCACCTCCGCGGCCAGGCGTTGCAGCGCCTGGAGAAACAGGTTGCCATCTCCACGCGCCAGGCGGTGGCGGTCCTGGAGCACCAGGCTGCGCCATCCGGGGGCGCGCCGCTGGAGATCCGCATACTGGGCCCGCTGCAGGTAGCTCGCGCAGGAAGGCCCATCCCGGAGGCCACCTGGGGCACTGAGAGGGCCAAGGATCTGCTGGCCTACCTGCTCTGGAAGGGACAGGTGGGCGCGACGCGGGAGGAGCTCTGCACGTCCCTGTGGCCCGATCGCCCGGTCGCGGAAGCGGCCAACGTTTTCCACGTCACGCTGCATCGCCTGCGCCAGGCACTGGAACCAGGACTGGGCCGCGCCCGTGACTCGCGGTATCTCCTGCACGAAAGAAGGCGCTATCGCTTCAATTTCTACGCGCCGCACCGGCTGGACGTCACGTCCTTCCAGGCTTTGGCAGCGGACGGCGACATCGCGGCACTTGGGGAAGCGGTGGCGCTGTATCGCGGGCCCTATCTGGAGGATGCGGGCTACGCCTTGCCACCCGAGGTAGAGATACAGCGGCGGGCGCTGGAAAGATTGTACGCAGACGCACTGCGCAGACTGATCACCCACACCGACGGCCCAGAAGCGCTGCCCTTTCTGGAAAGGCTGCTGGCCGTAGAGCCAGCCGAGGAGATGGCACATCGCGCCCTGGTGTTGGGCTACCTGGCACGGGGGCGGCGTGACCTGGCAGGTCAGCAGGTAGCGCGCTGGCGAGAGGTTCTTGACGAACTGCATCTGGAGCCTGCGGCAGAGGCGCGGGCCCTGTGGCGGCTGGTGGAGGAGGAAAGAAGCTGCCAGTTAAGTTTCCGGTAAGTGTTGTATGGTATAGTAGAGGCAATCGTGTAAGCTGTGTCCCGAATCTATCCATACAAGGAGGAATCCAATGAAAGTGCGAGTAGCTTCCGTGTTCGTCTTCGTGGCAGGTTTCGCCCTCTTGCTCGTCGTGGCTTTCGGTGCTAGAGGCGCAGAAGTGAACGCTGCCGCCAACCCGTTATCTCCCAACGCCTTGCCTGCAAGTGACGGAGGAGATCGGGCCCAGGCCGTTCGAAATCCGGCCACGTTGAGCTACACTCCCATCTTGACGTTCACTCCAGCCTTCACCATCTATCTCCCTCTGGCGGCTCAAAACTTTGGCTCTTACGGTGACCATCCTGGTCAGACACTGCCTGATACGGAAATGGACGTATCACTCGCTTGCATTGACGTTATCAGGATGCAGAGCACGTTAAGCGAGATGGTTTTGAATAGCACATTGGGCGGAGGGACGTTGCAGGTCACTTTCTACCTCAGAGATGTTCCACCTGAGTTGACTTTCAACCGACCTGGAGTAGGTGATCATACATTTGAATACAGTTGGAGAGTGATGATAGACGTAGACGATGACCCTCAGACCGGTTGTCCGTGGGAGCATTACGAAGGGGCCGAATACGAATTGGCGGCTTCACACGCCGTCTTCACACCAGACTTGCCTGTTACTGTGCCCATACAAGACGGGATAAATGAACTCTATGTTTATAAATACAACCCAGACGACAACCGCATGGAACTCGTTCAACATGCGGATATTGAGGTAGATGCTGAATCAGATACCCTGACGCTCACAGGATACATCCCAGAGATTACAACGCAGTCGCGACTTTTCTTTGTGACTTACGACCGTAACCCAGGCGGACAGCCTGAATGGGACGAATCACCTGGTATCACGGGCGCAGGCCAGGGATCACAACACTGGAAGTTTGGCATACCACAAGTATCCAGCGATGGAACTGCCTGGCGCTGGATTCCAAAGGCAACTCGAGCAGCCGCGTCTGCCGACAGGTAAAGCATTTGGTGCGCAGTTCCTACAATGGCCAGGAAGCGCTGCCCTTCCTGGAAAGGCTGCTGGCCATAGAGCCAGCCGAGGAGATGGCACATCGCGCCCTGGTGTTGGGCTCCCTGGCACGGGGGCGGAGTGACCTGGCAGGTCAGCAGGTAGCGCGCTGGCGAGAGGTTCTTGACGAACTGCATCTGGAGCCTGCAGCAGAGGCGCGGGCCCTGTGGCGGGTGGTGGAGGAGGAAAGAAGCTGCCGGTTAAGTTTCCGGTAAGTGTTGTATGGTATAGTGAAGAAGTAATCGTGTACGCTATGTCCCAAATCTATCTATACGAGGAGGCATCCGATGAAAGCGCGAGTACTGTCTGTGTTCGTGTTCGTGGCAGGTTTGGCCCTCTTGCTCGGCGTGGCTTTCGGCGCTAAAGGCTCAGAAGTAAGCGCCGCCGACACGCCACCTCAGTTTCGAGACGTCTACCAGGTTCTTGAGGATGGCAGCATCCTTGTAACCCGCACACGGCTTGCTCCTGAGCAAGCACTGCGGGCTACCCAGGCATGTACGAAAACGCCGCCAATTCTATCTGAACCAGCGGATGGAGCACAATTGGATACTCTCATCCCAGACTATTTCTATTTCCCAGTTTCTGGTACGTCGGAATACCACATTGAGGTATCCACATCCGCTACCTTTTCGAATACTGTTATTGACGAGACGTGGGTATGGGTGGAGTATGTCCCTGGGCAACGGGAGGACATATGGTCATTCGATAATCTGTTGCCAAACACAACCTATTATTGGCGTATGAATAGCGAATGCGAAGATGGTGGAGGAGGAGAGTATTCACCGGTCTGGTCATTCCGTTCTGGTCCGTCCGGGGGCACCATATTACGTGCCCCAGCGCTACTTGCGCCAGATGATGGTGCGACTGTAGGTTCTGTTCAAGTCACCTTTGTTACTGAACAAGTAAGCGGCACAGAGCGCTGTCAACATCGGTACAGTTCGCACCTTGCTGATTGGGATGATATGGATCATGGTGGGGTAATATTTGGTTCTAGATACTGTAATGTAGAGCAACATATATTTGACCCTGAAGAAACTCTCTATTGGAGAGCGGCAGCACGAAACAGTTATGCCTGGGGTACCCCATCCGCGTCGCGTTCCTTCACTACCCCACCCGTCACGGCCACAACCACCATCGGTCCCGATAGTGGGGGCACACTCACACCCGACCCTGGCAACATTTCAATCCAATTTCCACCCGGCGCGGTAACTGATACGACGACCTTGTCCTATACACTACAGCCGCGCCCCAGCCAGAGCCTGGCCAACTTCCGTTTTGCTGGACGTGCCTTCACCCTAGAAGCATTTGACGCTCACGGACAACCTGTTACGACGTTCAACCAACCATTCACACTAACCATCGTCTATGACGGTTTTGACCTTCTTGCCGCTGGCATCAACAATCCTTCCAAGTTGAATCTTGCTTTCTGGAACGGCAGCGAGTGGGAAAGGATTCTGCCGTGTGCAGGATGTTCTGTCAATACTGAAAACCACGTCATAATTGCTGTGATTGACCACTTGACTGAATTTGCCCTTCTTGCCCCGGTAGAGCGATTGGTGTTCTTACCTGTCGTGCTTAAATAGATGGCTACTGACAGGTGAAGCATTCGAAGAGTCGGGCTGGCGGTCTGCAAGCGCCGTCTCCGGGGCATCGTGAAGGTCGCGCCTGCTTGGATCAGCGAGGAGATGCTGAGCGGCATTGAGCACATCGGGGACACGCGGGTGGAACCGTGGACGAGTGAGAACGGGGCACAGCCAGGAGTCGGAGCAGGCGAGGATGGGATTCACTCAGGGCCTGTCCCGAGCCCGCCGAAGAGCCAGGACAGCCCAACATCGAAACGGGGCGACCTCCATTGAGATCGCCCCGTTTACTACAGGTTCTCGTCCAGCAGGAAACGCACCGGCAAAAACAAAGCGTTGCTGCCGCCACGCTACAACGAGACAAGCTCGCGCGGGAACGAAGTCAGGCTCTCCGCACCATCGGGGGTCACGAGCACGTCGTCCTCGATGCGCACCCCACCCTGCCCCGGCAGGTAGACGCCCGGCTCGACGGTGAACGTCATCCCTGGCTCCAGCAGGCGCTCGTTTCCCGCGACGATGTAGGGCGGCTCGTGTACCTCCAGCCCCAGGCCGTGGCCGGTGCGGTGAAAGAAGTACTCGCCGTAGCCGGCCTCCGCGATCACCGCCCGCGCGGCCTGGTCCACCTCCCCGGCCAGCACCCCCGGCCCGGCGGCCGCGCGCCCGGCCGCGTTGGCCGCCTGCACGACCTCGTAGACCCGGGCCAGCTCCGGCTCCAGTTCGCCGATGGCAAAGGTGCGCGTGATGTCGGCCGCATAGCCGCCCACGGTCGCGCCACAGTCGACGACAATCGTCTCGCCCGCCCCGATGGGACGGTCGGAGGGCGTGGCGTGGGGGGAGGCGGCGTTGGGGCCGACCACGACGATGGGCGAGAAGGCCATCCCCTCCCCACCGGCCCGCAGCAACTCAACCGTCAGCAGTGAGGCGACCTCGCGCTCGGTCATCCCCGCCCTCACCTGCCGCATCGTCATGCGCAGCGCGGCCTCGGTGACGGCGGCGGCGCGTCGCATCTGCTCCAACTCGCGCTCGTCCTTACGTATGCGCAGTTCAGCCAGCGTGTCCTCGGCGGGGATGAGCCGGCAGCCCGGGGCGTAGCGCTCCAGCAATCGCACCTCCAGGAGCCGCATCTGCAGCGCCTCGACGCCGACGATGCAGTCGGCTAACTCCAGCGCCGCGCAGGCGCGCTGAAAGGCCGGCGTGTGCCCATCTTCGTCGGTGTAGGGAAACGGTTCCAGCCCGACGGTCGCCTGCGCGACCTTGACCGCCTCAAGCGCGGGCAGGACGATGGCAGGCGGCCCGCCCACGGGGAACAGCGCGACGACGGGGCGCTCGCTGAGGTGAAACGAGAGCCCGGTGAGGTAGAACAGATTGGGGCCGGGCATCAGCGCCAGCACGTCGAGCCCGTGAGCGCTGGCCTGCTCGATCAGACGGTTGAGACGGTTCAAGTGCATGCTATACCTCCCATGGTGTTACGCCATGAAACGTGATGCGTGAAACGTGAAACGTGAAACGTGTTGCGTACTGGACAGGCCTGCCTCCCCGTCCCCTTGTCACCCTGTCACCCTGTCACCTTGTCTCCCTGTCCCCTTGTCACCTTGTCTCCCCGTCCCCTTGTCTCCCCGTCCCCTTGTCACTCCCCTCACGGACTGCGACAGGGCTGGTAGTCAGCGCCGACGATCAGGCGCACCTGCACGCTTGCGTTGGGATCAGGCGCGGAGATGACGTTTTCGGGAGAGACGCCGAACATCGACCGCAGGTACGGCACGGCGCTCCCCTTGGCCGTGGACGAGAGGTCAATCAACTGCGTCTGGGGATAGTCCCACCGGTCGGGCTGACCGATGAGCGCGACAAAGCCCTCGCGGTAGAGGCGGTCGGCCGCCAGTTGATCCCAACCGGCGTTGCCCGTCCCGTTCCACACCTCCACTGTCTGAAGCGTCCGCCACAGCCGCCCCTCCGGCACCGGCCCCAGTGCCTCCGCCACCACCGGCCCGACCTCCTCCCAGTTGGGCAGGAACACCGAGCCCCCCTTGGGCGTCGTCCAGGGGATGACGTGCTGGTAGCCGATGTTGCGGAAGCGCACGTTCTGCTCATCGAGCCGGAAGGCCACCTCGGCCAACGCCACCACGTCGCCGAACGCCATGTCGGTCACGACCATGCTCCGGAGGGGGTCCCACAATTCCGGGATGCGAGGCAGGAGATCGAGGCTGCGCGATTGGCGCCAGATGGCCTGCAGGACCTGCTGCTGGCGCCGCTCGCGGGCAAAGACACTGGAGGTCATGCGCGAACGGGCGTACCAGAGCGCCGTCTCCCCGTCCATGTGGTGCATTCCCGGCTCCAGCACCTTGATGGGATACTCACCGTTCTCGTCAGGATAGGGCCAATGATCCTCCAACCGGCAGTGCACCGGGATGTCCACGCCACCCAGCGCGTCCACGATGCCGATCAACCCGTCAAAGTCGGTGCGCACGTAGTGGTCCACCGGGATCCCCAGGTTGTAGAGCAGCGTCTGCTGAAGCAAGGCCGGCCCGCCGCCCTCGTACCCATACAGCTCGCCGTACATGTCGGCAAAGTTCACGCGGCTCATCCCGAACTCGGGGATGTAGACGTACAGGTCGCGGGGGATGGAGAGCACGGTCACCGCCGGCACCAGCGGCTGGACGGAGACGACCTGGATCACGTCGGTGTGCCAGTCGCTCCAATCGGGGCGACGGTCGCTGCCCAGCACGACGATGTTGATCGCGCCCGGAACCATCTCGGCGACCGGCACGGCCGTGGGTATGGGCGTCGTGTCGGAGAGAGTGGGTGTCACGCCGATCAGCGCCGGTGGAGCAAGCGAGAAGGGGGTCGGCGTGGGGGGCGGGGTAGGCGTAGCGGTTGGCGTGGGGATGGGAGTGGGGATCGTGTTGGATGCGAGCGTAGGTGATGGGTTGGGTGCCGGCACAGGTGTAGGGGAAAGAGATTCAGCGACAAGTACAGGTGTGGGAGTCACAGGCGGCCGTGGGGGAGGCGAGATGGTGGGGGCCAGCGTAGGGAGCACGGAGACAGGCACAGGGTCACCGTTGACCAGCACCCCCCCCACGATCCCTCCAACGACCACCAGCACCAGTGCAAGGATGATCCACTCACCGCGTGTCATATTGACTTCCCATTGCGTCAAGACCCTCCACCCACCACACTCCGCTGCTAGCAGAAAAGTCACTCCTGCCCTCGCCGCACACATTCTAACCCCTTCACGCATATTGCGCAACTCCGGTGGTCAGTGGCTGCTGGACAGGAGCGAGCACATCGCAATTGGCAAGCCAGCGAAGATTGTGGTATGATAAGCCCACATTCTCACAACGAGGTAGACACATGAACCAAAGGATTCCCCCCCGCGTTTGGGCCGTGCTGGGCGTCGGCATCGCGGTGGTAGCCGGGTTAGGACTGTTGTTGGCGTTCCTGGGACGGGAGCCAGGCGAGCCCAGCCCGATGATCACGCCGGCAGTCCCCACCCCCTCCGACGACCCGGTCGTGGCCAGCGTCGACGATCGCCCTATTCAACACTCCTTTTGGATGGAGGCGGTCTTGCTCGACCAGGTGATGAGCGGGCTATCCGGCCAGCCAGCCCCAGCACCTGACGAGACATTGCAGCGGTTGATCAACGAAGAACTGGTGCTGAACGGCTCCCCGCCGGAACAAGAACCGACGGCGGAGCAGATCGAGGCCCGGATCACCGCGCTGGAGCAGGCCTGGGGCGTGGGCGACGCCGCCGTGGTGACGGCGCTGGAGCGGGTGGGGCTCACCCGCGCGGCGTTCGAGCGGGCGGTCGGGCGGTTGCTGGCCGTGCAGGCCGGTATGGAGGCCCTGGAGAGCCAGGGGCACGACACGACGGCCTGGCTGGAGGAACAGCGAGCCCGCGCTGAAATCGTGATCCACGAGGAATTCAAGGACGTGCCAGTGCCATCCATCCCGGTCGCTCAGTCACCGATCGAGACACCGCCTACGTCGCCCCTTCCTGCTCCCACAACCGAGTCGCCGGTCCCATCGCCCGCCCCTGTGCCTGCGACCGAGACACTCTCCCCTACCCCGGCGCTGGCGATCCCCGAAATCGCCCCCGACTTTACGCTCGAGCGGTCCGGAAGTGGCAGCCTCACGCTGTCGGAGCAGTTGGCCCAGGGACCGGTGGTGCTGGTCTTTTTCCAACGCGGCGGCGGTTGAAGTCCCGATCCGCAACTCGGTGAGTTGCAGAGTTACTATCAAACGTTCCAGGATGCCGGAGCAGAGGTGGTCTCGCTGGTAGTTGCATCGATCGAAGTCGTGGAAGGATGGTGCCAGCGCGCAGGGGTTAGCTATCCCATGCTGGCCGATTCCGGGCATCACGTCGCCGAGGCCTATGGCGTGTACAACCTGCTGGGCGATGGCCTCGCTGCACCGGCCGTGTTCGTCGTCGAACCGGGCGGGCGCATCGTATGGAATCACGTCGGCCAGCACGCCGGCGACCGGGTAGCCGCATCGACGATCCTGGAGCATCTGCCGTAGCGCCTGGTCGCAAATCTCGATGCTCCCGCTGGACCACAGTCCAGCGGCGGATGGCTCGACTGAGATCGCCCTTACCATAGAAAGACGCAACCTTCCCGCCTGTAACGTGTTGTAGCATGGGGAGTCAGAGAAGATCATGGACACAGGAGTCATCGCAGTCATCGGGGTGTGCGTCGTTCTGGCGCTGTGGTACGGCGGAGCGTACCTGTACGACCGCCGCCGTGGACAGCGGTTCTTTCGCTGGCTGGAGGCCGGGCTGGACGTCCTGGGAGGCGAGAGGGAGGCCGGGTGGATCGGTTCGCCCGCCTCCGGTGCTCGCGTCAACGTCGTCCACGCGGCCCCTCCCTTCCGGCGGTTGGAGATCACGCTGCTTTTGGAGAGCCGCGAGATGTTGCCGCTGTGGCTGTTCGGCTACTTGCGCGGAAGGCGGGACGGGCTTATAATAAAGGCGACGCTGCGCTCGCCGCGCCAGGGCGAGGCGGAGGTCGTGCCTGCCACAGGGCAGACGGTGCGGGGTCTGCATCAGGAGCAGGAGCGACCCTGGACGTGGCAGCAGGGGCCCTATGGCCTGGCCATCGCATATCGAGGCTCAGGCGCAGGACCACAGGTCACAGGGTTAGAACCCTGGGTGGATGCTTACGGGGTACACCTGCAGCGCTTCTCCTGGCGCAAAACCGACCCACACATCCAGTTGCAGGTGAACGTGGCTGGGCTGTTGACGATGTCCAGCGAGGCCTTCCTGGCCGACCTGCAGACTGCGGTGGGAGGCACGACGCACGTTAATAAATAGGCGATATTCTCTCACATCAGCGGCGACCGCTGGTCGCCAGAGCGATGGGGGCCAGCGTGTTGGAATGCACGTCATCGGGGGCAAAGGGAGGTGCAGAGAAGGATCAGAAGACACGTAATCAGAAAATCGAAAGTGCTTGAATCGGACACTCAAAATGCATTCTTGCGTTAAGGAGGATAAAAACGATGAATTCGATTATCGTACTGATCCTGGGAGCCCTGGGCATCGGTGTGGGCTACTTCTGGTACGCGCGGCGCATCGACCGCGACATCGTCCAGCCCGACCCGAAGAAGGCTACCCCGGCCAAGATGTACATGGACGGCGTAGACTTTACACCGTCCAGTCGCAACGTCCTCTTTGGTTACCAGTTCAAGTCTATCGCGGCACTGGGCCCCATCACCGGTCCCATCATCGCCGTCCAATGGGGCTGGCTGCCGGCGCTGGCCTGGGTCATCCTGGGCACATTCTTTATCGGCTGGGTGCAGGACTATGGCGCCATGATCATGGGCGTGCGCCGCGAGGGGGACACGATGGGCGCGCTGAGTTACAAGCTCATCTCACCCCGCGCGCGCAGCATCCTGATGCTCTTTATCTACTTCTACCTGCTGCTGATCATGGGCGCCTTCGGCAACGCGGTGGGGAAAGTACTCATGACCAACCCCCAGGTGCCCTTCGGCATGATTGCCGTGGTTCTGATGGGCATCCTGGCCGGCCAGATGACCTACAAGTGGAAGCAGGACATCATCCTCACCACGGTCGTCACCGTCGTACTGACCTTCGTGGGCATCTGGGTCAGTACCCTGCCGTTCATGTCCAGCATCTTCTCGGGCCTCTACGGCCTCCCAGACTCCCCCACCGTCTTCCTGGGCAACACGCAGGCTCAGGTCTTGGGCACGCTGCTCGTGATCGTCTTCTGCTACCTGGGCTCTGTGCTGCCCATCTGGTCTTTCGCGCAGCCCATCAACTATGTTTCCTTCTGGATCGTCTCGCTGGGGGTAGTGGGCGGCGTGATCGGCCTGCTGATCTGGCGTCCAGGGATGGGCGACTTCCCCGCCTTCACCCAGTTCACCACCGCCAGTGGCCCACTGTGGCCGATGCTCTTCGTCACCATCGCCTGCGGCGCCATCTCCGGCTGGCACAGCCTGGTTTCGTCCTCCGGCACAGCCCGCCAGTTGGAAAAGGAGACTGACGCACTGCCAGTGGGTGGCGGCGCCATGTTCATGGAGATGGCGTTCGCCGTCATCGCCTTCCTGACCGCCACCGTCGCCTTCGGGAGCTTCCAGGGATACCAGGACGCCGGCGGAGCAGGCGCGGCGCTGGGAGTCTTCTCCAAAGGGCTGGCCAACTTCCTGGGCTTCATCGGTATCCCCAAGGACTTTGGCGTGGCCTACGGCTCCGTCTTCCTGACCATCATGGCACTGACCATCATGCAACTGGTGGTGCGCTTCATGCGCGTGGCCAGCGCCGAACTGGTGGGCGACGCGCTGCCAGTGATGAAGAACGTTCACGTGGGCACTATCGTGGCCCTACTCCTGACGTTGCTCTTCGTCTGGATCATCCCATGGTTGACCATCTGGGCTGCCTTCGGCGCTGCTAACCAGTTGATGGCCGGGCTGGCTCTGCTGCTGATCGCGCTATGGGCGATGTCGGAGGGCAGGAAGCACACGTGGGCGCTCTATCCCTCGATCTTTATGATCGTCACCACGCTGGCCGCGCTGCTCTACCTGGCCTACACCAACTTCTTCATCAAACTGCCGGGCGCCGCATCGCCCCAGGCTGCCGTCGCCGCGATCCTCGTCGGCATCATCGCCCTGGTGTTGGTGGTGGCTGCGGCGTTCCTCGTCATAGACGGCTGGAAAGCGCTCCAAGCGCCACGGAAGGAAGAAGCCGCAGAGGCCGCATAGCTCTAGCACATCGAATGATGGGAGGGTGGCCCCCGACCCTCCCATCACAAATGAGACCGAAAGCAGAATGCCACCAGAGTCTCGACCGGTTCCAGTTCTCCTGGAAGTCCTAGCCCACATACCCACGGACTTTTTCCATTGCTCACATTGTGAACAGATGTTTGAGGCAGCGGGTATCGGCGCGGCAGTCCACCGGGAGATACAAACCGCCTATCCGTCCGAGATGCTGGAGGAGGCTGGACGTCTTGCCACCTGGTTGCAGGAGCTAGCCGCAAGGTACGAAGAGCAAGTGCACATTCGGATCGTGGCCCCACAATCTTTGGAAGGTTTTTTCAAGTCATTGCGTTACCGGGTACACCGATATCCCGCCTTCATCATCAACCGCCGAAAAAAATACGTTGGCTGGGAACCGGCCACCCTGGAGTGTCTGTTGGCAGACATGCTTCCGAGTGGCGAGGAGAAGGTATGACAGCGTTCACCTGGGAAAGCATCCAAGACAGACTGCGCCACGTTGCGCACGCGGCGGGTGAGCTCATCTATGGGATGACTACCTACGAGTGGGTACGCGACTTGAGGCGGGAGCGGGGGGAGGTAGAGCGGTTGTTCGCACTGGTCACCTTCGGCGACATCGTCGGCCTGCCCATCCTGCCACCTTACTATACCCTGCGCCTGCTACCCTACGTTGTCCCTACGATCAACTGCTGGAAGCGAAGCCTGCTGCGGGAGCGCGATTGGACCGACCTGACTGGACTGATTGAGGGCATGGGTTGAGACACGAAACAGGTGATGCGTGATACGTGATGCGTAATGCGTGATGCGTATTGTGCAACATTTTGTGCGAGATCTGAATTCAATGGAGGTACATGGAGTACAATGAGTGAGGAAGAAAAGCAAGAGGGCTTTCTAAAGAGGGTCGGCCGTTCGGCCAAAGAGTTCCTCTACGGCATGGCCGGCCACGATATGACCCGCTTCGCGCTCAAGACGCGCGGGAGCATGGAGCACCTGTTCATCCTGATCACGATGGGCGACCTGCTGGGCATCCCTATCCTGCCGCCCTACTACTCGCTGCGCCTGCTGCCGTACGTCGTGCCGCAGATCAGCACCTGGAAGCGACGCATGTTGCGTGAGCGCGACCTGACCGACGCATTGGCATAAGGAGAGAACATTGTCACTCGCACAAGTTTTCGAGGAACACCCCAACCGCCGCTACATCGAGTTCGGCGGCAAGGGAGGCCTGGGCAAGACCACCTTCTCCGCCGCCACTGCCTACTGGCTGGCCAAGCAGGGGTACAAGGTGCTCGTCTTCTCGGTCGACCCCCAGGCATCCCTCTCTGATATCTTTGAGCAGGATATCTTTGGCCAGGGGGCGGTGGAGATCATGCCCAACCTCTTTGCCCAGGAAATTGACGCCGACCGGCACATCAAGGAATACCAGGACGAGATCCGCCAGAAAATCCTCGACATGTACGGCTTCGATGAGATACCTGAGGAGATCGAGAACTATATCCAGGCCGCCGCGGCCGAGCCGGCGATGGAGGAGAGCGCCATCTTTGACGCGGTCGTGGACATCGTCGTCGGTGGCGAATACGACTATTACATCTACGACCTGGTGCCCCTCGGCCACGCGCTCTACTACCTGAGTATGGCCAGCGTGTACGACGAGTGGATCGGCAAGATCACCGCGCTGCGCGAGGAGATGCAGGAATACGCGCAGGTGGCCGCCATCCTCGAGCGCGAGAAGGAAACAGAGGAGGACCAGATTCTGGCCGAACTGCAGGATATCAAGCAGCGTATCAACACGTCTTCCAGTATCCTCACCGATCGCGAGAAGACGGCCTTTTTCTTCGTCGTCACGCCGGAGGAGATGATCATCCTGGACACGCTCAAGGCGGCGAAACTGTTCGCCAAGTACCAGGTGCCGATCTCGGGCTATATCGTGAACCGCGTCATCCCGCCGGAACTGGCTGCGCAGGACATCCCCGAGTACCTGCGGCACCGCATCGGGATGCAGAAAAAGCACCTCGGGCAGATCGACGAGACCTTCGGCGACGAGGTGCTGACAAGCGTGCCAGAGTTTGAACGGGACATCACCGGGCTGGAGATGATCGGCAAGGTGGCGGACGCGCTGTTTGGAGGTGAGGCATGATCACCCAAGAGATAGAAACATCGACACAGGAATTCTTGCTCGACCACCCACACATGAAGTACGTCTTCTTCGGCGGCAAGGGCGGGGTTGGGAAGACCGTCATGGCCGGCGCGGCGGCGCTGTGGATGTCCAGCCAGGGCAAGCGCACACTGCTGGCCTCAACCAATCCGGTGCACTCGCTCAGCAGCCTGCTCGACCAGGACGTCTTTGGTACACCGACGCCGGTACAGGGAGCGCCGAACCTGGAAGCCTACGAGATTGACACCAAGGACACCATCGAGAGGTCGAAGGTAGAGCTGACTCAGAAGATCGAATGGTTCCTCAAGTACGCCGACATCAAGACAAAGGCCGACGAGTTCGTGGAGTCGGCGACGATGAACCCGGCCTTTGAGGAATCGGCCATGTTTGAGAACATGATCGACCTTATGTTCGAGGACAAATACGAGGCCTACGTCTTCGACACCGCCCCCACGGCCAACGCCCGCCGCCTCTTGGGCATGTCCAGCGTGTACGGTATGTGGGTCAACAAGATGATGCAGAGCCGCAAGGAGGCCAAGTCGCTGAAGGAACTCCTCTCCTACAGCAAGAAGCAGGAAAAGGACCCTCTAATGGACTACCTCGTGAGCTTCCGCACGCGAATGGAGGGAGCCAAGGACTTGCTGACCGATGCAGAGAAGACCGCCTTCTTCTTCGTGACGCTGCCGGAGGCGCTGCCCATCGCCGTCATCAAACGCTTCATCAACTGGTTCCAGGACTTTGGCATCCCAATCGGCGGCGTGGTGGTCAACCTGGTGATCGACAAGGCGTCGGTGGACGAAAATGCGCCCGAATTCGTGCTCAACCGGATCGCCATGCAGGACGCCTACATGGAGGAAATCTGGCGCAGTTTCCCCGACGTGCGCGCGATCGTGCCGCTCTTTGATAGAGAGGTGCGCGGCGTGGACATGCTGGAACGCACCGCCGCCCACCTGTTCGCCTAGCCGGACAACGTGTTTCACGTTTCACGTTTCAGGTCTCAGGTTTCCAGCGCGTACCAGACCTGAAACTTGAAACCAAGGTTCACACACATGCACCCAGCTCTACTAATCCTGCTCGTCGGCCTGCTTTACCTCCTCGGTTTTGGCGCGCTATCCTTCATGCGCCGGCAGGGGCTGTCAACCCGATTCGCCATCGAGGGGCTGATCGTCGCCGCTCTCGGCGCTGTGCTCGCGTTTGCCTCCGTGCCGGTCCACCCCGTGATCTTTCTCATCGTCATCTACCTGGTCACCATGCGGGTGCGGCTGCTGGTCGACCTGGGCAACTGGTTCACCTCCAGAAAGCAGTACGCCCGGGCGCTGGCGCTCTTTCGCCTGGCGCTGCGGCTGGGACCCGACGCCGTCAGCCGCCAGATCGTGCTCATCAACCGCGGGGTAACCCAGTTACGCATGCAGGACCCGGAGGCAGCGTACCTCACGCTCAGCGAAGCGTTGACCGAAGAGGTCGTACGCCCAGGTGCCAAGTACCTGGGCGCCGGCTACTACAACCTGGGCCTGGCCTGCCGCCGGACGGGCCGCGAGGCCGAGGCAGTCCGCCGCTTCAACGAAGCGATCGACGCACTGCCGCACTCGATCTACGCCCAGGGGGCCAGGCAAGCATTGAAACGGACCGCCAAGAGTGAACAGTCGACGACCGACGAGGAATGACCATCGTCTGCCTACCATTGCTGTGGGCAGACTTGCCAGACTGGTGACCGATCTCGCAGTCTGACAACCTGGCCATTTAAGAAAGGAGAAGTCACCTTGCGCGTCATCGAATCTGGAATCGGTGAACTGATCCAGCCTCCCGACCTGGACGCCTTCCGCGAATGGAATCGGGCCAAGTCTCGGGCACTGGTGGATAAGATGATGACGGAGGCGGAGGCGATCTCCCGCTTCGTCTACGATGGCTGCTACATCGGCACCGAACTCTACGGCACCGTGCGCTGCCCCATGTCGCTGGTGCGCGAAGTCGTGCGGCAGGGCAAGAAGGACCTGCGGGTGGCCGGCCAGGGAGTGACCGAACTGGACCTCTGGCTGGGCGCCGGGCTGGTCAAGAAACTGGATCTCACCTACATCGGGCTGGAGGTGTACGGCACCTCCCGCGCGCTGCGGCGGGCGGTCGAAAGCGGCCAGGTCGAGTCGGTCGTCGAGTGGTCTAACGGCGGCATCACCTGGCGCTTCAAGGCCGCCGCGATGGGCGTCCCCTTCATCCCTGTACGCGCGATGCTGGGGAGCGACACGTTCAGGTACAGCGCCGCCAAGGTCGTCGAGTGCCCCTTCACCGGCCAAAAGATCTGTCTCCTGCCGGCGTTGATCCTCGACGTGGCCCTCATCCACGTCAGCCGCGCCGACAAGTACGGCAACGCCCAGATCGACGGCATCTCGGGATTCGCCTTCGAGATGTCGCGGGCCTGCAAGCGGCTCATCATCAGCGCCGAGGAAATCGTCGATTCCGAGGAGGTGCGTCGCCATCCGGACCGCACCATCATCCCCTATTACCTGGTGGACGCCGTGGTCCACGCCCCCTTTGGCTCGCATCCCGGCGAAATGGTTTACTACTATGCGCGGGACGAGCGACAACTGCGCGAGTGGGTCGAGGCGTCGAAGACGGAGGAAGGGACAAGGGCATACCTGGACAAGTACGTCTACGGCGTGGCGAACCACCGGGAGTATCTGGAACTGATCGGCCAGGAGCGACTGGAGGAGTTGAGGGCCGAGGAGGAGGGGCGGCGATGAGGCAGTTGTCAACCGGGCCGGAATACAACCCCACGGAACTCTTGATCTGTATCGCGGCGCGACAGATGCCTGACAGCGTCACCGCCTTCATCGGCACCGGCATCCCCATGCTGGCCGCCAGCCTGGCGCAGAAAATGCACGCGCCGAACGTCGTCTCCATCTTCGAGTTCGGCGGGACGGGGGCGCGGTTGGTGCGACTGCCTCGGGCGGTGGGAGAGAGTCGCACTTTCTACCGGGGCGTGGCCGCCTCCGGCATCTGCGACATCATGGAGACCGCCACGCGCGGCTTTGTCGATTTCGGCTTCCTCGGCGGAGCGCAGATTGACCCGTACGGCAACCTGAATTCTACGATCATCGGCCCCCAGCATCACCCGCCCAAAGTGCGTCTGCCCGGCTCCGGCGGAGGCAACGACGTCGGATCCCTCTGCTGGCGCACCATCATCATCGTGCGACACGACCAGCGCCGCTTCGTGCCCCAGGTGGATTTCATCACCACGCCCGGCTATCTGACCGGCCCCGGCGCTCGCGAAGAGGCCGGCCTCCCGCCCGGCACCGGCCCCTACCGCGTGGTGAGCACGCTGGCGCTGCTGGACTTTGACGAAGAGACGAAGCGCATGCGGCTCCTGTCGACCCATCCGGGCGTGACGGTCGAACAGGTGGTCGAGAACACCGGCTTCGAGCTGATCATCGCCGACGACGTGGGGCAAAACGAGCCGCCGACGGCGGAGGAACTGCGCATCCTGCGCAAGGAGATCGACCCGGAGGGATTCTACATCTGATGCCAAAACACATGATCATCGCTAACCCGGTCGCCGGCAGGGGAGCTGGCGACCGCTCCGTTCCCCAGGTCGAACGGATCTTGAGCGGGTACGGCCTGGATTTCGACCTCGTGCGCACCGAGCGGCCCTGGCACGCCGCCCATCTGGCCCAGGAGGCCGTCACCATGGGATACGACGCCGTGGTCGCGATGGGTGGTGACGGCACGGCCAACGAGGTGCTCAACGGCCTGATGCAGGCCAAGCAATCCGGCGCACACACGTGCGCGATGGGCATACTATGCGTCGGGCGGGGCAACGACTTTGCCTACGGTATGGGTATCCCTACCGACCTGGAAGCGGGCTGCCTGGCGCTGGCGCAGGCCCACCGGCGCCCGATCGACGTCGGCCGGGTCGTCGGCGGTCTCCGTCCGCAGGGCCGCTACTTTGGCAACGGCATCGGCATCGGCTTCGACGCCGTCGTCGGTTTCGAAGCGGTCAAAATGACCCGGCTGCACGGCTTTCCATCTTATCTCGTCGCCGTGCTCAAGACCGTCTTCCTGTACTACAAGGCACCGCTCGCCAAAATTGAGTACAACGGGCAGAGCTTCACACAGCGCTCGCTGATGGTCTCGATCATGAACGGGCAGCGTATGGGCGGTGGGTTCATGATGGCCCCGGAGGGCAAGCCGGACGATGGGCTTTTCGACCTGTGCATCGCGCGTGAGGTGAGCCGCGCTCACATCTTTGGCCTCATTCCCCACTTTATGCGAGGCACACAGGCCACCCAAGAGCCGATTCGGACCGGGCGGGCGCAGCGCGTCGTCGTCACCGCCGTCGAGGGGACGCTGCCCGCCCACGCCGACGGAGAGACGCTGTGCACCGAAGGACAGCGGCTGGAGATGGAGCTGCTGCCGAGCCAGATCGAGATCATCTACCAGCCGACGGAGGCCGCCCAATGACCCCCATGCCTGCCCCCTCCCCCTACGAAGGGGAAGGAAAGCCTATGACGCTCACCTACCGGGTTGTCACCTCGACGCTCAAGGGCGTGACTGGCATCCTCTGCCGGGTGAACGACGCGCAATTGGCAAAGGTGCCGGACCGGGGGCCGCTCATCCTGGTGATCAACCACGTCAACTTCTTGGAGGCGCCCATCATATTCCCTCGCCTCCAGCCACGACCGATGACCGGATTCGCAAAGGCCGAGACGTGGGACAACCCCGCGCTGCGATCGCTGGCCGACCTCTGGGGCGCCATTCCACTGCGCCGTGGCGAGGCCGACGTGGCCGCGCTTCGCCAGGCGCTGATGGCACTGGAAGCAGGCCACATCGTGATCGTGGCCCCCGAGGGCACCCGCAGTGGGGACGGGTGCCTGCAGCAAGGGCAGCCGGGGATCGCGTTTCTGGCATTGCGCAGCGGCGCGCCCTTGCTGCCCGTGGTCTACTACGGCGGGGAGCTATTCTGGCAAAACCTGCCCCGCCTGCGCCGCACCGACTTTCACATCCTCGTGGGACAGCCGTTCTACCTGGACGCCGCCGAGGTCAAGGTGACCCGCCACGTGCGCCAGCAGATGGCCGACGAGATCATGTACCAGATCGCAGCGCTGTTGCCGCCGTCCTACCGCGGCGTCTATTCCGACCTGGTAACGGCCACCGAGACGTACCTCAGCTTTCCGCCCGGCGCACAGAGCAACCTCCGTCGTGCATAACCCCTGTCTCCAGACAATCATCGGTTGAGTTGCACTTGGGGCTGAGCGTGCTAGAATTGAAATGACGGAAGTGAGGGACCTAACACCTGCGACCTGCACACGTGGATTTCAGTAAGCGATGTCAGTGAGGTGGAAAATGAATAGAGCACTAACTACCGTTCCGGCTCACTTCGATGGCACCCGGATTCGACCGGACGTGGAAGTAGAACTCAAACCCGACACGCGCCTGCTCGTCACCATTCTCGATGAGGAGGCGTCCAACGAAGCGCTGGTGTACAGTGCGATGAAGGCTTCGGAAGCCGCCTTCGCCCGTGTTTGGGACAATGATGAGGATGCCGTCTGTGACCTCCTTTAAGCAGGGCAATGTGCTCCTTGTGCCCTTTCCCTGCGTCGTCAAGCCGCTTCTTTCGTCCTTTGATACCCGCCTGGTGCGGCGCAAGCTGGGGACGCTGTCCGACTCCGACCGAGCGCGAGCGCGTGCTCTGTTCGCCCGGATCCTCGATCTACGGTAGGTCCTTGCTCCTGCAACTTTGCACAGCAGGAGAGACTCCCCTCACTGCGCCGACTTTCATTTCCTTCGCGCTCGACGCGGGCGGGGGGAAGCAATGGCACTCAAGACACTCGTGACGGGCGCGACCGGCTGCGTCGGGGCGAACGTCGTGGCGGCATTGCTGGCGCGAGGCTACGACGTGCGGGCGATGCGTCGCGCCACCTCCTCGCTCAACGCGCTGGACGGCCTCGACCCCGAGCTGGTGGTCGGGGACATCCTGGACCCGCCTTCGCTGGTGGCAGCCAGCGAGGGTTGCGCGCTCGTCTTCCACGTCGCCGCCGTCTCCGACTACTGGCGTACCCCGGCCGAGCGGGTCTACCGGGTCAACGTCGAGGGCACGCACAACGTGCTGGTGGCCGCGTTGGCGGCTGGCGTCGAGCGGCTGGTCTACACCAGTTCGATCGGGGCGCTGGGGGTGCCGCCACCGGGCCAGTGCCTCGACGAATCGTCCACCTTCAACCTCCCGTCGCACCGCTTCCCCTACGGCCATTCGAAACACCTGGCCGAGCAGGCGGTGAGGGAGGCGATCGCACATGGGCTGGACGCCGTCATCGTCAATCCCACCGGCGTCATCGGTGCCCGCGACGTCCATTTCATCGGCGGCAGCATCATCCGCGAGGTCCGGCGCGGGCTTTCCTGGTTCGCGCCTCCCGGCGGGCTCAACTGGGTGGACGCCGAGACGCTCGGCCTGGGCCACGTGCTGGCGGCAGAACGCGGGCACACCGGCGAACGATACGTTCTGGGCGGCGAGAACGTCAGCCATCGGGCGGCGATGGAGACCGTGGCCGAGGTCGTGGGCGGCCGGCGGCCACTGCTCACGCTGCCGCGCTCGCTGATGAGCGTTCTCGCGCTCCTGGTCGACGGCTTCAACGCCTTCTGGCCGGGCACGCCGTTGTTCAGCGGTGAGCAGGCGCGACTGAGTGGAGCAGAGATCTACTGCGACTGTCGCAAGGCCGAGCAGGAGCTAGGGCTGCCTCGCACCCCGTTCCGCGCGGCAGTGGAGCGGGCCTACACCTGGTATCAGGCACACGGCTACCTTTAGCGGCCAGCCGTCAGCAGTCAGTGGCTGATTGCCGGCAGCTATACGGACTTGACAAACTCGCATTTTTCGATATATTAGCCGCAATTCTCCCACGCCCGCAATGGGAAGTGGAGGAGCAACCATATCCCGATGCAGCCATGGCGCATAACCGTCGCCGTCACCCTGTTGGCGGCCATAACAACTATTGCGTTCCCCCACCCGGCTCTGGCGCAGAGCGGAAACCCTCCCGATACACCGGCTCTGTCCCCATACTGGTCGCCTGCGGTCCAACGCTGGGAACCCATCATCCTTGAGTCCGCGCAGAAACGAGAGCTGGACCCGGACCTGATCGCGTCCGTGATCTGGAAGGAATCCCGGGGCCTGGCGCAGTCGCGCGGGCCGGTTGGGGCCGTCGGGCTGATGGGGCTGATGCCATTTGACTGGCGGCCCAGCGCCGAGGAACTGGAGAACCCGTGGACGAACCTGTTCTGGGGAGCGCGCGCATTGGCCTACACCATCCGCGATGGCGAGGGAGACCTGTACTACTCGCTGGCTGCCTACAACGGCGGATGGGGGCAGATTCACCTGCGCGTCACGCGCCGCTATGCGACCGACGTGCTGGACCACTATGCCCGCGCGGTCGCCACGCGGTATGGATTGCCCGCCGACGGTGATTGGGTCGCCATCTTTGCGGTCGAAGGAACGCCGGACCCCCACACGATCACCGTGATCGGCCCACATCGCCCGCTGGCTCGCTATACCGAACGCCCATGGGCCCAGGCCGATATTCCCGCCGTGCCGGCCAGTGTCCCTCCCCACACTACCGCGATCACCTTCGCGAACGAGCAGGGGGTGGAGTGTCGAGTGAACGTGTGGTTGGTCACAGACATGGGCTCGCCACCTATATCCCCTGCGGTTCAAACCACTTCTTCCTCCCGCCATCTGGCCGCGGAAGCGGCGCGCCCTGTGCATTAGCGGAAAGTGCCCCCAATCGCTGACGCGAACGCCGCCAGCGATGGCGCTCTCCTGGTGTTGCCCCCTCCCGGCCTTTGTGCTATCATGGCCTACGCTCTGCTTTGCTGCGGTACGCCATGGTGGTCAAATCCGGCACTCGGAGGGCGCGCTGGCCCTGCTGTTCGCCAGTGCGATGACAGATGGATGGTGGAGTAGGCGCTGCGATGGAGCAGTTCGACCTCAGTCAATATAGCGAGGGGCTAGAACAATACTTTGCCTCCCTGGACGGGGTGGTATTGGCATACCTTTTCGGGTCGCACGCCCGGGGGCAGGCCTGGGCCCACAGCGACGTGGACGTCGCCGTGCTGCTCGAGAACCGCCCCGACAACGACCGTTGCTTCGACATGCAGCTGGAGGTCATCGGCGGGCTGATGGACGTGCTGCACACTGACGAGGTAGACATCCTGATCCTCAACCAAGCCCCACCAGCGTTGCGCTACGCCGTGCTGCGTGACGGCATCTTGCTCTTTTGCCGCGACCGCCAGGCGATGATCGAATTTCGCGTGCGGGCGTTCAACGAATACCTGGATTTCAAGCCGATCTTGAAGCGGCACGAGCGCGCCATCCTGGAAAAAGCGCGGAAGGGAGAGTTGTTGAGGTAGACTTACAGCGGGTCTACCGGTATCTGCAGGAGAACCTGGACGACTTTGAGGCATTTGCTCGCTACGTGAGCGAGTGGCTGCAGACACACGCGGGTGAGGAGGGTTGATATGTTAAGAGCGCATTGGCACGGTTACGAGATTGACTCGTCAGAAGCGGCCTACGAGGCCCGGGTGCCCCAGCCCGAGCAACTGGGCACGCTGGTGCGGGGGTTGCTCACGAGTGGCTACTTTGTCCGCTCCTACTACCTGCTCTTCGAGGAGCCGCTGATTCGGCTGCGCGATTTTATCGCCGCCCAGGGTCAAGGAGAGGACAAACTGACGACCAGGACGCTGGAGCACCTGGAGAAGCAAATCGCCAAGTTCGACGCCACCGGTGAAAAAGCCAGCCGCATCGGCGTGCGGGCCATCGAGCCCATCCTCAACTACACAGGCACCCACCGGCAGGAGCTCCTGGAGGCCGAGAGCTTTCGCTTCGAACTGACCGAGGAGCAGATAGAGATGCGAGCGGACTATGGCGACGACGAGGAGTTCGAGCCCGGCAGCCAGGTGGAGGAGGAGTACTACTATTCCGAGTACGAGATCCCGTTCGACGGCGTCGTCCTCTTCCTGGGCTGCTCCCTCGTGCCGTCCAGCAAACTCGAGCCCCGGGAGGCGAAGCGAACCTACAAGCTCGTGCGGGATCACTACAAACAGGTCGGGCTGCTGGATGAGATGGCGGGGTGGAGCTGGGGACCTGCGCGCGACTATGTGCAGGAGGACATCAACCGCCGCCACGGCATCACGCTGCGGGTGCGCATCAACCCCGACGCCACCTTCACCGTCACCGGGCGCTGGATGGACGACGGCCAGTTCATCTTTCCCTACTACGACTACCTCCTGGGGTTGGCAGCGAAGAAGGCCGGGGTAAAGATGGGGACCTACTGCCTCTGATGCTCGCCCTCTCGCCCCACACCGTCATCCGGCCCGAGCCGGGCGGGGCGCTGCTTTTCCAGCAGGAGACCGCCGAGACGGCGCTGCTGGATCTGGAGGGACTGGACGCGCTCTACTTCCTGCTCAAAGGGGAACTGCGCGACTACCCACCCTTCTTCGTCGCCTACCTGCGGGCGCATCGCTTCGTGGTGGATGGAGCATCCGGCAGTTCCCCGGAGCGGGTGGGGGCGGTGCGCGACGCGGCCCCCACGACGACGGCCCCACCCCGCGCGCTGGCGGCCCCGGAGACGATTCACTTTTCCGTCACCGGCCGTTGCGATCAGGCCTGTGCCGGCTGCTTTTACTCCGCCCGGCCCGGCTCCGCCGTCACGCCGACCGATGCGCCCTTCGAGCTGTTCGAGCGAGTCGTCCGTGGGGCAGCGGCGGCCCAGGTCTTTCAGATGGCCCTGGGCGGCGGCGAGCCGCTGCTGCACCCACGTCTGCTCGACATGGTGCGCCTGGCCCGCCAGAGCGACATCGTCCCCAACCTGACGACCAACGGCAACCTCCTGACGGTCGAGGTGGCGGCGGCGTTGAAGGAGGCCGGGCTAGGCCAGGTCCAGATCTCGCTCAACGGCGCGTCAGAGGAGACGAACGCAGCCACCCGCCCCAACTTTGCCGGAGCGATGGCGGCCATAGCCGCCTGCCGGGCAGCGGGACTGCGCTTTGGGATCAACTTTCTGCTCACCCGCTCCAGTCTTCCAGACCTGGAGGCTAGTATCCAGTTGGGGCAGCAGGTGGGCGCGGCCACCGTCAACATCCTGCGTCCCAAGCCCCCCACCGCCGAGGATGACTGGTTGGAACGCGAGTCTCCCACCGCGATGGACTATCGGGAGGTGCGGGCTGTCCTCAAGCAGTTCCAGGTTTCAGGTTCCAAAGTTTCACCCGAAACCCGGAACTTGGCTGAAACCCGCCTCACGCTTGACGCCTCGCTCACGTTCCTCCTCGCCGACCGTCCACCTCAGACACTGTACCGCGCTGGCGTGTGGGGCTGTTCGGCGGCCCGCAAATTCGCCACCGTGACGCAGGACGGAGACGTGCTCCCGTGCAGCCACGTGCGCTGGTCGGACGTAGGCGGTGGCGACGTGATGCGCGCCTGGCACGATTCAGCCATCTTTGCCCGCTTCCGGGCGTTGGAGGACCGGATGCGCGGGCCGTGCCGTGCTTGCAGCGCGCTCAGCCTGTGCCGGGGCTGCCCGGCTGTGGTGATGGCCTTCGGCGGCGAATTCGGCGACTCCGACCCCCATTGCCCCAGCAGACCGGCTGACACTCGGGTATGAGGAATGAACGTCCAGCATCGGGTATCCAGCATCCAGTTATCCAGCATCCACTATCCAGTCGAGCTGTGATTTTGCGCTGGCGTCACTCTAGTGTAAAATAGCACCATTGCCACAATTCGATTCAGGAGGACGAAACACCTGCCAGCCCATTGCAGAACACACTGTAGACTCAAGCTAAAAAAGGTCCGGACGGACAGCGGGGGAACCACCGCCACGCCCTGGTGACAGACGCCCTGCTCCTCGCCCGTCGATGACAGGCGAGGAGCATCGCTGTGAACGTTCGCCAGAGTTCACGTCAGAACCAGATAGCGCTGGATCGCCAGCCGGTCCCGCCTCCTCAGTCCGGGTCGGACAGATAGCGACGAAAGGACAAGGTACACATGACAGACGGTAAACTGATGGTCCAGCCGGTACGGACACCTCAAGAACGGCTCGCATTTATCCATTTTCAGTGGGAGGTCTACAAGGATGATCCCTACTGGGTGCCCCCCCTCATCTCCGAGCGAGTAGAGTTCCTCGACAAAGAGCGGCATCCCTTCCATCGTCACTCGGAGGTGGACCTCTTCATGGCCCGGCGCGATGGCAAGCCGGTGGGCACGATCGCCGCGATCTTGAACAACCGCCACAACGAGTTCCAGGGAGAGCAGGTGGGGTTTTTCGGGCTATTCGAGGTATTATCAGATCGGGAGGCGGCCGGGGCACTGCTGGAGACCGCCTGCAACTGGGCAAAGGAGCGCGGGCTGACCGCCATCCGTGGCCCGGTCAACTTTTCCACCAACGAGGAGCTCGGCCTGCTGGTGGACGGATGGGACGGCCCGCCGGTGGTCATGATGACCTACAACCCACGCTATTATGTGGACTTTATCGAGAGCGCGGGCTTTCACAAGGCGATGGACCTGGTGGCCTATATCATGGACCTGACCCCCTGGGGGCCTCACGGGGAGAACATGCCCCCCAAGCTGCTCCGCGTGGCCAAGAAGGTCGAGCAGCGAGGCGACTTTGCCGTCCGCAAGATAGACATGCGCCACTTTGCCGAAGAGGTGGCTCGTTTCAAGCGCATCTACAACGCGGCCTGGGCAAAGAACTGGGGCTTTGTGCCGCTGACCGACGCCGAGATCGATCACATGGCTGCCGGGCTGAAGCAGATCATCGACCCCGACGTCACCTGGTTTGCCGAAAAAGACGGGGAGCCCATCGGCGCGATGCTCCCCCTCCCCGACCTGAACCAGGCGCTGATCCATGCCTACCCCCGCCCCGGCGTTCCGGAGTGGTGGACGATGGCCAAACTCCTCTGGCACTGGAAGGTACGCCGCCGCGTGGACACGATTCGCGGTTTCGCCGGCGGGGTGTTGGAATCGTACCGGGGGCGCGGTGTGGAAGCGGTGCTGTTCATCAAAATGGCAGAAGCAGCGCTCCGCCGTTACCGCCGGGCCGAGATCTCGTGGGTGCTGGAAAACAACATCATGATGCGGCGTACAGCCGAGATGCTGGGCGCAACGGTGTATCGCACCTATCGCATCTATGAGAAGGAGCTGTAGCATGTTCTGAAGGCATCACCTGCAAGTACTATCTGGAAACCTGGCTTTACAAAGGGGCACCCGATGAAACAGATACTCCGGGCAACGCTGCGACCCGCAGGTCCACCGATCCAGCAGCAGGCGGTATATGAACTGTTTCACAACCGTGACTTCAAACTGCTCTGGTTCGGCCAGTTGCTCTCCCAGATTGGCGATCAGTGCCTGCTGATCGCAGCGATCACGCTGATCTCCGATCTCTCCCAGTCGCCGCTGGCCATGCTCGTCCCCGCCCTCTCGCTTGCCATACCTCAGATCGTCTTCGGACTCTTGGGCGGGGCGGTGGCCGATCGCTGGAACCGCAAACAGATGATGGTGCGGGCCGACGTGTTGCGCGGGCTCATCGTCTTGTGTGTCCTTCTCGTCAACAGCGCCCGGCAACTCTGGATACTCTGCCTCGTGGCGGCAGGCCTGGCATTGGTGGGCGTCTTTTTCTACCCGGCGCGCAACGCGGTCATCCCTAATATCGTGCCGACTGGCTTGCTACTGGCGGCCAACAGCTTGATCCAGGGCAGTTTTATCATCGCCCTCATCGTGGGTCCAGCCATCGCTGGTGCAACAGTCGAATTATGGACGCCATCGGCCATCATCTTTGACAGCGTGACGTTTTTCGTCTCCGCGCTCGTCATCGCCGCGATGAACATCCCTGAAACGATGCCAGGGCAATTCGACGCAGCCCAGAGCAACAACGTCTGGGAGGATATACAGGCCGGGCTCAACTTTATCCGCCACAACCGGACCTTGCGCCAGATGTTGGCCATCACGGCCATAGCCACCCTGGGCATCGGGGCAATCGTGCTGCTGGCGATCCCACACCTGAAGACACAGTTAGGAGCTGGCGGCCTGGAATACGGGATCGCGATGAGCGTGCTTGGCCTGGGCTCTGTGCTGGGCGGCCTGACGGTCAGCCAGCTCTCACGACGACTTTCGACGAGCACCACCGTCGGCGGGATGCTGATCCTGGCAGGGGCAGCCATCGTCGCCTTTGCCTTCGCACCGAACTATGCCGTCGTGCTGGTCAGCCTCGCCACCATCGGCCTGTGCGTCGTGATGGCCCGGGGGGCACTGGATACGATCTCCCAGGCACTCGCACCCGACGCGGTGCGGGGACGGGTACAATCGGCGGTCAACCTGGTCGTCGTCGCCACTACCGCCGTGGCCGAGGGGTTGTCGGCTCTGCTCGGTGCCCTGATCGGAGTGCAGACGGTGTTCGCGGTGGCGGGGATCGTGACCGCGCTGACTGGCGTGGCGGCCGTCTTTGTCCTGCGCAGCGCAGGCCGGCTGGTGAGCAGAGGGACCGCGATGGGATAGGAAGCAGGCAAGGAAAAGGAGGGAATAGGGAAATGAGGGATACGGAGGCAGCAAAATGAGCGCACAGTATATCGTCGCCCACGACGTGGGCACGGGCGGCAACAAGGCGGTGCTGGTGGATACGGAGGGAGCCATCCACGCCAGTGCCTTTCAACCGTACCCGGTCCATTACCCCCGCCCCGACTGGGCGGAGCAAGAACCGGAGGACTGGTGGACCGCCGTCGTCACGACCACGCGCCAGATCGTGGCGCAATCCGGCGTCGCGCCTCGGGACGTGCTGGCGATGGTCTACACCACCCAGATGCTCGGCATCGTCCCGATGGGGGGGGACGGCCAGCCGCTGCGGCGGGCCATCATCTGGCTGGACGGGCGCGCGCCCGAGCAGGCGGAGCGGATCATGCGCAAGTTCCTGGGGCGGCGAGCTTTCGCCATCGTCGCCGGCACGGCGCTCTCCGGCAAAGACGGCCTGCCCAAACTGCTCTGGCTCAAGGAGAACGAGCCGGCGGTCTACAACGATATGACCTGCTTCCTGGACGCCAACGGCTACCTGACCTACCGGGCCACCGGCCAGATGGTCTTTGAATGGTCCTGCGCCTCGGCCATCGGGTTCGATCTGAAGAAGAAAGACTGGCTGCGGGGGATCATCCGCCACATCGGGCTGGACGGGAAAAAGTTCCCACCACTCGTGCGCTCTACGGACCGGGTAGGAAACATGACGGCGGAGGCGGCGCGGGCGTGCGGGCTGCTGGAGGGCACGCCCGTCTTCGGCGGTACCGGGGACGCCCCGGGGGCAGCGGTCGGCTCCGGCGCGGTCAGCGAGGGGGAAGGCCACATCTACCTGGGCACCTCCGGCTGGGTGGGCGTCGTCACCCGCAAGACCCCCACCGGCCGCCACGGCGTCGTCTCGATCCATTCAGCCGACCCGGACAAAGCGATGCTCTTTGCAGAGATGGAGACGGCAGGAGCGTGCCTCAAGTGGATCGCCGACCAGTTCTATCGCCACGAACAGGCCGACCCCAGCATCCCCAACGTCTACGCACTGATGGACCAGGATGTGGAGACGATCCCTCCTGGCGCCGACTTTCTGGTCTGCACCCCGTGGATGTACGGCGAGCGATCCCCCGTCGCCGACACCTGGGTGCGCTCCACCTTCTTCAACCTGAGCGCCGACCACACCCGCGAGCACATGCTGCGCTCGGTCTACGAAGGAGTGGCCTACAACCTGCGCTGGATGATCGAGATCGTGGAGAAGCATTTCGGCTTTCCATTGCCGGTCCTGCGAGTCATCGGCGGCGGGGCACTGGGCGCGCCGTGGATGCAGATCATCGCCGACGTGACCGGCCGCCGCGTCGAGACGGTGGCACAGCCACAAGAGGCGGGGGCGGTGGGTGCTGCGCTCACCGCTGCGATCGGCCTGGGGCTATACCCCGACTTTGAGGCGCTCAAGGCCGTCGTGCACGTCGAGCGCGAGTTTGAGCCCCAGGCATGCAACGCTGAGACGTACGATTGCCTCTACCGGGCCTACCGGCGTATCTACGGCTGCCTGCGCGAACTGTATCGGGAGGTGAACGAGGTACGGTTCCGGGAGTGCCGGGAGTAGAGCCTTTGGAACTTGTGTATTGAGAGGAGGTCACAAGATGTCAAGAATGGACGTTGAATCGCTGCCCGTCGCGCTGCCCGACGGGGTGGACTATGACGAGTACCTGATCGGCACGTACCTGGCCTCGTTCCCGGCCAGCGTGCCCATCCCTCGCCTGGCACCAGCGCTGGCAATTGAACAGTCCACCGGCACCTGGATCCCGGTCCCCGGGGAGACACCCGAGGTGCGTTGCCGGCACGTGGCAAAGGTCATCGGCGTCTACGAGGTGCCCGATTTCGAATTCTCCGTCCCACCGGGGTTGGAGACGCGCAACTACCTTATCCAGATCGCCTTCCCCCAGGTCAACATCGGCTCGCAGATCCCGATGCTGCTGACGACGGTGGTGGGCAACATCTCGATGGGCGGCCAGATCAAGGTGCTCGACATCCGGTTCCCGAAAAAGTTCGTCGAGGGCTTCCAGGGACCCAAGTTCGGCATCCAGGGAGTGCGAGAACTCTTGGGCGTTCCTGACCGCCCGCTCCTCAACAACATGATCAAACCCTGCACCGGCTACACGCCGGAGGTGGGCGTCGAGCTGTTCCGGGCGGCGGCAATGGGCGGCTGCGACATCATCAAGGACGACGAACTGCTCGCCAACGCCTCCTTCAACCAGGTGCAGGCACGGGTGAAACTCTACATGGAGGCGGAGCGGCAGGTGTACGAGGAGACCGGCGAGCACACGCTGTACACCGTCAACGTCACCGACGAGGTGCCGCAGGTGTTTGAGAACGCTCGCCGGGCCGTGGAGCTGGGGTGCAACGCGGTCATGGTCAACTACCTGGCGGTCGGCTTCCCGGTGCTGCGGGCGCTGGCGGAGGATCCGGACATCAACGTGCCCATCCTGAGCCACATGGACGTGGCAGGCGCGTATTATATGTCGCCCTACCACGGCGTCAGCTCACACCTGATCCTGGGCAAACTGCCCCGCCTGGCCGGCGCCGATATCGAGGTCTTTCCCGCACCCTACGGCAAGGCCCCGGTGATCAAGGACAAGTTCGTCAACGTGGCGCGCAACCTCTCGTTCCCCTTCTACGACATCCGTCCGACCTTCCCGATGCCCTCCGGCGGCATTACCCCCTCGATGGTGCCCAAGGTGATGCAGGACCTGGGGAACGACATCGTCATCGGCTCCGGCGGCGGCATCCACGCCCACCCACAGGGGCCGGTGGCGGGCGGTACAGCCTTCCGCGCGGCGATCGACGCGACGATGAAGGGCATCCCGCTCAAGGAGGCGGCGAAGGAGTGTCCCGAACTGGCGGCATCGCTCGAGGCGTGGGCCGACCCGTTCGGGAAGGGCATCGCGCTGTAGAGATCACCTGTGACTGCATTGCTCAAACTGACACTCATCTTCGCCGGCATCGTGCTGCTGCTGAGCCGCAAGTGGAACCTGGGGCTGGTGCTCCTGCTCGCCTCCGTGGTAACCGGCCTCCTCTTCGCCCACCCCATCCCCGAGATCGGGCGCGACGTGTTCCTGACGGCCGTGGACCTGCTCACGCTGCGGATCGCGCTGGCCGTCGTGATGATCATGGTACTGGGGGAACTGCTGCGCCAGACTGCCGGACTGAAGGGGATGGTCGAGGCGCTCCAGGCGCTGATTCCCAACGGACGCGTCGTCATGGCGGCGCTTCCAGCGTTGGTGGGGTTCCTGCCAATGGTCGGCGGCGCGATGTTTTCGGCGTCGATGGTGAACGAGGTGGGCGACCGGCTGGGGGCAGACAGCGAGCGCAAGACCTTTGTGAATTACTGGTTCCGCCACATCTGGGAGCCCATCTTCCCGATCTATCCCTCGATGTTGGTCGCAGCAGCGCTACTGGGCCTGACGACCACCCAACTGGCGATGGCTACGTGGCCGCTGGTCGTAGCGGCAGTGATCGGGGGATTGCTCTTTGGCCTGTTGGGGTTGCCCCGGCGTGGGGCTCACGATCCAGATCCGCCCCCGCTCGCCCAGAGCCTGCGCGTCCTGGCGACGAGTACCTGGCCCGTCGTGCTCGTCATCGTGCTCTCGCTGACGCTTCCCGTCGACGAGCGCATCAGCCTGATCCTGAGCCTGCTGGTGACCATCACGCTGATGATGATCACCAGCCACATCCCCCCGCGCGACCTGGGGACGATCCTGCACAAACGCATCCCATGGAAAACGGTGATGGTCATCTTTGGCGCGCTGATCTTTCGGCGCGTGCTCGAAAACAGCGGCGCGGTCCTCGCCGTGTCGAACGCGCTGACCGGCCTGCACATCCCGTTGGCAGTCGTGGCCTTTGGGGTACCGTTCATCGCCGGGCTGCTGACCGGCCTGGTGTTCGCGGGCTTTAGCATCGGCTTCCCGGTGATCCTGCCACTGGTAGTCGCGGACGGGGGAACCATCGCGCCGGCCTGGACGGCCTGGTTGCTGGCAGGGGGGTACATGGGAGCGATGTTATCCCCGGTTCACCTGTGCCTGGCGCTGACCCGCGTGTACTTTAAGGCCGAGTGGGGGCCGATCTACCGGCGCATCGCGCCGTCCGCCCTCTTGGTGGCAGCAACGGCAGCCACGATGCTGCTGTTGGCATAACCCGCCGGCGTGGATACTGGTGCACTTGCCAACCAGCAGCCTTTGTGTTAAAACATTCACACAGTGAGAAGACTAAACCTGACAGGTTTTATGAGTTATGGGCCAAGTGACAGAACACACGCCCACAGCAGATCAGCAGCCAATGACCGTGAAACGCTAAACCTGTCAGGTTTCGCCCGTTGAATCCACGTAGCTGAGGAAAGGAGCCGGTCATGCCCGCTATTCCACCGTTTGTGCTAAAGAAACTCTACGTGAAGGGCTCGCTGCGCACCGAGGACGATGGCTTCGCGCTCGATCTCAAGAACGTCATCGCCCCCGGCACGATCAGCGCCTTCACCGGGCTCGACCTGGATGGGCAGGCGATAGCCCCTGCGCAGGTCACGCTCGTCCCACCGAGCGGGAATCCGCGCTCGATGAGCGAGATCTCTGTCCAGGCGCCGCTGCTGTTCCCCGTCAGCGCGACCGTCACGCTGCGCGTTGCCGGAAAGACGCTGGAGCCAGGCCCGCACGAACTCGGCATCCGCGTCGTCGTCCAGGAGGTCGGCCCGCTCGACATCCCCGTCTCCGACACGCTGGCGTAGCCCATGTCCATTTACGGCACACTGGAGCGCATATACGGCGACGCCGCGGAGGTGCAGCAGGCCCGCTACGCCGCTGCGCTGGAGAGCTTTGCCCGCACCTACGGGCCCGGTCCCGTCCACATCTTCCGCGCCCCCGGCCGGGTCAACCTCATCGGCGAGCACACCGACTACAACCACGGCTTCGTCCTGCCGGTGGCGCTCGACCGCGACGTCCTGCTGCTGGCTCGCCCGCGCTCCGATCCAGTCGTCCACCTGCGTAACGCAGAGCCCGAGTTTGCACCGCACACCTCCACGACCGGCCCGGACATCCCTCCGGCTCCCCGGGGCGACTGGTCAAACTATGTGCGGGGGGCCGCGCAGATGGTCGCCCGGCAGGTGGGCGCACGCGTGCGCGGGATGGACGCGCTCGTCGCCGGCGCTCCACCCTATGGCACCCCACGCGGCGCGGGCGTGAGTTCGTCGTCCGCGCTGACCGTCGTGGCGGCGCTGGCGCTGGCGCGCCTCAACGGCTGGCAGTCCGACCCCATCCCCTTCGCCCGCATGTGCAGCGAGGCAGAGTGGTACGTGGGCACGCGGGGTGGGATCATGGACCAGTTCATCGCCTTGCTGGCCCGCCCCGGCCACGCGCTGTTCCTCGACTGTCGCCCACAGGGCCCAGACCAGTACACATTCGCCCACGTCCCCCTGCCGTCGGAGACCCACATCCTGGTGGCCGATACCGGCGTGCACCATGCCAACGTCCGGGGCGAGTTCAACCTGCGCGTCGCCGCCTGCCGCGCCGGGGTCGCCTGCCTGCGCCCGTGTTACCCTGGCATCACCCACCTGCGCGACGTGCAGGACGTAGACTGGACCGAACTGAGCCCGCTGCTGCCGGAGGCGTTGACCGTGGCCGAGGCCCGCGCCCAGGGGGCAGACCTGGACGACGTGCCGCTGCCCGCTGACGATGCCGTGTTGCGGGTACGGGCCTGCTGCCGCCACGTCCACAGCGAGAACGAGCGGGTGCGGGTCACCGTCGCCGCGCTGGAGGCAGCCACACAGGGTGCGGGCGACGTCACGGCGGCCGGCCGCCTGCTGGACGAGGCCCACGCCAGCGCCCGCGACGACTATGACATCAGTTGTCCCGAACTGGAGGTGCTCGTCGAGGCCGCCCGCGCCGTCGAAGGAACGGCCGGGGCGCGGCTGACCGGCGCGGGATGGGGCGGCTGCATCGTCGCGCTGGTCCATCGCGACGCCGTGTCCGACTTTGAGGCCCGGGTGTCCCGTCGCTACCGGGAGGCGATCGGCCGGGAGCCACGCATCTTTGCCTGTCGCGCCGGAGGCGGTGCAGAACAGATCGATGGACCATAACACCCGTCCCCCGCGCTGGCCCTTTGCCATGGCGCTGCTCCTGACCTTGCTCGTCGCGGCGGGGTTGCGCCTGGCTCGCCTGCCCGAACTGCCAGCCGGCGTCCACTACGACGAGGCCGCCAACGGCATCCTGGGCAGCGAGATCGCCCGGGGCGTCGAGGCGCCCATCTTTATCCCATCCTACACCGGCAAGGAGGTCCTGTTCTTTTACTGGGCCGCGCTGTGGATGAAACTGCTGGGTACGACGCCGCTGGCGCTGCGGCTGAGCGCAGCATTGGCGGGGCTGGCGACCGTCGCGGCGACCGTGTGGGCAGTCCGGGAGTTGTTGTATGGCCAGCGCGACGCCGACTGGGTGGCGCTCCTGACCGGGGCGTTCCTTGCCACCTCCTTCTGGCACCTGATCCTCAGCCGCTACGGGTTCCGCGCCGTGATGCAGCCGCTGATGCAGGCGCTGACCGTCGCGGCGCTGTGGCGGGGGTTGCGCCTATCAGAGGAGAGAGGAGAGAGGAGAGAGGAGAGAGGTATCGCGAGGGGCCTTCCGTGGCTCCTCCTGGCCGGTCTGTGCTGCGGCCTGACCGCCTACACCTACCTGGCCGCCCGGGCTTTTCCGATCCCGTTGACAGCAGCGCTGCTGGCGCTCTTCATCGCCGACCGGGGCCACCGCCGCGCCCGGCTGGGCCAACTGGCGCTCTTTGTCGCCGTCGCCGCGCTCGTCCTGGCCCCCCTGGCCCGCTACTGGCTGACCCACCCCGGCAGCTTTTTGACGCGGACGCAGCAGGTCGCCGCCGCCAGTTGGTCCCAAGCCTGGGCCGGCATGCGCGCCTGCCTGGGCATGTTCTTCCTCCGGGGCGATCCCTACGTCCGCTTCAACCTCCCCCACCGCCCCCTCTTCGACCCGATCACCGCCACACTGTTCCTCGTGGGCATCGTCGCCGTCATCTCAGCTCGTAAATCTCAAATCTTAAATCTTAAATCTGCAAAATCAGTCGCTAACATCCGGTATCCAGCATCGAGTCCCCTGTATCTTGCCTCTCGCGTCTTCCTCCTCACCTACCTGCCGATCATGCTCCTTCCCAGTGCGCTGGCGACGGGAGAGATCACGCCCAGCAACCTGCGCACCGCAGGCCTCCTGCCCTTCATCTACCTCTTCCCCGCCCTGGGCCTCTGGGTCCTCCAATCTCGAATCTCTAATCTCAAATCCCCATTGGTCATTGGTCATTGGTCATTGGTCATTGGTCAACGGTCATTGACCATTGGTCATTGGTCATTGGTCATTTTGGCGTTGGTCGTGCTTACCCCCATCACCGCCACCGCCTACTTCCGCGATTGGGCGACCTCCGCCGCGCTGTACGACGCCGCCGACGGCGACCTGGCCGACATCGCCGCGTACCTCAATCGGGCGGATCTGGCCAGAACCACCCCCTACGTCGCCAGCATCCACTACCGCCACCCCACGCTGGCCTTCCTGGCCGAGGAGTATGCAGCGATCCGCTGGGTCCGCGGTGGGAGCACCGTCGTCTTCCCGGCCGAGGGGGAGGGGCTGTTGATCTTTCCCCGCTCGGAGTCAAAGGACCTGGGCTGGGTGCAGTCCGTGCTGCCAGACGGCTCACTCGTCGCCGCGCCCCCAGGGCCTGACGGTGCGCCCGCTTTTCACGCCTACCGCGTCGGCCCCGCCCCTGGCGGCTCGGTTGAGACCACCGAGGTCTCGACGCCCACCCACTCACTGACCGCCGACCTGGGCCACGTCGCGCTTGTGCTCGGCTACGACGTGGTCGGCCAACCCCGCTCCGGCGAGCGGGCCGAGGTAGCCGTATGGTGGCGCGTGCTGAACAGCCCCGACCGGGGGGACTATGGCCCCGTCGCCCGGCTCGCCGACGCTTGGGGCTTTGTCTGGGGGGAGAAGCAACCGTTCCATTACCCCTCCGAACAGTGGACGCCCGGCGAGTGGATCGTGGACCATCTTTCGATCCCGGCCGGTCCCGGCGCGCCGCCCGGCGACTACCGGGTCCACTTCAGCCTCTATTCCGAGAGCGCCGCCGCCACGCTGCCATTGCTCGACGACGGTGGTCGCTACGCCGGCAGCGCCGTCGAACTGCCGCTGCGCCTGGCCCGCGCCCTCACCCCGCCCGACCCCGGCGAACTGGGCATCCGCAATCGGTTGGACGCGCACAGCGGCGGGCTGACACTGCTGGGGGTCAACCTGGATACGAAGAGCGCCCGGCCCGGCGAACCGCTCTACCTGACGCTCTTCTGGTGGGCCGACGATCCTCCCTTGCCGGACTATGACGTCCAGCTCACCCTGGGCGACGCAGCGCTCTATGCAGGTGTTCCCGTCCATGGCACGTATCCCACCTCCAGTTGGACCGCCGGCGAGGTCGTCGCCGATCGCTACGGCCTGCGCCTGCCGCTGGACATGCCCGCGGGCGATTTCCCCTTGCGGCTGCGCCTGGACGACCCTTCGACAAGCTCAGGGCAGGCTCCTTCGACAAGCCCCGGGGGAAGCCAGCCGCTCGACCTGGGCGTCGTCAGCGTGCTGGATGCCGAACGCGTCTTTGACGTCCCACCCATCTCCCATCCACTGACCGCCACGCTGGGCAGCCAGGTCCGACTCCTGGGCTACGACCTCTCGGCGGAGACCGTCGCCCCCGGGGAGACGCTGACACTCACGCTGTACTGGCGGGCGCTGACCGAGATGGGCGAGAGCTACACCGTGTTCACCCACCTCCTGGCCCCCGACGGCTCGCTGACCGGCCAGCGGGACAACCCTCCCGCCGGCGGAACGTACCCCACCAACCTGTGGCTGGCCGGCGAGGTCGTGGCCGACGTGTACGAGATTCCCATCCGCGCCGACGCCGCGCCGGGCGCACATAGGCTGGCGGTGGGGATGTACGTCGCCGAGACCGGCGCGCGCCTTCCCATCGACGAGACCTCTGACGACGCCGTACTCTTGCAGAAAGTCACCGTCACGCGACCATAGTTTTGACTTCACGTGGTTGACGATTCGCGTGCGTAGTAGTATCATCCCCCCGGATCGCCCGCCGCAACCGGGGCGGGCTTGCGTTTGTGCATCATCTTCATCGCACAAGGGAGGAGTCGCACCATGCCAGGTCTTGACCGGGCGCAGATTCTGCCCGAGCCAGAACTGCCCGACGCGGCCGAACTGCTGGCCGAGGGGCGGCGGCTGGCAAGGACGGTCACCGTCGGATCCTGCCCGTTCCTGGACACCTACGGCGTCCGCTCGGAGAGCGAGTACAAGCGCCAACGGATGGCCGAGGGGACGGTCATGCTGCACGCCCAGGTCGGGTATCGCAGCCTGGCCAAGACCCGGCGGGCCTACGCCGAGATTCACGAGCGGGTGGCGGCGGCCGGCTACCGGGTGGACCGCTACGGCATCTGCCTGGACTGGAGCATGGGCTATCCGGCCGCCCACCGGGCCGATATGCCCCGGGGGACCGGCCTGATCCTGGAGAAACCGGAGGACTTTGCCGCGCTGACCGTATCCGCTCCGGTTGCGCCTCACTTTGGGGATTTCGTCATCGGCACGCCGGCCGCGGTCGAGAACACGGCCGCCGCGCTGGCCGCGGGCGCGACGAGCATCGGCAACATCGGCCAGTACTTCTCCTTCCGCATGCCCCGCTGGAGCGACGACGTCGGGACGACGGCCGAGACGGTCAAGGCGCTGGCGCTGTGCGCCGCCCAGCCGGTCGAGATACTAATCCACTCCAACCTGGACGACGGCTTCGCTGCGCTGTTCTGCGACATGGCGTGCGGCATCGGCGCAGTCCTGATCGAACGGCACATCGTCGACGAGCTCATCGGCGGGCACGTCTCACACTGTTACGGCCACACCTTCTCCGAGCCCCTGACCCGGCTGGCCTTTCAGCGGGCGCTGGCCCGGGTGACAGAGACGCCTGGCAGCATGGTGTACGGCAACACGACGATCTTTGTCGCCAGCGAGGTCGAGAACTATGCCAACCTGGCCAGCTACCTGCTGGTCGACATCGTCGCCCAGCGCAGCCGGCCGACCGGCCACGGGCTCAACCCGGTCCCGGTGAGCGAGGCGGTGCACATCCCCGAAATCGACGAGATCGTCGACGCTCATCTCTTCGCCAACCGGCTCGTCCGCCGGGCCGAGGGGTACGAAGCGCTGTTCGACCTGGAGGCGGCGGACAGCGTGGCCGACCAGTTGGTCGAGGCCGGCCAGCGGTTCAAGGAACGGGTCCTGGGCGGGCTGGCCGAGGCCGGGATCGACACCGCCAACCCGTTCGAGCTGCTCCTGGCCATCCGCCGGATCGGGGCCAGGCGACTGGAGGAGCTGTTCGGCCCGGGCGAGCCCCGGGAGGACCCGTTGCGCCAGGCGACGGTCGTCACCCGGGTGCCGGTCGTCCCGGCGACGACCGTCGCCGCGTTGGAGGCCAGGGGCGAGGGGTTGGTCGACTCGCTGAGCCCGCCCGACCAGGAGGCTGTGCGCCGGGCCGGGTTCACGGCCTGCGTCACCTGCACCGACGTGCACGAGTACGGCAAGATCCTCGTCGAGGCGGTGCTCCGGCAACTCGGCGTCGAGGTGGTCGACGCCGGCGTCAGCGCCGACCCGGACGCGGTCGCCGATCGGGCGTTGGCGGCGGGGGCCGATTTCGTCGCCGTCAGCACCTACAGCGGCGTCGCGCTGGACTATATCCAGGCCCTGCGGCAGGAGATGGCGCGGGCGGGGCTGGACCTGCCGATCTTTGTCGGCGGCAAGCTGAACCAGATCATGGATGACGGCCCGTCCAGCCGGCCGGTCGACGTGACCGGCGAACTGCGGGCGCTGGGGGCGCTTGTCTGCCACCGGGTCGAGGACATGCTGGAGGAACTGGCCAAGATGGCGCAGGAGCGAGACGCGTGATCGCACGGGGCAGCACCGACGTCCGCGTTGGCTCAACCGACGTCCACGTCGGCCTTATCGGCGTCGGCCATCTGGCCAGCTACCTGGTCGAAGGCTTGCGGCGGGCCAGCCCGGACATCGAGATCATCCTCTCGCCTCGCAACGTCGAGCGCTCCGCAAAGCTGGCCGCCCGGTTTGGGGCGCTGGTGGCGGCCGACAACCAGGCGGTCGCGGATGCGGCGGACCTGATCCTCCTGACGACCCGTCCCGGCGACGCCGTGGCGGCGTGCGAGGATATCGCGTTCCGGCCCGGCCAGACGGTCGTCTCGGTTGCGGCGGGGCTGCCGCTCGAGGCGCTGAGACCGGCCGTCGCGCCCGCCACGGTCGTGCGGGCGATGCCCATTTCCTGCGCCGCGATCAACGCAAGTCCGACGTTGCTCTACCCGGACAATCCGCAGGCCCACGCGCTGTTCGCGCTCCTGGGCCAGGTCCACGTCCTGCCCGACGAGTCCCGTTTCGCGCCGGCCAGCGTGATCGCCGCTTTTTACGGCTGGGTCTACGCACTGTTGGACGAGACGGTCGCCTGGACAGCGCGGGCGGGCGTACCGCCGCAGACGGCCCGGAGCCTGGTCCTGGAGACGGTCCGGGGCGCGGCCGACATGGCGCTGGCCCAGCCAGATCAGGACCTGGCAGCCATGCTGGACGCGCTGGCCACGCCGGGCGGCATCACCGAGCACGGGCTGAAGGTCCTGCGCCAGCGAGGGGGCCTGGCCGCCTGGACCGAGGCGCTCGAGGCCGTGTTCAGCCATATGCGCAGGGACGAATGACTCTCCCAATCGGGTTCGAGCTGTGGGAGCGATTGACGTGTCCCGACGTCTATGCCGTGACGGTGCGGGGAGCGCACCGCACGATACGACGGGTCTGGGCCTGATCATTTGCATCGCTTTCAACCTATCACACAAGGGGCAATACAATGAGCAAACCAACAGCGGACCTGCCGACCGCCGAACAGGCCATGGAAAGGTTGATGGCCGGCAACAAGAGATACGTGGTCTCAAAACAGACACACCCCCATCAAACGCGCGAACGGTGCGTGGAGTTAAGCGCTGGCCAATATCCTTTCGCCGTGATCCTGGGATGCGCGGACTCGCGGGTGCCACCGGAAGTGGTCTTTGACCAGGGTCTGGGCGATCTGTTTGTGATCCGGGTAGCGGGCAACGTCCTGGACGACATCGTGGTAGGCAGCGTCGAATACGCGGCGGCACATCTACACACCCCGCTGATCGTCGTGCTGGGCCACGCCAGGTGTGGGGCGGTAGGGGCTACCATCGCGGGTGGTGAGCTGGAAGGCCACCTGCCGAGCCTGGCTGAAGCGATCCAGCCGGCCGTGGACCAGGTAAAAGACCTGCCCGGCGACCTGGTCGACAACGCCGTCCGGGCCAACGCCAAGATGGTCGCAGAGCAGTTAAAGTCGTCACAGCCGGTGCTGTCGGAATTGGTGAATGCAGGTGAGTTGAAAATCGTCGCGGCACGTTACGATCTGGACACCGGCATAGTCGAACTGCTGTAGGTGTGATGCTGTCATCCGTGGATTGGCTCCTGGCCTCCCTGCCCATCATGGCCGTCCTCGTCCTGATGCTGCGCTTCCGTTGGGGCGGCGCCAGGGCCGGGGCGGTCGGATGGGCCGTGGCGCTGCTGGTCGCGGCGCTCCGCTTCGGCGCGGGGTTGCAGGTGCTGGCGTACGCCCAGCTCAAGGGGGTGCTGCTGTCCCTCTTTGTGCTGTATATCATCTGGGCCGCGCTGCTCCTCTACCGCGTCACCGACGAGGCCGGCGCGCTAGCAGCGATCGGCGCGGGGCTCCCCCGCCTCACACCCGACCGGGGGCTGCAGGCGCTGCTCCTGGGGTGGGTGTTTGGTGCTTTCTTGCAGGGCGTGAGTGGCTTTGGCGTGCCGGTGGCGGTCATCGCGCCACTGCTGGTGGGGCTGGGATTCCCCCCGCTGGCCGCCGTCGTCATCCCCTCGGTGGGCCACGTCTGGGCGGTCACTTTCGGCTCGCTCGGCTCCTCCTTCTACGCGCTCATCGCCGCGACGGGGCGCAGCGGGGAGGAGTTGGCCCCCTGGTCGGCGGTCATGCTGGGATTGGCGTGCCTGGCCTGCGGGGCGGGAACGCTGTGGGCAGCCGGAGGAAGACGCACGCTGCGAGCGGGCTTGGCCCCGCTGCTCCTCATCGGGTTGGCGATGGCCGGGGGCCAGTTCCTCGTCGTCACCCACGGGCTGTGGTCGATCGGTGGGATGATGGGCGGGCTGGCCGGGCTGGCGGTCGGGGTGGCCTGGGCCCGTTTCGCCACCCGCTCAAGCCCCCCACATCGTGGGGGGCCTGGTGATAGTTCACCCACGCCTCCCCACTCAAGCCCCCCACACCGTGGGGGGTACGGTGACAGCTCACCCACGCCAGCGACGAATGTGTCCATCGGCTGGGCGTTGTTCCCGTACGCCCTCTTGGTCGCCATCGTGCTGGCCGCCCAGTTGTTCCCACCCGTGCACGATTTTCTCGGCCAGGTCGTCGTTCGTGTCCAGTTCCCCGAGCTGACGACCGCCCGAGGCTGGGTCACGCCGGCCGGAGAAGGTCGCAGCATCAGCGTCTTTGGACACGCCGGGGCGCTGCTGACCTACGCCGCACTCGCCACCTACGTGCTGTTCCAGCGGCAGGGCCGCTACGCGCCCGGGACGACGCGCCGCATCGCGCGGGACGTCGTCCGGCGGGCCGCGCGTTCCAGCCTGGGAATCGCGGCCATGGTCGGCATGGCGGTGACGATGGAACACGCGGGGATGACGCGCCTGCTGGCCGACGGGCTGGCGCGCGTGGCGGGACCGGCTTTCCCGCTGGTCTCCCCGTTCATCGGCGCGCTGGGCGCCTTCATGACCGGCTCCAACACCAACTCCAACGTCGTGTTCGGTGGGCTGCAGCAGCACGTGGCGGCGCTCGTCGGCGTGAGCCCGCTCGTCATCCTGGCCGCCCAGACGGCCGGCGGGGCTGTCGGCTCGCTGTTCGCCCCGGCGAAGGTGATCGTGGGGTGCAGCACGGTGGGGTTGGGGGGCGAGGAGGGGCCGGTGTTGCGGACGGCGATGCGCTACGGGCTGGTGATCGTGGCCGGGCTGGCACTGGCGACCGGCGTGGCCGTGTACCTGTACGGGCGCTAAAGTCTTGCCTTTCCTTCGTTTCCTGTTATACTTTCGGCGCGAGGTGCCTATGTCCATTCCAGAGCACACATCGAAGGACGAGGTCGCTCTCTACATCAAACACGCCCGTCAGATGCTGCAGGTAGCCGAGCACAACCTGGCCAATGGCTTCTACGGATCAGCGATCAACCGGGCATACTATGCCATATTCTACTCGGCCAACGCGCTGCTGGCGACACAGGGACTTTGCCGTAGCAAGCATTCGGGCGTGATCGCCGCTTTTCGGCGCTACTTTGTCAAGTCTGGACTCATCGAGGGCGAATACAGTCGCATCTATGGACGGGTGATGGACAATCGGCACGTGAGCGATTACGAGATTCAACTTCCCATAGATGCACAGGCAGCGGAAGACGATTTGCACGACGCACGGCGTTTTGTTCAGCGCGTCGAACAGTTGCTACAACACGAGGGCTGGCTGTGAACGAGTGGCCTATCGCACATCTAGAGACAAGAGAGCGTCAAGCTATCGAAATCTTCGTCGACCGGCTGTGTGAGAGCTTGCCAGGGGTGGTTCTCCAGGCCGTACTCTTCGGGTCCAAGGCACGTGGCGACAGTCGCCCGTGGTCGGACATAGACATTTTGATTATAGTCAGAGAAGAGAGTTGGCCATTACGTAGGGAGATCAGCACCATCGCCGCTGACATCTCCCTGGAATACGACGTCCTCATCGGCCCCCGCGTCATCGGGCAAGAGCGATGGGAGCGCATGAAGCAACACGGCTTCGGTCTCTATCAAAACATCGTCGCCGAAGGCATCCCTTTGACGTCCGCCCCAACACACTCTCAGCCCACTCCCTGATGCTGGGGAGTTGACTGGAAAGCCGGTTAGAAGAGCGACCTCCCCTGACGCCAACAAGTTGGCGCATCCGTTTATCGCTGCAGGGCGTGAAAAGCAGGCTCAGAGAACAACTGCAGATGTCAGCGGGGGCGCCTACGGTTCCGTCCCCTCCTCCGGTGGCTCGTAGCCCGGCCCGTAATGGTAGGCCGCGCGACGGGGGGCGTATTCGCTGACAAAGGTGTCGTGGTAGAGCACGTCGCCTGCCGCATCGTAGACCCGGCGCGCGACCGTCGCCGTCAGCCCGTCCACCGCCGACTGCCAGCGGATCACCGTGCCCGGCTCCAGATCCTCGTCCAACTGGTAGATGGGCGGGCTGGGCTCGGTCTCGTCGCTGATCACCGGCTCATCCTTCTCCACCCGCCGCCCATCGTCGGTCGAGTAAAAGCGAAAGACCAACCGGTGGGCCGCCTCCTCGATCTCGGTCTCGATCAACAGGGGATAGGGCCGGTCGTTGACGAACTTGAAATCGACCTGCGGCGAGTAGACGGTGGCATCCATCCCCACGCCGGCCCCCCTCAATTCGTAGTAGCCGACCCGATAGTGGTGGTACCAGCGCTCCGCGATGGGATAGCCGCCCCAGAAGGCCGCGCGGAAGGCGGTCGTTGAGACCTGGCAGATGCCACCACCGACCTCGATCGCCAGTTGCTCGCCGGCGGTGATGTAGGACTCGTCGTACCCCGCCTCGGTGCTCACCTCCCCCAGGTAGTGGTTGAAGGAAAAGCTCTCCCCCGGCCCGATGACCAGCCCGTCGAACTTGGTGGCAGCCAGCCGGATGTTGTGGTCGCGCCCGGAGGGAGAACCGATGAAATAGGAATCCCCTTCGACCACCAGTTCGACGATCCCCAACTCCTCGGCGGTGGCGGTGTCGGGGTAGCGGGGCGGGACGGCCTGCACGACGAGCGCGACGTAGCGATTGCCCGCCACAAGTTCCTGCACGATGCGCACCAGGCTCGCCCCCACGTCGAGCGCGCGGCCCTCCTGGCTGGGGCTGATGGGCTCCAGTTGATCCGACGCCTCGTCAAAGTGGAAACGGGCATCCACCGGCTCAATCGCCAGCGCGGGGCCCAATCCCTCCAGGAAGGCCCGCAGCGGTCGCTCGTCCAGCGCGGCGTGCAACGTCCCGTCCTCCGCCCGCACGACCAGCATCTCGACCAGTTGCTCCGGCGAGAACACCCACGGACCCGGGTCGCCCTCGCGGGGATGCGCCAGCACGAGCGTGAGCGGACCGTTCAGCAACGCCTCCGCCTCCGCCTGGGCCGGTCCAGCGTCGGCGACAGAGGGAACGAGCGCATGGACGACCAGGTCCACCTGGGCAGGCGCCAGCCGGGTCACGGCCGGGGTCAGCGCCGCCATCGTCGCCTCCACGTCCAGGTAGCGTCCAGGCTGGGCCGGGTTGACGACCGGGGTGACGCCATCGAGCGACAACGTGGCGTCGATGGACGGAAGGTCCACCTGTCTGGCGAGCGTCTCCAGGTAGAGGCGGGCCACGCGCTCGTCGTAGACGACGACAGGGGGAAAATCTTGGCCGTAGGCCAGCAGCCGCAGGTGGGTCACCAGGCCATCCACCCACGAGCCCTCGCGCCCCAGGTAGTAGGCCGGCACCAGCGTCACCCACGGGTCGAGCCGGAGGCCCAGGTCGGTGGGACGGACACCCCAGGAGCGGTCGGGCCCGCGCAACGTCACGAGTGGCTCGTCGAACCGCAGATCGCGCTCCAGCGTGGCAGCCGCCTGTTCGGGACGCATCCCGCCCACCTCCGCGCCCCACACGCGCACGCCCGGGTAGATGCGCTCGGCGTGGTACCACTCAAACATCAGCACCGAGCCGAGCAGGAAAAGGAGAAGGATACAGAGGAGGACGATTAAGACACGAAGCTTCATCAACAATGGCAAACCGCAGACTTCTGGATCAGAGATTGGAGATTGGAGATTGGAGATTTGGGGTTTGGGGTTTGGGATTTGGTCATTGGTCATTGGTCATTTTTCATTGGTCATTTTTCGCCTTTTTCCCCGGCCGGGCGGTAGGGCACCGGGATGTACTGCACCGACGGGCGGCGTTGGCCCGGCTGCCGGTACAGCGTCATCAACTTGTAGACCACCTCGGGCATCTCTGTGCTGACCGGGAGACCCAGCTCCTTCGCCTCCTCGACGGTGAAGGGATAGTCGTGGGTCCAGCGGCCCTCGGAGAGCACCTGGGCCAGTTCCTGTGCCCGCTCCTCCGGCAAGTGCTCGGCCAGGATCGAACGCGCCCGCGCCCTGACCTGGGCGATGGCCTTGCGCGCGACGTCGGCCAGGATCAGCGTCTTGTCGTCGACCTCGTCGACGCTCTTCTGCTCGACGACCTTGAGAATCGAGACGGCCGGGTACTCCCCCAACTGGGGATCGATCGGCCCCAGGACGGCGTTCTCGTCCATCACGATCTCGTCGGCGGCCAGCGCCAACAGTGTGCCGCCCGACATGGCGTAGTGGGGCACGAAGACGGTCACCCGGGCCGGGTGACGGCAGAGCGCGTGGGCGATCAGCTCAGAGGCCAGCACGAGGCCACCCGGCGTATGCAGGATCAGGTCGATGGGCACCTCGTCGTCGGTCAGTTTGACCGCCCGCAGCACCTCCTCGCTATCGTCGATGTCGATGTAGCGGAAGAGGGGGAAGCCCAGCAGGGCCATCGTCTCCTGGCGATGGATCAGCGTGATGACCCGGCTGCCACGCTGCTGCTCCAATTGCCGCATCAGCTTCAGGCGCGCCGCCTGGAGCATGCGCTTCTGGATGGCCGGCAAGAGGCTGCTGATGATGAAGAAAATCCAAAACAGGTCAAGGATGGACATCGGGACCTCCTCTAATCACCACGGTCGATATTCGTCGACGTAGGTACGACAGGGGCGAGGGCAGATGAGCCGGATGATCGCCAGCCCGAAGACAAAACCTCCGATGTGCGCCCACCAGGCCACGCCGCCGCTCTCAAAGACGTCGCTGGCGGCAGCCAGGGCAAAGATGCCGTTGAACAACTGGGAGATGAACCAAAAGCCCAGGTAGACCAAGGCCGGGATCTCGACGATGCGGATAAAGTAGAATATGGGCACGAGCGTGATGACGCGCGCCCGGGGATAGAGCATCACGTAAGCCCCCAGCACGCCCGCGATGGCTCCGCTGGCCCCCACCGTCGGGATGGGCGAGGCGCGGTACGCCACCAGGTGGGCGGCACTGGCCACCAGGCCGCTGGCCAGGTAGAACAGCACGTAACGCAAGTGCCCCAGGCGATCCTCGACGTTGTCACCAAAGATGTACAGCGCGAGCATGTTCGAGATCAGGTGCCACCAGCCGCCGTGCAGGAAGATCGAGGTGAACATGGGCAACCAGCGGCCCAGCCCCCCGCCCTGCCAGAACTGGGCCGGCACCAGCCCCCACAGCCAGATGAACCGATCCTGTTGCTCCGGGCCGAGGACGATCTCGAACAGGAAGACCAGCACGTTGAGGCCAATGATTGCGGTGTTGACGATGGGGAAACGGCGGGCTGGTATGGTGTCTCGTAAAGGAATCATGGGTGAACTCCTTCAAACTTACGCCCAACCCCAGGTCATGGCCTCATCCTGCGTGCCAAACGCTCGGATGGGTTGGACAGTTACGATCCCTCTGTGATCGTGATCTTTTTGATCACGTCGCCGACGGCGATGGACCGGACGACGTCCATGCCGGTGGTCACCTGGCCAAAGGCCGTGTACGCACCATCCAGGAAGGGCGTCGGGGCCAGCGTGATGTAGAACTGGCTGCCACTCGAGGCCCGGGTCGGATTCACCTGGTCCCCCCGCCGGGCCATGGCGATCGCACCCTCGACGTGGGGCAACTGGATCTCGGCGGGTACGGTGTAGCCAGGCCCGCCGCCGCCGGTGCCCGCCGGGTCCCCACCCTGGATGACAAAGCCGGGCTCGACGCGGTGAAAGGTCAGGCCGTCGTAAAAGCCCGCCCGGGCCAGGAAGATAAAGTTGTTGACGGTCTGCGGGGCAGCGCTGGCGTCGAGTTGGACGACGATGTCGCCCTTGGCCGTCGAGATCGTGGCGACGTAGGTCTTGGCGGTGTCGATCTGCATGGCCGGAGGTTCGCTGTACATGTCGGCGCGGTCGGCCGGGTTTTTCGGCATCGAGGTAGAACTCCTTTCGCCTGGTCCGCCAGTACACCCGGCGGCCACAGCAATCAGGGGAAGGATCACCAAGACGCCGCCAATCCACCACCAGGACCGGGCGACCGGCGGTCGCGAACGTCTCTGCGGGGGCTGTTTGCTCCTTCTGGGCATAGTGGCTCCTTTCCTCAGCATCCAAGACCCTTAGGGTCTCGTCTCCACTCGTGTCTTCCAGCAGATCACAGTATACTACACCTAACTCGAATTGCAATTCCCTTTCCGAATAAAAACGTGATCAAGGACGTTGTAAGGGTAGAAAGGACAGTCGACAGAGTGAGCAGCCGGTCAGCGCCGCCAACAGAAACCGAAATCGACCTGATCACCCGGGCTCAACGGGGAGACCGAGGGGCCTTTGGTGAACTGGTCCGCTGCCACCGGGAGGGAGTCATCAACGTGGTATACCGCATGTGTGGGGACGCAAATCTGGCAGAGGACGCGGCACAGGAGGCCTTCATCCGCGCCTGGCAGCACCTCCCCAGCTACCGGCCCCGGTCGCCGTTCCGCAACTGGGTGTACCGGATCGCGACGAACGTCGCGCTCGACGCGCTGCGCCGGGAGCGGGAGACGGTGGACATCGACGCGCTGCCGCTGGTCGCTTCAGGCCAGGGGCCGGAGGCCGCGGTGGAAGGGATGGAACGGGGCGAGCGCGTCCGGCAGGCGGTGCTGGCGTTGCCGCCGGCCAGCCGCGCGGTGCTGGTGTTGCGAGAGTACGAGGGGCTCTCGTACCGGGAGATCGCCGACACGCTGGGGGTGCCGATGGGCACGGTGATGTCGCGGCTGAACTATGCCCGCAACCGGCTGCGCGAGTCGCTGGCTCCTTACCTGGAGGTGGTATGACCGAACACGTGACGGCCTGGCTGGGCGCGTACCACGACGGCGAGCTGCAGGGGCGCCGATTGCGCCAGGTCGAGGCGCACCTGGCACAGTGCGAGACGTGCCGCGCGGAGCTGGAGAGCCTGCGGGCGCTGGCGGGGCTGCTGCAGGAGAGCCCGGCGGCCGAGGGCCTGACGCCGCCCGAGCGCTTTGTGGCACAGGTAGGGCTGCGATTGCCGCGCCGTCCAACGCGGCCTGCCTGGCAAAGAGGGCTCGAGATCGGCTGGCGATTGGTGCCGCTGGGACTGGTCGGCGCGTGGGCCTTTCTCCAGGCGGTGTTCGTCGTGGCCGGATTGGTGCTCCTGGCCCTGCGCCTGGGCGCGGGAGGTGACCTGATCGCCGGGCTGCTGCCTGCGTCGCCGCAGGCCTTCTGGCTGCTCGATCTGCTCAGCCTCTCGGATGCCGGCCTGCGCGACGTCGGGCGGGTGACGCTAGAGCTGTGGGAGGGCGGAGGCCCGTTGGGCTGGGGCTTTGCGTTGAATCTGGTATCGTCGGCCGTGATCGGCCTGCTATATTGTAGCTGGCTGGCCACTTGGTGGGCCCGGCGCCGGCATAGGGCCGGCGGCCAAACCCACACAGTATAAACATTAAGGAGCAAGTTAGAATGGACCACGTAAAAATCTTGAAACGAGCCTGGGACATCACCTGGCGCTATCGGGCGCTGTGGATCTTTGGCATCATCCTGGCACTGACCACCGCCAGCGGCCTGACGCCGCGAGGTGATGGCAACGGAGGCGTTCAGTACGAACTCGGCCGCGACGACCTCTTTGGACCTGGCGGCCCATTCCCCGCGGCAGACATCGCACCCCGGGTGGTGAGTATCCTGATCGCCGCTGGCGTGGCGCTGGCGTGCGTGATCGTCTTTTTCATGGTCGCGTCAGCGATCGCGCGATGGGTGGCCGAGGCAGCGCTGATCCGGATGGTGGGCGACTACGAGGAGACGAGCGAGCGACGCAGTGTGCGCCAGGGGTTCCGGCTGGGATGGTCGCGCACCACGTGGCGGCTGTTCCTGATCAACCTGTTGGTCAACCTGCCGGTGGTGGCGGTGTTCATCCTCCTGTTCGCATTGGCGGTGGCCCCGTTCCTCCTGTGGATCACAAAGAGCACGGCCGCCGGGATCATCGGCACGATCGCCGGAATCGGCCTGTTCTTCCTGATCCTCTTCCTGGCCATCGTCGTCGGCGCGGCGGTGAATGTGCTGCTCCGCTTCTTCCGGCGGGCGTGCGCGCTGGAGGGGCTGGGCGTGATCGAGTCGATCCGCCAGGGCTTGGGCGTCGTGCGGCGACACCTGCTGGACGTGGGGCTCATGTGGCTGATCATGCTGGGCGTGCAGATCGGCCTGACGATCGCGACGATCGCCCTCGTCATCGTGCTGTTCCCCGTCATCATCGCGCTGCTCATCCTGGGGGGCGTGCTGGGTGGTGTGCCGGCGCTCCTGGTCGGCGGGTTGGCCAGCCTGTTCCTCGAGGGAGCGGTGCCGTGGGTCCTGGCGGCGTTGATCGGCATCCCCATCTTTGCCCTGGTGGTCTCGGTGCCGTGGCTGTTCCTGGGCGGGCTGGTCGAGGTGTTCAAGTCGAGCGTGTGGACGCTGACCTACCGGGAGCTGCGTGCGCTGGAGGGATTGGAGCCGGAGGACGCAGAGACAGGGCCGGAAGCGTTGCCCGAGTTGGACGCGCCAGAGCTAGAGTAACGCCGGCCAAATAACCGAGACGGCTCCCAGCACGGGAGCCGTCTCTCTGTTTTCGGTGAGTCCAATTTCGCGCGCACCGCCTGAGAAGGTGCGGGATGCAAAGAGTTCCTGTCGCCCTCACCTCCCACTTGCACTCTCACCCCATTTGTATTATAATACGAACGTGAGTATATACGCATATTCGTATATACGAAACTACCCAATTAGATTGTGGTATCCGCACAGGACGGTGACACGCACAGGCCAACGCAGGGGGAAGTCAAAAACCAGCGTTGATCTGCGTCCTCCTTCAGTGGGCCGAACGAAAGGGGGCTGAAAGATGAAAGTAGCCGTTGCGTCTATGGGCACGGTGCCGGAGGCGTGGGTGGGCATCCGGTTCGGTATGTGCTCCCAGTTCCTGGTCTTTGACCTGGACACGATGGAATACCTCGTCGTGAGCGTCCCACCCCACCAGGAGAGCCCGGAGCAGGTGAGCCTGGCGGCGATCCGGGCCGTCGCCCGGCAGGACGTCTCCGCCGTCATCACCGGGCACATCAAGGACATCTGCCGCCAGACGTTGCTGGACCTGGGCATCGACGTCATCGAGGGTGTGGAGGGCATGACGGTGCTCGAAGCGGTCGAGCATTACAAGGCCACCGGCCTGCCGACGCCCGAATCGCGCAAGGGACTGCCCATCCGCGTCGCCGTCGTCTCGACCGGCGAGGGATTGGAAGCGCCCGTCGAGCTCCGCTTTGGCATCTGCTCTTCGTTCGTCGTCGTCGACCCGGCGACGATGGCGTGGGAGGCCATCCAGGTAGAGCCGGACGGGCCGGCAGAGAAGGTGAACATGAACGGCGTCCGCGCCGTGGTCCGGAGCGGCGCTGGGGTGGTCATCACCCCGCAGATCGATTCCGAATGTTGCGTGGCGCTGCAAGCCCTGGCAGTGACAGCGTACCTGGCCCCGGAAGGGATCACCGTCCGCGAGGCGGTCGAGCGATACGCACGGGGGGAGCTGGAGGAATCGCTGGTCACGCCGTTTGAGAACCCACCCACGACATAGGAGGCGACGTATGAAGATCGGCGTATTGGTCCTGGAGGGGCCGTACCAGCACCAGGCTGCCGACACGGCCTATCACTTTATCAAGGCCGCGCTGGCCCGTGGGCACGAGATCACCGGCATCTTTTTGTACACCGATGGCGTCAACAACGCCAACGGGTACATCAAACCGCCGGGCGAGCGCAACATCGCCGAGCGTTTCAGCGAGCTGGGCGCGCAGGGCATCGACGTGGTGGCCTGCACGGCGTGCGCCCGCTTTCGCGGCTTCCGGCGCGACATGGTGGCGGAGAACGTGCGGCTGAGTGGATTGGGCGCGCTTTCCGAGTACCTGAAAGGCGCCGACCGGTTTGTGACCTTTGGGGATTAGGGGAGGAACAGATGGGCAACAAAGTCGCCGTACTGATGCGCAAGGCCCCGTATGGCTCGGTCTACACCGCCGAGGGCTTTCGCTCAATCATGGGCATCGGCGTGTTCGAGATGGACATCAGCGTCGTCTTCGTGGACGACGGCGTCTACGCGCTGGTCAAAGGCCAGGACCCGGCTGAGTTGGACATGAAGCCGCTGGGCGACGGCTTCCCGATGCTGCCAGATTTCGACGTGACCAAATTCTACGTCCACGACCGGTCGCTGAGCGAGCGAGGATTGACGCCGGACGACCTGGTGATGGACGTAGAGATCGTGGACGACGAGGGGGTCGCCCGCGTGCTTCGTTCGTGCGGGGTCGTGCTACCGTTCTGAGCCTGGGGGAGAATGCAAGATGCTGTACATGGTCAACAAATCACCCTTGATGTTTGGGAACCTGGAATCCGCGCTGCGGATCGCGCCGTCCGGCGAGCCGATCCTGCTGTACGAGGATGGCGTGTACGCCGCCGCCGCGGAGGCCGCGAGCGAGGGCCTGGTCAAGCAGGCGTTGGAACAGCACCCGGTCTATGCCTTGCAGGCCGACCTGGAGGCGCGCGGCCTTGCCCGGCTGGTCGACGGCATCCAGGTGATCGATTACGACGGCTTCGTGGAACTGGTCGAACAGCACCACGTGGTGCCGTGGCTCTAAACTGGATTGATGTACGTTCGTAGTGCGCGGGCGCACCGGAGTGCGCGGGCGCACCAGAGTGCGCCTGCTACAAACCTAACACAGGAGGTCGGAACAAATGGAGATTCACGTGGATATGGTGCAGGACTCGATTGGGCAGTTGTGCCCGATGCCCATCGCCTTCATGGCCAAGAACATGAAAAAGCTGGAAGGGGGGCAGGTGCTCGAGATTCGCGCCGACGACGAAGGCGCACACGCCGACGTCCCCGCCTGGTGCGAGCAGACGGGCAACGAGTTCCTGGGCGAAGAACCCGCCGGCGGCTACTTTCGCTACTATGTCAGGAAGAAGGTGGGGTAACGGGCCATGGCTGAGGACAATAACCGGGCCACGATCGTCGTCATGAGCGGCGGCATGGACGAGGTCTTTGCCGCCTTTATCATCGCCACGGGATGCGCAGCCGCTGGCATGGAGACCACGCTCTTCTTCACCTTCTGGGGCTTGAACGCCATCAAGACGGGAGAACCCATCAAGGCCAAGGGCTTCCTGGGCAAGATGATGGGCATCATGAACCGGGGCGGCATCAACCGCCTCAACCCGTCCCGCTTCAGTTTCGGCGGCATCGGGCGGGTCCTGTTCAGCAAGATGATGCGCGACAAGAACGTGGCCTCGCTCGAGGAACTGCGCCAGACCGTGATCGACCTGGACGTCCACCTGCTGGCCTGCAAGATGACCATGGACGTGATGGAGATCAGCCGCGACGACCTGATCCCAGAGGTGGAGGACGTCGTGGGGGTGGCCACCTTTGTCAAAGAGGCCGCCAACTCCAAGATCCAGTTGTTTATCTGAGCCAACTCGGGCACCAGGTTGCCCGCCCTCCCTCCCCCCCGTGGGGGGAGGGAGGGACTCAATTCCGACACCCACCCTCGCCAGGAGAGGAGCATCGAGATGGACCAGACGTTAGCCGAGGAAGTCAGTCTGTTGCACGCCCAGATGTGCCAGGGTCTGGCCGACCCCACGCGCATCCTGATCCTGTACTCGCTGGACGAAAACCCGCGCTACGTGACGGACCTGGCGGAGACGGTGGGGGTCAGCCAGCCGACTGCCTCGCGCCACCTGAAGATACTGCGCGACCGGGGGCTGGTCACAGCCACGCGGGAGGGCAACGCCATCCGCTACGCGCTGCGTGACCGCCGGGTCATCCAGGCGCTGGATCTGCTGCGCGCGGTGATGGCCGAGATCTTGACAGAGCGCGCTGAATTAGCTGAAGCGATCGGCACGTGATACCCAGGCAGCGCGTGCCCCACAAAAATCCTCTAGATCCCGGCCACCAAACCATACACATAACCCGCGACCACGGCCCCAACCAACGAGAACGAAACGTACAGCACAAACACGCGTCGGGTAGACAAGCCCCAAACAGCGGCCATCGCTGGCAGGGTGGTCGTTGGACCAGCGATGAGAAACGCCAGGGCCGCAGCCGGGTTCATCCCCTGAGCCAGCAGGCCGCCGATCATAGAAAGCACGGCCAAGTTGCTGGTGTAAGCGGGTACTCCCAACAAGGCCGCCATCAAGATCGCATAAGCGTTGTCGCGGCCCACCAGGCCCGTAATCCACTCGGCGGGAACATACAGCGTGATCAGTGCCTCCAGGAAGAAAGCCAGAGCCATGAATTTCGCGACCATCATCGTAGCTTTCCACGTTTCGACCAGCAGTCGTTGCCAGAAAGAGCTGGGTTGCGTCCCACAACTGCTGCCGCAGGTCGGGGTCTCGTCTGCGGGACGGCAACCAGAAGCACAACGTGACGCAGAAGCGGCGTAAGACACTGCCGGCTGCCAATCGCCAACCCCAGTGACCGGAGCACAGCAAGCCGCTTCAGTGACCCGGGATGCGCCGGCCGCCACCCACTTGGCCAGCAACATCGCCAGATGCTCTCCGAACTTGTGCCAGCCACGCTCCCCCAAGAGCCCACGGAGCCCTTCCACCTGCGTTCGAACAGCGGATCCCTGTTGAGTCTCCAGTACCTGCTGTCCCAATCACCCCCTTTGCATGACAAAGTGGGTGATGAAACCCGCCGCCAAGCTCAGGATGAGCGTGGTTAGCAAGCGCCACACGGCCAATTCCCAACCCAGGGCAGCGACGCTCAAAAAGAAAACTTCTGGGTCCATGGACGGTGAGGCAATCCAAAAAGACATCACGGGGGCTAACGGCACACCACCGATGAGCAGAGCAGCGATCACCGGAATCACGCCACAGGAGCAAAACGGACTAAACGCGCCCACAAACGTCGCCAGGAAAATCGCGACCAGTGGCTGGGCCTGAAGGGCCCGGTTGATGGTTCGGGAAGCACCCGACATCTGCACGGCCACCGATAAAGGAATGGTGACCAGCAGATAGGGCCAAATGTGCAGGAAGGCAGCGACAACGAAATTGACGATGGTTAGAACTTGAGCGATCATCTTTTTTCTCCTTTTTATTATCGTATTTTTACGATGAAACGGCTCAAAAAAAGAGGCGGAATCTAAAATATCTCCCCAATCCACGACTTGAACCAGGCAATATTCGCTTCGTGCAAGCAGTAACTCCTTGCCGAGCCTGCGGTGATACCGGCAATCCATCCGGCTTCTCGCAGGACTTTCAGGTGCTGGGAGACAGTTGCCTGAGCGATGGGCAAGAACTCGACGATATCCCCCGTGATACAGCCAGGATGGGTGACCAGGAATTTCAAGATCTCAAAGCGAAGGGGATTACCCAGCGCCTTGAACATGGCCACCAATCGCTCCTGCTCTGCCCCATCGATGTCCAGTGTACAACAAGCTACCGGGACTTGGCATTGTTGAGTTTCTGTCATAAATTCCCCATCCTATCTATCGTATTTTTACGATATGATTATACACCATAAAACATTACTTGTCAACCCCCAAAGGGAGGCGCTGAAGCGCCTACTACAAACCTGCTCCCACGAGCTTTGGCCTCACACGCTCCCACAAGCTTTAGCCTCCCACGCTCCCCGTTCGTAGTGCGCACTTCAGTGCGCTCTTGGGGCGCTGAAGCGCCTACTACGAACCCGCTTCCACGAGCTTTGGCCCCTGCACGCTCGCCAGTTTGCCAGCGTAAACAAAGGGTTATACAATTAGTCTAATCGTACGTAGACTAACCCTGAGTAGACAACCGCACCCGGAGGCAAGATGAACAACCGAAACTGCTGGCAATCCCCCCACCCCGCCAGACTGGCCCACACCTTCTCCATCGTCGCCCGCGACCCGCAGAGCGGCGAGATGGGGGTGGCGGTGCAGTCCCACTGGTTCTCGGTCGGGTCGGTGGTGACCTGGGCCGAGGCCGGCGTCGGGGCCGTGGCCACCCAGGCGCTCGTCGAGGTCAGTTACGGGCCGCTCGGCCTGACGCTGATGCGGGCGGGCAAGCCCGCGGCCGAGGCGCTGGCAGCACTGTTGGCCGCCGACGAGGAGCGTGGACTGCGCCAGGTGGCGATGGTGGACGCCGCGGGCCGGGTGGCCGTCCACACCGGCGCGCGCTGCATCGCCGACGCCGGTCACGAGGCCGGCGAGGGCTTTTCCGTGCAGGCGAACATGATGGCCAGCCCCGACGTCTGGCCGGCGATGGCCCGCGCCTACCGCGAAGCAGAGGGAGACCTGGCCGGGCGCATGTGCGCCGCGCTCGAAGCCGGCCAGGCCGCCGGCGGCGACGTCCGCGGGAAGCAGAGCGCGGCCATCCTGATCGTCAAACCCGTCTCCACCGGCCGCCCCTGGGCCGACACGGTGATGGAGCTGCGCGTGGAGGACCATCCGGAGCCGATCCGTGAACTGCGCCGGCTGGTGGGCCTGCACCGGGCCTACCAGCACATGAACCGGGGCGATGAACTGCTGGGCGCCGGAGAGGTGGAGGAGGCCCTGCACGAGTACCGCGCTGCGGCCGGGATGGCGCCCGAGATCGAGGAACTGCCCTTCTGGCACGCCGTCACGCTGGCTGACCTGGGACGCGTGGACGAAGCACTGCCCATATTCCGCGACGTCTTCGCCAGGAACCGTGACTGGGCCACGCTGCTGACACGCCTTCCCCAGGCAGGCCTCCTGCGCGACGATCCCGAGATGATGGGGCGCATAAAACGGGAAACGGGGTGCGTGAAACGTGAAACGTGAAACGTGATGCGTGATGCGTGATGCGTGATGCGTGATGCGTGATGCGTAATGCGTGAAACGTGAAACGTGAAACGTAATGCGTTGTAGAGTCGGATAAAGTCGTACCTTGACAGTCCAATAATCGCCACCGTCTGTAACATCCGTGAGCCAGTCGGAGCGGCTATGATCGCCAGCCGAGCCTTCTCCGTCAAGACTGAACGCACTGGTGCAAACTCGAATGGACCCAAGTACGCGACGTGCTGCGTGGCGCGCTTACCGAGCGGGTCTATGATTGCCTGGCGACATTCACCTTCAAGCGCAAGGTCAGTTCGTCAGCTCAAGTCAGTCTGGGCCGGCAAATGTGCCCGCTGGGCAAGAGGCTTGTACGAGAGCGAGAAGTGGGAAGTGTGCTTGTCCGTTTTGATGGCTGCCCAGAGAATGGCTCTTGCTTGCGGAGACTGGTGAAGAACTTGTGCCGTCGACCGAAAGGCCTGGGTGTACATAGCCTGACCGGTCTCGAGCCGTCAGACGTCTTGATCACTCAACCCACGCATCACATTTCACGCATCACGCATCACGCATCACGTTTCACGTTTCACGTTTCACGCATCACGGCCATTAGCTCGTCGTGGATGGGGCCGTTGGTCGCCAGGCAACCGGGCGACTCCACGCGATACGGCCCGCCATCCAACGTACTGCATCGTCCGCCCGCCTCCGTGACGAGGAGTATCCCGGCGGCGGCGTCCCAGGGTTTCATGATCAAGTTAAAGTAGCCTTCCAGCCAGCCCGCCGCCACGTAGGCCTGCGCCAGCACGGCTGACCCCAACGCGCGCACCGTGCCACAGCGGGGAGCGATCTGGATCACAGATTGAAGCGTCCGTCGCCGCTCCTCGTCGCTGTGCCCCCAATCCAGGCCCACGACCGCGTGGTCCAGGCGCGTCACGGGGCTGACGTGGAGCGGCGCACCATCGAGCCTGGCCCCACGACCTCGCTCCGCGACGAACAACTGATCGCGCAGTGGATCGTAGACCACGCCGATGAGCGGCTCGCCCCCCGCGAGCAGGCCGATGGACACGGAGAAAATGGGGAAACGACGCGCATAGTTCGTCGTCCCATCCAGTGGGTCCACGACCCACGTATACCCATCGCCGATACCACTCCCCCCTGCCTCCTCCGACAGGATACCGTGATCGGGGTAACGCTCGCGGATCAGGTCCAGGATGACCTTCTCCGCAGCCGTGTCGACCTCCGTGGCGATGTTGCGATACCCCTTGATGGTGACGTCGTGTCCGGCCGGATAGCGCTCGACGATCACCTGCCCGGCCCGGCGGGCCGCTTCAATGGCAGTCTTCAGCATGTGTGTCCTCCACCATAGATGTTATGTCAATTCAACAGAGACCTGGCTGCCCATGATCACCGATCGCGGGCGCACCTCGCATGCCCACGCGTACACCCCGACACCAGCGCTTTTCGCCTCCCGCAGCGCTGCGCCGAAAGCCGCGTCCGCCCGGTCGTGCGGAGTGAAACAGCGGGCATCGGGACGCTGGATCACGAACACGACCGCCGCCTGCTCCCCCCGCCTCACCGCCGCCGTCAACTCGGCCAGATGCCGCACGCCACGGGCGGTCGGGGCATCGGGGAAACGGGCCACGCCACCCTCGACCAGCGTCACCGACTTGACCTCCACCCAGCAGACGCCCGCCGGCCCCCGCAGCCAAAAGTCCAGTCGGCTCTCCCCCAACTGAACCTCCCGCTCAAAGCGCGCGGTACCCCGGAACGGCTCCAGCCGGCCCGCCGCCAGCGCCTCGGCGAAGAGTCCGTTGGGCAACTGCGCGTCGACCGAGACGAGGACGCCGGCGTATTCCACCAGCACCAGGTCGAAGCGCGTCTTGCGGCGGGGGTCGTCGAAACCGGCCAGCCAGCAGGCCCGACCCGGGGTCAACAACTCCGTCAACCGCCCAGAGTTGGGCAGATGGGCAGCGGCAGGCTCGCCCTCGACCTCGACGGTGACCCGGAAGCGGTTGTCGCGCCGCACAAAGCGGCCCGCGACCAGCGGTGGCAATCTCACACAACTGATTATACGACGGGCACCGGGGATGGCAAGTGGTTCTCCGGCCAGGAAAGGTGCTCAATCCATCGCCTGTTCTAACGCGAATCAAATGAGACAGTGCTATAATACTCACGAATTTGCCGCGGTTCACTCAACCCGGAACCCTCGGCCTCACTCTGACGTCTTGAGGGTAGAACCGCAGATAACAGGAGGCTAAAAGAATGAACAAGAAAATGAAACTGTGGAGTATTTCGGTGCTGGCGGCGTTGGCCCTGGTCCTCGCGTCCTGTGCCCAGGCAGGTACACCGCCGAGCATGGCGGCCGGAGAGGAATCGCTGGCGCAGGGAGGCGGGGGCACCGTTCAGCCCACCGGCCAGTACGCGACCGAGGGCGTGGTGGTCGTGGGCACAGGCACTGCCAGCGCGGAGCCGGAGGTGGCGGTAGTGACCTTTGGCGTAGAGCTGCGCGGCGACGACCCGGCCGCGATCGTGAACCAAGCCGCGGACAAGATCGAGCGGGCCATCGCCGCCGCGAAAAAGCTGGACATCCCCGACGAGGACATCAACACCACCGGCTACAACCTGTGGGTCGAGACCATCTATGACCCCGAGAGGGGCATGCCCACCGGTGAGGTGGTCTACCACGTGTCCCACTACGTCCAGGCCACGCTGCGTGACCTGAGCCGGGTGGGCGACCTGCTGGCCGCCGTGGTGGAGGCGGGTGCGAACACGATTTCCGGCGTGAGTTTCAGCGTCGAGGACACCGACGCCCTGATCAAGCAGGCCCGCCAGCAGGCGCTGGAGAACGCCCGGGCCCAGGCGGAGGCGATGGCTGAGCCGCTGGACATCTCGCTGGGGAAGCCGGTCCTGGTCATGGAAACAAGCGGTGGGTATCCCGTGCCCGTGAGAGCGGCCGTGGAGATGGGAGTGGGCGGCGGAGGTGGCATGGAGGTGGCGGCACCATCGATCTCCCCGGGCACCTTTTCCGTCTCCGTCAGCGTCCAGGTCGTCTACGAAATCCGCTAGCGGGTCCCTCGGCCCGGCCCTCGCCAACTAACTGGGCAAGCCACCTTCCCGAAAGCCGGGAGGAGCGATCCAACGCGCATTTCGGCGCTTCCTGGCAGCATCTCCGGCATTGTCGATCTGGAGCGAGCTTTCGGGAAGGTTTGCACCCGCACGTTGACAGAACCACCACCCCATGCTACAATACCGACCAGTGAGAATGATGCGATGGTGAGAACCACGTTGCCCGCCCCTAGCAGCCCGCAACTGTCCCCGCTTCGGGGGTCCGGTTAGCGCTGCCTGGGCATCGCCTGTCGTTTGTCCGATTCGCCAGCCTTCCACCCCCGGGAGGCTGGCTTTGCCTTTTATAAAGGCCAACCAGCGAGGAGGATGCAGCGATGAAAATGAGCCAGCTTTTCGGCCAGACCCTGCGGGAGCCACCCGCAGACGCACAGGTGGACAGCCACCGGTTGCTCGTTCAAGCCGGGTTCATCCGCCAACTGGGTGCCGGCATCTTTAGCTACCTGCACCTGGCGCGACGCTCGATGACCAAGATCGAGAATATTCTGCGCGACGAGATAAACGCGATCGGAGGGCAAGAAATCACGATGCCCGTCGTCCAGCCGGCCGACATCTGGAAGGAAACCGGGCGCTGGTACGAGATCGGCTCGGAGATGGCCCGCTTCCACGACAAGAACAAGCGGGATATGGTGCTGGCGATGACGCACGAAGAGGTCATCGCCGACCTGGTGCGCACAGAGATCCAGTCCTACAAGCAACTCCCGCGCCTGCTGTACCACATCCAGACGAAATGGCGCGACGACCCCCGCCCGCGCGCCGGCCTGATCCGGGTGAGGGAGTTCACCATGAAGGACAGCTACAGCCTGGACACAGACTGGGAAGGGTTGGACGTCCAGTATCAAGCTCATTACCAGGCCTACTTGAACATCTACCACCGCTGTGGCCTGCCCGTCGTGGCGGTCAGATCAGACGTGGGCATGATGGGGGGAAAGATGGCCCATGAATTTATGGTCCTCACCCCAATCGGAGAGGACACCCTACTCATCTGTGACGCGTGTGGAACCATGGCCAACCGCCAGATCGCCACGTTCCAGAAGCCTGCCCCCGTGGAGGAGACGCCCAGGCCGATCAAAAAGGTCGCCACACCAGAAATGACCACCATCAAGGGCCTGGCCGGGTTCCTGGGCATCCCTGCGTCGAGGACCGCCAAAGCGCTCTTCATAGTCGCGACGGTCCCGGAGCGAGGGGCGGACGTGGAGAAACTGGTGTTCGCCGTCGTGCGCGGGGACATGGACGTGAACGAGACCAAGCTGGCCAACGCGCTGAAGGCCAAGTCGCTGCGTCCAGCGGTGGACGAGGAGATTCGCGCCGTGGGCGCCATCCCCGGATACGCCTCTCCCGTCGGCATTGAGGGCGTGATCGTCGTCGTGGATGATCTCATCCCCCGGTCGCCCAACCTGGTCGCCGGGGCGAACGACGAGGGCTATCACCTGCTCAACGTCAACTATGGACGGGACTATCAGGCCGGCATCGTCGCCGATATCACCGTGGCCGAGGAGGGGCACCCCTGTCCCAGTTGTGGTGCCCCCTTGCGCTCTTCGAAGGGAGTCGAAGTCGGCAATATCTTTAAGCTGGGCACCCGCTACTCCGAGTCCCTGGGCTGTACGTTCCTGGACCAAGATGGGAAGGCCAGGCCGGTGGTCATGGGGTCCTACGGCATCGGTGTCGGGCGGTTACTGGCGTGCGTGGCCGAAGCGTACCACGACGAGCAGGGCCTGATCTGGCCGATCACCGTGGCACCGTATCAGGTCTACATCGTCGCTCTACGGGGCGGTGAAGAGACAGCCGAACGGTTGTACGCCGACCTGCGGTCCGCGAACGTCGAGGTGTTGTACGATGACCGCGACGAGAGAGCCGGCGTCAAGTTCAACGACGCCGACCTGATCGGCATTCCCATCAGGTTGACGGTGAGCAAACGGTCACTCGAGGCCGGGGGAGTTGAGGTCAAGCTGCGTCGCAGCTCTGAGCGCACCGTCATCTCACAGTCTGAAACGGTATCCCACGTCATAGACAGCATCGAGGCTCTGAAAGCGGAGATTGCGGAAACGGTCGTGCCAGTGCCCTACAATGCCTGATGGGCTCGCTCGCAGGCATAGGGGCTGGTCCGCCCCGCCCCGCACTGGTGTGCCGGCTGGCACGTGAGCGGGGATTCGAAGCAGGCCAGTGACCGGTGTCTGGTGTGCACGTGAGGTAACGTGCCCCGGCTTTTGAGGCGCTGCTTTGTATCACTTTGCTACTCCAGCACCTCGTCACGGAGCGTGGCGCCGATCTGCCGGATCGTCTCCTTGACCTGGCTTTCCAGCGTAGCCTGCGCCAGTCCCGCAGCGCCTGAGACGTCGATCTCCAGCGTAAACTCAAAGTCGCCCACGGCGCGGCTGATGGGCATGAGAATGCCCCGGTTGACGTCGGCGATCTTGCTGGCCGGGATGCCAGAGACGACCAGCCGGACGCGCTTGAACCTCTCCACAGGCGGGATGGCGACGCCCGTGCCCGGCACGCCGGCGCCGGTATCTACGGTGGGAGTCGGGACCTCCGCCTCGCCCGGCGTGGGGCTCACTTTGGTGCCTGTTTCTGGCTCCTCGGTCGCGGCCATCTGTGCCCGGATGGCCTCGCATCTCTCCTTTGAGACCAGATAGATCCCCGCCTCGAAGGTGATGGCATCCAGGGGGATTTCTTCTCCGTACCTGAGGGTAGCGGGGTCGATCCCGTCGTCGCGCAGCTCGGCCAGGCCAAAGGCCCTTTCCTGCACACCCAGTTGAATCGCCCGCGCGACGACGGCCGGGTCGGCCGGGGCGGGCAGATCGGGGTTCTTGTAGAACTGCTCAAGAACCGCGGAGGCGGCGACCCGCTCCTGGTTGGACAGAAACTTGGTGGCCAGGATACGGTATCCCAACTGGGTGGCAATCGCCCCCACGTCCACCGAGGTCAACTCGCGCCAGTACCAGGAGCTGAGCGTCTCGCTTCCGGCGACGGGCTGCCCCAGGTCGACCCGGCGGTCGCCGATCTGCAGCGCGTGGTACATCCGGCGCACGTTGAAGGAAAAGTCGCGCCGGATGGCCCCCAGGCGGCGCTGGATCTCGTCTCGCCTGGTCTCCAACTGGGGCGTCTCGCCAGAGTCTACCCCGGCCTTGATCTCTTGCAGGGCCAGATAGGTCTTGACGTCCTCACGCAGCCTGGCAAAGGCGGCGGTGTCGGCCAGGGCGAAAAAGAGCGTGTTCTTGTACTCGCGGAACGACTCGCCGCGCCGCTCGATCCACTCGGGAATCTGTGCCCCGTCGTCGTCGGGGCGCAGGATGACCAGCTTCAGATCGCGGTTGTCGGGGATGCCGGCGGATACTTTGTATCCGCTGCCACTCTTCGGCCACAGGTAGGTGGAGAACTTGCGCCCAATCTCTCTCCGAATGATCTCCCGCAGCTCGGGCTCGTAGGTCTCGTTGAACAGCTCCTTCTTGTCCATGATCATGCGGTTGAGGTTGGGGATGCGGGAAAAGTAGTAGACGTCGGCCCGCGTGTTGAGGTACCACAGCTCGTTGCCCAGCTTTTGCAGCACGTCGGTGACCAGGGCGGGGATGGTGTCGCTGCGCAGCGTGGCCAGCTTGACGTAGGGCAGGCTGACCCCCTTCTTGGAGTCGTCGGCGCTGAAGGAGTGGAAAAAGACGGCACAGCGCTTCCAGTGGGATAGAGCCGCCGCCGGCGAAGGAATCGAGCACCCAGGGCGGGCGGCCGTACTGCTTCAGGATCAGCTCTCGTGCCCGCTCGATATCCCCGGAGTTGCCGTCCTTGACCGCTTCCCAGGGCGTGATGCGCTTGACCAGTTCCGGCAGATCCTCACGCTCTTCAGGATGGTCGGGGCCGGGGTCGTCGATGAGGGCAGCGAAGGTAGTGGCGCGGGAGGAGGCCAGCGGCCGCCGTTCCCACCAGATGTGAAGCGTGGACGGGTGGCCGTGGCGGATGTTCTTCTCCTGGGCCGAGACTTCGGAGATGTCGGCGATGGGGAGGTTGTATTCGATGAGGCGGTGTTTCATCGCGACTTGTGTCTCCGCTTGTCCTGGTTATTCAGCTCGCAGTCGAATCAACAGAGGCCACAACCTTTGCGCATCTGAGATAGGCAATGCTTCCGACAATGCCTGAACAATGGGCTTGCATAATGCTATCATTGGTCGCCAAGTCTCTACTAGCTGGGTGAGCATCTCTGCAAACTCAGCGACCATATCCTGTGGCCGTTGAGCTGCTATTGCCACGTTCAACGCTGACTCAACGAGGGAAGCACATAGGTCTTGTGCCCCTAAGGCGTCCCTTCCTTCAGCAGAGCAACTTATCTCACCGGATTCCCTGTCGGCGAAGAACCTTGCTGCTTTGAGTAACTGATCCTTCAAATACAATCTGGTATCTTCATTGGCAAAATGTCCTACCTGCAGCGATGCTGCCGATATCGCAAAGTGGCCTGCTAGTAGATCTTCTTCAAAGAGACCAACAAAATCGGTCTGGCGTGTCAGCGACTCCAATTGCTCCTTTATGTCCTCGTAGGGAGGGAATCCCACAAGCACTGCATAGATCAGTAACCAGTTAGAGAAGGTGTTTTCTCCTTCAACGAGTGCTGCTACAGCTTGTTCCACCAGAGCTTGAAGTGATGACTGCTTGAAGAATCCAGCATCCTCTTCGGACATGAATGCTAATGATTTGTCACCTACATCTCCCCCAAGAAACGAAGACAAGGAATTGCCTGCCTGCGTATAATCTGCCAGCAATGCTGGAACCGGAACCCGACTACCTCGTACGTCACGGAAAGCAACGGATTTCAATCGCATATTGATGTCGTCATCAATCAACTGGATTCCACTCTCACCAAGAGCGTAAGCCAAACCACAGATAACAAAGTTGGCATACCTGACTTGGCGCGGGTGACTGACATCGAACCAGTAGTTGGGATCTCGCCTGAATGCTTCAGGAGGTAACCTCAAGTTAGCTTGGTCGAACGTGCCGTGAATCCATGTAGTAGGTATTCCCAAGTAGGCAAAGGTGGCGAGTAGCCGGTGGGTGTGTGTCCAGACCGAAACCAATCTGATATGTGCTGGCCAGCTTTTCATATCTGACCATCGGTTGAATTCATCACTTACCCATCTCAAGACGGCCAAGGAAGCCTCGAATTCTATGCATCCCTCGGAGCTCAGAAGGCTTCTTAGGATCCTTCGTGCAAGACGCCAGAATGATGCCTTCTCCTCACCAAACTGCAAAAGTAGATGCAGGAGGTGAATCTTGGAAACGGGTGAACCCGCAGTTCTGATCAATGCTTTTACCAGAGAGCTTTTTTCTTCAAGAGAGAGTTTTAGCGCAGCTTCAACTAATGCCGATGGAAGAGGTACTGGCAAACCTGCCAGTCGGTTTATCGCCGGAATCAGCCCTTCTTCGCGAGTTAGGTCTCGAGCAGCTACATTTAGAGCATCCTGGAACTCTTTGCTTGCTCCAATACCAGGTTGTAATCTAAGATGCCTTAGTAATCCTTCGGCGCTTGGCGGTCTCAGATCATCGAATCCGAATGATTTCCGTTCCTCTAGATTCCTGTACAACTCGTCGTAGAATACGGCTGCACTCTGCTCCCGCCACTCTTTCACTTCCTCAACTCTTCTTCGAGCGTTTTCCATCGAAACAATCTCGGCGACAGCTTGATTGAACATATCCGTCGAACAATCAAACCAATGCCGATTTCGCCGCAACAGTGCTTCCCGCCCAGTAGGAGAATCAAGCAGTAATTCCAAATCTTGATTCGCAAATGCTTGCCTCTCACCCGTTTCTGGATGCTCAAAACAGAAGGCACCTGGTGTGTTTGGGTCATTGGACGCTTCAAAAGTGACCTCTTCATCCACGTTGATTGCCGTCACTGGTGCTCTGCGCCCATTGACAGCCTCACTAGCTGCGCTAAAAAAGTCATCAGGGGTAAAGCTCAGATCACCAACAGTGATAGCGTACATTGGTCGGATGCCGATCTTTGCCATAAAGTCGGTATCAAGCCACATCTCGTTCTGAATTGGCTCTGGCAAATCTTCGTAGAACGCCTGTAAGAACCACATCAGTGCTGATGGTTCTATGTCCTGATTGCTCATTGTGCTTTCTTGAGCAGCAAGAAGAGATTTCAGCAGTTCAACGACAGTTTCGAGTAGATGTGGATCTGCATTAAGCCGCCTTCGCAGTATTCGGTTGAATAGCCAGTCAAAATACGAACGGCGAGCTGTACGCTCCTCAGCGTTGCGGCTAGGTTCAAGTGCCATTGCTTGAGATAGTAGTCCAACCAGGCTTATAGCGACTAAATATCGTTCATTTTGATCAGGCGTCGACAATGAGGTCAGATTGCGCAGTCCCAAGTGGTTTAGATATAGGCTGCTCAATATCCACTCGGCGTAAGCTAGGCGGTTCTCTTCACCAATTGCTTCATCTAGCCATAGTCCTATAATCGCTTCGCTCACAGCTCCTGCGAGGTTAAGAATGAATGCTATTTCACCGTCTGGATTTGGGGCATTCTTTGGTAAGGGGGGTTGCTGTAAGACTTTGTTCTGTAGCAAACAGGCTGCCACATAGCGACGCAGAACGCTTAGGTTTGTGGTTTCAATGATCTCATGATTCTCGACTTTTGCCTGTCGCAGGTGATACAGGATCTCATCGCTTTGCACAGGTACAAAGCGAGTATTCCCTGCGCGCAGTCGGCTGATCTTGCTATAGTACTCGTCGGCTTGAAGGGCATCAAGACTAACCAGCGCTTTCAATATCTCACTGATGCCAATGATCGGTATGGCATCCCGACGAAGATAGCTGTTCATATAGCGATCGTCAGCCCAGATGACATCACCTTCCCGCACTTCAAACTTTAGAAGGGTCAAGAGACAGTCAACATCCGGGGGCTCGGTAAAGGGTTCCTTTGAGGTCTCTTTGGCAGGGACTGTCGGGATTATCTCGTATGTCTTATCATCTATTCCTCTGCTGATCCTGTTGGCAAGGCCTTCAATCCAATGGCCTATTGCTGACCTTCGCTCAGTTTCTTTAAACTCTGCGCACACCCGCTCAAATTCCCGTCGTCCAATATGCACTTCAAAACGCTCACACGCGGCTTTAAGCAACCCCGCACCAGCAAGCACCTCGGGAATGTTTCCGAGACAGTAAAGCGAAGACTCCTCTTCTGGAACTATCTCGTTGCCGATTTTGAGCCCTTCCTCTCCTAGTTCCTCTAGCGCATTGGTATATTCTTTATCGGAGAGCGGGCCATACTCACGTAGAGCTTTGGCAATTCCTTTGCAGTTCGTCAGATACTGCTTGGCCTCTTCGGGCAATTCCGACGAAGGACCCATTAGATCCCATCTCCTTAGTGGGAGAAAGCAAACTACGTATGCATCATCAGTGCGTGCTCTCTCAAGACATGCAACGAACTCCTCGCCAAACTCGCTGACTAGATCAGCGTTCGGATAATCTGGCAGCACAGGGCAATCTAACACTTTAAGAGACCCGCTGTCAACAAGTCCAATGATTTGCTGACAAATCTCTATGCGTGATGGCTGATGATGAGCTAATCTTTCACGCATTTGAAGTAACGCAGGCATAACGGGTGCAGGAATGCGCAATGGCTTGAAGGCTTCTTCAACCTGATCTAGAATCTCCAAGTGCGCTGCAAGGAGCAATGATGTTATATCAAGGTTGAGACGCCATTCAGGTATTTCCTCCGGAAAACCTTGTACGAGTCCACGCCCGCCGTGTCGGATGAGTAGCGATGGCTGTCGAATTGGATCAGGTATAGCCTCACACTCTTTGAGATTCCCGTGATACAATTCGACCAGTGGCCAATTAAGCTGTTCAGCAATCAAGTGGATCGGCGCCATTCCATTCTTGTACACTTCGTCAAGCTCTGCCACATGCTCTTGGTGCAGCTTAGCGTGTGTCATGAGATCCTGAACGGTCGCCATCTGAATACCGCCGGTTCCCTGTTGTCCGAGTTCCATCATTCTTGAAAGCAGGGGCCTGACCTCTCTATCCAACCCCAATTGATATCCTAGGGCAAGTGCATCACCTACTAGGAAGTCAGGCACGTCTTCGCATATTGCTTTCCTCCAAAGCAACGTGGAAAGTCCCATATCCTCCCACTGAACTAGCCGAGCGATTCTGAGCGATGACTCTGAATCTAGGCTGGGGTGATCGATGAGTTTTTGAGCGACAATAGCAACTCTTCGGAGATCTCCCTTGTCGAAATAGAGTTGCGCTAGTACTACAACGTGACTTTTTCAAAGGCCATCCAGCCGATTGATGGTGCGCTTGCGATGGGACAGGTAGGCAGCATGGTTTTGTCGCTGGATGAACAGAATGCGCCTGATTGCCTCTTGTGGGTC